>Ga0182792_1000680_pt1 | contig 30592 bp, 30 predicted proteins | sample Passage237B_FD_130497 | JGI IMG/M metagenome (GOLD analysis project Ga0182792, IMG submission 130497) | Cellulose adapted compost microbial communities from Newby Island Compost Facility, Milpitas, CA, USA - Passage2 37B (version 2) (version 2) ...
CAGCGCCGGCGGCAGCGGCGCCGCGACATGGACGATCGGCTGGTTGGCGTCGTCGCCTGCCTCGGCTAAAACGTCGCGCAGCCACCGGTAGCTGCGCAGCTGCTTGTCGTAGGGACCCGACATGCCGATGAAGCCCCGCAGCCGCATGCGCTCGACACCCGCCTTCTCGAGGTAGGCCGTCCTGGCCACCAGCATGGCGCCGATGTAGGCGCCGGCGGAATGGCCCATCAGGAAGAGCCGGTCGGTGCCGATCCGGTCGGCTGCCCAGCGTGTCGCCAGCGCCCCGTCCTCGATGAACCCGGGGTACTGCGTGTCGGGATAGAGCCGGTAGTCCGGGATGACGACGCCGATGCCGCGCGAGGCCAGCGCCTGCGCCACGAAGAGATAGTCGCCGCGGTCGCCCTGCCGCCAGCCGCCGCCATAGAAGAACACGACCGTCCTGCCGTCGGCTCGCGGTCTCTCCGGCCGGTAGTAGTCGAGGCGCTGGCGCGGCAGGTCGCCGTAGGCGACGTCGGGCTCGAGCCGATAGCCCGTTCGCGGCACGGTGAGGTTCAGGATGGCGGCGGGAGAGCAGCCGGGAAGCAGGGTGGCGAGGCCAGCCGCCATGCTCCCCGTGAGGACCCTGCGCCGCCCGGTCATTCGACGGCGAGGTCGCGGACCTGTTCGGCCAACGCCAGGGAGGCGGTGAGGCCCGGCGATTCGATGCCGAACAGGTTGATGAGTCCGGGCACGCCATGCTCGCGCGGACCCTGCAGGATGAAGTCCTGGGCCGGCGTGCCGGGCGGCACGATCTTGGGCCGGATGCCGGCATAGCCGGGCTGCAGGGCGCCGTCCTTGAGACCGGGCCAGTAGCGCCGCACGGCGGCGTAGAACTTGTCGGCGCGGTGCGGATCGACCGTGTAGTCGATGGAATCGACCCATTCGACGTCGGGGCCGAATTTGGCCTGTCCACCCAGGTCGACGGTGATGTGCACGCCCAGCCCGCCGGGGACCGGCACGGGATAGATCAGGCGCGAGAAGGGCGAGCGGCCAGCCAAGGTGAAATAGTTCCCCTTTGCATAGTACGCGGCAGGGATATGGTCGGTGGGCATTCCGGCGATTTTGTGGGCGAGCGCCGGCGCATGCAGGCCCGCGGCGTTGACGACCAGCCGGCACCGCAGGTTCATCGGTTCCGCGCCGCCCACCTCCAGTTCGATGCCGCCCTCGACCACACGGCCGCGCACGACGGGGCTGTGGAAGGCGAACATGGCGCCGCTTGCCTCGGCGTCGCCCTGCAGGGACAGCATGTAGGAATGGCTGTCGATGATGCCGGTGCTGGGTGAGAGCAGCGCAGCGGTGCAGCGCAGGTTCGGCTCCATCGCCATCGCCTCGGCTGCCGTGAGCAGCCGCATGCCCTCGACTCCGTTGGCCTCGGCGCGTCCCTTGATCTCCGAGAGGCGCTCGCTCTCGGCGTCGTTCGTCGCCACGATCAGCTTGCCGCAATTGACATGCGGCACGCCGTGCCCGGCGCAATAGGCATAGAGCATGCGCCGGCCGGTGACGCAGGTCCGGGCCATCAGGCTGCCCTTGGGATAGTAGATCCCGGCATGGATGACCTCGGAATTGCGGGAGCTGGTCCCGGTGCCGATGCCCTCGGCCGCCTCGACGACGATGACCTCTCGGCCGGCAAGGGCAATCGCCCGCGCCACGGCCAGACCCACGACACCTGCGCCGATCACAACGCAGTCGACGGTTTCGAAAGGGGACGAATTCATGGACGCATGCTAGTAGAACCGCGTGAGCAAGCCAGCAAGACACGTGCATGCCGTTTCGCCGGAGGCAGGTCCGCGGCGATGAAGGGCGCGCTGGTGACGGGGGCCGGGATGCGCATCGGACGCGCCCTGGCCATGGCCCTGGCGGCCGACGGCTTTTTCGTCTTCGTGCACCACAACCGGGCGGCCGAGGAGGCGCGCCGCACGGTGGCCGACATCGAGGCCGCGGGCGGGCGGGCCAAGGCGGTGCGGGCGGATTTCGCGTCGGCGCGGCAGGCCGAGACCCTGGTCGGGCGCTGCCGCGCACGCGGCGTGCAGCTCACCTGCCTCGTCAACAACGCGTCGTTGTTCAAGCTCGACCGGGGCCCGACGCCCGTCGCCGCCGATTTCGACCGCCACGCCGCGATCAACCTGCGCGCCCCGCTGCTGCTGTCGCAGGCGCTGGCCCGGCAACTGCCGGCCGGCGAGACCGGGCTGATCGTCAATCTGCTCGACCAGAAGCTGTACAATCTCAATCCCGACTTCCTCACCTATACGCTGTCGAAGATCGGGCTGCAGGGGCTGACCAAGCTGCTGGCCCAGGCTTTCGCGCCCCGCCTCCGGGTCGCGGGGATCGCGCCCGGGCTCACCCTGCGCAGCGGCAGCCAGACGGATGCGCGCTTTGCCGAGCAGCACACGCAGAATCCGCTGGGAGTCGGCGTCACGGCCGACGACCTCGTGCGCGCGCTGCGCTTCATCGTGGCGACGCCCAGCTATACCGGGGACACGCTGATCGTCGACAGCGGCGAGCATCTGAGCGGCCGCCCGCGCGACATCGCCTTCGACCGCGCCCGCGAGGCGGGCAAGCGAAAGACCTGAGATGACCCGCAGACTCTTCATCCGAGACTTTCGCCTGCAGGTCTCGATCGGCATCCATGACTTCGAGAAGGAGGGGCCTCAGACGGTGGTCGTGAACGTCGACCTCCTGCTGGAGCCCGAGGCGCAGGCACATGGCGACCGCATCGCCAACGTGCTGAACTACGACGTCGTGCATGACGGCATCGTCGCCCTGGCGAAGAGCCGGCACTTCAACCTGCAGGAGACGCTGGTCGAGGCGATCCTCGACCTCTGCCTCGCCCAGCCCGGCGTCGTCGAGGCGCGGGTCTCGACCGAGAAGCCAGACGTCTACAAGGACTGCCGCGTCGGCTACGAGGCGGTGCGCCGCCGCGCCCACGGCTGACGACGCTACATGGGACAGCCCTCCGCCGGCGCGCTCAAGCGCGCGTCGCTCGTGCTGCTGGCCGCCGCCTTCATCTGGGGATCGATGATCCCGGTGCTGGCGGCGCTGGCCGAGCACTACGACAAGTGGCTGCTGTCGTGGCTGCGCTACATCCTCGGCCTGCCCGTGCTGTGGCTGGCGGTGGCGATGACGGCGCGGCAGCACCGCAGCGTCCGCCGGCCGCCGCGACCGCTGCGCGCCGGGCGGCTGCTCCAGCTCGGCGCGGCAATGTCCGCCTTCTCCGTGCTCTACACGTTCGGCGTGGCGCATGCGCATCCGGCGACGTCGGCGATCGTGCTCATGTGCGGCCCCGTCTGGGCGACGCTGCTGGCCCGTGTGATGCTGGGCACGGGGACGCCGCCGGGCTTCTACCTGACGCTGGCGCTCGTGGTGGGCGGCGGCATCGTCGTGGTGCTGGGCACGCCGGGCCGGAGGGGCTCCGGGATCGCGCTGGAGGGCGGCGAGCCGCTGCTGATCATCGCCCAGCTCTGCTGGACCTGGTACTCCATCCGCGCCCAGCAGTGGCTCTCCGATCGCGGCCAGATCGCCTTGTCGGCGCTGACCTCCAGCGTGGCGAGCGTGCTGCTGGGTGCGGTGTGCATGGTGGTGTGGGCGACGGCCGGGCTGGACTGGCCGACGCGCCTGCCGACGGCCGTCGAGGCGGGGATGCTGGCCTGGATCGGCGTGCTGGGGGTGGCGATCGCCGTCCTGCTCTGGAACACCGGCGTGTCGCTGGTCGGCGTGCCCGTGGCCTCGCTGTTCGCCAATACGGCGCCGATCTTCGCCATCGGGCTGGCGGCGCTGATGGGCTACACGCCGAGCTGGCTGCAGCTCGCGGGCGGCGCCGTCGTCCTGGGCGGCATCGCCCTCCATCAGCTCCGGCAGCTCCGGCGGGCAGGCGGTTGATGGGGCAGGGCCGCCACTATCTCGGGGCGTTCGCCGCAATGACCTTCGTCGGCGCGAGCTGGGGCGCGAACGTGCCCGTCAGCAAGGTGATGCTGGCGCATTTCGACCTGATCTCGCTGTCTGCCATCCGCACGGCGGCCGCGAGCGTCGTGCTGACGATCCTGCTGGTGCTCGCCGAAGGCCCGAGGGCGCTGCGCATCGGCGTCGGTCTCCGGCGGTTCGCGCTGCTCGGCCTGATGATGGGCGGTTTCTTCGCGCTCTATGCGCTGGGAATCCAGTTCAGCAATCCCGTCAGCGCCGCCGCCATCCAGGTCGCGGGGCCGCTGGTCTCGACCGTGACCGTACGGCTGATGACCGGCCTGCGCTTCGATCCGAGCTTTCCGGTCGCCCTCGCCCTGACCCTCCTCGGCGGCGCGATCCTCGCCTCATCGAGTCTCTTCGGAAGCGGTCCGGTAAGCTTCGGCGGCGGCGAGATCGTGGTTCTCTTGTCCAACGCCCTCTGGACCGTCTACAGCCTCAAGGTCCAGTCCTGGTTCGACCGTGCCAGCCAGCTTCACCGGGTCTTCGTCGCCACGCTGTCGGCGGCGGTCTGGCTGGGGGTGGCGAGCGTGCTCCTGGTGGCCATGGGCTGGGTGCGGTCGCCGACGCTGGTGACCGACGGATGGCTGTGGGCCCAGCTTCTGGCGGTGGCGGTGTTCGCCAGCGGCTTCGGCGGCTATTTCTGGAATGTCGGTGCCAGCCGTCTCGGCATCGCCGTCGCGTCCTTGTGGGTGAACCTGGTGCCGTTCTTCGCCGTCCTGTGGTCGACGATCTACGGCTTCGTCCCCAACGGATACCAGATCATCGGCGGCCTCGTCGCCCTGAGCGGCGTGGTCTACATGCAGTGGCAGATGCTGCGGACGGCGCGGCGCTGAGCTAGGTTCCGGCGCATGACCTCCCTTCCACTGCAGACCCGGAACTGCCGCTGGCTGGACATTCGCGGCGCCGCCGACGAGCGCGGCCGCATCAACTTCCTGGAGGCCGGCATGGACCTGCCCTTCCAGCCGCAGCGCCTGTTCTGGCTGCATCACATCGCGCCCGGACAGTGGCGCGGCCGGCACGGCCATCGCGACTCGCGACTGGTTCTGATCGCCCTGCACGGCGGCTGCCGCGTCCATCTGGACGACGGCCGCGTGAAAGAGACGGTGACGATCGACGATCCGGCACGCGGTCTGTTCGTCGGGACGTGGGTGTGGCACGAGCTCACGGACTTCACGGCCGAGGCCGCGATCCTGGTGGTCGCCTCGACGCTCTACGACGAGGCAGAGTATCTGCGGGAGTACGAGATCTTCAGGCGGGAGGCGGCAGGACGCTCATGATCCCCTTCCTGGACATGAAAGCGGTGTACGCCGAGCTGAAGCCGGAGCTGGATGCCGCCTTCCAGCGCGTCATGGAATCCGGATGGTTCGTCCTGGGCAAGGAGGTCGAGGCGTTCGAGAGGGAGTACGCGGCTTTCTGCGGGACGCGACATTGCGTCGGCGTCGGAAACGGGCTGGAGGCGCTCGAGCTGGTGCTGCGCGCCTGGGACATCGGCGCGGGCGACGAGGTGATCGTGCCCTCCAATACCTACATCGCGACGTGGCTTGCGGTGACGGCGGTCGGGGCGACGGTCGTCCCGGTCGAACCCGTGCCGGGCGGTCCCAACATCGATCCCGACCGCATCGCCGCGGCCATCACGCCGCGCACGCGCGCGCTCATGCCGGTGCATCTCTACGGCGAGCCGGCCGACATGGAGGCGATCGCGGCCGTCGCGGCAAAGCATGGCCTGAAGGTGGTCGAAGACGTGGCGCAGGCGCAGGGCGCCAAGGTACGCGGCCGGAGGACGGGCGCGCTCGGCGATGCGGGCGCACACAGCTTCTTTCCTACCAAGAACCTGGGGGCCTTCGGCGATGGCGGGGCGGTGACGACCGACGATGCAAAGCTGGCCGAGCGGCTGCGCGTGCTGCGCAACTACGGCAGCAAGGTGAAGTACGTGAACATCGAGCGGGGCGTGAACTCGCGGCTGGACGAACTGCAGGCCGCTCTCCTGCGCGTCCGGCTGTCAAAGCTGGACGCATGGAACGACCGTCGTCGTGTGCTGGCGGCGCGCTACCACGACAGGCTCGCAGGCATCGAGGGGCTGGGGCTGCCGCGCGTTCCGCAATGGGCTGAACCCGTCTGGCACCTCTACATCGTGCGCACCAGCCGCCGCGCCGAGGTTATCGCCGCCCTGGACAAGGCCGGAATCGGTTCGCTCATCCACTACCCCATTCCCCCGCACCTGCAGCAGGCTTATGCAGACCTCCGCCTCGGCAAGGGATCCTTTCCCCTTGCCGAGGAACTCGCGGAGACCGTGCTCAGCCTGCCCATCGGCGCCCACATGGCCGCAGACGCGGTTGACGAGGTGGCGGACGTGGTCAGGGCGACGCTTGGCCGCTAGGGACTCGTCCATCTACCAGCCGGTCCGCTCCGGGCCGTCATGGATGCCCTGGTAGTTGCGGTAGTAGTCCCACTTCGACCCGTAGACGTTCGACTTCTGCAAGTTCGGCGGGTCCTGCTGATAGTAGGCCGTCGCCGGGTAGGTGACCGTCGTCGTGGCCGTCGGGGATACGTACGTGGTGCTGCGCGCCGGGACGTAGGCCGTCTGCTGCGAGCGCGGGGCATAGTAGCCCTCTCTCACCGAGCAGCCGGTGGCGGCAGCGGCCGCAACGCCCAGCACCAGGATCGAGGCAATCGGTCTCATGAATCTTCTCCTTGTTCGATGTGGAGACAACTGAATCGATGCAGCCGGGTTCCCAGAAGCGTCGGGAGTCGACACAATCCCGCCACGATGATGTGGACGCGGGAGGTCGCGCAGGCATGAAGATCGGCGCCGTCATGTTCTTCACCGTGGATGCCATGCAACCGGCGCCGCTGGCGCGGGCGCTCGAGGAGCGCGGCTTCGAATCCCTGTGGGTGCCGGAGCACACCCACATCCCCTCGGGCGGCAAGTCGGTCTATCCGGCGTCCGGCGGACTGGTGCAGGCCTACTACGAGCTGATGGACCCGTTCCTGGCGCTCAACACGGCCGCGGCCGTGACGACGACCCTCAAGGTCGGCACCGGCATCGCGCTGATCCCGCAGCGCGATCCGATCGTCACGGCGAAGATGGTCTCGACGATCGACCAGCTTTCGGGCGGCCGCTTCCTGTTCGGCGTCGGCAACGGCTGGAACCAGGAGGAGGTGGAGAACCACGGCACGCCCTTCGCCAGCCGCCACAAGCTGGCGCGCGAGCGCATCGAGGCGATGAAGGCGATCTGGGGCCAGGACGAGCCGGAATATCGCGGCGAGTTCGTCCGCTTCGACCGGATGAAGCAGTGGCCGAAGCCGCTGCAGAAGCCGCATCCGCCCATCATCGTCGGCGGCGCCTTCCCCTATGCCGCACGCCGTGCCGTGCGCTATGGCGACGGCTGGATCCCGCGCGACGACTGGCTGGATCGGGACGGCATCGGCGTGCTCGACGCCTTCCGCAAGATGGCGATCGAGGCGGGTCGCGATCCGGCCGGACTGCCGATCACGACGTTCCGCGTGCCGCCCGACATCGAGCGGCTGCGGCGATACCGCGAGCTCGGCATCGACCGCGTCGTGTTCTCGCTGCCGGCAGAGCGGGAGGACCGGATCCTGCCGATCCTGGACAGGTGGGCTTCGCTGAAGCGGCAGCTCGACGGCTGACGGCGCGTCGCGGCGCCGCCGATCAGCCCGTTGGCTCGTCGGTCGCGAGGCCGAGGCGTTCGCCGCGGTAGGCGCCGCTCATGACGCGCTCCCACCAGCCGGGATTGTCGAGGTACCAGCGCACGGTCTCGCGCAGGCCGTTCTCGAAGGTATGGCGCGGCCGCCAGCCCAGCTCGCGGTGGATCTTCGCCGCGTCGATGGCATAGCGCGCATCGTGGCCCGGCCGGTCGACCACGAACTCGATCAGCTTCCCGTGCGGCCGGTTGGGGCTTTCGGGCAGCATCTCGTCCAGCAGGGCGCAGATCGCGCGCACGACATCGATGTTCCGCCGTTCGCTGTCGCCGCCGACATTGTAGGTCTCACCCGGCCGGCCCTCGCGCAGCACCAGGGTGAGCGCCTCGGCGTGATCCTCGACATGCAGCCAGTCCCGGACGTTCTCACCCCTGCCATAGACCGGCAGGCGCTGGCCGCGCAGCGCCCGGATGATGGTGAGCGGGATCAGCTTCTCGGGGAAATGATAGGGGCCGTAATTGTTCGAGCAGTTGGTCGCCAGCGTCGGCAGGCCATGCGTGTGGTGCCAGGCGCGGACCAGATGGTCGGAAGCCGCCTTGCTGGCCGAGTAGGGCGAGTTCGGGGCGTAGGGCGTGGTCTCGCTGACCCGCCCGGTCGGCCCGAGCGAGCCGAAGACCTCGTCGGTCGAGATGTGCTGGAAGCGAAAGGCCGCGCGGGCCGCCGGATCGAGCCGGCGCCAGTAGGCGAGGGCGGCTTCGAGCAGGGTGAAGGTCCCGACGACGTTGGTCTGGATGAAGGGCGCGGCCCCGTCGATCGAGCGGTCGACATGGCTCTCGGCCGCGAGATGCAGCACGGCGTCGGGCCTGAAGCTCTCGAAGATGGCGTCGACGGCGGCGCGCTCGACGATGTCGACCTTGAAATGGGTGTGGCGGTTGCTGCCGCGCGCCTCGGCCAGCGATTCCAGGTTGCCGGCATAGGTGAGCTTGTCGATGTTGCCCACCGTCCAGTCGGTATCGCGGATGATGTGGCGCACGACGGCGGAGCCGATGAAGCCGGCGCCGCCGGTGACCAGGACTTTCATGGGCGCTTTCTAGAGCGGTTTCCGCGATGACGGAACCGCAAGCGGATCCGTCATCGTGGAAACGCGCGCACGGGTGATCGAAGCTTCACAAGGCATGTTCCGTTCGGCTGATTCCAGCCGAACGGAACATGCTTTAGCCGATGGCTTCCTGCACCGCGAGCCTCCGGCTCCCTCATGGGTCGTGGGCGTCAGTGATGCAGGATCTGGCCGAGGAACAGCTTGGTGCGTTCGTTGCGCGGGTTGGCGAAGAATGCCTCGGGTTCATTCTGCTCGACGATCTCACCGCGGTCCATGAAGATCACCCGGTCGGCCACGGCGCGGGCGAAGCCCATTTCGTGGGTCACCACCAGCATGGTCATGCCCTCGCGCGCCAGCTCGATCATGACGTCGAGCACCTCCTTGACCATCTCGGGATCGAGGGCGGATGTCGGCTCGTCGAACAGCATGATCTTCGGGCGCATGCAGAGCGCGCGGGCGATCGCCACGCGCTGCTGCTGGCCGCCCGAGAGCTGCCCCGGATACTTCAACGCCTGCTCGGGGATGCGCACCCGCTTGAGCAGGTTCATGGCGATCTCCTCCGCCTCCTTCTTGGGCATCTTCTTCACCCAGATCGGGGCGAGGGTGAGGTTGTCCAGGATGGTGAGGTGCGGGAAGAGATTGAACGACTGGAACACCATGCCGACGTCGCGGCGGATCATCTCGATGTTCTTGACGTCGTTGGTGAGCGTGATGTCGTGCACGACGATGTCGCCCGCCTGGTGCTCCTCCAGGCGGTTGATGCAGCGGATCAGCGTCGACTTGCCCGAGCCGGACGGGCCGCAGATGACGATGCGCTCGCCTTCCTTGACGTCGAGGTTGATGTCGCTCAGCACGTGGAACTGCCCGTACCACTTGTTGACGTTGCGGAGGGTGATGACGGACGGAGCTCCGGAGAGATCGTGTGCGGTCGCGGCCATGCGTATTCCCCTCCCGCCTAGCGGCGGGTCCCCTTGTTGAGCTCGATCTCAAAATACCTGGAGGATCGCGACATCGAGAAGCAGAAGATGAAATAGACCAGGGCGGCGAAGAGATAGCCCTCGCCCGGATAGCCGGCCCAGACCGGGTCGACCAGCGCCTGGTTGGCGGTGTTGAGGAAATCGAAGATGCCGATGATCAGCACCAGCGAGGTGTCCTTGAAGAAGCCGATGAAGGTGTTGATCAGCGGCGGGATCACCACGCGCAATGCCTGCGGCAGGATGATGAGCGTGGTCTTCTGGACGTAGTTCAGCCCCATCGCGTCGGCGGCCTCGTACTGTCCCTTGGGCAGCGACTGCAGGCCGCCGCGGATGATCTCGGCGATGTAGGCGCCGGCGAACAGGATGACGGCGACCTGGGCGCGCAGGAACTTGTCGAAGGTGACTCCGGTCGGCAGGAACAGCGGCAGCATCACGGACGCCATGATCAGCAGGCTGATCAGCGGCACGCCGCGGATCAGCTCGATGAAGCCGACGCACAGCGCCTTGATGAGCGGCAGGTTGGATCGCCGCCCCAGCGCCAGCAGGATGCCGTAGGGGAAGGCGAAGAGCAGGCCGTAGGTGGCCAGGATCAGGGTCACCGGCAGGCCGCCCCACAGGCCCGTCTCGACGTAGCTGAAGGGCGCGATGGGCAGCTTCCAGGCCGGCAGGATGCCCAGGAGGCGCAGCAGCAGGCCGGCGAAGCCGACGGCGGCGAGCGCCCAGTAGGCATTGATCTCGGTGCCGGAGCCGATGCCCTTGCGAAAGGCCAGGCCGAGCAGGCCGGCCGCCAGGGCCACCACGAGGAACAGGCTGAGCGGGATGTGGAGCTGCCCGAACATCAGCAGGAAGGTGACGAACGAGCCCACGCTCCAGATCGCGAGCAGCCGCCACGGCCGCCACATCCGCCGGTCGGAGGTCAGGATCAGCATCGCCAGCATGGCGACGATGGCGCAGAACGGCCGCCATTGCTCGTCGTAGGGGAAGGTGCCGAAGAAGATCAGGCGGAGCTTCTCGCGGATCAGCGCCCAGCACGCTCCCTGGCCGCGGCATTCGTTGCCGGTCTGCGCCGAGATGTTGGCCGTGAACACCGCCCAGTCGAGGAACCAGGACAGGATCCAGGCAATGGCGGCGATCAGCACCACCGTCGTGATGCCGTTGCCCCAGCTCGAGAAGAGATGCTTGCGGGCCCAGCCGAACGCACCGCTGTCGTCGACGGGAGGGGCGAGCTGCTTGCGCTCGCCGACGGGCATGGCGTCGGTCATGGCTCAGCGCTCCCTCAGCGCGATGCGCTTGTTGTACCAGTTCATGAAGGCCGAGATCGACAGGCTGACCGACAGGTAGGCGGCCATGATGATCAGCACGTTCTCGATGGCCTGGCCGGTCTGGTTGATGGTGACGTTGATGGATGCCACCAGGTCGGGATAGCCGATGGCGATGGCCAGCGAGCTGTTCTTGGTGATGTTGAGGTACTGGCTGGTCATCGGCGGCACGATCACCCGCAGCGCCTGCGGCAGCAGCACCAGCCGCATCGCCTGGCCGCGCGAGAGGCCGAGCGCCGCCGCGGCCTCGCCCTGCCCCTTGTGCAGGGCGAGGATGCCGGACCGCACGATCTCGGCGACGAAGGCCGAGGTGTAGAGCACCAGGCCGACCAGCAGCGCGGTGAACTCCGGCTGGATGACCGAGCCTCCGTTGAAGTTGAAGCCCCGCAGCGTCGGCCAGCTCATGTGGTGCGGCGCGCCGCCCAGCAGCCAGACCAGGAAGGGCAGGCCCAGCGCGATGCCGATCCCCGCCATCACCGACGGAAAGGGCTGCCCGGTGGCGTCCTGCCGCTTCCTCGCCCATCGATGCAGCAGCCAGGCGCCGCCGATGCCGACGAGCAGGGCCAGCCCCATCCACTTGTGCACCGGATCGGCGATCGGCACCGGGAAGTAGACGCCTCTGTTCGTCAGGAAGACCGAATTCCAGATGAGCGCGATGGCCTGGCGCGGCCCGGGGAACGCTTCGCTGATCAGCTTGTAGAACAGGAACAGCCACAGCAGCAGCGGCACGTTGCGGAAGGCCTCAACGTACCACTCGCAGAGCTTCGCGAGCAGCCAGTTGTTCGACAGCCGGCCGATGCCGATCAGCGTCCCCAGCACGGTCGCCAGGATGATGCCCAGGACGGACACTTTCAGCGTGTTGAGCAGGCCCACATAGATCGCGCGGGCATAGGTGCTGGCCGGCGAGTAGGCGACCATCGTGTCGCCAATCTCGAATCCGGCCTCGCGGCCGAGATAGTCGAAGCCGCTGGCGATCTTCTGCCGCTGCAGATTCTCGATGGTGTTGGAAACCAGATACCAGGCGAGCAGGCCGACGAGCCCGACGACGACGATCTGGAACACCCAGCCCCGGATGACGGGATCGTTCCACGGCGCCACCCTGGCGCGTGGCGTGGGGCTCACTGCCTGTACTGCCATCCGTTCTGTCCCCCTGCGAGGCGCGGTTGTTCCGCGCCCTTTCCTCGATGGATATTCGCGGCAGTGTAGGAGGGAATCCTACGCTTGCAACCGGCCAGCGATGCTCGGGCCAGCGATGATCGGGCGGCCGTCGCCGTGCTCATGATGCGCGCATCGTGCGCTCAGCGGATCGGCGGGGCGTACTGCAGGCCGCCCTTCGTCCACAGCCTGTTCAGGCCGCGGTCGATCTTGAGCGGCGATCCCGAGCCAACGTTGCGCTCGAAGCTTTCGCCATAGTTCCCGACCTGCTTGATGATGTAGTAGACCCACTTCTCGTCGACGCCGAGCGCCTTGCCCATGCCGGGCGTGACGCCCAGGATGCGCTTGATGGTGGGGTTGTCGCTCTTCAGCATCTCGTCGACGTTCTTCGAGTCGATGCCGTACTCCTCCGCCTCGACCATGGCGTACTGCGACCAGCGCACGATGTCGGCGAACTGGTTGTCGCCGTGGCGCATCACGGGGGCGAGCGGTTCCTTGGAGATGATCTCCGGCAGGATCACGAAATCGTCCTGCGTGAGCGGCGCCGGAACGTTGGCCACGCGCGTGGCGGCGAGCGCCGAGGAATCCGTCGTGTAGACGTCGCAGCGGCCGGAGAAGAAGGCCGACCGGATCTCGTCGACCTTCTCAATGACCACCGGCTTGAAGCTCATCTTGTTGGCGCGGAAATAGTCCGCCAGGTTGAGTTCCGTGGTGGTGCCGGGCGCCACGCAGACGGTAGCGCCGTTCAGCTCCTTGGCGCTCTTCACGCCGAGCTTCTTGGGCACCATGAAGCCCTGGCCGTCATAGTAGGTGACGGCGCCGAAATCGAGCCCCAGCGCCGTATCGCGCGTCAGCGTTATCGTGGTGTTGTTGGAGAGCATGTCGACCTCGCCCGACTGCAGCGCCGTGAAGCGCTGCTGCGAGGTAAGCGGCACATACTTGACCTTCGAGGCATCGCCGAAGATCGCCGCCGCGACGGCGCGGCAGACGTCGACGTCCAGCCCGACCCACTTGCCCTGGCTGTCGGCCAGCATGAACCCCGCCGTGCCCGTGCCGACGCCGCACAGGAGATGGCCGCGCGCCTTGACGGCATCCAGAATCGGCCCCGCCATCGCGGCGCCGGAGCCGGTGAGTGCGGCAAGTCCGGCCGCTGCTGCCAGGAAGATGTTGCGCATCGAAGCCCCCTTTTCGTTGTTCGGAATTCGAAGTGTCCGCTGTGCGAGCCGTGCAAGCAACAGGCCAAACGAAAACCGCCGCCCTTGCAGGGCGGCGGTTCGCGTTCGGTTCCGTTCCAGGAGGCTGGAGACTACCGGATCGGCGGGGCGTACTGCAGGCCGCCCTGCGTCCACAGCTTGTTCAGGCCGCGGTCGATCTTGAGCGGCGAGCCCGAGCCGACGTTGCGCTCAAACATCTCGCCGTAATTCCCGACCTGCTTGATGATGTTGTAGACCCACTTCTCGTCGACGCCGAGCGCCTTGCCCATGCCGGGCGTGACGCCCAGGATGCGCTTGATGGCAGGGTTGTCGCTCTTCATCATCTCGTCGACGTTCTTCGAGGTGATGCCGTACTCCTCCGCCTCGAGCTGGGCGAACAGCGTCCAGCGCACGATGTCGGCGAACTGGTTGTCGCCGTGGCGCACGACCGGTCCCAGCGGCTCCTTGGAGATGATCTCCGGCAGGATGACGTAGTCGTCGGGATTCGGCGCGTTCGCCGCGCGCGTCGAGTAGAGGCCCGAGGCGTCGGTGGTGAACACGTCGCAGCGGCCGGCGAAGAAGGCGGCGCGCACCTCCTCGACCTTCTCGATGACCACCGGCTTGAAGCTCATCTTGTTGGCGCGGAAGTAGTCCGCGAGATTGAGCTCGGTCGTGGTGCCGGGCTGCACGCAGACCGTCGCGCCGTCCAGCTCCTTGGCGCTCTTCACGCCGAGCTTCTTGTTCACCATGAAGCCCTGGCCGTCATAGTAGTTGACGCCCGTGAAGTCGAAGCCCAGCGCGGTGTCGCGGGTCAGCGTCCAGGTCGTGGTGCGGACCAGGAGATCGACCTCGCCCGACTGCAGGGCGGTGAAGCGCTGCTGGGCCGTGGTCGGCACGAACTTGACCTTGTCGGCATCGCCGAAGATCGCGGCGGCGACGGCGCGGCAGACATCGACGTCGATGCCGGTCCACTTGCCCTGGCTGTCGGCGCTGGCGAAGCCCGCGACGCCCGTGGAGACGCCGCAGATCAGATGCCCGCGCGCCTTGATGGTGTCCAGGTCCTTGCCGGCCTGCGCCGTGCCGGCAGCGCCGACCAGCGTGGCCGCGACGGCGCCGGCGGCCATGTATTTCTTGAACATCTCGTCCTTCCCTTTCGTGTTGCCCCTGTCGCCGGTCTGGTCCCCCCGGTTGCCCCGGCGACGATGACGCAATTCCTAGGCGATCAGGTTGGGGTGCGCAACGGCGTGCTCCGGCACTCCAAGGAGGCCGGGACGGCCGTCAGAGGCGGTCGAGACCGCCGCGCGGCGAGAACGGGCTGTGGCTCCACGGCTCCGCCCCCTGCAGGCCGCGGAAGCGATCGCCGTCCTTCGACTCTCCGGCTTTCGCCGCCTTGCGCACTTCCTGCTGCCACTGCCGGAACACCACCAGGCTCTCGCCGCTGAGGGTGCTGTTGAGTCCCTTCTCCTGGATGTAGGGCGCCGGATCGACGAACTGGCCGTTGACGATCACGGAAAAGTGCAGGTGCGGGCCGGTGGAGCGGCCGGTCGAGCCGACATAGCCGATCAGGTCGCCGCGCCGCACCCGCGAGCCGGGACCCATGCCGTCGGCGAAGCGCGACATGTGCGCATACAGCGTCTCGAAGCTGTCGGCGTGGCTGATCTTCACGGTGCGCCCGTAGTTGAAGTACCAGCCCTGATGGTTGATCACGCCATCGGCGGCGGCATAGATCGGCTGACCGGTCTTGCCCTCGAAGTCGATGCCGTTGTGGAAGCCGGCGCCGCGCGACCGCCGGCCATAGTAGCGGCGGACGCCGAAGGGCGAGGAGATGCGGGAGTCGGGCTTCGGCGATTCGAGAGCCGTGCTGCCGAGCCGCCGGCCGCCGTCGTCGAACCAGCCTTCCGGCTCGCTCGGCGGCGCGAACCACCAGAACGACTGGCGCGCCGATCCTTCCCCCAGCGTTGCCTGCAGGACACGCGGCGTCCCATCCGCGGTGCGCCCTTTCAGGACCTCGACATTGGCCGACCGGGGCGCGAACCCGGCCAGGGCCTGGGTCAGCTCCTTGAGGGTCGCGTTGCTGGCGCCGGTGGACGCGAGCGTGGCGGCCACATTGGTCGCGGAGACCTTGATCACTCCCACGGATCCCGCCACCAGCGTCCGCGCACCGGGACCGGCTGCCGCCGCGGCGCTGGGAACGCTCGAGACGCGCTCGTCATCGTTCTCCGTGGCGTTCGGCGCAAGCTTGTAGCCGAAGCTGCCATCCTCGCCGCGATGCAGCTCGACCGCGAGCGACTTCACGGAATAGAGCTGCAGCGCGACCAGCCGCTTGGGCTGGTTGGCGCCCTGCGCTTTCAAGACGGCGCGGCCGGAATTGGTCGACTTGGTATCGAGCTGGTCGAGGGCCTTGCTCACCGCTTCGGACGCGGCGGCCACGTCGGCAGGGTCGATCTGGAGGGCCGAGAGCTGCTGGCTGACCGAGCCGTCCGGACCGATGTAGAAGGGCTGGATGTCCTCGGCTGGCGCCTGCTTGGGAGGCTGCTTGGTTCGGAAATGGCTCTTGCTGGGGGCTTTGGCTTGGGCGATGGCGACGGTGGCCGTTGCGACTTGCAGTGCGGAAATTCCGAAGGTTGCTACAATCAGGCTTTGGACGATCCGCCAGTTCGGCGCGCATTTTTTTCGCGTCGTCGTGAACGCCATCGGCCTCTCCCCGTCCATTGCACGCAACTACATTTCACACCGGCCAACTGCGAAATACCGACCATCGATGGTCGATGTCGCCCCGCGCTGCCCTACTAATGGCGATCTTGGCCACGGATAATCTTCAAGTCCAACAAAAAGTTGCAAAAATGCAACACCCGTGAATAAGCCCGTTAAGATCAAGCGTGAGCGGCATCCGTTGAGATCGTGAAGCGCTCACGCGGGGATGCGCACATTGTCGCTGTGTGGCGAAATGTACAGACAGCCCTCCTGCCACGCGCGGCATGCATGATGACGCATCGGCGTGATAGACGATGGGCCTCATTCGAACGAGGCGCAGGAAGCGACATGGCCGATCCCATCGAACTGCTGATCCAAGGGCGTGCACATGAGCTCGGGCCGGGTTTCCCGGTGCGGCGCGTGCTGCCCAGCGTCAAGCGACGCATGGTGGGGCCCTTCATCTTCCTCGATCACTTCGGCCCCATGACCGTGCCGCCGGGCGGCGACGGCATGGAGGTGCGGCCGCATCCGCATATCGGCCTCGCCACCGTCACCTACCTGTTCGATGGCGGCATCTTCCACCGCGACAGCCTGGGCTATGCGCAGCCGATCCGGCCAGGCGATGTGAACTGGATGACCGCGGGCAGCGGCATCGTCCACAGCGAGCGTACGGAGCCGGAGATGCGGCAGACGGGCTTCCGCATGCACGGCGTCCAGACCTGGGTAGCGCTGCCGAAGACGCACGAGGAGACGGCGCCATCCTTCGAGCACGTCGAGGCCGCCCGCCTGCCAGCCTGGCAGGAGGATGGCGTCGCGCTCAGGCTGATCGTCGGCACCTATGGCGGCCGGACGGCGCCGACCACACACTTCTCGCCCATCTTCTACGTCGCGGCGGAGATGCCCCCGGCCGCCAAGCTGGCGGTATCGCCGGAGCACGCCGAACGCGGCGTCTACGTGGCCGAGGGCGCGGTGACGACCGGCGACCGTCTGCTGGGCGTCGGCGACCTCGCGATGCTGACCGCCGGCCATGCGGCCGAACTGGTGGCGGGCGCGGAAGGGGCCAAGGTGATGCTGCTCGGCGGAGCCGCGATGGACGGGCCGCGCCACATCTGGTGGAACTTCGTGTCCTCCGACAAGGACAGGATCGACCGCGCCAAAGCCGACTGGCGCGACGGCCGCTTCGCGGGCGTCCCCGGCGAGACCGAGTTCATCCCGCTGCCGGAGCGGTGATCAGGCGGCCGTGCTTCACAGGACGGCCGGCGGCGTCCAGGTCGTCTCCTCGTCGAGCGGATAGACCGGGCGCGGCAGCTTGGTCCAGGTGAAGTTGGCGAGGATCGGCGAGGTCAGGCCAGGGCAGTCGACCTCGTGGATCTGGCCGGGGCCAAAGAACTCGTCGAAGCCGCCGCGGAAATGGCCACGGCTCTTGACCACCACCACGCGCGCCTGCGCGATGTCGAGGCCGAACATCTCGAACTGCCGCGGATCCATGCATTGGCAGCGGTTGGAGATGACGACGAGCTGGATGCCACCGAGATCGAGCAGCGCCGACGGGCCCATGTCCGACGACACGTTGCGCAGCACGCCGCGGCGGCCGACGAAGCGGCCGTCCGACAGCTTGACGACCTCCGCTTCGCAATCGAAGGGCAGGGAGAATTCCTGATGCTCCTGCGAGTTGAAGGAGGCGGTGAAGCGCGCGCCTTCGCCGAGCTCGTGGGCCCGGGCAGCGACCGCCGCATCGTTGAACACGCCGAACAGGACGTGCTGGGCACCGGCCGCCTTCAGGGCGCGCAGGAGGTAGGTGGTGTTGCCGCGGCCGCCGCCGCCCGGATTGTCGGCGACGTCGGCCAGGATGATCGCCTTGCGCCGCCGGTCGCGGCCGACCGAGACGGCAAGCTGCACGGCGTCGGCCAGCGGCGTCATGGCGCGCTTGAACCGCTCCTTCATGCTCCAGGCGCGCTGCGCGATGTCGAGCGCCAACTCGGCGGCCGCCTTCCGGTTGGCGTTGCGCGCCGTCACGACGGCCGTCAGCCCGTTCTTCGGGCTGTCGCTGTAGGCGAAGCCCGCCATCACCGAGACGTTCATGATGTCGCCGCCGACCCTGGTCTGGCCGTACTTGACGAGATCGGCATAGGGGCCGCGCGCCGTGAGCAGCGCGATCTGCGGCGGCACCAGCGGCAGCTTGACCATGGCGATGGCCGTCCGCTGGCCGGCCAGGCATTCGCGCATATGCTTCGCCGCCTCGACGCCACGCTCGTATATGTCCGTATGCGGGTTCTCGAGGTAACCGACGAACACCGACAGGTTGTCGATCATCTTCCGCGAGACGTTGGCGTGCAGATCGAACACGGCGATCACGGGAACGTCCGGACCGACGATGCCGCGGACCAGTGCGAAGAGGTCGCCGTCCGGATCGTCGGTGCCTTCGGCCAGTGCCGCGCCGTGGGCGGAGATGAACACCGCGTCGACCGGCAACACCGCCTTGAGGCTGCTCTCGATCTCGGTCAGGAAGCCCTTGAAGAAGCTCTCCTCGACCGGCCCGCCGGGTTGGGCCAGCGAGACGCGCAGCGGCACGGGCGTCCAGGCGCCGGTGCGGTCCATCTCGGCGAAGAATCCCGGCAGGTCCGGCATGGTGATCGACGCGCCGGACCGCGCCTCGCTGACGATGCGGTTGCCGCGGATATCGACGTCGTGTTCGAAATCGGCCGCCGTGGTGACCGGCGAGAAGCGATTGCACTCGATGGCGAATCCCAGCACGGCGATCCGCGGGTTGTCGCTGGACAACGTCTCCTCCTAGCGGTGGAGCGCAAGGAACGTCTCCACCAGACGGTTGAACGTAGCGGCCTGCTCGAAATATGGCGAGTGTCCGCAGCCGGCGATCAGCTCCGCGCTGCCGCACGGCAGCCTTGCCGCGATGGCGCTTGCCAGGAAGGGCGGGAAGACGATGTTGCGATCGCCGGCGATCAGCAGGGTCGGCACGTGAAAGTCCGCAAGATCTTCCAGCCGTCGCGTCGCCCTGCGGCGCAGGCCGTCGCGCAGCCTCGTCTTGTCGAGCGTGCCGGCCATCTCGTCGATGCAGCGATAGAGATGATGCAAGGCCGGCAACCGCCGGGCGGCCTCGATGCCCATCGCCGGATGCACGTTCTCCGCCAGGCCGGCCGCGACAGCCGCTTCGGCTTCTGCCGCCCAGGAATCGTACTGTGCACCGCCGGCGGGGTCGCAGCCGCGGCGGTCGAGCGTGCCGGATGTCGCGCTCAGCACCAGCGCCTTCACCCTGTCCGGATGGGCGATGGAATATTCGAGCATCGTCCAGCCGCCCATCGACTGGCCGATCAGCCGCACGTCGGCGAAGCCGAGGTGATCGACCAGCGCGGTGAGGTCGTCGGCATAGTCGGCCGGATCAGGGCCGCCGGATACGGCGTCCGACGGCGCGAAGCCGCGATGGGCGAAGGCGACGCACGTGTAACGCGGCGCGAAATGCGCGACCTGCTGCCACCAGCTCATGTGGTTGCCGCCCAGCCCGTGGGCGAACAGCAGCGCGGGGCCGCTGCCCGTGACCTCGTAGTGGAGACCGCCGAAGGGACGTGCGAGGCGGCCGCTGCGGCGCGTGGGTGCGGTCGGAGAGCTCATGGGATCACACATGTTCCAGTGAAAAGGGAGCGCCGGCGCGCCGCTCGTCGAACTGGAAGAACCCGCCGCCGCGCATCCCGAGGAGCCGGCCGTTGATGTCGGCAGTGGAGGATGAACAGAGTCCCATGACGAGGCGGACAATCGCCGATGGGTCACCGTCGGGTTGTTCTTGTGGCGCGATGGCGTTGACCGTGATGCCGCTGTCGGCGAGACCCAGCGCGGCCGTGCGGGTCAGTGCGACCAGGCCGGCGCCGGCGCTGGCCGTCGCCGCCCGGGCAAGGCCGCCGTCGAGCGCGCCGGCTGGCAGGATGTTGACGATACGGCCCCAGCGGCCGCCATCGCCGCGGTCCCGCATCCTGGGGGCAGCCGCGCGGATGAGATAGAAAGCCGCCGAAAGGTTGTTGCGGAGCACGGCATCCCAGTCGCCCGGGTCGGCCTCGGCGATCGGGGCCTCGCGGTGGATGGCGGCATTGTTCACCACGATGTCGATGCCGCCCAGCCGCCGCACGGCCAGATCGACGAGCTGCTGTGCGGCCCCGGGCGAGGCGACGCTCTCGGGATAGGCGAGGGCTCCAGCTCCGAGGGTGGCCGCCGCGTCGCGCGCCAACGTCGGGTCGGCTCCCTCGCCAGCGGCCGAGGGTCCGTTGTCGGCGACGATCACCTTGGCGCCGCGATCGATCAGCCCACCCGCGATCGCGCGGCCGACGCCGCGGCCCGCGCCGGTGACGATGGCGATCCGTCCCGTGAGCGGCTTCGTCACATCTCGGCTCCCGTCCGGCGGCCGGTACGCGCCATCTCGGCGGCGGTGTAGAAGGCATCGGCGTGGATATCCAGGCGCCGCATCCCGCGCTGCTCGAACAGCCGCGCCGCCGCTTCGACCATGGCGGGCGGTCCGGCGAGATAGGCCTTGCAACCGTCGAACGTGTCGAAGTCCTGCCCAATCGCGTCGTGCACCAGGCCGCTCCGCATGCCGGCTGGCGCTGCCTCGCGCACCACCGGGATGAAGCTCAGGTTTTCGTGCATGGCGGCCAACCGGGCGAAATGTTCGTGCAGATAGAGGTCGCGCACGGCGCGGACGCCGAAATAGAAATGGATGGGTTGCGGCAGGGCCTTCTGCAGCGCGCGTTCCACGACCGACTTCATCGGCGCCATCCCCGATCCGCCGGCGACGACGACGATCGGCCCGCGATGTGATTCGCGCAGGTATGAAGAACCGAACGGCCCTTCGACGCGCACGGGATCGCCGGCCTTCAGTCTGTCCGAGACGTGAGCCGAGGTGGCGCCGCCGGGCGTGAGGCGGACATGGAATTCGAGGATCGGATCGCCCGGCATATTGGCTATGGAGTAGTCGCGCGGCGGGCAGTCCTCGAACGTCACCGAAGCGAACTGACCGGCCGAGAAGGCGAACGGCCCGCCCGACGCGATCTCCAGGCGGATCCGCATGATGTCGTGCGTCGCGCGGTCGACCGCGGCCACGCGGCAGTCGAGCCGGCGGCGGGAATGAAAGATGAAGTCGTCCTCTTCGAGCCATGCCACGTCGCTGTCGCTGCGGGGCAGCGCGCGGCAGGCGAGGAAGAGGCCGCGCGCCCGCTCGTCGTCGGTCAGGGCGAAGTCCGAATGCGCCCGCATCGCCACCTCGCCGTGGAGGAGACGCGATTTGCAGGCGCCGCAATTGCCCGACTGGCAGCCGAACGGATAGGGGATGCCGGCATCCAGCGCGGCCGTCAGGACGGTGGTGCCGGCCGGCACCTCGACGGTTCGGCGGGCTTGAGCGATGTGCACGGTGAAGCTTGTCGTCGGGGGGCGAGGCATCGTCTTTCCGGCCGCTTGGTCTCGTCTACCCCTGCCGGCCATGGGGCGTCCACCGCCGCCGGCCTTTCGTCGTCCGAAATGCAGGCCTTGATCGACCTTCGCGACAAGGTGCACAGGAGCGCGCGCCCGCCGTAACCAGAGTCCCCTTCATGAGTTCAGCCCATCCCGATTTTCACGACGTCTCCAAGGAGTTTGCCCACGATTCCGAAATGCTGGCCGCCCTGAAGATGCGGCCGCCGGAAGCGGTGCAGACCCTGAACGGCGAGCTGCTCGACATCGATTCGACGCGCGGTTATGCGCGCTTCCGGTTCGAGATCGTCCCATCCTTCTGCCATTCGCAGGGCCGCATCTGCCAGGGCGGCTTCCTCACCGGGATGGTCGATTCCGCCATGGCCCACGCCGCCATCGTCAGGGGGCGGCTTGCCGTCGCCGTGCCGACCCTCGAGCTCAAGGTCAGCTTCTTCGAGGCGATGGGGCCGGGCATCGTCTATGCCGAGGGCCGCGTGATGCGCTGGGGCAGCTCGGTCGGCTTCCTCGACGGCGACCTCAAGGACGAGAAGGGGCGTCTCATCGTGCATTCGACGTCGACCATCAAGATCGTGCGGCCGAAGAAGTAGCGCTCACCGGCCGAAGCGCGCGATCCAGTGCTCGGCGATCTGGCGGCGGGTGGCGAACCAGACGCTGCCCCTGGCGCGCATGTGCGAGACGATGCGATCGAGGGCGGCGATGCGGCCGGGCCGGCCGATCATGCGCAGGTGCAGTCCGATGGACATCATCTTGGGCGTGCGCTCGCCCTCCGACCACAGCGTGTCGAAGGCGTCGGCGGTGTATTCAGCGAAGTCGCGTGCCGTCACGAAGCGATGGAAGCCCTGATGATAGTGCATGTCGTTGGTGTCGAAGCTGTAGGGCAGCACGAGGTGCCGCTTGTCCGAGACCTCGACGAAGAACGGCAGGTCGTCGGAGTAGTCGTCGCTGTCGTAGAGGAAGCCGCCTTCCTCGACCAACAGACGGCGTGTGTTGGGTGACGGCGTCGAACGCGTGTGCCAGCCGACCGGCCGCGTGCCGGCGATGTCCGTCAGGACCTTCACCGTGCGGGCGATCGCCTGCCGTTCCTCGGGTTCGGCCATGTGCGCGTGCTTCTCCCAACGCCAGCCGTGGCAGGAGATCTCGTGACCGCGCGCGACGGCATCCTCGATCAGCCATGGCGACAGCTCTGCCGCCCGCCCGCAGGTGCTGACCGTGGCCGGTGCGCCGAGCCGCTGCAGCGCGTCGGCGATTCGCCACCAGGCCGCCCTGGTGCCGTACTCGAAGTGCGATTCCATGCAGCGGTCGACGACGCCCGTCACCTCGTCGGTGACCTCGTAGACCTTCTCGTTGAAGGAATCCCCCGAGGACAGCGACATCTCGGCGCCTTCCTCGAAGTTGATCACGAACGAGACGGCGACGCGGGCGGCGCCCGGCCACTGCGCATCGGGAGGGGTACGGCCGTAGCCCTTCAGGTCACGAGTCACGATGGCCGATCACGTCCGCCAGCGCCGGTGCGAGGCCCTTGGAGTCCTTGGGCGCCGGACGGCGGAAGGTGCCGGCCGTCGCCTTGCGCGGCCGCATGCGCACCAGCCCTTCGGCCATGACGGTAGCCGCCTGGATGCCGTCGACCAGCGGCACCGGCACGCGATCGGCGATCTTGTTGGCGAGCCCCGACAGGGGGGCGCCGGCCAGGATGACGACGTCGGCCGCGTCGTTCTTGACGGTGCGCAGCGCCAGGTCGATCAGCACGGCCTCCTTCTCCTCCTGCACGTCGTCGATCGTGCGGAACCCCTCGTCGAGCGTGCGGATGGCGGCGCAGCGGCCGGTCATGCCGTGCCAAGCGACGATCTCGGAGAACCACGGCTCCAGCGAGCGCGAGAAGCTCACGATGCCGAAGCGCCGGCCCAGCGTGCAGGCCATCAGCATGGCGGCCTCGGCCATGCCCACGACGGGAAAGTCGAACAGCTCGCGCGCACCGCCGAGGCCGGGGTCACCGAAGGCGGCAACGATGGCGGCGTCGATCCTGCCGCGCTGGCCGGCCAGCATCTCGAGGGCCGCGGCGGCGCCGATGGCGGCCTCGGCGCGCGTGGCGATGTAGGGCACGCCGTAGGACGCCGTCATGGGCAGCAGTTGCGTGCCCGGGGTGGCGACGAGCTGCGCCGAGGCGACCAGCCGTTCGGTCACGCCGGTCGAGGTGTTCGGATTTGCGACAAGGATCTTCATGGGGTGAGCCTAACCTATCGGAGGACGTCCTGCGCGCCGCCACAGCCCGCCGATGACGGATCGGGCCTGCGCCACGATCTCGTCGCCATCGGCCAGCGTCAGCCGGCCGCCCGAGAGCACGACACGCCCGCCGACGATCACGGTATCGACGTCGCGCCCCGAAGCGCTGTGGACGACGACGCCGTAGCCGTCGACCAGCGGCGCCAGCGAGGGCGAGCGGCCATCGAGGAGGATGATGTCGGCGCGCTTGCCGACTTCCAGCGCCCCGACCTGGTCGCCCATGCCCAGCGCTTCGGCGCCCTGGCGCGTCGCCCAGTCCAGCATCGTGCGCGCGTTCAGGACATGCCCCTGGCGGTGCACGCGTTGCATCGCGAGCGCCCAGCGCATGGCCTCGATCATGTCGCCGGAGAAGGTATCCGTGCAAAGCGCGATGCGGGCACCGGCCTCCTGCAGTTCCACGATGGGGGCGATGCGCCCGCTCTTGCCGTTGCCGATCGGCGCATGCGCCACCGTCATGCCCGCACGGCCGCACAGCGCGACGTCGGCATTGTCCATGTGGATGCAGTGGGCGGCGATCAGCCGCCGGTCCAGCAGCCCGAGATGGTCGAGAAGCTGCGGGGGCGTCATGCCGCTGCGGGCGCGCACTGCCTCCACCTCCTTGGGAATCTGCGAGAGGTGCGTGTGGACATTGCCGCCGTGCCGGTCGACCAGGCGCTTCACTTCGCGCAGGAGATCGTCCGAACACGTGTCGGCGGCGTGGGGCGCCCAGTCGCAGCGGATGCGGCCGTCATCGTACCCGCTCCAGCGGTCGATCAGCGCGGCATTCTCCTCGAGACTCGTCTCGCCGATCGCGCGGCTGTATTCGTAGCGACCGGCGGCAAGCGCCGCGGGATCCGCGTCGTGGACCCGCCCGGCGATCACGGCACGCACCCCCAGTTCCGCGGCGGCGCGAGCGCAGGCCATGGGGAAGCGGTAGAAATCCACGACCGTCGTGCAGCCGGCCCGCAGCAGCTCGTACTGGCCCAGGCGCGCCAGCGCGTAGGCATCCTCCTCGGCAAGCCAGTGTCCCTGCGGGATGCCCGGCGTGTACATCGGCGCGAGACCGATATCCTCGATCATGCCGCGCGTGATCATGAGCGGCGTGTGGTTGTGCACGTTCACGAGGCCCGGCATGACGACACGGCCGCTGCCGCCGACCGTTGCCGCCGGCCGCCAGCGCCGTTCGAGTTCCTCGACCGGCCCCAGGTCGGCGATCAGGCCATCGGACACGACGATGCCACCATGGCCGAATGTGCGATCCTCGCTGTCGAGCGTAAGGATCACGTCGCCGCGCACCATCAGGTCGCAGGGTTGGGGGCTGTCGCTCATGTTCCGCAAGGTCTTCCTGTCATCACGCGAAGGCAAGGACCGTGCCTAAGCACCATGCTTCAGCCGCTCGATCTCCTCTTCGAGCTCCTTGATGCGCTGTGCGAGCCGGTCGATGGCAGGGGTGATCTCGGCCTCGCTGTAGCGCGGTACGATGTGCTGCGGACAATTGACGTCCCAGGCCTCGATCGAAAAGGCGATGGCCCGCTCCGGACGCGCTGCATAGGCGGGATCGACCAGCCGCTCCATGAGTTCGAGATCGCCCTCGATCACACGGGCACGACCCCAGAGCTTCACCCTCTGCCGCGTCGCGAAGTGCAGAATGAAGATGTGCGCGCGATCGTTCTCGTGCAGATGGCCCAGCGTGATGTACTGGCGATTGCCGCCGAAATCGGCAAAGGCGAGCATGTGCGTGCCGATGGGCTTGAGCAGTCCCGGCGGCCCGCCGCGATGCTGGACGTAAGGCCGGCCGTCGGCGCTGGCGGTCGCGAAGAAGAAGGTATCGATGACGGACAGGAATCGGCGCAGGTCGTCGGTGATCTCCGACTTGAAGGTGCGGCCCTCGAACTGGGGGCGGGATCCGAGACGCTCCTGCTCCGCTTTCACGGCGGGCGAGAACAGGATGTCTTCGGTCGCGCCCATCGCGCCTTCTCCGCCTATTCCAGTTTCCGGCCGAGGCGGCCGGCCAGCTCCTGGACGAACTGCCAGGCGACCCGACCGGATCGGGAGCCGCGCGTGACCGACCACTCGACGGCTTCCTTGCGCAGGACGTCCGGTGGAACGCTGAGCCCGTGGTGCGTCACATAGCCTTCGATCATGGCGAAGAAGGTGTCCTGGTCGGCGTTGTGGAAACCCAGCCACAGGCCGAACCGGTCGGAAAGCGACACCTTCTCCTCGACGGCTTCCGACGGGTTGATGGCCGTCGAACGCTCGTTCTCGATCATGTCCCGCGGCATCAGGTGGCGCCTGTTGGAAGTCGCGTAGAAGACGACATTCTCCGGCCGGCCTTCGATGCCCCCTTCCAGCACCGCCTTGAGCGACTTGTACGCCGCGTCCTGGCCGTCGAACGAAAGGTCGTCGCAGAAGACCACGAAGCGCCGCGACGAGCCACGGATCCTGGACAGCAGCGCCGGCAGCGACGGAATGTCCTCGCGGTGGATTTCGACCAAGGCCAGCGGTCCGGGCGGCCCGCCCATCTCGCGATTCACGTGCGCGTGAACGGCCTTCACGATCGAGCTCTTGCCGGCCCCGCGCGAGCCCCAGAGGAGCGCATTGTTGGCCGGCAGGCCCTTGGCGAAGCGGCGGGTATTCTCCAGCAGCGTCTCCTTCTGGCGATCGATGCCGACGAGAAGGTCGATGCTGACCCGGTTGACTCGCGGCACTGCTTCCAGGCGGTGGCCAGCAGCGTGCCAGACATAGGCTTCTGCAGCGTCGATGTCGGCGGAGGGTGGGGCAGGAGGGGCGAGCCGGTCGAGTGCTTCTGCGATGCGTGAAAGCGTTGCCTTGAGATCCTGATCCATCATTGCCGGCCGCGTGAAAGGGAGCGACCATACGCTGCCGCAGTTGCGTTGCAAAGCGGGGCGGGGCCGCTATAGTCCGCGCGCTTTTCGACAGGACGCGCTTTTGGCCGCTGCAGCGGCCGAAATACCTCGCACGGAAGAACTCGGGAGCGGAGCGATGTTGATTTCCCAGGCTTGGGCCCAGGCGGGCGGCGGTGCGGGCGGCGGCGATTTCCTCGTCCAGCTCTTCCCGCTGATCCTCATTTTTGTCGTTTTCTACTTCCTGCTGATCCGGCCGCAGCAGGCCAAGATCAAGGCCCAGCGCGAGATGCTGGCCGGGGTGAAGCGGGGCGACAGGATCGTCACGGGCGGCGGCATCATCGGCCTCGTCACGAAGGTCATCTCGGACGAGGAGATCCAGGTCGAGCTTGCAGAGGGCGTGCGTGTCCGGATCCTCAAGCCGACCATCTCGAACATCCTCGCCCGCGGCGAATCGGTGCGCGGTCCGAAGGAGGCTGAAGAGGACCTGAAGCCCATGCTGCCGCCTGCGCCGGCGGCCCCGGAGCGCAGGAGCCTGCTGGGCAGCCTGTTCGGCGGCGGCAAGAAGTAGCCGCAATTTCGAGGCAGTAGGTCGGGCATGCTGAATCTTCCGCGCTGGCAGACGATCGTGATCATGGCGATCACGATCGTGTCGGGTCTCTTCGCCCTGCCGAACCTGCTGCCGGCAGCGGTGCTCGATCATCTGCCCGGGTGGTACGCCCAGAGCCGCATCAATCTCGGCCTCGACCTGCGCGGCGGCGCGCACTTCCTGCTCGAAGCGGACCTGCGCACGGTTCTGACGGAGCGGCTCACCAACCTGTCCGACTCGGTACGCGGCGAACTGCGCAAGCAGCAGGTCGGCTACAAGGACGTCACCGTGGAACCCGGCCAGGCCGTGGTCGTGGTCCTGCGCGAGGAGGGCCAGCGTGCCAAGGCGGTCGATGCGATCCGCACGCTCGATCCCTCGATCGTCGTCTCGGGCAGCGGCGACACGATCCGACTGGCCTATTCCGAGCAGGAGCTGAGCCGGCGCAAGAAAGAGGTCATCGACCAGTCGATCGAGATCCTGCGTCGCCGCGTCGATGAGACCGGCACGCTCGAGCCGACCATCGTGCGCCAGGGCGACGAGCGCATCCTGCTGCAGGTGCCAGGCATCAAGGACACGACCGACCTGAAGCGGAAGATCAACCAGACGGCCAAGCTCACCTTCCATCTGGTGAACGAGAACGTCGCCGCCGGGCAGCCCCCGCCGCCGACGACCTACATGGTGCCGACGCGGGAGGCCATGCAGGATCTCCGGCGAACCAATCCCAAGGCATGGGAGGAGATCCAGGCTGCCAATCCGCGGTTGACGCCCGAACAGATCTGCCGCCGCTACCAGGTGCAATGCCTGCCGATCTTCAAGCGCGTGGTGGTCGGCGGCGAGGATCTCGATGACGCCCGATCGACGTTCGAGCAGCAGCAGGGCGGCCGGCCCATCATCAGCTTCACTTTCAACGCTGCGGGCGGCCGGGCCTTCTGCGCTGCCACGCGCGCCAACATCGGCAAGCGCCTCGCCATCCAGCTCGACAACGAGATCATCAGCGCACCCGTCGTGCAGAGCGCGATCTGCGGCGGTAGCGGCATCATCACCGGCACGTTCACGACGCAGCAGACACAGGAACAGGCACTGCTCCTGCGCTCCGGCGCCCTGCCGGCGACCCTGACCATCATCGAGGAGCGGACCGTCGGGGCCGACCTCGGCGCCGATGCGATCCGGGCCGGCACCGTCGCGGCGATCATCGGCACCGTGCTGGTGGCGCTGTTCATGTTCGTCGCCTACGGGCCGATCTTCGGCGGCTTTGCCAACCTGGCCATGCTGGTGAACCTGCTGATGGTGTTCGCGGGCATGTCGATCCTCGGCGCGTCGCTTACGCTGCCCGGCATCGCCGGTCTCGTGCTGACGGTCGGCATGGCGGTGGATTCCAACGTGCTGATCTACGAGCGTGTGAGGGAAGAGAAATCGCTCGGACGCTCGGCCTTCAGCTCGCTGGCGACCGGCTACGAGCGCGCCATGTCGGCCATCATCGACGCCAACCTGACGACCCTCATCGCGGGCGTGCTGCTGTTCGGCTTCGGCTCAGGCCCCATCCGCGGCTTTGCCACCACGCTGTCCCTGGGGCTGCTGACCTCGATGTTCAGCTCCACGATCTTCACCCGCATGCTGCTCGCGGTCTGGGTGCGCTGGCGCCGGCCGACCGAGCTCGTGATCTGAGGCCCCGCCATGCTGTGGAAGCCCGTCCGTCTCTTCACCTTCAAGAGGAAGTTCGACTTCCTCGGCCAGCGCAAGGCGGCGCTGGTCCTGTCGACGCTGATCAATATCGTCTCGCTGATCGGCGTGGCTGTTTTCGGCCTGAATTTCGGCATCGACTTCAGGGGCGGCATCGCGATCCAGGCACGCGCCAAGCAGGGAATCGCCCAGCTCGAGGAGCTGCGCTCGACGGTGGGTGCGCTCGACGTCGGTGAAGTGTCGCTGCAGGAGTTCGGCGATCCCAGCACGGCGCTGATCCGCGTGCAGCGCCAGGATGCCGGCCCGCAATGCGTGGCGGCCGCCCAGAAGGTCATGCGCAAGCGCGCCGATCCCGCCTGGCAGATCACGCCGGGGGCCGCCGGAACGGGCGACGTCGAGTTCAAGGCGCCCGCAGCGCTGGATTTCGCGGGCTGGCGGGATGCCGTCAGCCAAGTCGGCCTCACTGTGCAGGAAAGACAGCTGCCGCGCAGCACCGTCGATGCCATCAAGATCGACATGTCGACCAGCCAGCAGGCCGAGTGGTGCCAGCAGGTCGCGATCAAGCTGGTCGAGGACGCGATCGGCGACAAGTACGAGATACGCGGCACCGAATCGGTCGGCCCCAAGATCGGCGAGGAGCTGATGCACAGCGGCATCCTCGCGGTTTTGGCGACGATGGTGGCCATCGCGGTCTATGTGTGGTTCCGCTTCGAATGGCAGTTCGCCGTCGGTGCGCTGATCGCCATGCTGCACGACGTGATCTCGACGGTCGGCCTGTTCGTGCTGCTCCAGCTCGATTTCAGCCTGACCGCGCTGGCGGCCGTTCTGACGATCGCGGGATATTCGATCAACGATACCGTCGTGATCTTCGATCGCGTGCGCGAGAACATGCGCCGCTACAAGAAGCTGGGCATGACCGACCTGCTCAACCTCAGCATCAACGAGACCCTGGCGCGCACCTTGATGACCTCGGCCACCGTGTTTGTGGCCGTGGCGGCGCTGGTGCTGTTCGGCGGTCCGGTGCTCTACAGCTTCTCCGTCGCCATGCTTTGGGGCGTGATCGTCGGCGCCTACTCGTCGATCTGGGTGGCATGCGCCGGTCTCGTCTATTTCGGCCTCCGTCCCGATCAGCTCCGGCCGGAGGATGACAAGGCCTCCAAGGCGCCCGCGTGAGACCGCCGCGGCACGGCGGCCCTTCCGACAAGACCCTGCCGACGCCCGATCCGGCGCAGGTCCAGCTCATCCGCAGCTACGGTCCCGGCCGGTTTCTCATCGGCGAGCGCGAGTGGCGCTCGCCGGTCCTGGTGGCCCGCACTCTGGCCGTCGCCTGGCAGGTGACGCGGGCCGAGGATCTCGCCTTGGCGAATCTCGCGCCGCTGCGGGCCGCCGATCCGCCGGTCGAGCTGCTGGTCGTGGGGTGCGGACCGCGCACGGTCTTCCTGCCACCGCCGCTGCGGGCCGAGATCAAGGCGGCGGGATGGGCGCTCGAGGTCGTCGACACGGGCTCCGCCTGCCGCATCTTCAACGTGCTGCTGGCCGAGGAGCGGCGGGGGGCGGCCGCGCCGGGTTCGGGGGGGAGAGGGGGCGTGCCGCCCCCGCTCCCTTTCTGCCTCCTTCTTGCCTTGTGCGTTCCTCTCC
>Ga0182792_1000681_pt1 | contig 30592 bp, 23 predicted proteins | sample Passage237B_FD_130497 | JGI IMG/M metagenome (GOLD analysis project Ga0182792, IMG submission 130497) | Cellulose adapted compost microbial communities from Newby Island Compost Facility, Milpitas, CA, USA - Passage2 37B (version 2) (version 2) ...
GCGCGGCCCCATCACGGACAGCACCGTCCACGCACCGGTCACGTCGGTGAAGGTGACATGTGCCTCGGGTGCTGCATGACGCACCATCCAGTCCATGTCGCGCACCGGCTGGGCCGATCCCGTGATCACCAGGAAGCGGTCGCGCGCGAGCCGGGCGATCGTGACGTCGCTCTCGAAGGTGCCGCGTTCGTTCAGGACGGCAGTATAGACCGTCCGGCCCACCGGCACGGCGACGTCGTTGGCCACCAGCCGCTGCAGTTCGGCCTCCGCGTCCCGCCCCTGCACCAGGATCTTGCCGAACGACGTCTCGTCGACGACCGTCACGGCTTCCCGGGTGGCGCGATGCTCGGCCGCCACGGCGTCGAACCACGCGCCGCGGCCCCAGCCATACTGCATCTCCGGAGTCTTGCCGATGCCGGCGAACCAGTTGGGCCGTTCCCAGCCCATCTTGTTGCCGAACCAGGCACCGCGCGCCTTCAGCCGATCGTATAGCGGCGAGCGGCGGAAGGGCCGACCACTCTCCTGCTCGCGCTGCGGCCATGGCATCTTATAGTGTAGCCCCAGCGTCTCTGCGACGCGGCTCTTCAACCAGGCATCGTTGCCGTGAAAGCCGGCGAAGCGGCGGATGTCGACAGGCCACAGATCGAGCGTGGGTTCGCCGGCGACGATCCATTCCGCCAGGGCCATGCCGGCGCCGCCCGAACTCGCGATGCCCATGGAATTGAAGCCCGCGCCGACGAAGAAGCCCTTGAGCTGCGGCGCCTCGCCCAGGATGTAGTTGAGATCGGGCGTGAAGCTCTCCGGCCCGTTCGTGAAGGTCTTGATGCCGGCCTTCTCCAGCGACGGTACGCGAATCAGCGCGTTGTCCATCAGGATCTGGAACTGGTCCCAGTCGTCGGGGAGCATGCCGAACTCGAAGTCGTCGGGGATGACATCCTTGTCCCACGGCTTGGCCTGCGGCTCGAAGCCCCCCATCAGCAGGCCGCCGACCTCCTCCTTGAAGTAGATGTAGCCGTCGGGATCGCGCATCACCGGCAGGTCGCGCGGCACGTCCTCCATCTTCTCGGTGACGATGTACATGTGCTCGCAGGAATAGAGCGGCACGGTGACTCCGACCGTGCGCGCGAGCTGGCGGGCCCACTGCCCGCCGCAGTTCACGACGATCTCGGCCCTGATCGGCCCCTGCGTCGTCTGCACGCCAGTGACGCGGCCGTCCCGGGTGTCGATCGCCGTGACGCGGGTCTTCTCCAGGATGCGAACGCCGCCGTTGCGTGCGCCTCTCGCCAGCGCCTGCGTGATATCGGCCGGATTGGCCTTGCCGTCACCCGGCAGCCACACCGCGCCGACGAGATCGTCGGTGCGCATGATCGGGTATTTCTCGCCGGCCTGGGCGGGGGTCAGCGGCTCGCACGCCACGCCCTGCGCGTTGGCCATGGCCGCCGAGCGCCGCAGCAGCACCATGCGCTCCTCGGTGCGCGCGACCGTCAGCGAACCACACTGCTTCCACCCGGTTGCCAGCCCCGTCTCCGCTTCCAGCCTGGCATAGAGCTCGGTGCTGTAACGGATCAGGCGTGTCAGGTTCTGGTAGCTGCGCAGCTGGCCGACGAGGCCGGCAGCATGCCAGGTGGTGCCGCCGCTCAGCCTCCCCTGCTCCAGCAGGACCACGTCCTTCCAGCCGAGCTTGGCGAGATGATAGGCCGTCGAGCAGCCCATGATTCCGCCGCCGATGATGACGACGCGGGCGTGGGTCGGGAATGTCGTCATCACAATCTTCCCGTCAGCGCCGCTTCGTACATTCTCCGCATCTCCCCCACGCCGGCCGGCACGGGGTTGCCGCCGGCGGTCGGATCGACGGCGGCCATCTCGGCGAACCTGTCGAGGTGGCTCTCCTGCACGCCGATCTCCGCCAGCGTGTGCGGAATGCCGATCTGCCGCCGCAGCTCCAGGCTCCATTCCATGAAGCCGTCGAAGGTGGGCCTGCGCAGGCCGAGCCAGCGCGCCAGCCGCTGGATCCTGTCGTCGATGGCCGGCCGGTTGAACGTCAGCACATACGGCATGGCGACGGCGTTGGTGAGGCCGTGATGGGTGTCGAGCACGGCCCCTATGGGATGAGAAAGGGAATGTATGGCGCCAAGCCCCTTCTGGAAGGCCGTCGACCCCATCTGGGACGCGGCCAGCATGTGGCCGCGCGCCTCGATGTCCCGTCCATCCTTGACCGCGCGGGCCAGGTTCTCCTTCACGAGGCGCATGCCTTCGACCGCGATGCCCTCGGCGTAGGGATGATAGCCCGGCGCGCAATAGGCCTCGAGGCAATGGATGAAGGCATCCATGCCCGTACCGGCCGTGAGCTTCGGCGGCAGGCCGACCGTCAGCTCGGGATCGGCGATCACGATCGACGGCATCATCTTCGGATGGAAGATCACCTTCTTCGTGTGCGTCTCCTCGTTGGTGATGACCGAGGCGCGGCCGGTCTCGGATCCGGTGCCGGCGGTGGTCGGCACCGCGATGGTCGGATAGATCCCGGCGGGGTTCGCACGCGTCCACCAGTCGCCGACATCCTCGAAATCCCAGAGAGGCCGCACCTGGCCGGCCATGAAGGCGATGGCCTTGCCGGTGTCGATGCCCGAACCACCGCCCCAGGCGATCACGCCGTCATGCTTGCCCGCGCGCAGCGTGCGCACGCCTGCCTCGACATTGCTCGCCACGGGGTTGGGCTTCACCTCGCTGAACAGTGCGACCTCTATGCCCGCCTTGCGCAGCGACAGCATGGCGTCGCCGATCATGTTGAGCTTCGCGAGCCCGGGATCGGTGACCAGAAGCGGCCGCTTGAGGCCGGTCGCCCTGCACGCCTCGGGCAGTTCGCGGATGCGGCCCGCACCGAAACGAATCGAGGCGGGATAGTTCCAGTTGCCGACCAGAGGCTGAGACATCAGATGATTTCCATGTAGCGGTCGAGCTCCCACTCGGTGATGGCCTTGCGGAACTCGCGCTCTTCCCATTCGCGTGTTGCAGAATAGTGATCGACGAAGGCGTCGCCGAACAAGGAGCGTGCGGCCTTGGAGGCCTTCAGACGTCCGGCCGCCTCCATCAACGTGCGCGGCAGCTGCCGGTCGGCCGGATGCTCGATCTCGTAGGAGTTTCCCTGCACGGGATCGCCCGGATCGATCTCGTTCTCGACGCCCCACAGGCCGGACGCGACGGCGGCCGCCAGCGCCAGGTAGGGATGCGCGTCCGCAGCGGCGACCCGGTACTCGAGGCGCGTCGACTTGGGCGAGCCGGGGATCACGCGCAGCGAGGTGGTGCGGTTCTCCACGCCCCAGCTCGCGACGGTGGGCGCCCAGAAGCCGGGGACGAGCCGCCGATAGGAATTGACGTTGGACGCCACCATCGCCAGCAGTTCAGGCATCAGCGCCTTCTGCCCGCCGACGAAGTGGCGCATGATCGGGCTCATACGATGCGGAGCGGCCTCATCATGGAAGGCCGGCCTGCCGTCCTTCCAGAGTGACATATGCATGTGCCCGCCGCAGCCTGGCCAGTCCTTGGACCACTTCGCCATGAAGGTGGCGAGCCAGTCACGCTTCTGGGCAAGCACCTTGGTGTAGAGCTTGAACAGCGCTGCGGCGTCGGCGGCGCCCAGGCCGTCGCGGACCCGAAGCGCCGCCTCCAGCACGCCCGCACCGGTCTCGGTGTGGAGTCCTTCGATGCCCATATCCATCGCTTCGCACATGTCGAGCAGGTCGCGATACCAGTCCGAGAGCACGGAATTGCGCAGCATGGAGTAGCCGAAGAACCCGGGAGAGATCGGCTTCAGGCCACGGTAGCCCTTCTCGCGGATGGAGAAGGCCGTCTCGGCGAAGACGAAAAACTCGTATTCGAAGCCGACCTTGACTTCGAAGCCCATCTCCGCGGCCCGCGCCAGCACGCGGCGCAGCACGCCGCGTGGGCAAAGCGCCTCCGCACCGCCGGCGAACTCGCACAGGAACAGGAGGTTGCCCGGCTCGGTGGCGATATCCCGGCAGGTGTCGGGAAGGATGCGGACGGTGGCGTCGGGATAGGCCGTGTGCCATCCCGTATAGGTGACGTTGTCGTAGAGCTGATCGTTGGAATCCCAGCCCAGCACGACGTCGCAGAAGCCCATGCCGCCGTCGAGGGCAGAGCTGAACTTGTCGACATGCAGGTACTTGCCGCGCAGGATGCCGTCGAGATCGTGCACGCCGACCTTGACGTGACGAAGGCCCCGCTCCTGCACGATCCTGCGAGCATCGGCAGCGGTCCTGACCTGGCGCGGTTCCATTCGTTCCCCCGGACTCTCCTGTCCGGGAGTTTGGCAGAGCCCGCTGCATCTCGACAGGATGAATCGAGCTACGCGACAATGTCCCCCTGGAATGCCGCGAGGGCATGCCAGCCCACATCCGCGTCAGGTTCGCCCCACGGCCTTCCTGTAGCGGGCGATGATGTCCGCGGCGACCGGGCCGGCGCGGCCGACGAACGCCGCCTCCAGGTGGGACGTCCTCCCGCGCATCTGCGCCAGCATCGCGGGAGCCACCGCGACGACGTCCATGCCATTCTCGGCGAGCCGCCCGGCGGCCGCAGCATCGGCCTCGACCGAGACCCTCCAGAACTGCGGCTGCAGCCGTGCGGCGAGGTCGACGATCGCCTTGCGATGCGCGGGGGCGATCTTCCCCCAGGCGTCGTTGTTGATCGTGACGACCTGCGAGTCCCACGCATGATTCGTCCGATAGAGGCACGCGAGGACCTCCCAGAACCTGCCATTGACGGCGGAGACCGAGCTGGTGACCGCTCCCGCCGCAGCGCCTGATGCGAGCGCCGGCCGCGTATCCACCCAAGGCAACTGAACGGCCACCATGCCCAGCGCCGTCACGGTCTCGCCAGCGAGACGATCGAGCACACGTATCCTGGCCCCCCGGAAGCCGTCCAGCGCATCGATCCTCGTCTTCGCGTACAGGCACTGTGCGGGCGACGGGACCATGTAGAGGATGGTCTGGTTGAACGTCGCAGCGACCGCATCGAAAGCGGGACGGGCGATGCGATGGAGGACGGCGAGCTCTTCGATGCTGCCGATCAGGAACGGCACGGCCTCGATCCCGAAGAGCGGCGCCTCGCTGGCCTGTTGAACGTCGCGGAAGCCGGCCATCTGGACGAGACCGTCGCGTACGGCGGCCAGATGCTCGGCCGCCGAGTAGCCCAGCGCGCCGCCGGCGTGAACCGTGATCCGCACCGCCCCGTCAGTGACCCTGGCGACCTCTTCGGCGAATGCCCGGCAGTTCTTCGTATGGAAATTGCCGTCGGGCGGCACCGTCGACAGGTCCAGTCTTACGGCAGGCTGGGCGTGCAGCGCCGGCGCGCCGAGCGAAGCCGCCGCAACCGCCGCTCCCGCACCGAGAATGTTCCGCCGCCTGACCCTGATGGTAGCACCGCCTTCGCTCGACACCCGTTCCGTCCATGTCTTGTGACTCACGTTTCCGCTGGTGCGCGACACCGTAGTGGCACCTCGAAACGACCGAATTACAGCAGCCTAGGCTGGCCATCGGCGCATTGCAATTCGCGGGTCGGCCCGCCTAAGGTCGGGGTGTGACGGCCTCGACTCCGACGACGCGTGCACGCCTCTTCGCCCTCCTCCGCTACGAGGATCCCACGCCGGAGGCGCGACAGTGGCGCATTCTCCACCTGACGGCGCTGACCGTCGGCCTGCTCGCGGTCATCCTGCTCTCGGTCGACGCCGTGGCGGACGAGATAGGCGGCCTGCTGCGCGCGGTGATCTGGACGGTGAGCTTCATCTTCCTCGTCGAATACATCCTGCGCCTGTGGGTCGCTCCGGAGCTGCCGCAGTACGAGGACGGTTCGCCGTCGATGGCCCGCGTACGCTGGGCCCTGTCCATGCCCGGCCTGGTCGGACTGCTCGCCATCATGCCGGCCGTGATCTTCGCCGGGGGCTACGCCTTCACCGGCGCCGACACCGCCTCGGTGCTCTGCATCCTCTGGATCCTAAAGGTCGGCCTGCATGCGCCCGCCTTCAGCACCCTGTCGCGAGTGATGTCGAACGAACGCGGTCCCATCGTCAGCGTGCTCATCCTGTTCCTGATCCTGCTGATGATCGCCGCGACGGCCGCCCATGTCCTCGAACGCGACCGACAGCCGGACGCCTTCGGCACGTTGCCGGGCGCGCTCTGGTGGGCGGTCGTGACCCTGACGACGACCGGCTACGGAGACGTGGTGCCGCAGACCGCGGGCGGACGCTTCGTCGGCGGCCTGCTGATGATCTCGGGAATCGCCGTCCTTGCCTTGCTGACCGGCGTCCTGGCGACCGGATTCGCCCAGGAGGAGCGCCGTCGCGAATATCTGAGGGTGTGGGAGCAGGTCGCGCGCGTGCCGATCTTCGCGTCGCTGGGCGTCGTCACTTTGTCGGAAATCGTGGGCAAGCTGCGCACGCGCTACTATCCATCACGCATCACGGTCGTTCGACGGGGCGATCCTGGCGATTCCATGTTCTTCATCTCCAGCGGCGAGGTCGAGGTACGCCTGCCCAACGGCGGCTCGGTGCGGCTGGGAGAAGGAGCCTTCTTCGGCGAGATGGCGCTCCTCGAGCGTCAGCCGCGCTCGGCGACGGTGGCGACGACTCGTCCCACCACTCTTCTGGTGCTCTACGCCAGCGACTTCTACGAAATCGCCGCCCACATCCCGCAGCTCGCCGAGGCCGTGGAGGCCGAGGCGCATCGGCGGCAGGAAGAAAACCGCGAGCGTCAGGGGGGAACCGCCAGGAGATGACCGACATAGACCTTCTCGTCGCCGGATCCGGCGCCGCCGGCTTCTCCGCCGCCATCACGGCCTCGCATGCCGGCCTGTCGGTGCTGATGGTCGAGAAGGAGCCGCAGTTCGGCGGGTCGACGGCCTACTCGGCCGGCGTCATCTGGATACCAGGCAACCGGCACGGACAGGCACTCGGCATCCCGGATTCCAAGCAGGACGCCCTCACCTATCTGCAGCACGAGGCCGGGAACAGGCTGAACCTCGAACTCGCGCATGCCTTCCTCGACAACTGCAATCCCGCCGTCGAGTTCATCGAGGCCAACACGCATGTGCGCTACGAGGCCGTGCCGGTCTGGGCGGACTACCATCCAACCAAACCGGGCGCCGCGCAGGGCGGGCGCTCGCTGCTGCCCCTGCCCTTCGATGGCCGCCGCCTCGGCAGGCGTTTCGCCGACCTGCGTGCCCCGATCAGGACCATGATGGCATTCGGCGGCATGATGCTGGGTCGAGGGGATCTGCCCCACGTCTTCAGGATGACGCGCTCGGTGAAGTCGGCGCTGCATGTCGCCGGCATGACGGCCCGTTACGCCGTCGACCGGATCAACCATGCGCGCGGCACACGGCTCGCCAACGGCAATGCCCTGATCGCCGCCCTCGCTCTATCGGCCGAAGAGCGTGGCATAGACCTGTGGCTGGACTGTCCGGTCGTGGAACTGCTGCGGGAGGATGGCGCCGTCAGCGGTGCCATCGTCCAGCGCGACGGCCGACGTCAGGAAATCCGCACCCGCCGCGGCGTGGTCCTGGCCTGCGGCGGTTTCCCCGCCGACGACGAATTGAAGCGCCGCTACTACGGCCATGTGCACGACGGCCGGCAGCACCGATCAGCGCCGCCGCCGGGCAATCGCGGTGACGGAATCAGGCTCGGTCGCGATGCCGGCGGCGCGCTGGCCGAGGACGTCGCCTATGCCGCCGCGTGGGTGCCGGTGTCGCTGGTCCCCCAGCCCGACGGCTCGACGCTGCCCTTCCCGCACTTCTACGAGCGCGGCAAACCCGGTTACATAACGGTCGATGGCACCGGCCGGCGCTTCACCAATGAATCGGCCTCCTATCACGACTTCGTGCCGGCCATGGTCGAGGCTTGCCGCGACCGCAGCGAAACCATGTGCTGGCTGATCTGCGACCATCGCGCCATCCGCCGCTACGGAATGGGCGCCATCGGTCCTGCGCCGCTGCCCCTCGGACCCCACTTGCGCAACGGCTACCTGCTCTCGGCGGCCACCTGGTCCGAACTCGCCGCCCGGATCGGCGTCGATGCAGAGGCCCTGCAGCAGACCATCGGGCGCTTCAATGCCAACGCCGCGCGCGGCGAGGATCCGGACTTCGGCAAGGGGACGGACGCCTACCATCGCTTCAACGGCGATCCGACCCACCAGCCCAACCCCTGCCTGGCGCCGCTCGAACGCCCGCCGTTCTACGCCATGAAGCTGATCCCCGGCGACATCGGCACCTTCCTCGGCCTGCGCGTCGACGGCCACGCCCGCGTGCTCGATTCAGCGGGCACCCCCATCCGCGGGCTCTATGCCGCCGGAAACGACATGACCAGCGTGATGGGCGGGACCTATCCGGGCGCAGGCATCACCATTGGCCCCGCCCTCACCTTCGGCTATATCGCGGCACGTCACGCGGCTGGCCTCTCCGCATAGCCGTCCAGCAAGAAAGCCCCAGATGTCGTCGATCACGCCCATCATCCTGGTTGGAGGTTCCGGCAAACGGCTGTGGCCGCTGTCTCGCGAGAGCATGCCCAAGCAGTTCGTCCCCCTGCTCGGCACACAGTCGACCTTCCAGCAGACGCTGCAGCGCGTCGCCGACCGCGACCTGTTCGCCAAGCCGGTGATCGCCACCAACGACGCCTACCGCTTCATGGCCGAGCAGCAGGCCCGCGACATCGGCATGGAGATCGATATCCTGGTCGAGCCGTCGCGTCGCGATTCGGGCCCGGCCATGGCGGCCGCGGCCGTCTATGCCCGCAATCTTGGCGCCAAGGCGGTGCTGACCTTGGCGTCGGACCATCTGGTGATCGGCGCCGAGGAATTCCGCGCCGGCTGCCGCGAGGGGCTGCTGGCCGTGCAGCAGGGCGGCATCGTCACCTTCGGCATACCGCCCACGGAGCCCAAGACGGACTACGGCTATATCCGGCCGAGCAGCGAGCATATCGGCCCGGTGCAGAAGGTCGCCGCCTTCGTCGAGAAGCCAAACGCGCAGACCGCATTGCGCTACATCGCCGAGGGATTGCTGTGGAACAGCGGCAACTTCCTCTTCACTCCCGATCTGCTGCTGTCGGAGATGGCGCGGTTCGAGCCGGCCATGGCCGCCGCCGCCGAGGAAGCCGTGACCAGGGCCAGACGAAGCGGTTCGACGGTGTTCCTCGATGCCGAGGCCTTCGCCAAGGCGCCAGCGAAATCGATCGACTATGCCGTGATGGAACGAACCGACAAGTGCTGGGTCGTGCCGGCGAAGTTCCGCTGGTCCGACCTCGGGACCTGGGATGCCCTGCTCGATGTCGGCAACGCCGACAGCGCGGGCAATGTCACCGAAGGGCCGGTCGAGCTCGACCACGTGCGCAATTCCTATGTCCGCTCGGACGGGCCGCTGACCGCCGTGATCGGCGTCGAGGAGGTCGTGGTCGTTGCGATGAACGACGCGGTGCTGGTCGGCCATCGCGACAACCTTCCCCGCCTGAAGGACGTCGTGCAGCGCATGTCCGATGGCAAGCACAGGGCCGCGACCGAGCACGCCGTGATGCACCGGCCGTGGGGCAGCTACCAGGACATCGACCGCGGCGAGCGTTTCCGCGCCAAGCGGCTCACCGTCAAGCCGAACGGGAAGCTCAGCCTGCAGAGCCACAAGCACCGTGCCGAGCACTGGGTCGTCGTGAAAGGCACGGCCGAGGTCACGCTCGACGGCAAGATCCACACGTTGCGCGAGAACGAGTCCATCTACATTCCCATGGGCGGCATCCATCGCCTGGCCAACCCCGGCAGCGAGCCGCTCGAGGTGGTCGAGGTCCAGACCGGCCATTATCTCGAGGAAGACGACATCACGCGCTACGATGACATCTACGCGCGGATCTAGCCCCATGAAGTTCGGCGCCCATCATGAATGGGGCAAGCTGCGGGAAGTCGTGATCGGCATCTCGCCGGCGGAGGAGTTCGTCGTCTTCCATGAAGAAACGGCGCGATGGATGCAGCCGGATGTCGCCGCATTCTCGCGCCTGAATGCCGGTCGCCGCCTGATCGATCTTGATGCCGACTGGGCACAGCGTTGCGAGCAGCAGGTCGACGCGCTGGCGGAGTTGGTGGCGCGCGAGGGCGTCGCCGTCCACCGTCCGCAGCGCCTGCGCGGTGTCGAGCGCACTTTCCTCGCGCCGAACGGCGAAGGCACGCAGCTCTTCGTCCGCGACGCCATAATCGTGGTCGGCGATCGTGTGATCGATGCGTCCCTGCGCCTGCTGTGCCGGCAACGGGAACGCTACGGGCTGCGCCCGATCATCCGCCAGACCATCCAGCAGAGCGGCGCCCGCTGGTCAAGCGTGCCGCTGGGATCGCCTGGTTGCGTTGACGGGCCGTTCCTCGAGGGCGGCGACGTGCTGCTGAACGGCCGTGAAATCTATGTCGGCATGTCGGGTTGTGCATCCGACTTCGCCGGCGCCACCTGGCTGCAGCAGCTCCTCGGTGACGAGTATCGGGTCATTCCGGTAGCGATGCGCTCCAATGTGCTGCATCTCGACTGCTGCCTGGCGCTCGTCCGGCCCGGCCTGCTGATATATTGCCCGGAGAAGCTGATCGACGGTCTGCCGATGTCGCTGCGCGAATGGGACAAGATCGCGATCTCGGTCGACGAAGCCAACCGGCTCGCAACCAACGGGCTGGTGCTCGAGGAAGGGCGCATGATCGTCGACAGCGACAACCGGCGCGTGATCGACGAACTGCGCAAGCGCGGCATCGATGTCGTCCCTTTGCCCTTCGACGGGCCGATCAGGGTCGGCGGCGGCATGCGCTGCGCGCACCATCCGCTGCTGCGGGAAAGCACCCTCGCGTAGGCCGGCCGAGAGCGGTCAGGCGCCTTTCTTCGGCGTGCGATCGAAGACGATGGGCTTAGGCCGGCTGAGCGCCTTGCGCAGGTGGACGCCCAACGACCGGATGAGCATCGCCACCTGCCCGCCGACGAAGCGCAGGAGAACCATCGCGAAGCGACCCGGCGACATCTCGCCGCCGCGGATGAAGTTGTGTCCCGCCCGCAGGAAGGTCGTGGCGCATACGAGGACCCAGGCGACGGTGACGAAGAAGAGCGTCAGCAGCAGCGGAACCAGCGATGGCGCCAGGATACCTGCGAGAACGCCCGCCATGATGCCGACCAGCAGCACCGGCTGGTTCAGCGACATGCACAGATGCAGCAGGGCCGCGCCCTTTGCAGCCGGCGTGATGTCCCCGCTGCGCAGGATGGCCGGGAACATGCGCATCGAGACGTGGCGGAAGCCATCCTGCCAGCGCTGCTGCTGGCGCAGCCAGGTGGCCGTGTCGGCGGGCAGCTCGCCCGGCACCGGCACGCTGGTCAGGAACAGCGCACGCCAGCCTTTGACCCAGCCGCGATAGGTCAGGTCGAGGTCCTCGGTGACGGTGTCGCCCTTCCAGCCGCCGCCCGCCTCGATCGCCGCACGCTGCCAGATCCCGCAGGTGCCGTTGAAAGGCAGCGGATGGCCGGCCCAGCAGCGTGTCGCCTGCTCGATGCCGAGATGGGCGTCGAGCGTCACCATCTGCATCTCGGTGAGCGCATTCTGATGTGGATTGAGGAAATCGAAGCGCGCCTGGACGAAGGCCCAGTCGGGGTTGGCGAAGAACGGCCGCATGCAGACGCGCAGGAAGTCGGACCTCGGCACGTAGTCGACGTCGAAGATGGCGAAGAAGTCGTACGGCGTCTGCTGCATGGCCTCATGCAGGGCGCCTCCCTTGAAGCCGCCGCGGTCGGTACGCTGCAGCGCGACGATGTCGACGCCCCGCCCACGCAGTTCGGCGACGACCTGCCGCGCCAGCGCGGCGGTCTCGTCGGTACTGTCGTCAAGGACCTGGATGTGCAGCTTGTCTTGCGGCCAGTCCAGGGCGGCGGCCGCTTCGATCCCGCGCCGCAGCACCGGCCCCTCGTTGAAGGACGGAATCTGCACGACGACATGCGGCAGCTCGGCGTCCGGTGGCAGCGGTGTGGCCAGCAGCTCCCGCTCCCGGGCAAGCCCTCTCGCCTTCAGCCGATGATGCAGCAGCACCATGTAGAGCAGGCTGCCGATGAAGGCCGCCAGCAGGACACAGCAGACCGTGAAGATGACGGCCAGCAGCGTGGCCAGGATGTCGACGACGGCCATGCTCACGTGCCCGTCTTGGGCGTGCGGGTGAACTCGCTTCGCCGGCCGAGGCCTGCGCCGATGATGGCGCCGGCATTGGCGGCGGCGAGATAGAGGATCAACCCGGGCACGCTCGCCGCAGTGACGAGATAGCGCGCCAGGTCGCCGCGCCGCAGGCGCCGCCAGCCCGTCCAGGTCATGCCGATCAGTACAGCCAGCATGGCAGCGAGCCAGAGCCAAAGCATCAGGCGGAAAATGCCCGGCAGATGGCCATGGCCGATCACCGACAGCACGAGCGCCGCGGCCGCCGCTACGAGCAACGGGAAGATGAGCTGTTGCCCCAGCGCCACCGTGGTGACCAGCTTGGCCTCGTCGGACCAGCCGGAGCGCCAGATCTGGCCAAGCAGCTTGCGCGCCACCTGGACGAAGCCCTTCGACCAGCGGCTCTGTTGCGTGCCGAAGTCGTCCAGCTTCTGCGGCAGCTCGCCCACCACATGCGGTTCCATCAGGAAGATACCGTGCCACCCTGCCAGGGAGGTGCGCAGCACCAGATCGAGATCTTCCGACAGGGTATCGTGCGACCAGCCGCCGGCCTCTTCGACCGCGGCGCGGCGCCAGATGCCACCGGTACCATTGAATTGGAATGGCACCCCGCGGCGTGCCCTCACCTCCTGCTCGACGGCGAAATGGCCGTCCTGCATCAGCCGCTGAGCGCGTGTCAGCCAGTTGTGCTCGCCATTACCCCACTCGATGCGCGTCTGCACGAAGGCGGCACGCGGATCGGCCAACAGCGGCGCCATCGCACCGCGCAACCAGCCGGGGCCGGGTACGAAGTCGGCATCGAATACGGCGACGTAGGGGGCATCGCAGCGAGCAAGCCCAGCGGCCAGCGCACCGGCCTTGAAGCCGCCGCGATCGCTGCGCCGGACATGGTCGATGTCGATCCCGTCACGCCGCAGCCGTGCCACGGCATGGACGGCGATATCCGTCGTGAGATCCGTGCTGTCGTCGAGAAGCTGGATAGTCAGCCGGTCGCGCGGCCAGTCGAGCGCCGCGGCCGCCGCCAGAATACGGTCGACCACCAGCGGTTCGTTGTAGACAGGAATCTGCACCAGCACGCGTGGCAGCTCTGCCGGCAGCGCCGGAAGCGGCCGTTCATCGGGTGGTAGCTCGAATGACCAGTAGACCAGATAAAGGAAATATCCGGCGATGGCGAACTGCCCAGCCAGGCAGATGAAGGCGATGAGGTCGATGGCCGAGAGCAGCATGGCTGTCCCGCCTCAATGATAGTGGATCGGCACGTCGAAGCAGCGGCCGTCCTCGATGTGCAGGCGGCGCGAGGCCACATCGAAGATGCGCTCGTCGTGGGTCGACAGCACCACGGCGCATTTGGCCCGCATGGCGAGATCCTTGAGCTGGTCGACGACCAGGCGACCGGCCACGCGGTCGAGCGCGGAGGTCGGCTCATCGGCAATGATGAGATCGGGCAGGCCGATCATGACACGTGCGATGGCGACGCGCTGCTGCTGGCCGCCCGACAGCTCGTCGGGCCAGGAGGCCGCCTTGTCGCCCAGCCCCAGCAGGGTGAGGAGGTGCCGCGCACGCGGCTCGTCCCACTTGGGGTCCGACAGCGGCGTGGTCGATACGCCCGCGACCACGTTCTGCAGCGCCGTCAGCGAGGACAGCAGGTTCCGCTTCTGGAACAGGAACCGGATACGGTTGCGCAGCACGTCGAGTTCGCGCCCACCCAGGCCGACGATATCCGTGCCCAGCAATCGCAGCTTGCCCTGGGTCGGGCGGCGCATGGTGCCGAGGATAGTGAGCAGGGTCGTCTTGCCCGAGCCGGAAGGCCCGGTCACGATCACGATCTCGCCTTCGCGGACCTGCATGTTGATATCGAACAGCACGTCGACCCGCTGCGGGCCTTCGCCGTAGTGGTGGAACACGTCGACGGCCTCGACGATCGGTGGGCCGAAGGTCTGCTCGCCGCTCATGTCACTCGAACAGCATGATGGGATCGACCTTCCACAGACGCCGGATGGCGAACAGGCTCGACACCACGGTCATGATGATGCAGGCCGTGAGCGCCACCGTCATCTCGCGCAGGCCCATCGACATGCCGAGATGCATCGCCGCCTCGGTCGCACCATAGACCATGCGCGCCAGCGTGAAGGATACCAGGAAGGCAGGGGTGATAATGGCGGCGCCGATCTGGCCGATCATCAGCAGGAAGAACCACCAGCCGTAGCCAAGGCTCTTCAGGATGGCGTACTCGGGCAGATAGAATCGGATGATCTGGTACTGGGCGTAATAGATGAACACCATGCCGATCATCACGCCCATGACAAAGCCAAGGTCCGTGATGTAGCCGACCGGCGTCTCGCGCGACCAGTAGAGCCGCTCGCGCGCCTCGAACTCCTGCTTGGTGATCGCCTCGCCGCGGCCGACCAGCGTGCGGTTGAGCTGCTGACGGACGGTCTCGGCATTCGCTCCAGGCGTCAGGGAGATCGATATGAAGGCCGGCCGGTCGGACCACCAGTTGCCGAAGACCTCGGCCATGGTCTCCTGCGACATCAGGATGGCGCCGTCGTTCAGCACGTTGGGGCCGACGGCGAAGGTGCCGACCACGAAGAGCTGGCGCAACAGGCCACGATTGTCCGGCGGTCCCAGGACCGGCACCTCCTTACCGGCCTCCGCCTGCTCGGCCAGATCTCCGAAATAGGGCCGCGACGCCTTGTCGTAGAGAATCCGCCGCGTCTCGCGCAGCTTGTAGAGGTTCTCGCGCAACCCGGGCAGGTCCACTGCCGGACGCTCGGGGTCGACGGCATACCAGGCCAACCGGCGTGACGTCGGCATGCCTGCATGGCTGATCGACATCACGCCGAACCAGAACGGCGAATAGCTCTGCACCGAGGGATTGGTCGCGATAATATCGGTGACCGCGACCGGTACCTCGGCATGCAGCTGCATCGATTTGAAGCCATAGGGCACGATGATCAGGTCGCCCGCGACCATGCGATGAAGCCGGACCGAGGACTCGTACACGGCACGCTCGATGCCGAGCTGGGCGAAAATGACGAGCAGGCTGGCCGTGACCCCCCCCAAAGACAGCAGGGTGCTGGTTCGCTGGCGCTTCAACTGCTGGGCGCCGAGCGGCATGCTCTGCGCGATGCGGGCGGCCGCGCGTACCGGCACCATCGAAAAGGTCGGACGCCAGCGTGCGATCCGCACGAGACGCTCCCATAGCCGTGCCAACCGCGACCGCAGGTCCGGTGCACCGGGCAGGGTGACGGCCATCAGAGGAACGTGACGCGCGTCTCGCGTCCCAGGACCAGCGGCATCTTGGACAGATCGTCGATCACGATCTCGACCTGTACGACACGGGCGTCGGTCGACGAACCGCCGTCCGGCTCCACCCGCTGCATGCGCTTCACGGTCGGCGCCACGCGCTCGATCGTCCCCTTGAAGACTTCCTGGTTGCCGCGGAAGGTGACGTCCACCTTTCCGCCTGGCGTGACGCGGCCGATGTTCAGTTCGTCGACATCAGCCAATACGCGAAGCTGGGTCATGTCGACGATCTTGACGATGCCCGCCGGCGACATGCGCTCACCTTGGCGAGAGAAGATCTGGACGACGATGCCGTCGAGCGGCGACCGGACCAGCGACTCCTCTCGCGTCCGACGCGCACTTTCGACCCGGGCCTTGGCGTTGATCAGATCGATCTCGTATTGCGCGAGGTCGTTGGCCAGCGTCGTCTTCATGAGCTCAAGCCGCACCTTCTGCCGCTCCAAGCTCTGCTCCGCCAGCGCCTCCTCGAGTTCCTTCTGATCGGGCGGCTTGCCGGCACGCTTGCGCTCCAGTGCCTTGAGCTTGTTCTCCTCGATGGAGGATTTGAGGGTGGCTTCCTGCAGCGTGATCTCGGTGAGGCGCGTGCCCTGGAGGACGGAATCGTGCGTGCGGATGAGCTTGGCGAGATTCGCCTCAGCGATACGCAGCGACACGTCGGCCCTGGGATAGTTCGACAGCACCGCGATGACTTCGCCCTTCTTCACCTTCTGGCCGTCCTTGACGCGCAGCTCGATCACGACGCTGCCGCCCGCCGGGTCCCCCGCGACGACGGCCGTACCGGCCGGTGCATCGGTATAACCGCGTGCGATCAACGGCGGCTGCGCTGGTTTGGCCGGCTCCTGGGCACTGCTGGTCTGCCGGCTGGGCATGATCCAGAGAGCGGCACCGGCCAAGGCGACCAGAAGCACCACCCCTGTCGCCCCCCATCGGAATTTCGTAGTCCGAGCCATCGTATGCGTCTGCCAGACCCGTGTGTTGCGCCCGATACCAGCCTAGAAGGTGGTGGTAAGCGGGATGTTGCCCCTTGCAATGCCCACCACCGAGAAGGTGCGGTAGATCGAGGTCAGGACCTTGTCGTACTCGTACAGCGGCGCGTTGGTGACATAAATCACGTCCCGCGGTTGAAGCGGGAACTGCTGCGCCACAAAGATAGATACCGGCTGGAACAGGTCCAGTCGAAAAACGCGGGCCCGGGCCGTGGGATTGTTGATCAAGTCGCCCATCCGGAAGACATAGACGCCGGTCTTGTTCGCCCGCTGGTCCGACAGACCGCCGACGCTCCCCAGCGCCTCGAGCAGGCTCGTGTTCTGCTTCGACATTTCGACATTGCCCGATTTCTGCACCGCTCCCAGAACCGTGAAGACCCGCGAATTGGGCCTGACGACGATCTCGTCGCCCTTCTGGACGGCAATGTCGCTACCTGCCAGCAGATCAGAATATTGCGCCGTAAGTATGACCTGACCTTGGCGACGGACGACGACCTGGAGCTGATTGGACGAGCCGGCAGTCGCCATCAGGGGCCCACCAGCCCGGTTGATGGCATCCACCACGGAACGGACATCCTCGAGCATCGAAATGCGCCCTGGACTCTTGACGTCACCCGCCACCAACACCGAATGCGTGCGTGGCGCGTCGAACTCCACGATGACCTCTGGTTCCTGCACCCGGTCGCCCAGTTGCTGGATAATGCGGCGCTCGATCTGGTTCAGGTCCAACCCGCCCACCTGCACCACCCCGACGATCGGCACCTTGATCGTGCCGTCAGCCGCCACGCGCTGGACGCCGAGGTCCGCCGACTGGCCCTGAATGGTCGGGAAGATGTTGCCCGCGTAACGTTCGTAAATCCGGACCTTGAGCGAATCGCCTGGCGCAACCGTCAGGCGCTGAGCGGGGGACAACGTGCTGGTCGCCGACGGGCGATCGACGCCTGCTGGTTGGCGATAGGCCACCACGGTCGTCGGGCTGAGGTCGATCACGTCGAACGGCAAGGCCTCCGTGCTCGTTGTCTGGGCTCCGCCCATCCAGGGGCCATCTCCGGGCAGGGCGGTACAAGCAGCGGCACCGACGCCCAGCATCACGACAATCGCGGCGTGACGCGCGGCGGCGCACATCCGGCTCCAGAACCTCAAATCACGATCTCCGTCAGGAGTGGCCGCCACGTCGCGCGCCGCGCCGCGTCCCAGTCCATGTTACCTCAGCCCGCCAGTAATTAACCCGCACCGCCGCGGCGGCGCAAGCGCTCCCCTGCCGTTCACCGGGGTTTTGCGCGCAACCTTTGCATCGCCTCCTCCCGCGAGGCGGCGATATCGAAGAGTTGCGTAAAGCCGCTGACGAGCAGGCAGTCGGCCGCCGCTCCGGAAAACCTGCAGAATACCACGCGCGCATCGAGTTCCTCGGCGCGATGCAGCACGCGCGCAAAGGTGCGCACGCCGGCGGCGCTCATATACTCGACCTCGCTGCCGTCGACGATGAGCCGGCCTTTCGGATGCAGGGCCTCGACGATCAGCGCCTCGACCGAGGACGACGTCTCGGAATCTACCTGCCGGGGCAACATGACGGTGGCGATCTCGTCCATGGTGTCGATGGTCCTCATACGTTCGCTCGGGGGCCGCCATCCCTTGCCGGCTGCCAGCCAGCGGCAAGGTCGGTGCCGCGCCAGTCGATGCGATGCCGCCCACGCCACGCCTGGACGGCGAGCAGCGGCACCAGAGCTTCCCGCACGAGGGCCGCCAGCCAGGCACGGGGGCCGAACGGCAGCTGGTATGCTGCCAGGAACCAGCCTTCGGCCGCCAGCCATAGGGCGCTGTGGAGAATGACGACCATCGGCAGCCACGCCGCCGCCAGACCTGCCGCGGACGCCGCTACGACGGCGGCCAGACCAGAGACCAGCCAGCCGATGGCCGGCTCCAGCACCACCAGGCCTCTCACTTCGCGTGAAAGATTGAGCCTCGTCGACCCCCAGCGCACCTGACGCCGCCAGACATCGGCCAGGCGGCGACGCCCTACCGGCAACCGGGGCATCACGTCCGCGAGCTGCGTCGAGCGGCCGGCCATGTCCCGCACCGTACGGACGACCGAATAGTCGTCCGCCAGATAGTTGAGGAATCCCTGGTGACCGCCGATGCACCGCAGCATGTCCCGGCTCAGTATCGTCACGCCGCCGGACGCCACCGGCATGCCGAGCCGGTCGGCAGCCTTGAGGAAGCGCGCCTGATGGCCGTTGATGTACGCACACTCCAGTTCCGCGGCGAAGTTGTCCGGCGATGCTCCCGCCTTGAGCGCGAGCACCAGCCCAACCTCCTCCGAAAGCGGCGCAGCCGCGGCGGCCAGTTCGGCGCCGTCGAGAGCGATGCCGGCGTCGCACAGCGCCACGACCGGGCGGCTGGCCGCGTCGAGCCCCTTGCGCACGTTGTTGAGCTTCGGGTTGAAGGTATCGTCGCTGCCGACCAGGATCGGCGCCTGCGGCCAGTGACTGCGGATGCACCGGACGGCCGCATCGGCCTCGCTGGTCACGCAGATCAGGATCTCCGCTCCGCAATCCGCGAGGTCGGCCAGGCACAGAACATAGGCCTCCGACGCATCTGCCTCTCCCACCATGGGGGCGACGATGCTGAAGTCAGCCGCTGGATGCCGGGACATCGCAGGCGGTCTCTTCCAGCGCCCCAGGCCTGCGCTGATCCAATGCACCAGCATCGTGGCTGCCCACCAGCCGATCCCCGCCCAGAAGACAGCCCCTCCTGCCATTGGCCATCACTCGCTCACCGAGAAGCGATGGATGTCGTCCTTCTCCATGGCAAGCGCGCGATGATAGGCGCGAATCACGGTGCTGGGCTCACCCTGGGCCCGGATTCGGCCGTCCTCGATCCAGACGGCCCGGTTGCAGAGGCGGCGCACCTCAGCCGGCGAGTGGGACACGAACAGCAGCGTGCCCTTCTTCCGGAAGTCGTCGATCCAGTCCATGCACTTGCGCTGGAAGGCGGCATCGCCAACCGCCAGGGCCTCGTCGACGACCAGAATGTCCGCCTCGACATGGGCGCAGATCGCGAAGGCAAGTCGCGTGCGCATGCCCATCGAGTAGTGCTTCACGGGCTGTTCCATATAGTCGCCGATCCCGGCGAACTCGGCCATGGAATCGAACTTGCGCAGCACCTCGTGGCGCTTCAGGCCCATGACCGCCGCGCCGATCAGGATGTTCTCCCTGCCGGTGAGTTCGCTGTCGAAGGTCGCGCCCAGCGCCAGGACCGGCGCAACACGGCCATTGACGCGGAGTTCCCCGTTGCTCGGCAGGGTCATGCCGCAAATGACCTGCAGGAGAGTGGATTTTCCACAGCCATTGCGGCCGAGAATGCCGACGCTGTCGCCGCGATGGACGTCCAGATCGATATCGCGCAGCACCCAGAACGGCTTGTAGTAGGTCTTCCACCAGCCGAGCATGACCTGTTTCAGCCAGTCGCTGCGGCGGGCATAGAGCTGGTAGGCCTTGCCGAGATGCCGGGTGCGGACGACGACCTCAGATGACGTCGACGATGACATTCCGGTACCTGTCGAAGAACCAATAACCGAAATAGAAAGTGAGGACCGAAGTCGTCAACATCCATAGAACGACCAGCGGATTCGGCAGTTGGCCGGCCAGGACCACGTCACGCATCGCCTCGACATACGCCGTCAGCGCATTTGCGTAGATCAGAATGTTCCACGGCGGGGACATGTAGGCGTTTGACCAGAACACCGGCGTCATGAACATGAAGAGCGGCACGATGTTGATCATCAGATAGCCGGCATCGCGGGTGAACGCCCCTACCGCGCTGAGAAACCACGACAGGCCGATCAGGAACGCGGTCAACGGAATGAATATGAAAGGAACGAATATCACCGTCCAAGGCAGTGCCCCCTTCACCAGAAAGGTGCAGATCAGCAGCACGATGGCGCCGATGCCGGTGTAGGCGAGCGCCCGCATCGTGGCGATCACCGCCAGCATGTCGCTCGGAAAGATGGTCTGCTTGATGTAGTGCGCGTATTCGTGCAGCAACATCGGCGACCGGAAGGCCAACTCCGAAAAGAAATTGAAGCAGATGAGGCCGCCGAAGATGAACAGGGCGTAGGCTATCGGCGCCTGCCCTTCTTCACCGACGTGCGACATCTGCAGCTTGGTCGTGAAGGCGAAGGTATAGACGGAAATGGCCATCAGCGGTGCCGCGACTGCCCACATCCAGCCGCCGACCGAGCCGGTGAAGCGCGCACGCAGCTCCCGGCGCAGGACTGCCAGCACGATATCCTGGTTGAACCACATCTGCAGAAAGGGCTTGTGGAGGAAACGGCTGAATCGCTGCGACCGGTCGAGATGCTCGACCACGATCTGCTTGCCGTTGACGATTTTCACCGACGGCATGAGCCGTGTCTCTCCTTCTCGCCTGCGCTGGTGAGCCCGGTAGGGATCGAACCTACGACCACCTGATTAAAAGTCAGATGCTCTACCGCTGAGCTACGGGCCCGCCCCGGCCTGGCGCAGTGGGCCAGGCGCACGCGCGGCGCCCGTATAAGATGCGCCGGCCCCAGGGTCAACGCGGCACGACGGAGATATCCGCGCCTCCGGACGGGATCCGGGCGGTGGCTCAGGGCCGGGCGAATTTGGCCTTCAGTCGCTCGAAAACCTTCTTCGACACGAACTGCGAGGTATCGCCGCCCAGACGGGCGATATCCTTGACCAGCGACGAGGCGATGAACTGGTGCCGGTCGGACGCCATCAGAAAGATGGTCTCGACGTTCGGCTCCATGCGCGCGTTCATGTTGGCCATCTGGATCTCGTACTCGAAATCGGAAACGGCACGCAGGCCACGGATGATGACCGATGCCTGCACCTCCCGAGCGAAGTGAATCAGCAGGCCATCGAACGGCACGATCTGGATTCGCGCCCGATCGACATCGGAGAACTCCCTGATGTCCTCCGCGATGATGTCGACCCGCTCCTGCAGCGAGAACAACGGACCCTTGCCGATGTTGGTGGCCGGACCGATCACCAGCCGGTCGACCAGGCGCAAGGAACGGCGTACGACCTCCATATGGCCGCTGGTTATGGGGTCGAATGTGCCCGGATACACGCCGACTCGCTCTGACGCCATGTCTCCCCCTCTTCCTCCTTGAACACCAACGTCGCTGGCGCGGACGTTCTGCCGATGCATCCGCCCGCTGGAGGCGCTCCGGACGGCGGCGAAGTCTTAGCGACACGGCAGGTCCTTATCCACCGTTTGTTTCGGAATCGCCGTCGCCGTCGGCACCATTGGCCGTCCCGTTCCCCGCATCATCCTCGCCGATGCGCACGGCGGAAACCACCCGTTCGCCCTCGCTGACGTTGACGATGCGCACGCCGCGCGTCGCACGCCCGGCGATGCGTATCCCGTCGACCGGGCAGCGGATCAACGTGCCCCCGTCGGTGACCAGCATGATCTGGTCGCTGTCGAGCACAGGAAACGCCGCCACCACCTCGCCCCCTCTGGCGAGATTCATCAGTTCGACCCCCTTGCCGCCACGTCCCGTCACCCGGTACTCGTATGCCGACGTGCGCTTGCCGAAGCCCGACGAGGCCACGGTGAGAACGAACTCCTCTTTCGCCTTCAGTTCCTCGAAACGTTCGGTCGACAGCGCCGCGGTGCTCCCCGCCTCCTCCACCGCCATCATGTCCTCGTCGGTGTTCTCGGCCTGCCGCAGGGCCCGCGATTGCCGCAGATAGGCGTCGCGTTCCTCGGTGGCGATACCCTTCCCGCCATCGACGAGCGACATGGAGATGACCTCGTCGCCTTCCGCCAGCGCAATGCCGCGCACGCCCGTCGAATTGCGGCTCTGGAAGACACGCACCGCCGCCACGGGAAAGCGCATGGCGCGGCCCTGGCGGGTGGCCAGCAGCACGTCCTGGTCCTCGGTGCAGACCCCCACCCCGATCAGGCGGTCGCCCGCGTCGTCGCCCTCGAACTTCATCGCGATCTTGCCCGACTGGTGCACGTTCACGAAATCGCTGAGCTCGTTGCGGCGAACGCCGCCGCGCGCCGTTGCGAACATGACATTGAAGGTGACCCAGCTCGCTTCGTCCTCCGGCATGGGCATTACCGCGCTGATCGTCTCGCCCTCCGAGAGAGGCAGGAGGTTGACGAAAGCCTTGCCGCGCGCCTGCGGCGCGCCGAGCGGCAGGCGCCAGACCTTGAGCTTGTAGACGATCCCGCGGCTGGAGAAGAACAGCACGGGCGTGTGCGTATTGGCGACGAACAGGCTCGAGACGAAGTCGTCCTCGCGCGTTGCCATGCCCGCGCGACCCTTGCCACCACGGCGCTGGGCACGATAGGCCGAGACCGGCACGCGCTTGACGTAGCCGCCGTGCGTGACCGTGACGACCATGTCCTCGCGCTGGATCAAGTCCTCCACGTCCTGCTCGAACTCGTTGTCGAGAATCTCGGTGCGCCGCGGCGTGGCGTACTGCTCCTTGATCTCCAGCAACTCCTTGCGCATCAGCGCGAACAGCTTGTCGCGATCGGCCAGAAGCTCGAGATATCCTTCGATCTGCCTGGCGACCTCGCCCAGATCCTCGGCGATCTTCTCCCGTTCCAGCCCGGTCAGGCGCTGCAGGCGCAGATCCAGGATGGCGCGGGCCTGGGCCTCGGAAAGGCGATAGGTGCCCTCCGGCGAAACCTCGCGCCCGGGTTCGGCGATCAACGCGATCAGCGGCGCCACGTCCACCGCCGGCCAGTCGCGAGCCATCAGGCGCTCGCGCGCCACCACCGGATCCGGCGCCCGCCGGATCATCTCGATCACCTCGTCGATATTGGCGACGGCGATGGCAAGACCGACGAGGATATGGGCCCGGTCGCGGGCATGCTTCAGCTCGTACTGGGTGCGCCGGGTCAGAACCTCGGCCCGGAAGCGGATGAAGGCCTCGAGCAGCTCCTTGAGGCTCATCAGCCGCGGACGGCCGCCATCGAGCGCCAGTGCGTTGACGCCGAAGGTGGTCTGCAGAGGCGTGTAGCGGTAGAGCTGGTTCAACACGACGTCGGACATCGCCTCGCGCTTCAGCTCTACCACCAGGCGTACGCCCTCGCGGTCGCTCTCGTCGCGAATCTCCGCCACGCCTTCGACCTTCTTGTCGCGCACGACCTCCGCGATGCGTTCGTGCAGTCGCGCCTTGTTCTCCTGATAGGGGATCTCGGAGATGATGATCGACTCGCGTCCGCCACGCCCCTCCTCGATCCGGGTACGCGCCCGCATGATCAACGAGCCGCGACCGAGTTCGGCGGCGGCTCGGATGCCGTTGCGCCCGAGTATCGTCGCACCGGTCGGGAAATCCGGTCCCGGCACATACTCCATGATCTGCTGGACGGTGAGCTCGGGATTGTCGATCAGCGCGCAGCACGCATCGATCAGTTCGCCGAGATTGTGCGGCGGGATATTGGTCGCCATGCCGACGGCGATACCCCCGGCACCGTTGGCCAGCAGGTTCGGAAAGGCCGCCGGCAGAACGGTCGGCTCCAGCTCCCGCTCGTCGTAGTTCGGCTGGAACTCGACCGTATCCTTGTCGATGTCTGCCAGCAGCGTCTCCGCCACAGGCGCCAGACGCGCCTCGGTGTAGCGCATGGCCGCTGGCGGATCGCCGTCCATCGAGCCGAAATTGCCCTGCCCCGAGATCAGCGGCAGGCGCATCGAGAAATCCTGCGCCATGCGCACCATGGCATCGTAGATCGCCGAATCGCCGTGCGGGTGATACTTGCCCATCACATCGCCGACGATGCGGGCCGATTTGCGGAAGGGCCGGGTGGAATCATAGCCGCCCTCCTTCATGGCATAGAGGATTCGCCGCTGCACCGGCTTCAGCCCGTCCCGTGCATCGGGCAGCGCACGCGACACGATCACGCTCATGGCGTAATCGAGGTAGGAGCGGCGCATCTCCTCTTCGATCGTGATGGGCGCGATATCGTGCGACGGAGGTTGCGGCGGCGGCGCGTCGGGAGGCGGCGGCGCCGGCGGAAGGGTCGAATCGTCGCTCACGGATACCTGGTTTTGCTCGCTTTTGGGGCCCTGCCAGAGAGCCCGGCGGAATGGAGCCACACCCTAGCAAACCACGCCCCAAAGACCAACAAAAAACGCTCTGGGGGCCGACCTTTAACTCCCTGATTTCACAGCCTAAATTGACCGCGAAAACGCATGCGGGAAAGGCTCCGAATTGACCCCCAGAACTGCCCCGGAAATGCCTCCTTCCAGGCCGTCGATCGTGGTCTTCGACATGGGCGGAGTGCTGATCGACTGGAACCCCCGCCACCTGTACCGGAAACTCATTCCGGATTCCGCCGAGATGGAGCGCTTCCTGGCGACGGTGACGACAACGGACTGGCACGTCACCCAGGACGCCGGTGGTGATCCTGTGGAAGCCACACGCCGCCTCAAGGCAGAGCATCCGGAACGAGCGGAGCTGATCGAAGCCTTCTACGGGCGCTTCGACGAGATGCTCGACCACGCCTTTCCCCAGATGGCGGCACTCGTCGAACGGCTGCATGATGCCGGTACGCCGATGTACCTGCTGTCCAACGCCCCGGCTTTCCTGGATCCATGGCTCCGCGGACCAGGGGTGGAGCGTCATGCTTTCCTAGGCCGCTTCCGCGACTACGTCGTCTCCGGATTCGTCGGCCATTGCAAGCCCGATGCGGCAATCTACGACCTGATGTGCCGCACCGGCGGATTCCAGCCGGGCGAAGCGGTGTTCATCGACGACAACCTGCCGAACATCCACGGAGCGCGGGCGTTCGGCATGCAGGCGATCCACCACCGCTCTGCCGACGAAACGACGGCTGCCCTGCGCACGCTGGGTCTGCCCGCATAATGGGAGCCGGAGCCCCCCGCAGCCATCTTTCGCACGCGTGCTGCTCACGGTGCCCGCGACGGCTGCCACGGCCGCGACGCTAAGCCTTTAGCTCGAAGAAGCACACGGCATTGGTTTCTTAGGCCTTGCGACGCTCACTCTCCGGTAAGCTCGGCGAGGAGGCTCGAGGCCGGCTAGAAGGGGATGTCGTCGTCGAGTTCGGCCTTGCCGCCGCGCGGCGCTGCTGCCCGACCGCCGCCGCTCGATGCCTGGCCGCCGCCAAAGTCGTCGTCCATGCCGCCGCCGCCCTCACCACCGCCGCCGCCGCGGCCGTCGAGCATGGTCAGTGCGCCGCCGAATCGCGGGATCACGACCTCGGTCGTGTAGCGCTCCTGCCCGCCCTGATCGGTCCATTTGCGGGTCGCGAGCTGGCCTTCGACATAGACCTTGGAACCCTTGCGCACGTACTTCTGGGCGACTTCGGCCAGCTTCTCGTTGAAGATCACCACGCGATGCCACTCGGTACGCTCCTTGCGCTCGCCGGTCTGGCGATCCCGCCAGGTGTCCGACGTCGCGACCGACATGTTCACCATGGGTCTGCCATCCTGCATGGACCTCACTTCGGGGTCGCGACCCAGATTGCCGACCAGGATGACCTTGTTCACGCTGCCCGCCATGGGGGCCTCCTTCGCTTTCCCGGCGCCGCAGGGACGCGGCGCCTACCGCACGGCCGCGAAACTACAGCAGAGGCGCTGTGGGCAACCACCGATTTTGGGTTGTGCTCGTCCGCCGGCCTCGGGTGAGCCGAGTTCATGCCACCCCTTCGACAATTCATTGGCTGGGAGAACGGACTCTCTCCTAATCTCGCGCCCCATGAGAAAGTCCTTCCACGTTGCCCAGGTCTCCCGCGGAGAAGCCTTCGCCATCCTGGGTGGAGCGGCCCTGATGATGACCCTGGCCATGGGCATCCGTCAGAACCTAGGCCTGTTCCAGGCCCCGGCCGCGAAGGATCTGGGGATCGCCATCGCCGACTTCGCGCTGGCCATCTCCGTCCAGCAGGTCGCCTGGGGCGTCAGCCAGCCCTTCGCCGGCATCGTCGCCGACAAGCACGGCACCCGCTGGGTGGCGCTGGCCGGCAGCCTGATGTTCATCGCCGGCGTGGTCCTGACGGCGACGGCCCAGGGCACCTGGCCGATCGTGATCGGTGCCGGCGTGCTGATCGGCGTTGCGCTCGCCTGCACGACCTCGGGCATCACCGCCAACATCGCCGCCCGTGTCGTCCAGCCGTCGCGGCGAACGCTCGCCTTCGGCCTCGTCTCGGCGGCCGGGTCGGTCGGCACCATGATCACGGCGCCGATCGGCGCCTACCTGCTGAGCCAGGACGGCTGGCGGGCCGGATTGTGGGCCTTCGCCATCCTGGCCGTCGCCATGCTGCCGGCCGCCTGGATCGGCAGCAGGTCGGACCGGCTGCCCAACGGCGTCTCGACGGATCGCGAGCTGAGCCTGGTTGGCGCGTTGCACGAAGCCCGGCGCCATCCGGGCTACGTCGTCATGTCGCTCGCCTTCTTCGTCTGCGGACTCCAGCTCGTCTTTCTGACTACCCACCTGCCGACCTACCTGGCCCAGTGCGGCATGGAGCCGTCCTACAGTGCGCTGGTGCTGATGCTGGTCGGCGGCTTCAACATCCTGAGCTCCTGGCTGTTCGGATGGCTGGGCGACAAGTATCCCAAGCGGCTGCTGCTGGGCGGCATCTATCTCGCCCGCTCCGCTGCCATAGCCCTGTTCTTCATGTATCCGCCCACGCCGTTGTCGGTGGTGCTTTTCGGCGCCGTCATGGGTACGCTCTGGCTGGGGGTAATTCCGCTGGTGAACGGCCTGGTCGTCCAGATCTTCGGCCTGCGCTACCTGTCGACCCTGACCGGCATCGCGTTCCTCAGCCATCAGGCGGGATCGTTCCTGGGCGCCTGGGGTGGCGGCTACCTCTTTGATCTGATGGGCTCTTACGATCTGGCCTGGAAGATCGGCGTCTTCATCGGCCTGCTTGCGGGCACCCTGCAACTGCTCATGAACGACCGGCCGACGGCCCGGATGCAGGCACTGCAGGCAGCCTGATCATGCTGTCGGAAACTGGCAGGAAGCGGGACTAATCGCCATATGCGGTGATCCCGCGCATCGCCTATTCTCGCCCCACCGATGGCCAAGACCCGCACCACCACCGCAGCCGAACCCCACCGCTTCATCTCGATCCGAGGTGCCCGCGAGCACAACCTCAAGAACGTCGATCTCGACCTGCCGCGCGATCGGCTGGTGGTGATCACCGGCCTGTCGGGCTCCGGCAAGTCCTCGCTCGCCTTCGACACGATCTATGCCGAGGGCCAGCGCCGCTACGTCGAGAGCCTGTCGGCCTATGCCCGCCAGTTCCTCGAGCTGATGCAGAAGCCGGACGTGGATTCGATCGAGGGCCTGTCGCCCGCGATCTCCATCGAGCAGAAGACCACCTCTCGCAACCCGCGCTCGACGGTCGGCACCGTCACCGAGATCTACGACTACCTCCGCCTGCTGTTCGCGCGCGTGGGCGTCCCGTACTCTCCCGCCACCGGCCTGCCGATCGAAAGCCAGACCGTGTCGCAGATGGTCGACCGCGTGAAGTCGATGGCGGAGGGCACGCGCCTCTACCTGATGGCGCCCATCGTCCGCGGCCGCAAGGGCGAGTACCGCAAGGAGCTGCAGGAGCTTCAGAAGAAGGGCTTCCAGCGCGTCAAGATCGACGGAAAGCTGTACGAAATCCCCGAAGCGCCGGCGCTCGACAAGAAGTACAAGCACGACATCGACGTGGTCGTGGATCGCATCGTCGTACGGCCCGATCTCGGCAACCGCCTGGCCGATTCGATCGAGACCGCACTCGGCCTCGCCGAAGGACTGGCGATGGCGGAGAACGCCGACACGGGCGAACGCACGGTCTTCTCGGCGCGCTTCGCCTGCCCGGTGTCCGGCTTCACGATCGAGGAGATCGAGCCACGGCTCTTCTCCTTCAACGCGCCGCAGGGCGCCTGCCCGGCCTGCGACGGGCTGGGCGTGAAGATGTTCTTCGATCCGGAGATGGTCGTGCCGGACGATCGGCTGTCGCTCGCCGAAGGGGCGATTGCGCCGTGGGCCGATTCCTCGGGCCAGTACTACATGCAGACGCTGGACAGCATCGCCCGGCATTTCAAGGTCAAGACCTCGACCCCGTGGCGCGACCTGCCCAAGAAAGTGCGCGATGCCATCCTGTACGGCAGCGGCGGCGAATCGATCGCCATGCGCTACGACGACGGCATCCGACAGTACCAGACGACCAAGCCTTTCGAGGGCGTCATCCCCAACCTCGACCGCCGCTGGAAGGAGACTGATTCCTCCTGGGTGCGCGAGGAGCTGGAGCGCTTCCAGCACGAAAGCAAGTGCGAAGCCTGCGGCGGGGCGCGCCTGAAGCCGGAGGCTCTGGCCGTCAAGATCGCCGATCACAACATCAGCCAGGTCACCGAGTTCTCCATCGGCGACGCGGTGAAGTGGTTCCTCGAGCTGGATCCCAAGCTAACACCCAAGCAGCGCGAGATCGCTGCCCGTATCCTGAAGGAGATCAACGAACGGCTGGGCTTCCTCGACAATGTCGGCCTGAGCTACCTGACGCTGAACCGAACCTCGGGTACGCTGTCGGGTGGCGAGAGCCAGCGCATCCGGCTGGCTTCCCAGATCGGCTCCGGCCTGACCGGCGTGCTCTACGTGCTCGATGAGCCCTCCATCGGATTGCACCAGCGCGACAACGATCGCCTGCTGCGGACGCTGGTCCGGCTGCGTGACCTCGGCAATACGGTGCTGGTCGTCGAGCACGACGAGGATGCGATCCGCGCCGCCGACCATCTGGTCGACATGGGGGCCGGCGCCGGTGCACACGGGGGCACCGTGGTCGCCGAGGGCACGCCGGAAGATGTGATGCGCAACAGCGCCAGCCTCACCGGCCAGTACCTGTCGGGTTTCCGGCAAATCCCCGTGCCCAAGGAAAGACGCCAACCGCCCGCGAAGGGTGGACGCTGGCTGACGATTAAGGGGGCCCGCGAGAACAACCTGCAGAACGTGACGGCCAATATCCCGCTCGGCACCTTCGCCTGCGTCACCGGCGTGTCGGGCAGCGGCAAGAGCACGCTCATCGTCGAGACGCTCTACAAGGCGCTGGCGAAGCGGCTGAACGGCGCCCGCGAGCATCCCGGCGCGCACGCCGGACTGGAAGGCGTCAACCATCTGGACAAGATCGTCGACATCGACCAGTCGCCAATCGGCCGCACGCCCCGCTCCAACCCGGCGACCTATACCGGCGCCTTCTCGCCGATCCGCGACTGGTTCGCCCAGCTCCCGGAGTCGACCGAGCGCGGCTACAAGCCCGGTCGCTTCTCGTTCAACGTCAAGGGCGGCCGTTGCGAAGCCTGCCAGGGCGACGGCGTCATCAAGATCGAAATGCACTTCCTGCCCGACGTCTATGTCCAGTGCGACGTCTGCAAGGGCAAGCGCTACAACCGCGAGACTCTCGAGATCCAGTTCCGCGGCAAGTCGATCGCCGATGTCCTCGAGATGACGGTCGACGAGGGCGTCGAATTCTTCCGAGCCGTGCCGGTCATCCGCGACAAGCTCCTGACGCTGCAGCAGGTCGGGCTTGGCTACATCCACATCGGCCAGCAGGCAACGACGCTGTCGGGCGGCGAAGCCCAGCGCGTCAAGCTTGCCAAGGAGCTGTCACGGCGCGCCACCGGCCGCACCCTCTACATCCTCGACGAGCCCACCACGGGCCTGCACTTCGAGGATGTGCGCAAGCTCCTGGAGGTCCTGCACAGGCTGGTCGAGGGTGGCAATACCGTGCTGGTGATCGAACACAATCTCGAGGTCATCAAGACGGCCGACTGGATCGTCGATCTGGGTCCCGATGGCGGCGCCGGCGGCGGACGCATCGTCGCCGAAGGGCCGCCCGAGGAGATCGTCAAGGTTCCCGAGAGCTACACCGGCCAATACCTTGCCCGCCTGCTGCCGCGCAGCAGCGCGACCAAGAAGCGGGCGTGAGAGCTGTGCCCGGCAGTCAGCGCGTGCGACGGCGCCAGGTGATCGTTCCCAGGTCGTAGCCGAACTGGCGCTCGACCACCGCGGGCGTCGCGTCCGACGCGTCGGCCTTGCGGGCGGCGACACGCGCCTGCGCGACCTCCCGTGGGACATCCAGCCAGATTCCC
>Ga0182792_1000683_pt1 | contig 30581 bp, 26 predicted proteins | sample Passage237B_FD_130497 | JGI IMG/M metagenome (GOLD analysis project Ga0182792, IMG submission 130497) | Cellulose adapted compost microbial communities from Newby Island Compost Facility, Milpitas, CA, USA - Passage2 37B (version 2) (version 2) ...
ACGGCTTACTAGACCTGAGGCACATCCGATATTACTATTTGCCATGAAGAGGTTGTCCGAATAGGGATGACCTCTTTTTTTGGGCTATCACGATCCATAGAAAACCCGGGGATAAAACAAAAGGCTGCCTCCATACCAGAGACAGCCTTTTCATATAATTGCTATAGAACCCTATTTTCCTGCTTTCACTGCGGCCGTCAGCCTGGGCAACACCTCAAATACATCACCCACGATGCCGTAATCGGCTACCTTAAAGAAAGGGGCTTCGGGATCCTTGTTGATCACCACGATGCATTTCGATCCGTTAACCCCTGCAAGATGCTGGATGGCACCCGAAATACCGCAGGCAATATAGAGATTGGGCGCTACCTTCAGACCCGTCTGACCGATATGCTCATGATGCGGACGCCAGTCGAGATCCGATACTGGTTTGGAGCATCCCGTCGCAGCACCCAGAGCCTGAGCGAGGTCGAGCAGCGGTTGCCAGTGTTCAGGGCCTTTCATACCACGACCACCCGATACGATGATATCAGCATCGGTAAGGGAAATATCGGCACTGGCTTTTTCGGTACCGGTAACGACTGCCCGGAAATCCTGGTCCTGTATGGCCGGACTGAAGGCTTCTACCTCGGCAGAAGTGTCCGTAACAGGTACGTCGAGGCTGATGTTTTTACGGATCGCGATAATCTTTACCGCACCCTTCATTTCTACGGTCGCGAATGCCTTTCCGGAGTAGATACTCCTCTTGACCCGAAAACCGCTGCCGGTTTCGGGCAGCTCGGTGGCACCCGAGACAAGCGAAGCCCTGAGACGTGCGGCGGAACGGGCGGCAATCGCGTCGCCCAAGCCCGACTTGGCAAGTACTACCACAGAACTTCCCGTAGCTTTAACGGCTTCCACAAGTGCCGTCGCGTAAGCAAGACTGTTCTCCTGATTCAGGCGGGCATCTGCTGCATGCAATACTTTGGCAGCTCCGAAGTTCCCCGCACGGGCCAGTTCAGCCGCATCGGCTTCCCCCACCGCCAGGGCTGTTACCGTTCCACCGGTCTGGGCTGCCAGGGCTGCGCCATAGGCAATGGCTTCCTGGGATGTCTTTTTTATAATACCTTTTTCCGTTTCCAAAAAAACCAGTACTGACATAACTTTAATTTCTTTAGATTTTGGGTATAAATACTTCCGCTGATTACAAAACTTTGGCCTCTGTTCTGAGCAATCCGATCAGCGTTTCCGCTTCTTCTGCCGGAATCATTTTGCAGGCGCCCTTGGCGGGCGGAAGTTCAAATTTCTCGAGAACGACCAGCTCCTCTGTAGCCACCGGCGGTACCACCTGCAGCGGTTTCGTCCGGGCCGTCATGATACCCCTCATATTCGGGATTTTCCATTCCGCAATGGGTTCCTGACAACCCAGTACCAGCGGCAGTTCTGCTTCGAGGTATTCCTTACCCCCGTCAATTTCCCGCGTGAAGCTGGCTTTACCGCCTTCTATATCAAGCTTCATGACCGGAGAGTAGGAAGGAATTCCCAGCATCTCCCCTACCAGCCCGTGAACTACCCCGCTGTTGAAGTCGATCGATTCACGGCCCATGAGAATCAGGTCGTAGGCATTCTGGCGGGCAATATGTGCGATCTGCTCCGCTACGAAGAAAGAGTCTTCCGGCTCTGCATCCACCCGGATCGCGTCATCTGCACCTATTGCCAGGGCTTTACGGATCTGGGGTTCTGCATCTGCTGTTCCTACATTCAGTACGGTAATCGTTCCACCCGACTGCTCCTTTAGCTCCACAGCCCTGGCCAGCGCATAGTCATCATACGGTCCGATTATATATTGTACCCCCGTCTTGTTAAATTTGGTGTCTCCGTCGGTGAAGGAAATCTTGGCGGTTGTATCGGGCACATTGCTAATACAAACGAGTATTTTCATGTTCCAGGTAATTTGATTGTAACGAACAAGTACTATAGATTGCGAATATAAGTAAAAAAGCATAATAGTATGCAAGCATAATAATTTAATTTATGTCCAATCCTTCGAGACTAGAGCAGCTTCTGGAATATTATCGGGAAGACCCGAATGACCCGTTTAACATCTACGCCCTGGCCATGGAATACATGAACAGTGACCTGGAAAAATCACTGTATTACCTGGAGGGGTTATTGAAATGGCACCCCAATTATCTCCCGGCCTACTACCAGGCCGGTCAGGTCTATACCGAACTGGAAAAATACGAGCAGGCACTGGAAGCCTATAGTCTGGGTCAGAAACTGGCCGATGCCCTGGGAAACAGGAAAACGCTGGAGGAACTGCAGCGTGCCGAGCGTATGCTCCGTGATGAACTGGAGGATTATTAATTACAAAGCTGCCTTACGTTGGAATACTTCGAATCGATGCTGGGACTGCTCGACAGCAGGCAAAACCAGATCCTCTTTTATACCTGCGCCGTTCTGATCGGCATGTCCAAAACCGGCATCCATGGAGTGGGTACCCTTTCCGTACCGATCCTGGCGTACCTTTTTGGCGCCAAAACATCCACAGGGGTTCTGCTACCCATCCTGTGTATTGCCGACCTGATGGCGGTCATTTATTATCGCCGTGAACTGGAGTTAAAGAACATTTACAAGCTGCTCCCCTGGACGGTTGCAGGCTTAGCGCTGGCTTTGATTGTGGGCAACCGGATAGAACCCTCCGGGTTCAGGGTGATGATGGCAGCCTGTATCTTTCTGGGCTTGGGAATTCTGATATGGTCTGAGCGAAAAACGGAGATTGAAAAGGTGACGGGTTCGATCTACTACGCCCCGCTCTTCGGTCTGATGGTAGGTTTTGCCACCATGATCGGGAACGCTGCCGGACCGATTGTGACGGTATATCTGCTCTCGATGCGGTTGAACAAGATAGCCTTCGTCAGTACGGGTGCCTGGTTCATCATGACGGTCAACTTCATCAAGATGCCGCTGCAGATCTGGGTATGGGACAACCTGGATATTCCTACCCTGTTACTGGGGCTAACGACCATCCCCTTTATTGCGGCAGGGGCCTATCTGGGGATCCGACTCGTCAGATTCCTGCCCGAAAAACAGTTCCGCCAATCCATGATCGTGCTGACCGTGCTGGCAACCCTGATGCTTTTGTTCTGAAAGCGGTTTTTACTCCAAAACTTTGGGGACAGAAATGTACTGATCGGTTGCCGAAGGTGCCAGACGAAGGGCATCTTCACGGCTAAGGTCATTTTTGCCTACATCTTCCCGCCAGACATTGAATTCAGTGGTGATATGCGTGAGTGGTTCCACACCCTCTGTGTCGGCCTGGGTAAGTTCTTCCATCCAGTTGAGCACCTGCTCCAGACCATGGATTAACTCCGTTTCTTCTTCAGGTTTGATTTCCAGCCTCGCCAGATGGGCGATCCGCTGCAGCATTTCCGGTGATATTTCCACTTCCTATCGGGTATTTTTCTAGTCTCACAAGATTTCAGAGCCCAAAGTTAACAGTTAAACCTATAGGGACACTGCGTTTGCCACATTCTCTTTTACGCAATCATTACGATACAACAAGGTTTTATTGTATTTTTGAAGCAGATATGCGTACAGAAAATTCAATTCAGGAACCCCTCAAAGGGACGGTCGAATACGAGACAGTAATCGGCCTGGAAGTTCATTGTCAACTTTTTACCGAGTCTAAAATCTTCACCTCCGACGTCAACCAGTTCGGATCGGAGCCAAATACCAATATAGGCCGACTTACGCTGGCCCTGCCCGGAACACTGCCCAAACTCAACCGGAAGGTCATCGAGTATGGGGTAAAATTCGGCCTGGCCTGCGGCAGTACGATCAGCCGGACCACCATTTTCGACCGGAAAAATTATTTTTACCCCGACCTGCCGAAGGGTTACCAGATCACGCAGGATAAGGCACCCATCTGTATAGGCGGGTCTGTAAAAATTACGCTCCGGAACGGGGAAGAGAAAATAATCCGGCTGCACCATGCCCACCTGGAGGAAGATGCCGGAAAATCGGTACATGACGGGAGTCACACCGACACCCTGCTGGACTATAACCGGGCCGGTACTCCGCTTATAGAAATCGTTTCCGAACCTGATCTCCGTTCTGCCGAAGAAACGGGAGCCTATCTGACCGAACTCCGCCGAATCGTGCGGTACCTGGGCATCAGTGACGGTAACATGGAGGAAGGTTCGCTGAGGGCCGATGTGAATATTTCGCTCCGACCTAAAGGTCAGGAAGCCTTTGGAACGCGGGTTGAGATCAAGAACATGAACTCCATCCGCTACATCATGAAGGCGATCGAGTATGAACAGAAGCGTCAGGCGAAAATGCTCGATGAGGGTGAGGAGATCCTGCAGGAAACTCGCATGTATGATGCGGAAAAAGACCGCACCTACGGCATGCGGGAAAAAGAAACCCTGAATGACTACCGCTATTTTCCGGATCCTGACCTGAGCCCGGTGGTTATTTCTGATGAATGGCTGAATGCGATCAAAAGTGAAATGCCGGCACTGCCATGGGAGGTCAAGGAAAAACTGATGACGACCTACGGTCTCCCGGCCTATGACGCGGGCGTACTGAGTGACGAAAAGGAACAGGCAGCATATTTCGAGTCGGCCTGCACCTATACCACACATTACAAGGCCGTTTCCAACTGGATCATGGGCTCTATCCGCTCTACCCTGAATGAATCGGGCCGATCTATTTCGGATTTCCCCATATCCCCGGAACGACTGGCTCAGCTGGTCGATCTGATTGAAAGCGGAGTGATCAACAATACCATCGCCACCCAGAAATTGTACCCAGCCCTCCTGGCCAGTCCGGAGGAACATCCGGAAAAACTGGCTCAGGCCAATAACTGGATTCAGAACAGCAATACGGAAGAACTTGAATCGTTGATTGATCAGGTACTTGCAGGCATGCCTGACAAGGTGGATACCTATAAAAAAGGCAAAAAGGGTCTGCTTGCGTTGTTTGTCGGACAAGTGATGAAACGGACCGGCGGAACGGCAGATCCCAAGCTTGTGAATGAAATTCTCATCAAAAAACTAAACTAATACTATGACCAGATCAAAACTGTCCGGGCTGACAGCATTTTTCCTGATGCTCGTAATGTCAGCCGTTTTCGCACAGGAAGCGATCACGCCTAAACCATTTACCATCAGGGGGACTTTTAAAAACGCGACTCCCGGTACCAAAGTCTATCTGCAGCTGGGGGCTAACCAGAACCCGATCGTGCTCGACTCGACTACCCTGGATGACAAAGGGTCGTTCAGTTTTCAGCGTCTGGAGCCCGATGGCGGAAATGTGTATCAGATCAACCTCGCCAATCGGCAGCGGCTGAATTTCCTGGCCGAAGGAGGAGAAAATTTTGAGCTCACAGGAGATGCCCTGGACGAAAATGAAGACGGGGTTTCGAAAACTGGCCTGGTGACCGGGTCGAAAAACATGGAGTATTACAATAAGATCATGCTCCTGGTAGCCGATCTGCGAAGCAAGGTGGCCGGCTGGAACGAAGAATATGAAAATGCTGCCCTGAAGAACAATCAGAAAAAGATGAATGAGATTCAGGCAAATTTCGAAAAAGAGGAGCGCAAGCTGATGGGTGAAATTCGGAAACTATTACCCGAAATGGGCACTTCTTTCATAGCCGTATTTACCGCGAACAACTTTTTCGCCACGGAAGCTGACTTGCCAATGCTGGAAGAGCTGGCCAGCCGGCTGGAAAAAGAGAATCCACACCCCAAATATTCACAGGCATTTGTGGCCGGCATTAAAAGGATGAAGGGCATCAGCGTAGGTGACATTGCCCCCGATTTTACGCTCGATTCGCCGGATGGAGAGAAGATTTCACTGTCTTCTCTGAGGGGCAAATATGTCCTCCTCGATTTCTGGGCTTCCTGGTGCCAGCCCTGCCGCAGGGAAAACCCGAATGTGGTCCGATTATATCAACAATACAAGGACAAGAACTTCGAGATCTATGGGGTATCACTCGACCGCGACCGGGATGCCTGGATCAAGGCGATCAAGGACGATGGACTGATATGGGTACACGGATCGGACCTCAAGTACTGGAATTCGGATGTGGCCGTCCAATACGGTATTAACGGAATTCCGGCCACCTATTTGCTCGATCAGGAAGGCCGGGTAATCGCCAAAAACCTGCGCGGCAAGGCGCTGGAACTCAAATTGCAGGAAATCCTGAAATAGGAAGGTCCGTCGGCCGTAGCCCCCGATAAAGAACTTTATTCAGTTAACATATCAATGAAAATAGCAATTGTAGGCTGCGGTAACATGGGAATGGCCTTTGCCAATGCTTTTTTGAAATACGACCTGGTCAAAACCTCTGACTTTCTCCTGATTGAAAAAAGCCCCGAACGTATGGAAGCCCTCCGGGAGAGTTTCCGGCCGGGTGTCATGACCGGTGTCATCGACCAGCAGTTAGGAGGCTATGACCTGGTAATCCTCTCCATTAAACCGCAGGACTTCAACACGGTGGGGGCAAGCCTTAAAGAAGTTCTTACACCCGAACAGGTGGTTCTCTCCATCATGGCCGGTATCTCCATTGACCGCATACGCGAGACACTGGACCATGCCCGCGTCGTGAGGGCTATGCCCAATACGCCTGCCATGCTCGGAATGGGTATCACGGCCTATACAGCTACCGCAGAAGTGGAAGCAGCCCAATTGCGAAGAGTGGAAAACCTGATAAACGCCACCGGCAGATCGGTTTACCTGGAAAATGAGGAAATGCTGGATGCGGTAACCGCCCTGAGTGGAAGCGGACCTGCCTATTTCTTCTATCTGGTAAAGGCCATGATCGAAGCTGGCAAACAGATGGGGTTCGAGGAATCGGTATCAGCCCTTCTGGTTAAGCAGACCATGCTTGGTTCCTACCATCTGATCAACAACGCCGAAAAATCGCTGGATGAGCTTATTCAGGCCGTGGCATCCAAAGGAGGTACGACTGAAGCCGCGTTGAATAAATTTGGAGAAAAATCCATCGACCGAAACCTTCAGGAAGGTATCATTGCTGCCCGTGACCGGTCGAAAGAGCTGGCACGGGGTTGATTCACTGGAAGGGAATAATCTCAGGGGCGGACATTTCAAAGTCGGGCAAACGGAGGGAGGTTACCCCCTGAAGTCTGAAACGCCAGTCGCTCGACAAGGTGGGAATATTGGGATAGTAGGCAAACCGGAACTCGACCGTTTTAAACGTGAGGTGCTCATTACGCAGCCGGATGCCCGCTCCAAAGGCCTGATACAGCCTGCTGGTCCAAATCCGGTTGTCGTTGGCGATCAGACCGAAATCGGCAAAAATGAAGTGTGCGCCCCTGAATCCCAGAAAACTTCCGGGAGTGAACAAAACGGTCTCCATCCCCACATTCAGCCTTTTCTTGCCTACCAACTGGTCGGAAAAGACGCCTCTGATACCGTATTCGTCGGTGAGATTGACATACTCCAGCGCATCGCGGCGAAAACCATGGGTGTACCGGAGGTTCACAAACTGACGTACCTGACTCAGTCCCAGTTTGAGCAAGGGTGTAAAGTAATGCACATTCCCGTTGACGACGCCATGATGGGCTTCTCCAAACTGAAGGTAGCTTCCAACATCCAGCAAACCATAGAGATAACCGCTCTGCCCGGCCAGGTATCCTCCCTTGGAGAATCGAAGACCCGCATATCCTCTGCTGCCGAACTCCGTCATGTCCCGGCCCAGGGTAAAGGTCATCATGCTGCCGATAGGAACGTCCTCGGTCCGTCCGAAACCATAAATCAACAGGTCGCGCCGGTAGTTGCGGTTGGAATAACCAAAACTGAACAGCAGGGCACTCTGATTCCAGTAACTGCGGTTACTGTCGGCCGTCACTTCAGGCCGTCGGTAATAACGGTGACGGTAAAACCTTGAAGCGGCGACCAGTCTTTGATTCGACCCCGATTGACCAAAACGAAAAGCCCGCCCAAACCAAAGGTCATAATACCCGTAACGGGAAGTATAGGTCAGGGTCTGCTCAATATTTACAAGTTCTTTCTTGTACTCCCTGACTTCCTTCACCCCGGCTTCAATCCCCCCCGCATATACGGTTTCCACGGAGAGGAAAGGTCTTGAAAAACTGACATAGGAATGTTTGAGATCCCGTTCCCAGATGAGTCCCATATGCCCGGCGATAAAGGAGCCTCGTCCGATATACGGCAGTCGGTAAATAACGCGCATACCCATTTGCTGAAGGGTATCTTCCTGCCTCCAGCGCATGGAAATGGTGTTGGAATGAGCCCATCCCCGCACATTGTGGTTGGTCACTCCAATCCGGAAATTGTCGAACCCACCGAAACTCCCTTCGGGAATAATTGGCCATACGTCCTGGAGAAGCACCAGAATGTCGATATGGTTCAGGTCGCCGGGAATGGGAACCGGTATAATCCGTGCGTCGACAAATACGTTCCCCTGCCGTAACAGACGTTCGTTATCCTTGAACAAAACCGGGTCTACGAGATCCCCCTCCTCAAACAGCAAAAGCCGGTTCCGGATTACCTTTTCCGTGGTATTCCGGTGCAGTTTGGTACTGACGAATTCCTGAAACTTGTTGCTTACACGGTTGGTATCGTAGACCGACTCCCCCAGCAGGTTCAGTTGCCGGATGGTGATATTCCGGACGGTCCAGCCTTCATAGGGATCGAAAATGTTCCGCTCGATTGCAACTACTTCAGACGATGCCCTTTTCCGGTTGTAGACATCGTTGAAAAAAAGCTTGTATATGCCGCGGGTAATTTTCCGCTTGTAAAACTGCTCCTTGAGTCTGGTATACCTGATGCTATCCTTTTCGGCGGAGGTCAGCTTCTCCTGTCCGGGCAGGCAGAGAGGCAGCAGGCAACCCAACAAAAACAGCATCCACTTCATCTTGTACCATCTAGTCCTTCAACAAATTTAGACTTTTCACCAAATGAAAAGGCAGACAGAGACCTTGATCGCAAAATTTCTGTCTGCCTTTATGAAACGTGGCTACCGCTGTTCTCCTGCAACTTCCTAAACCTTAGGAAGTTTATAACCGTTATGGTAAGGTTTTTCCAGATATTTACGATTGACAGCCTCGTCGGTAAATTTGCCGGCGGACTTATCCCACATCAGTTTCTGACCCGTGAGATAACTGATATTTCCCATCTGGGCTACGGTGGCCACATGGGCTCCCGCTTCAATCGGACAGTTGAGCTTGCTGAACTGACGGCTTTTCACCACTTCCACAAAATTCTCCCAGTGTTTGTCCAGACCATTATCACTGCGCTGGGTGAGCGGCTTGCTGACTTTCTTCTCACTGCGTTTTTCCTCAATCACTTCCCATCCTCCCCTGTCGAGCACCAGTGTCCCGTTGTTTCCGATATACGCGATGCCGTGATCCCTGCCATAGGAACCGTTGTCGATCCCCATCGCCGAATCCCAAACCATATTGAAGGAGTCAAATTCATAAAGGGTGGTCAAAGTATCGGGAGTTTCCTCGTAGAGATCCGGATAGGCGAAGCGCCCGCCCAGACCGACGATACTCCTGGGGAGTTCGGCTTTCATTCCCAGCAGGGCATAGTCGATGAGATGAACACCCCAGTCGGTCATCAGCCCCCCGGCATAGTCCCAGAACCAGCGGAAGTTAAAGTGGAAACGGCTGGCGTTGAATGGTCTGATCGGAGCCGGTCCGAGCCATTGACGGTAATCTACTCCGGCAGGCGGGTCGCTGTCGGGGACCACCGGCCCGGGTTTCATCCAGCCCTGATAGCACCAGACTTTGACCGTCCGGATATTACCCAGCTGGCCACTCTGAACAAAGTCGACGGCGTCCCTGAAGTGCTGCTGACTCCGTTGCCATTGTCCTACCTGAACAGCCCGGTTGTACCGTTTCTGGGCAGCTACCATACGGCGGCACTCTTCAATGGAATTCCCCACGGGCTTTTCAACATACACATCCTTGCCCGCCTCACAGGCATGAATCATCTGCAGGGCATGCCAGTGGTCGGGGGTACCCACAATGACCACATCGATGTCCTTTTCATCGAGCATCCGGCGATAATCGTTATAGGCTTTCACCTTCGACGACGAACCCGGACTGTTCTTATCCAGTTCAGCTTTCCGTTCGGCAATCACATTCTGGTCGATATCGCAAATCCCTATCAGATTTACGCCTGGAATTTTCATGGCCGAACGGGTATTGGACCAACCCATGCCCTTGGCTCCTATTACTCCTATATTGAGCTGATCACTGGGAGCAACCTTCCTGGCAGCGTTGGCCAGTCCGGCCGGTATTACCGTGGGACCGATATAGGCTGCAGCGGCCAGAGCCGATGTCTTCCTGATAAAACTTCTTCGCGTTACCATATTGATTTCATTGGATGCCTGAAAACATAATTTAATTAAAATAAAGCTTGAAACATCAATATCTACTGTCTGCCCCGAAGCAATAACCCGGTAAAAATGAGCGATGAATGAACAAAATTGCGGGCGTATTGTTAGTATAGGAGTACGCCTGACAGCAATTCCAAATGAACACACACCCGATTAATAAAACCTATCTTATCATACTTCTTGGAATCCTTGCAGCCATCGGACCTTTTTCCATTGACATGTATCTTCCCGCGTTTCGTCAGATCGGCGAAGATTTCAATACCAATGAAAAGCAGGTGGCGTTTACGCTGACCTCTTACTTTGTAGGAATTGCGGTTGGACAGCTGGTGTACGGTCCCATCGTCGACAAATACGGCCGGAAAAAACCCCTGCTGATAGGTTTGACCATCTATTCGCTGGCGGCCCTGGGCTGTGCCCTTTCGAACAATCTGCCTACCTTGATTGTCATGCGTTTGCTGCAGGCCCTGGGGGGATGTGTGGGCATGGTAGCGTCGGCGTCCATCATCAGCGACGTCTATGAGCGGGATAAAAGGGCTAAGGCCTTCTCGTCCATCACGCTGGTCATGGGCGTGGCACCGCTGATCGCACCCAGTATTGGCAGCATGTTTCTGGAGAAGGGGAGCTGGCATTTTATCTTCTTCTTTCTGACCCTGTTTTCTGCCTGTGTGGCAGGGATGATCGCCCTGTTCCTGCCCGAAACCAGCCAGTTCATGCATTCCAATAAACTGAAAATTTCGGAAATAACCAGGAATTACATGCGTATTTTCCGGAACCGAAAATTCCTCTCCTATACCGTCGCCGGAAGCTTGTCCAATGCCATCCTGTTTGCTTATATCTCTTCCGCGGCCTTTGTGTTCCTGACCGTATACAAGCTCGACAAGGCTACTTTTTCGGTACTGTTTGCCATCAACGCCACCGGGCTCATATCAGGCAGTTATGTCAACGGTTATCTGACCAACTATGTGAACTATATTCGCCTGGCCATCATCGCTTCCAGGATATTGAGCGTAGTTACGGTATTGCTGATGCTGGCCGTTTATCAGTTTCCCGATATTCCCTACCAGCTCATTGCCGCCGGACTGTTTACGACCCTGTTTCTTACGGGCTTTATCAATCCCAATGCGACGGCAGCTTCCCTTTCACCCTTCGCGAGAAGTGTGGGTGCGGCTTCCGCCCTGGGGGGAGGAATCCGTATGGGTTTCGGAGCCATTACGGCCGGTGTCATTGGACTGATACACAGTTCGGGGCCGGCCACCATGCTTACCATCATGGCAGTCCTGGCCCTCTCTGCTACCATGATGCTGCAATACGTGACCCAGAGTATTCAGAAACGGGCTGCCCCGACTACTCAATTATCGAAAGAAGAACCGTTGGGACATTGATCGTCAGATCGCCTGTCCGAAGGTAAGCAGGTTGAGATCGGGATCTAAGACCGAAAATTCCTTTTGTCCCCAGGGCTTAACCTCCAGGGGACCACCCGGATGAATTTCTACCCCATTTTGCAGAAAGGAATGATATAATGGGTCAATCGCATCTGTCCTGACATAGACCTGTCCATAGTTCGTCAGCGGATCGAGTTCGGCGAACAGAAAAAAATGCAGCTGAACCTGGTCCCGATCCAGGATAAGGTAATTTCCATAATCAGAAGTTTTTCTAAACTGCAGCTTTTCCGTGTAAAAAGCTGCGGTTACGGCCGGGTCGCGCATCGGGAGCTTGGGATTGATTTGTGTCAACATGGTGTGGAGCTTTAACAAATGACAGGATTTTAGCTGACTACTGTCATTGTCATGCGTGGGAGATAGACAGTAATTCGCAGTCTGAATTTACTGATACAATTTGATATGTTGCACTCTTTTCACATCCCTGTTCTCGGTCTGGCTTATTCCGTCGATACGCCTATCAAAGTAGCCCCCCTGGGTATTTCCTCGGTGGCTTCCATCGTAGACGATATTTTACTGGAACGGATGCGGGAATACCATTCCCGCCAGGAAGGTCTCGATTTCGAGCCTATTCCCGACTGTACGCCGGGTTTCCGGTCGAAAAGAGTGACAGCCTATCTCAACCTGATGTGGCAGATTATTCAAAACCGGTTCGAATCCCTTCGTTCGGGCAGGCTGGAGGACGGCGAACAAACTGCCCGTTATTTCGAATTGCTCCCCGATACGGTTGCTCTGAAGAGCGATTACCGAAAATGGCAGAAAATGCAGCCGGGGCCTGAAAGAGACGCGTTACAGGAGAGCCTCAAATCGCGTATGGTCATGGGATCGGCCGACGTCAATATTATGGCAAAGGTTGATAAACTGAATGTCGACCGCAATGGTGAGGTACTCAACAGCGATGCCCTCGAATCACTCAAGGGTTTTGCAGAAAGTGATTTACCCACGTCCGTGGTTCTGTCGGCGGGCATGAACCCAAGACTGTACAGCTATCTGGAGCAGTTCCCCGATTTTTACCCCGACCCCCAAGGCAATCTGACGAAAAAAGTCATTCTGAAGGTCAGCGACTTCCGGTCGGCCCTGATCCAGGCCAAATTTCTGGCTAAGAAAGGGATCTGGGTATCAGAATTCCGCATCGAATCGGGCCTCAACTGTGGCGGGCATGCATTTGCCACCGAAGGATACCTGATTGGCCCCATACTCGAAGAATTCAAGACCAGGCGGGCGGAGATGAAAGAGGAGCTGTGGACACTGTACCAAAAAGGTCTGGCTGAAAAGGAAATCGTCTGCCAAACCATGCCTGCGATGCGTATTTCCTTTCAGGGAGGCATTGGGACGGCCGCAGAAAACGAATTCCTCCTGACGCATTACGAACTGGATGCAACCGGCTGGGGAAGTCCCTTCCTGCTCGTACCGGAAGCCGTGAACATCGACCGGGAAACCCTGTCTTCGCTGGCAGGTGCCACGAAAGAAGATTTCTACATCAGCGGATCGTCGCCCCTGGGTGTACCATTCAACAATTTCCGGCAAAGTCCGGCTGAGAAACAGCGTCTGGCACGGATAGCCCAGGGCAGGCCGGGAAGTCCCTGTACCAAGAAATATCTGATCTCAAATACGGAGTTCACCCGGGAACCTATCTGTACTGCTTCTCGCAAGTACCAGGCCCTCAAGCTGAAAGCCCTTCGCAGTGAAGGCCTTCCGGAAGAGGAGTTCAGACGGAAAGCCGATGAAATCATGGAAAAACTATGTCTCTGTGAAGGTCTGGTAACGTCCTGCTACGAAAAGAACGATATCCCGAAAGGTACCGACAGTACGGCGGTGGTCATTTGTCCGGGTCCCAACCTGGCGTATTTCTCCAGGGAGTTTTCCCTCGACGAGATGGTGGGTCACATTTACGGAAAAATCAACCTGCTGCTAAATGTCAACCGCCCAAACCTGTTCATCAACGAACTGAGTCTTTATGTCGACTATCTGAAAAAAGATATCGAGAGTAACCTCCAGTCGCTGACCGACAAAAAGGTGAAATACTTTAACCGGTTCCGGGAGCAGATGGAAAACGGAATCCGTTATTACAAGGAACTGATCCCCCAGATCACCAATCAGACGGAAGCATACCGCCGGAAAATGCTGGAAGACCTGAAAGAACTTGAAGCCAGGCTTGGAGAGGTAGTGTCAGGAACCCTGGGGGTTCAGGCGGCCAGCTGAGGCTGAGTTTTTGGGCTGCGTGTTAAAAGTCGGGTAAGCGTTTGTAACTTTGCGGCTGTATGCACCAAAACAGCGTCAAAGGTTACGTCGCGGCCGCCGTATCGGCTATCTCGTTCGGATTAATTCCCCTTTTTGTGGTTCCCCTCAAAGAGGCTGGTCTTTCCATGGATCTGGTTCTTTTTTACCGGTTTCTTCTGGGAGCCCTGATGATCGGCGCCTACCTAATCGTACGGAACAAGTCGCTCCGCGTACCGCTTTCGACCCTACCGGTTCTGGCGATCATGGGTGTGTTTTACGCCCTATCTTCTGAGTTTCTTTTCATGGGGTATGACCTGATGTCGGTAGGTATTGCTTCTACGCTGCTGTACACATACCCAACGATCGTGGCGGTGATACTCTATTTCGGATTTGGGGAAAAAATCTCGGTGATGACCCGGTTGTCCATTTTCCTGGCTACCCTGGGAGTAGCCTTTATGGGCTGGGAAAAGGATGCCATGCGCTTTGATCTGTACGGGACGTGCATGGTTATGCTGGGTTCTCTGGCTTACGGCTTGTATATCATCATCGTCAATAAAGGCAAACTGAATATTCCGGGCATTACGCTCACCTGCTATTCCCTGTTTTTCTCTGCGGTTTTCTACGCGGCGAAGGCCTTTGTAAACGGGCAGTCCCTCGTCCTGGAGTCGGGCTATTGGCTGAGCTTTATCGCGGGATTTTCCCTGACCACTACCGTACTTTCGGTGCTGACCATGGTGATCGCGGTTCAGCTGATCGGATCAACCCCGACGGCGATACTGGGTTCCCTTGAACCGGTGGTAGCCGTTATCATCGCCGTACTGTTCTTCGGGGAAGTGATAACCTGGAATCTGGTACTGGGGCTGGTTTGCGTTCTGGCTGCCCTGATGACAAGTATACCCAGGAAGCAAACGGGAAAAGAAGACAAACTGCCGGCATCTGCAGCAGAATCGGCACAGATCTAAAAAAAATCAGCCAGGTGTTCCCTGGCTGATTTCTCCACTACTATTAATTTAAACCTCTCTTTTTCATCAGATGAACCGGATTGGGATCGGCTCCGCGGAATGCGCGGTAGAGATCCGCTGGTTTTCCGGTATTACCCTTCTCCAATACATTCGAACGGAAGGCCTTCGCGGTTGCCTGGTCGTAGATAGATTTTTCCTTGAACGCGGCAAAAGCATCCGAATCCAGCACTTCAGCCCAGATGTAGCTGTAGTAACCCGCTGAATAACCACCTGAGAAAATGTGTTGGAAATAGGTGCTCCGGTAACGGGGTATGATTTCATCAATCAACCCGATTTTCTTCATCGAAGCCTTTTCAAATTCGTTGGCGCTAACGGTAATGGGCTCCGTCTGTGTATGGTAATCCATATCCAGGAAGGAAGCAGCCAGATATTCACCCGTAGCAAAGCCCTGATCGAAGGTCGAAGACTGCTCCAGTTTGGCAATGAGTTCGTCCGGAATAGCCTCTCCCGTCTCATAATGGAAGGCAAAGGTTTTCAGAACTTCCGGATCTGCCGCCCAGTTTTCCATAATTTGCGAAGGCAGCTCTACAAAGTCACGGCTGACATTGGTACCCGCCATGCCGCTGTATTGAACGTTCGACAACAGGCCGTGAAGGGCATGTCCAAACTCATGGAACAGGGTCGTTACTTCATCGAAGTTCAGAAGAGCGGGCTTATCCCCTACCGGTTTGGTGAAGTTGCAAACAATAGAGATTACAGGTGCATAACGCTTGCCGTTTTTGTAGGACTGCGGACGGTAGGAAGTCATCCAGGCACCTCCTCTTTTGGAGGGTCTTGGGAAGAAATCGGTGTACAGGACGCCCAGGTGCTCACCGTTGTTATCGATCACTTCATACGCCTCTACCTCTTCGTGGTAAACGGGCATGTTATCGAGTTTCTTGAAAGTCAACCCGTACAGTTTGTTGGCCACGGCAAAAGCACCTTCACGAACTTTGTCGAGGCTGAAATAGGGACGAATTTCCTCGTCGCTAAGGGCATATCTTTTCTGACGGATTTTTTCTGTGTAATAACGCCAGTCATAAGGTTCTGCCTTGAAATTCTGTCCCGAAGCGACAATTTCCTTCTGAATGTCGGCAGCTTCCACTTTTGCTTTCGCCAAAGCAGGCTTCCAGAGGCTGTTCAGCAGTTTGTATACATTATCTGGGTTTTCCGCCATGGCTTCTTCGAGCACATAAGCCGCGTGGTTGGGATAGCCCAGGAGTTTAGCCTTTTCCAGGCGCAGGTTGGCTACTTTAATCAGGATCTCCTTGTTATCCTTGTCGTTTCCGTTGTCTCCGCGGTTCTTGTAAGCTTCCCAGATCTGTCTGCGGAGTTCGCGGTTGTCGGCAAACTGAAGGAACGGCATCACGCTGGGATTGGAAAGGGTGAAAACCCATTTTCCATCCTTGCCTTTCGATTTGGCTGTTTCGGCGGCGGCGGCTTTCAGCTCCGGGGATAATCCGGCCAAGTCTTCCTCCCTGTCGATAACCAGCTCATAGGCGTTGGTTTCAGCCAGCAGGTTTTGTCCGAACTGAAGGGTAAGAACTGAAATCTCAGCGTTGATTTTCTTCAGCTTTTCCTTATCCTCCTCACTCAGGTTGGCCCCTTTTCTTACATAATCCTTGTAGGTGATTTCGAGCAGACGCAATTGTACGGGATCCAGATTTTCCTTTTCCCGGTTCTCCCAAACGGTTTTAATGCGTTCGAAGAGTTTGGGGTTCAGGCTGATATTGTCCTGGTGGGCCGACATTTTGGGGGCCAGCTCCTTGGCAAAAGCCTGTATGCTATCATTGGTATGGGCAGAGTTAAGGTTGTAGAATACCAGGGAAACGCGCGTAAGCAGTTCGCCGGAGTTATCCAGGGCGACGATGGTATTCTCGAAATTAGGCGCTTCCGGGTTATTGACGATAGCCTCAATCTCCTGATTGTGGAGCCTGAACGCCTCATCGTAGGCAGGCCTGAAATGTTCAAACTGAATTTTGTCGAAGGGGGGTACTTCAAAGGGGGTGTTAAACTCGGCCAGCAGTGGATTGCTGTCTGACGCTGTTTTTGTCCCCTCACATGCGACCATAGCTGCACTCATGGACATTACAATGGGGAAAAATCTTTTCAGATTCATAGAGAAATGTTAGGTTGATGAAAACGAATGCGCGTAATTTACAAAATTTGATACTCAACATTTTACTGATCAGCATATTTATGCGCGATTATTCCGACGTACACCAACTGCAAAGAATGATATATCATCACGGGTAACAGGATGATCCCGGCCAGGGGCGTTCCCGCGAACATGACATTAGACATAAGAGCGCCCTGCATCATCGATTTTTTGGAACCACAGAAAATGGCCGTGATCCGGTCCTCCCGGTTAAAGCCGAGCAACTGCCCGAGTTTTTTGGTGAAAAAGAATACAAGAAAAAAAAGCCCTGACATGCCCATGCCGAGCAACAGGATATCGGTGGTAGACATCCCCTCGAACAGGCGGTCGGTGAATGATTGACAAAAGGAACAATAGACAATCAGCAGGATGATCGTCTGATCGTATACCCGTATTCCGTTGCTGTTTCGGACGGCCCAGGCACCAAACCGATTGTGCAGAAGCATCCCCAGGACCAGCGGAAGCATCACCTGAATGACCAGTTTGGTAATCACCACATCCAGCGCGATGGCGCCTTCCGACCCGATAAATATCAGCCCCAGCCACAATGGTGTAACAAACACGCCCACCAGACTCGATACGCTGGCATTGAAAATCGCGGCGGGGATATTTCCTTTGGCAATCCCGACCATGACCACTGATGAGGAAACCGTCGACGGCAGGGCACACAGAAAAAAGATGCCCATCCAGAGCATCCGGCCGGTTTCCTCCGTAAAAAACGGCTTCAGTACAATGCCGATGAGGGGAAATATCACGAACGTGACCGCCTGGACAAAAAGATGCAGGCGCCAGTTGGCAATACCGTCGCGCAGCTTCCGGAATCCGAGTTTCAACCCGTAAAAGAAGAAAATCAGGGATATGCCGTAACCTGCGATTTCATCCAGGTAAAAGGGACTGGACGAGGTTCCGGGGTAGGGATAAATCCAGGCCCCGAGTATGACCCCCATTAACCCGAGTAAGAATCCGTCAATGCCGTATCGGCCGGCATTTTTCCAAAACTTCATGGTAGCACAACTTAACCGGGTCCCAAGTTACCATTCCAGGGACGGAACGCCAGAAAATGAGGGAAAATTTCATGAATTTGCCACCAGAGAAAGCCTGGAGACAAACGCTTGGGAAGCGAAAAGAAATTCTGTAATGCTATATAAAAAAGAAGCTGCCCCCAGGGGGAGCAGCCTCTTCATACTACTCGTATTTTGGATTATATTTCCACATTCCCGGGCAGGACATTCTCGAAGCGGATGTCCCCGTTGGAATTGAGCGTCATCATAATTACGGAGTCCTTGGTTACCTCACCCGAAAGCACTCCTTTCGAGAGTTCATTGAGAACCCGGCGCTGGATGACCCGCTTCAACGGTCTTGCACCGAATGCCGGATCGAATCCTTCCTCGCCGAGTTTATCGAGCACTTCGTCGGCGGCTTCAAGCGTAATTCCCTGTTCAGCCAGCAGTTTCTGGATACCCCGGAACTGGATCTCGACAATCTGGCGGATGTGTTCCTTGCTCAGCGGCTCGAAAAGCACGATCTCGTCGATCCGGTTGAGGAATTCAGGACGTACGGATGCCTTTAGCAGCTCGAGTACGGCCTCCTTGGTCTCTTCCAGGATCAGGTGATGGTTCCAGCCTTCGTCCTCTGCGAATTTCTCCTGGATAATATGACTACCAATATTTGAAGTCATGATAATGATGGTATTCTTGAAGTTGGCGGTTCTACCCTTGTTGTCGGTTAACCGGCCTTCGTCCAGTACCTGGAGTAATGTATTCCATACGTCAGGGTGAGCTTTTTCGATCTCGTCGAGCAGGATTACACTGTAAGGTTTTCTGCGGACTGCCTCGGTCAGCTGGCCACCCTCGTCATACCCTACATAACCGGGAGGCGGTCCCACCAGACGGCTGACGGAATGACGTTCCTGGTATTCACTCATGTCGATGCGGACCATCGCATTTTCGTCATTGAACAGGTACGCTGCCAGGGTCTTGGCCAGCTCGGTCTTACCTACTCCGGTTGGCCCCAGGAACAGGAAACTGCCTATGGGCTTTTTAGGATCCTGGAGCCCTGCACGGCTTCTGCGGACAGCGTCTGCGACTGCTTCAATGGCTTCCTTCTGACCGGCGACCCTTTCACCAAGTACTTCTTCCAGTTTCAGAAGCTTTTCCCTTTCGCTCTGCAACATCTTGCTCACGGGAATACCCGTCCATCGGGCCACGATCTCGGCCACGTCTTCGGCCGTAATTTCCTCCTGGAGCAGACTTCTTTCGCCCTGGGCCTGCTGCAGGGACTCTAGTTTCTTCTGGAGCTCTGGGATTCGGCCATACCGGATCTCGGCTACCTTTCCGTAGTCACCAGCCCTTTCTGCATTATCTGCCTCAAATCGGAGCTGGTCGAGGTTTTCCTTGATGGTTCTGATTTCATTCACCACCCCTTTTTCCTGCTCCCACTGCGCCTTCAGGGCACTGCGTTTGTCACCCAGTTCAGCCAGTTCCTTGTTCAGGACCGCTTCCTTATCGACGTTATGCTCCCGACGTATCGCTTCCCTCTCGATCTCCAGCTGCATGATCCGACGATTCAGCTCGTCAAGCTCTTCCGGTACGCTGTCCATCTCGAGCCTGAGTTTCGAAGCTGCCTCGTCAATAAGGTCAATGGCCTTGTCGGGCAGGAAACGATCGGTAATATAGCGGTTCGACAGCTCCACGGCCGCAATCACTGCATCGTCCTGTATCCTCACACCGTGATGCAGTTCGTATTTGTCCTTGATCCCCCTCAGGATACTGATGGCGTCCTGCGTAGTGGGTTCATCGACCATGACCGCCTGAAAACGACGCTCCAGCGCCTTGTCCTTCTCGATGTATTTCTGATATTCCTTGGTAGTAGTTGCACCGATGGCATGCAGTTCACCGCGGGCCAGGGCTGGTTTCAGCAGGTTGGCGGCATCCATGGCGCTTTCTCCGCCACCACCGGCTCCAATCAGCGTGTGGATCTCATCAATAAACAGGATGATCTCCCCTTCCGAATCGGTTACCTCCTTGATAACCGCCTTCAGACGTTCCTCAAACTCCCCCTTGTATTTGGCACCGGCAATCAGGAGCCCCATATCCAGCGACACAATAGTCTTGGTTTTGAGGTTTTCGGGGACGTCGCCCTGCACAATACGCTGCGCAAGTCCCTCTACGATTGCCGTCTTACCCACACCCGGCTCACCCAGAAGAATAGGGTTGTTCTTGGTCCTTCTGCTCAGAATCTGCAATACTCTTCGGATCTCTTCGTCTCTACCAATCACAGGGTCTATCTTGCCGGCCTTAGCCAGCTCATTCAAATTTTTGCTATATCGCTCCAGGGAACGATATTTTGCTTCAGCATTCTGATCTTTCACCGGATTATTCTTTCCTCTTAATTCCTTAATTGCTTCCTTAAGTCCTTTTTCTGTTGCGCCCGATTCCTTCAGCAGCCGGGCTACTGCATCCTGACCTGCCAGAATTCCCAGCAGCATCAGCTCTACACTCACATATTCATCCCCAAATTCCTTCAGATAGGTCTGCGATTTGGTCAGGGCATTTGAAAGGTCATTGCCCAGAAAAACCTGCTGCGAACCGTGCACCTGGGGATATCCGTTGATGATGCCCTCCAGCCTGTTATGGAGGTTATCAATATTCACGTTCTGTTTCTCCAGCAGAAATCGGGAAGTATTTACGTCCCCTTCGAGGATCGACTTCAATACATGACCCGTTTCAATAGACTGCTGGCTCCTGCTTTGAGCCATTTCTGCGGCCTGCTGGATAATCTCCTGCGCCTTTATAGTATACTGGTTGAAATTCATGGTGGTTAAACTTGGTTTGCACTTGCACTTTCTAAAAACTGTGTACCCTTACAGGAAAACAGAAATTTTGTCACTAAAACAGCTCGACACCAAATACATTTCCGCCAAATTGACCGATCTGCGTATAAGCCTGAGTGCCGGTAATTCCCTTCATAAGCCCTCACATTTCTGCATTTTTAGCCCCGTTTCGAACACTGATAGTTGATTTTGAACTATTTTCTCTATACGTTTGTATACCGATCCTAGGGATATCCAGGAAAATTTAACTTTGCTGGCCACTCGGTTTAAGCGCCCTTTCTGGATAGATTTATTTCAAATTTATGGCGGCAAAATACAATAAATGAAAAATAGCCCAACATCTCCCCTACCCACACCAAAACACCCATTTATCGCCGTTGTATTAGACAATCACGGCTTGTTTGCTGACTCATTCGGCAAGATGATAGAAAGCCTTTCGTTCTTTGAGGATGTGCAGATTTTTACCGACAAAGGACATCTCATTTCTTTTCTGATCAAATTACCGCCGCAAACACACGGATTTTTCTTCCTCGATTATTACCTCGGAGAAGACACCGCCCTACCGGTTATCAGTGATATAAAAAGGATCTGCAGCCATTCGCACATCGTCATCGTAAGTGTTGCTACCAGTCCTTCCTTACTGAGAAGTCTGATGGACCATAAAAAAGTGGAAGGTGTCCTGAGCAAATATTCCGGAGCGAATGATGTCAACGAATGCATCGATTCGGTCATCAATCATAAGAAATTCATTTCTCCCTACCTGAAGGACATTCTGGGCGAAGGAAACGCTGCTACCAAAATCCCCCTGAGCGACCGGGAACTGGAAATTGTACAGTATGCTGCACAGGGGATGACCGTTAATCTCACCGCTGACAAAATGAATATCAGCCGTCATACGGTCGCTGCCCACCGCAGAAAAATCCTCGCCAAGACCGGATGTGCCAGTGTATCCGAGCTCCTGGAACTGGCCCGGAAAATGAAGTGGATCTGATCCCCGTTTCAGTGCATATTGTAAAGCGGCACGTGAACGTCCTCGTTCAGGATTACCTCGATACTGGTTCCATCACTGTCAGAGTTAATGATAAGCCGGGCATTGAGGTTGGCAGCCCTTTTTTCAAGAGACTTGAGGCCCATGCCTTTTTTACTCCGGGCCTTTTCCAGATCAAATCCTTTCCCGTTGTCGCTGACGTGCAGGACTATTTCTCTCCCGCTTTTATAAACAAAGATGGTTACGATACTCGCCCGGGCATGCTTGAGGATATTGACGACCGACTCCTGAATAATCCGGAGCAGCTCCACACGCTTGTCGGGGGTGAGGTTACTCACCGCTCCCGGATCAATTTCGATTTCCTTGGAATAGAGCTTTTCAGGTAATACGGTGGCCAGTTTTTCGACCTGTTCCTTAAACCAGTTACCGTCGACCTCCAAGGCACTTTCCTGCAGCTTGTGGCTTTTGTCCCGAACCGAATGGTATACCCCTTCGAGGGTATTCTTTAGTTTATCCAGTTGCCTGCAACGCTCCTCATATTCTGCGGCCGGATCGACTCCCTCCAGCTGATAGAGGGCAGCCGCCACAGAGGCAGAGATATCATCATGCAACTCCATGGCCAGGCGTTCCTGTTCCATGCGGCGGGCCAGTCGTTTTTCCTCCTCCAGCAGGGCTATCTGGAAATTGGTTTCCCTGTTAAGGGTCGCAATGATGGAGCGGGTTTTCCTTTTTTCGCGGAGAACCCACATATACACCAGCAGTATAATGCAGATAGCCAGGACTGCCAGGGCGGCGATCCATATTGCCTGAATTCTTTTCTGGTGTTCAGCTCTCTGCAGGGCCAGGTTAGTGACTTCCGAGGCCGTGTGCGAATACAGCAGTTCATCGAGTTCGGTCATGACCTGGGCATAATACTTTTCGTCTTCCTTCTCTACCTGGCGCATGATTTCGTAAGCCTCCCTGTAATTTCCTTCTCCTGATCTGAGTCGGGCATTCAGGCGGAGAACCGTGCTTTGTTCATCTTCCGTCAGTTGCGGCAATGCCGACAGACGCTCCAGATAAGAACCGGCTTTCTCGAAATTCCCTGCTTCCAGGTAATAGAGGGTCCACCACTTCAATAGATTGAATTCCGTGGCGGCTATCACCGGATCGGAACTTTCCTTATTACCCTCTAGCATTTGCTCCAGTTCGGTGATGATCGTCTCGACCTTGGGAAAATCCTTGAAGAAAAGATAGCGGTTGATACGGATTTCCGTCATCATTTGAGCCGCCTGAAGCTCCTTCTGGGAATCCATCTCCGGATACTTCATTAGTACCTCCCTGAGCTTTTCTGCTGCCTGCAGGCTTTCATTGATAGCTGTGGTGTCATGCAGTTCGATGAATGCCTTGCTCACGACAGAGATCAAATGCAGTGCTTTCATCCCGGCCTCTACCGGCCGCCGACCCGAAGTGACCTTTTCGTGGTAACCCTCGATATAATCCTTGTTTTCACGGTAAAGATCCCGGGCTTTGACGTAATTTTTATTCCGGATATAAAACAGGCTCTTGGTATAAACCTCTACCAGCGATGCGCGGTCTGTAGCCTTTTCTATTTCCGCAGCGACCTTTTCCGAGAAATAAATCGCTTCTCCCCCCTTATTGCGCTGAAGGGCATTATTCATGAAATGCTCGTAATAACTTTTACGCTGGGTGCTAAATCGATTAGCAGACCAGGCCATTTCCCGATATAGGTTGAGCAGCTCTGTCAGTTCATCCCGGGTAAAGTGATGACCGTTGGACAGAAACTTAAAAACCAGGGAATCGGCATTTTTCATGTAGCTGTCCCGGGTCAGCTCACCTTTGTCAAATTTTTCTTCGAGCCGATTGAATTCTTTCTGTGCCAGCTTAAAGGAGGCATTTTCCTGGGCCGCCACAGATATGGCTGACATTAACACAACCCAGACAAACAGACTCTTACTGAGGAACTTGACCACCAGCTTCATATAATTCGGAATTCTTTTCGATTAATCCTATAAAGATAGTGGCAGACAGGGGATAAATCCTGAACTGAAACCAGTTTATTCGAAATATCCCTAACTTGCCCTTTTTGAAAGCATCGCATGTTACATTACGAACTACCCTATACACCCCATAAACATCTTCTTACCGACAGTCGCCAGGTAAGCATTCCCGAAAACGGTATTTTCTTTGCCATCAGAGGTGTCCGGCACGACGGCCACCGCTTTATCTCTGACCTCTATCAGAAGGGATTACGGCATTTTGTCATTCAGGAGGATGCCTTTTCAGCAGAACAGCTAAAAGACCTGGACACCTGGCCGGATGCCCATTTTTACGTGGTGCGCGACTCGGTTTCAGCACTTCAAAAGCTGGCCGGAGAGCATCGCAGCCGTTTTAGCCTTCCCGTGATCGGGATTACCGGGAGCAACGGTAAAACAGTGGTAAAGGAATGGCTTTCCCAACTACTGATGCCCGCCAGAAGTATTGTAGCCAGTCCGAAAAGTTACAATTCCCGGATTGGCGTCCCCCTTTCCGTCTGGAATATACGGCCTGACCATGAGCTGGGGATTTTCGAAGCAGGCATATCGCTTCCGATGGAAATGGAGGTTTTGCAGGAAATTATCCAGCCCGAAATCGGCATTTTCACCAACATAGGCAGCGCCCATAACGAAGGCTTCAAAAGCCTGCGTCAGAAAATCTCGGAAAAACTGAAGCTGTTTATCAAGTCCGAGAAACTGATCTACCGCCGCGATTACAGGGATATTTCCTCTGAAATCGACCTACTGCTCAAGCCCGTCAACCCTGGCCTGAAACTCATCTCCTGGTCGACCCATGAGCCTGCTCCGGTAGGAGTTAAGTTCGTTACCGGTGAAAATACCGCACAGATACACATCGACGGGATGTTCGGTGCCCATGAATTTACGGTACCCTTCACCGATGGCGCCTCCCTGGAAAATATTACGCACTGTATCCTTTGTCTTTTCGAACTAGGCTTTGAGCCCGCTTACATTCAGGCCCAGCTCGAAAAACTGAGACCCGTTTCGATGCGCCTGGAACTTAAGGAAGGAATTTACCAGACCTACATCATCGACGACACCTACAACAGTGACCTACAGGGCCTTACCATGGCACTCAGTTTCCTGAACCGCCAGCATCTTCGCCCACGGAAGGCCGTCATTCTTTCGGATATCCTGCAGTCGGGACTGCCTCCGGAAGAGCTTTTCCCTACCATTGGGCAGCTGCTGACGACGGCCGGCATCGATCTCTTCATCGGAATCGGACAACAGTTCTGCAAAAACAGGCATTACATCCAGGTTGAAAAAGCCTATTTTTATGAGACTACGCAGGATTTCCTCGACCGCCATTATATCGGCGAGCTGGCCAACAGCACCCTGCTCGTCAAGGGAGCCCGTCCTTTCCTGTTTGAACGTATCGTCAACCGCCTCCAGCAAAAGGAACACCTGACGGTATTTGAAATCAACCTTGACGCGATTACCCACAACCTCAACTATTACAAAAGCCAGACGGGCAATCAGACGAAAATCATGGCCATGGTGAAAGCCTTTGCCTACGGCTCAGGCAGTGCGGAAATTGCCTCGGTGCTGCAGTATAACCACGTCGACTACCTCGGCGTTGCTTACCCCGATGAGGGCGTCATGCTGCGGCAAAATGGCATTACGCTGCCCATCATGGTGATGAACACTCCTCCTTCGTCCTATGAAACCCTGGTGCGGTATCAGCTCGAACCTGAAATATTCAGCGTCAATTCGATGCTGGAGTGGATCAGCTTTATCGCGCGGAAATCCTCCCGTACAGACGTACCGGCCATACACCTCAAGCTGGATACCGGAATGCACCGGCTGGGATTCACGGAAGAAGACTACGAATGGCTGAAGGCGACCATCCGGCAAAATCCCAACCTGAAAATTGCGAGTATCTTCTCCCACCTGGTCGGTGCGGACGAAGGCAGGCATACCGACTTCTCCCATGAACAGATCCGGCGTTTTACCCGGGGGGCGGCAATTCTGGAAGAGGTCATAGGCTACCCTGTACTCAAGCATATCCTGAACTCCGCGGGAATCATCCGTTTCCCGGAATACAAACTAGACATGGTACGGCTCGGCATAGGGCTTTACGGCGTAGAAGCTACAGGGATGAAACAAAGCCAGCTGCAGCCTGCTGGTATCCTGAAAGCTACGATCTCCCAGATAAAAAACATCCCGCAGGGAGAGACCATTGGTTACAGCCGCAAGGGGGTCGTCGAGCACCCCTCCCGTATAGCCACGGTGACGATCGGTTACGCCGACGGGTATGACCGACGTTTCGGAAACGGCAATGGCTGGATGATGGTGAATGGCACCAAATGCCCTACCATAGGCAATGTATGCATGGATATGACCATGATCGACATTACCGAAGCCAAGGCCAAGGAAGGCGATACGGTGGTGGTAATGGGAGGCGAACTGCCTGTATGGCAGCTGGCCGAAGCGATTGGAACCATTCCCTATGAACTCTTTACGGGCATAGGAGAACGGGTGAAACGGGTATTTTACAAAGAATAGTTCCGCCGGATCCCTGACAGAAACAGGGAGGTAAGAAATTGTGCCAGGGACTCGGGCGTAGACGGAATTTTCTGGATGAACGTCTGGACCACTACTTCCAGTCCCGCACCGATGGCTGCGAAAACGAGTAGTTTCAGCTCTGCATCGTCCATAGGATCGAAATAACCGCTCTCCCGCAGGTTCTTTTCCAGAATGCCGGTGACGGTAAAGGCATCATCACCCGATAACAACGTTGACCGGAAAGCGACCTGATTACGCATGACCAAAGCCGTGGTCGTCTCATCGGTCATGATCACCTGCAGATAGGACAGAAATGAATAATACAGGAATTCTTCCAGCGTTTCGGCCTTTTCCGTCTGTCGTGTCGTCAGCTCATGGCTCTTCTGCAGCATCTTCATGAGCAGATACCGCCAGACATCTTCCTTTCGGGAAAAGTAATTGTAAAAAGTCCCCCTGGCCAATCCCGACCTTTCGATAATGTCGGCCACCGTCGTCTGCTCCAGTCCTTTTTCGATAAACAACTCCTCTGCCGCCCGGATCAGCGATTTGCGATTCGCTTTTTTCTTTTCCTCTCGCAGACCAGGTTTTTCGGTTCTCCCTTCCTGTGTAAACATCGCATTAAAAACCCTTCATTGGTTGTATACTATGAAGCCGATTTACTATTTTGCAGAAAAATGACAGCGCTGTCATTTTTCTGCAAGATAAACATTATCAGTAAGCAACAAAGTGGAGAATCGGATCATTATGCGGTTTTTCCCATTCAAACGTAGTCGTTTGCGGGTCGTCAGCTGGAAAGAACAGGAGGACTGGCCCAGAAACGGAATTCAGGAATTGCGGTACGGTATAGCTGTAAAAATTAAACTTCATCAACCATTTTGTTAAAGGGCAAGACCTTCATCATCACAGGTGCCAGCCGGGGAATCGGAAAGGCCATCGCGCTGAAGCTGGCTGTTCACGGAGCCAATATCGTAGTCGCTTCCAAGTCGGTTACGGAGGATCCCCGTTTGGGCGGAACCATCTATTCGGCAGCACAGGAAATCGAAGAAGCGGGCGGAAAAGCGCTGCCGGTAGCCTGTGACATCCGCTTTGAAGATCAGATCGTCCAGGTCGTTACCAGGGCTGCAGAGGTTTTCGGCGGGATCGATGGGCTGGTAAACAATGCTTCAGCCATTTGTCTGACCAATACCGAGCAGACGGAGACGAAACGGTTTGACCTTATGCATGACATCAACGTGCGGGGTACGTTTCTGATGACAAGGCACTGCATCCCGTTCCTCCGTGAATCGTCCAACCCGCATATTCTGACCCTTTCTCCTCCGCTCAATATCACGACTCAATGGTTGAAACTTTCAGTAGCCTACAGCATCAGCAAGTTCAACATGAGTATGATGACCCTGGGATGGGCAGAAGAATTCCGATCGTTCGGGATTGCCGCCAATGCCCTGTGGCCAGTCACTACCATTGCCACTGCTGCGGTTCAGAACCTGCTCGGCGGAGCGTCGATGGCGGCCCGCAGCCGCAAACCGGAGATCATGGCTGATGCCGCTCATTATATCCTGACTCAGCCTTCCCGGTCGTTTACCGGGCAGCTCCTGCTGGATGAGCAGGTGCTGAAAATGATGGGAATAACGGATTTAACCGGCTATGCTGTCACACCGGGGGTGGAATTGCAGAAGGATTTGTTTGTGTAACAAGGGATAGAAGATCAATACCAATAAGTTAATAATGGAAAATATCGTTTTTGAAGGTCCGGTTTTATGGTCGCAGATCGACGCGAATATGCATATGAGGCATTCGGCCTATGCCGATTTTGCGGCGCAGGCCAGGCTGGAATTACTTCAGAGCAACGGGATGTCGCTGGATGTACTGGCTTCCCTGAAACTCGGCCCTATCCTGTTCCGGGAAGAACTGATCTATCTGCGTGAGGTGCGTATCAATGACGTCATTCGGGTATCGGTTGAAATGACGAAATGCCGCCCTGATGGATCCCGCTGGTCGTTCCGGCATGAGCTTTACCGCGCCGACGGGATTAAAGCCGCGGTAGTGAACGTGGACGGGGCCTGGATCGATGTTGAAAAGCGGAAACTGACTGCCCTTCCGGCTGAGATGGCTTCCATGTTCCTGGAGCGTGTCCCCAAAAGCGCGGATTTTACCATCGAAGAACCCAAAACAGTATAAATACCTATGAACCTGTCGGAACAATTTGTAAAAGCCCAGGAAGAAAGCAAACAATTAAAGGAAAGGCCTGACAATGAAACTTTGCTGAAGCTTTATGCATTATTCAAGCAGGGAACCAGCGGTGATGCGCCTGAAGAGGGGCCGTCGAACCCTTTTGATATCGTAGGGATGGCAAAGTATCAGGCCTGGTCTGCACTTCGGGGTATGTCGGCCGAGAAGGCTCAGGAAGACTATGTGGCTTTAGTGGAAAGACTCAAGTCGTGACGATATTCAAACTTCATGAACAAACTACAAAACCAGTTACGGAAAGCCCGGAGTTCGGCATGGCACCTTTGGTGGCTGAACTTCGGGTTATTTCGTATCGTTCCTTTCAATGCCCCACACCGGATAAAAGTCACACGCGTCACTGACGATTCCATTACCGTATCCGCACGTAATTCCCGATCCAACCAGAACCATATCCGGGGCGTCCACGCCTGTCTGCTGGCTACCCTCTGTGAATATGTTTCCGGCCTGAGCCTGCTTTCCAAACTCGACCCCAAAGAATACCGGATCATTCTCCGAAGTCTGTCGATGACTTATCATTATCAGGCAAAAACAGATGTACACGCCACTTTTACCATCACGCCTGAGTGGTTTGAAACGGAAATCCGAAAACCCCTCGAAACGAGTGAAAAAATCTTCCGCGAACTCACCGTGGATGTTCATGACCTTGAAGGAAATACCGTTTGTACCGGACGGGTTGAGTGGCAGATCAAGAGCTGGAAACATGTGAAAACTAAGCTATCATAAGGCCATAAATCCTATCTTTGGGGCATATGATTAGCCTGTAACCCCATGAGTAATCTTGAATTTGTCACTAAGACCGGCGCATCGATTGGCGAACTGTTCGACGATCTCGCCCAGTTACGTATTACCGTTTTTCGCGAATACCCCTACCTGTACGAAGGCACGGTAGACTACGAAAGGGAATATCTCGGCACGTACACACGGTCGGAAAAATCGTTTCTTTTCGCGGTTTACGATGGCGGGAAAATGGTCGGCGCTACTACCTGCATTCCCCTGACAGACGAAACGGAAGAAGTACAGGAACCCTTCCTGAAGGCAGGGATGAATCTGGAGGAAATTTTTTATTTCGGGGAGAGCATCCTGCTTAAGCCTTATCGCGGACGGGGCTTGGGCCATCGCTTTTTTGATGAGCGTGAAGCCCATGTCCGGAGATCGGGTAACTACAAACTGATGTGCTTCTGTTCGGTGGACCGGGGGGAAAACCACCCTTTAAAACCGGCGGATTACCGGCCTAATGACGAATTCTGGAAAAAACGCGGTTACCTGCCTCACCCGGAATTGCGGAGTCTTTTCGACTGGCTGGACCTGGGAGAAACAGAGTCTACCAAAAAGGAAATGGTTTACTGGTTTAAAAATGTCTGAACGGGGCCATAATCCCCGGCAGATAACTTACATTCTACTGCGTGTCTGTCCTAAAAATTGCATCGGCGCAATATCCGATCACCGAACATAAGAGTCTCTCCGACTGGCAAAATCATACTGGACGCTGGGTAAACCAGGCCGTCGCTCAAAACGCAGGCCTGCTGATATTCCCGGAATACGGTTCCATGGAACTGGTTTCGCTGTTTTCAGACGACATCCGGCGTGACATACGCTACCAGGTAAAAGCCCTGGGCGATGTGCATGACCAGTTTCTCCGGACTTACGAAGATCTTGCCAAACGTCACCGGGTAACCATTGTCGCACCCAGTATACCGGTCGAGGAAGGTGACCGTATCGTTAACCGCGCCTATGTTTTTTCCGCAAACGGGCTGGCAGG
>Ga0182792_1000685_pt1 | contig 30563 bp, 26 predicted proteins | sample Passage237B_FD_130497 | JGI IMG/M metagenome (GOLD analysis project Ga0182792, IMG submission 130497) | Cellulose adapted compost microbial communities from Newby Island Compost Facility, Milpitas, CA, USA - Passage2 37B (version 2) (version 2) ...
CCGCGGGCCACAACACCGGCAGGCCGCCGGCGGGCTGGGTCGACAGCTCTGCCATGGCGGCCAGGAATACGATCGCGGCGACCTTGGATGTGTGCCAGCCGCTGTGATGCTTGCGGCGAAGGGCCTGGAGCATATCGGGTAAGGCGTTGGTGAGCATGGCATGGTCGAATTTATCAGAGTGTTGCAGCCATTCTTCGTTTCCTGACGATTTTTAATCTTTCCCTTGCGTGGGCCTGCCGGTCGTTGCTTGCCGGATGCATGGAAATTGCCCGAAGAAGCAGGGTATTTGCAATTCTTGATTATGTGTCAAGGGGATACGGATGAAATAATGGGCATGGTGCATACGCATTCAGTTTCGTCTTTTCAAGAGTTTTGTTTCTTCAAGGTCGGCAGGCATGGACCAGCAGAATACCGGCAGGTATCGCCCGGATTTTTCCGCGGCCCGCACACGCGCAGCGCCGGACCGCGGGCGGGAGACCGAGGATGTCGACGCCTGGCTTGCAAGGAATATCAGGGCGTGCTCGCTGCAGGAATATCGGCACTATCGGGAGTATCTGGATCAGACGCCCGCGCAGGATCTGTTGCCGGGCGATTGAATCCGGATGCCTGCAGCGGGCAGGAAGGCCGGGCGTTTCGATTGCGCTTTTCAGGCTTCAGATTGTGCTTTTCAGGCTTCAAAGGGCTGGTTATCATGGCCGCTCGACGCCGGCTCGGGTCGAGACCGATTCCCCTGATAGGAGAGCCGAAATGTGTGATTCGAAATCCTGTGCACACACCGCAGTGTCCGCCCGCCGTTTTTTCCTGCGTTCCTCCCTGGCTGCCACTCTGGCGGTCGCCGCCGGCGGCGTGTTGCCGGGCAACCGGGCCGTGGCACGCACCGCGTCCCCGCCAAAGCCGCAGAATGTCCTGGATCCCGATGCCGCACTCGCACAGTTGGTCGCGGGCAATGAGCGCTATGTGTCCGGCGTGTCCCGGCGTCACGATTTCACCCACGAACGTCCGGCACTGGCGACCGGGCAGAATCCCTACGCGGCCGTATTGGGCTGCGCGGACTCGCGCGTCGTGCCCGAATATGCCTTCGATTGCGCCCGGGGCGATCTGTTCGTCGCGCGGGTGGCGGGCAATTTTGCCAATGACGACATGCTGGGCAGTCTTGAATACGCGGTGGCTGTCCTGGAAGTGCCGCTGATCCTGGTGCTCGGACATGAGCGCTGTGGCGCAGTTGCCGCCGCCGTCAGGGCCGTCACGCAGTCGGCGGAATATCCCGGGCAGATTTCGTCGCTGGTGTCGGCCATCTCGCCGTCCGTGGAAAAGGCCCGCGCACTGGCGGGAGACTTGCAGGAGACCGCGACCGCGCAGAATGTCCGCGACACTGTCGCCGCCCTGAGCGCGCGCTCGACCATCATCCGGGATGCCGCGCAGGCCGGCAAGCTGCGGGTCGTCGGCGGCATCTATCGCCTGGGAACCGGGCGCGTCGAGTTCCTGGGGTAGGCGCGGACGGCGATGGCCGGCAGTCGTCGCATCCTGATCGTCGAGGACGAGCCGACGCTGTCGGAAAACCTGTACGGTTACCTGGAGCGCCAGGGCATGGAGCCCGATGCCGCATACGATGGCCATGGGGCATTGGCCTTGCTGCGCGGGGCGGCCTTCGATGCCGTGGTGCTGGACCTGGGCCTGCCGGGGCTGGGCGGACTGGATGTACTGCGCGCCATGCGTCGGGAACCCGCGTTATGGCGGCCCGTGCTGGTGCTGACGGCGCGTGATCGTCTGGAAGACAAGCTCCTGGCCTTCGAGCTGGGGGCGGAAGACTACCTGGTCAAGCCATTCTCGCTGGCCGAGGTCGCGGCACGGTTGTGCGTGCTGCTGCGACGGGGGCGGGCCGAAGCCGCGGATCCGGTGACCTACGGAGATTTGCGCTACGACGCTCGATCGCGGACGGTTTTCCTGTCCGGCAGGCCGCTGGCCCTGCCGCGCAAGTCGGTGCTGCTGCTGGCGGCGCTGATGCAGCCGGCGGGAAGCCTTGCGACACATGCCCGCCTGACGGCGGCGCTGTGGCCCGAGGGGCCGCCATCGGCTCGCGCATTGCATGACCAGGTGCACTTGCTGCGCCGTCGCCTGCGTGCGGAGCGCGGCCCGGACATCGTGGCCGATCCCGGCCGGGGCTGGCGGCTGGTCCCGGCGACGGGCGACACGACTGCGCTCGGCCAGGTCGGGGGCGAGGACGGCTCATGACGCGGAAACGGCCTTCCTTCCTGGCCAGGCGAGTCACCTGGGCCGTCACCGGTACCGCTGCCGTCTTCCTGACGATCATCGGTTTGCTGGCGTATGAAACCTTCGCGCGCATGGAAGATGACCTGGTCGATGAGGTCCTGTCCGGTCAGATCGCAGCCTTGCGCGATGAACTCGGGGCAGGGCTGGCGGTGCCGGCCGTCCTGCCGCCGCGGTGGAGCGAGGGCGGGCGCGTCCAGGCCTGGGTGCAGCCGGCGGATCGGCCGCCTCCCCTGGAGGGTATGTTTCCGGCCGGGCCGGGTGGACGCGAAATCGTGCAGGCCGGCCAGACCTGGCATACCTGGGTCGAGACCGTGCCGCAGGGCCTGCTCTACGTGCGCTACGACGCCACCACCCACGAGGACCGGGTCCGGTCCTTTGGCTGGATCCTGGCCGGCGGGGCCGGGTTGGCGCTGGTCTGTGCCTGGCTGCTGGCCCGGCGTCTGGCGCGCCGTGTGGTGGCGCCGATCCGCGCCGTGTCGGACCGGCTCTCGGCCTGGGAAGGCGGGGCTGCTGCCGACGACGCTGTCCAGGGAGACGAGGCGTTGCAGTTGATCGAGGCCTTCAACCGGATACAGGACAGGGTCGATCGTTCCGTGGCGTTCGAGCGTCAGTTCTCCGCCAACCTGGGTCATGAACTGCGCACGCCGTTGGCCGCCCTACGTTCCGATGGCGAGATGGCGCTGCTGGATGCCGGCCAGGGGACGCCCCTGGAGGCGCGCCTGAAGCGCATGCTGGTCCAGGTCGATGCCGCCGCCAGCAGCCTGGCGGGCGCGGCGGCCCTGAACAGCGCCGATCCTGCCCGGGTGCGCCGCGTCGATCTGGCGCAAGCCCTGGAACAGGCCTGGTTCGCCCTGGAGCCCATGGCCCGGGTGCGCGGCCTGGCACTGGAGCCGCTCGTTCCGCCGGGTGAGATCCGGCTGCTGGATCCGGATGCGCTGCTGATCGTGTTGCGCAATCTGCTGCGCAACGCGATCGAGCATGCCGCGCCGGCCACCCTGCGGGTGAGCCTGGACGGCAATGGCGCCCTGGTCTTGCGCGATGACGGCCCGGGCATCGAACCGGGGCGCCTGGCCCGGCTGCAGGAGTGGCGCAACGGGCGGACGGATCTGTTCGCCGGAGACCTGCAGGAAGCCGGTCATGGCCTGGGCCTGGGCATTGCACAGCGGGTCTGCGAACTGCGCGGCTGGCGGCTGGATGTGGATTCGGTCCGTGGCGGCCCGGACAGCGGCACGGTGTTCGTCCTGGATTTTCGTTCAGCTATGAGTCAGCTCGATTCGTAGTGGATTCGTAACCCGGAAGGCTATCGTGGGTGCTGTCCGACCGGGAGCCTTCATGACCTCGACTGCCTATTCTTCTTCGGCCGCCGCTGCGCCCCATTCCGGGACCGGTATCGGTCCGGCCTGGGAGCGCCTGGCCCATGCGCAGGTGCTGCGCCGCCGCGCCCTGGGCGTTCTTGGTGCCCTGGCCCTGCTGGCGCTGCCCTGGATCGGTTCCGCCTGGCCGGAGGCCGGCTGGGTGAACCAGGGGCTGGAATGGGCGGGGCTCATGCTGATGGCGCTGGCGCTGCTGGGGCGCTGCGCCTGCATGCTGTATCTGGGGGGACGCAAGGGCGCCGATCTCGTGGCCGAGGGGCCTTATTCGGTCTGCCGCAATCCGCTGTATGTCTTTTCCATCCTGGCGGTCCTGGGTATCGGCCTGCAGACCGGCAGCATGACGGTGGGCCTGGTTCTCGCCCTGGCGGCCTGGGCGGTGTTCCGCTGGATCGTGGGCGAAGAAGAGCGGATGCTGCGCATATCGTTCGGCACGCCGTTCGACGCATACCAGGCACGGGTGCCGCGTTTCCTGCCCCGTCTGGCCGGCTGGCGCTCGCCGCAGCACGTGACGGTCGATCTTGCGGGCGTCTGGAAGACCGTGCGCGATGCCTTGCCGTATTTCCTGTCGATTCCCGTGTTCGAGGCCATCGAGGCCGCCCAGGACGCCGGCTGGCTGCACGTCCGGCTGTGGCTGTATTGAGGGCGCCGTCCGCATGCCGCAGGTCGGCCGGTGGGCAGACATGGCGGCGCGCGCCCGTGTGATACATTCCAAGGCAGTTTTTCATGCCCTGGAGAGTCCGGTTCATGCTGTCCCCGTTCTATCCGATCGGCACGCCCGGCATCCCCTGGGGGGATGCGGAGGTCGCCGCCTGGCGTGCCCGCCAGCAACGCCGGCGCAGCTACGCCGATGAAGTCCTCGTCGCGGTCGAGCACCTGCGCGACCGTTTCGACATCGTGCGGTATGGCCGGCTGGACTACGGTCCCGACACCTATCCCTTGTGTGCGCTGCGCAGCCGGGACTGGCAGGATGGCCGACCCGTGGCGCTGGTCACGGGCGGCGTGCACGGCTACGAGACCAGTGGCGTGCATGGCGCCCTGCAATTTGCCGAACGCCACGCCGCCGACTATGCGGGCCGCCTGGACCTGATGATCGTTCCCTGTGTCAGCCCCTGGGGCTACGAGCGCATCCATCGCTGGAATCCCCAGGCGCTGGACCCGAACCGTTCCTTCCGCCAGGGCAGCCCGGCGCCCGAGTCGGCTGCACTGATGGCGCTGGTGGCGCCGTTTGCCGACCGCGTGCGGGTGCACATCGACCTGCACGAGACCACCGACACCGACGAGTCCGAATTCCGGCCCGCCCTGGCGGCGCGCGATGGCCGGCCTTTCACCCCGGGCAGCATCCCCGACGGCTTCTACCTGGTCGACGACACCGAGTCGCCCCAACCGGAGTTCCAGGCCGCCGTGATTCGCGCGGTGGCCGAAGTCACCCACATCGCCCCCGCCGATGCGCGCGGTGAAATCATCGGCTCTCCGGTGGTGGCCCCGGGTGTCATTCGCTACGCCCTGCGGTCCCTGGGCCTGTGCGCGGGCATCACGGATGCGCGCTACCGCACCACGACCGAGGTCTATCCCGACAGCCCGCGCACAACGCCGGATCGGTGCAACGAGGCCCAGGCCGTGGCGGTGTGCGCGGCGCTGGACTATGCCCTGGAACATGGGGGCGCCCCTGGAAATACGGATGGGTCCTGACATGGAAATCGTCTTTGCGTCGGAACTGGAAGCCGATCCGCACGCCTGGGTGGCGGCATTGCGCGATGCGCTGCCCGAGGCCCGGGTGCGCCTGTGGGGCGATGGTGCCCCCGAAGGCGATGCCGATTTCGCCGTGGTGTGGGCGCCGCCGTCTGACCTGTTCGTGCGCGAGCCCCGATTGCGCGCCCTGTTCAATCTGGGGGCGGGCGTCGACGCCTTGCTGCGACTGCCCGGCCTGCCCGACAGCCTGCCCCTGGTGCGGCTGGAGGACGGCGGCATGGCGGTGCAGATGGCGGAATACACGCTCTACCACCTGCTGCGCGAATCGCGCGATTTCGGCCGCTACGAGCGCCAGCAGGCCCAGGAGCAGTGGCGCCCCCTGGGCGATATCGACCGCGATGCCTGGACCGTCGGGGTGCTGGGGGCCGGTGCCATGGGCGCCCGGGTCGCCCAGGCCTGCGCGGCTCTGGAGTACCCGACGGCCGTCTGGTCGCGCAGCGGCCGCTCAGTGCCGGGCGCCGAGTCCTATTGCGGCGAGCAGGGTCTGGCTTCGTTCCTGGCGCGCACGCGTGTGCTGGTCAACGCGCTGCCGCTCACCGATGCCACCCGGGGCATTCTGTGCCGCCGCACGTTCGATCGGTTGCGTCCCGACGCCGTGGTGATCAACATCGCCCGGGGTGGGCACCTGGTCGAGGCCGATCTGCTCGCCGCCCTGGACGAGGGCCGCCTGCGGGCTGCTGCCCTGGACGTCTTCGAACGTGAGCCCCTGCCTCCCGGTCATCCCTTCTGGACCGATGCGCGCATCCGCGTCACGCCGCACATCGCCGGCGCCAGCCTGATGGACCGGACGGTGCGGCAGATCGCCGGCAAGATCCGCGCCCTGGACCGGGGCGAGGCCGTCTCCGGCGTCGTGGACCGGGACCGGCAATACTAGGCGCCCTTTCACCTTCGCCAAGGAGTCGAGTGGCCATGCACAACCGGGCTGGACAGGACACCAGGCGCAGCGCGCATGCCGCTGTGCGCATGCAGCGTGCGGGCAGGCCCTGATGGCCGGATCGCGCCCCCGGGAATCCGTCCGCTGGCGCGCGTGGTGGCTGGCCGCCCTGCTGGCGCTGGCCGGCTGTGCGGCACCTTCCGATCCCGGACTGCGGGGGGAGTCCATGTCTGCCGATCAGTTCGCGCAGAGCGACCTCAACCGCATGCAGACCCTGGCGATGCGCGACAACCTGGAAAGCCTGGATCGCCTGCTCGAAAAGCTGTACCGGCGCAATCCGGGCGAATGGCGCAAGGCGGGGTTCACCGATCTGAAGGCAGCGCTGGAGCAGGGCCGGGCCCGTATCCGCAGCGGCGAGGTGCCCAAGGAACTGGACGGCCTGCAGGATATCGAGGTGCTCTCGGTGGCCATGGACCCGCGTTACCCGGGGGACCGGGTGGCGGCGTTCGTGCTCGGCCTGTCCAGCATGATCATCGCCGCGCATGGCGGACTGACCCGTTTCCACGTCGGCGATTCAGTCCAGGCCCGTCATGTGTTCAATGCGGCCCGCAATGTCGAGATCGCCGCCTGGATGCTCTCCAGCCGGCGCGATGCCCAGGGCCGGCCGCTGCTGCTGTCCAATGAAATGGGCGAGGGCGTGGCCAACCTGAGCTTCGAGCGCGAGTTCGGGCGCATCGTCGCCCGCCTGGATCTGGAAGCCGAGCTGCAGGATGAAAGCCTGCGGCGCATCGGCATCAATTACGTGCAGGGCCTGCTGTTCTTCAATTTTCTGCCGGTACGCTGATTTCGCCGGTGTGTCAGGCTGCCTCGGCGGCCCGGCGGGCGATCCGGCCTGCGCGTTCCAGGCGCCGCGCACTGTCTTCCAGGGGGGCGACGAGGCGGCTCGGGATCGCCTGGATGCCGCCGATCGCGCCGCACAGGGCGCCGGTGAGCATCGCCCGGGCCTGGTTCTGGCCGCCCCCGTTGACGGCATGCAGGACGGCGGATTCGAAGTCGCCCTGGAAGCGGCCGGCCAGGTAGTAGGCGGCGGGGAACTGATGATAGACGGCGCAGGGCATGCCGTATACCAGCGAGGCTTTCCAGGCCGGTTCGATGCGGATGTCCGGATCCTGGGCGGCGCGCAGGACGCAGGACACCGTCAGCAGGGCGTCGGGCGAGGCGAATTGACCGGCGGTCCGGGGCGCTTCCGGACCGGGCGGCGGGGTGTTCTCGCCGGCCGATGTCACGCTGTGGAAGGGCAGGGCGCCGTCGCGCACCAGCGCCATCAGGCGGTCGGACGTGGCTGCGTCCAGCGGCTCGCCGCGCACCAGGCTGCCCAGCACGCAGCCGTACGCCACGGTCATGGCCATCACCGTGGCGTCGCGCTGAGTGAGCGCCGTGTTCGTCGCACAGTAGCGTGCCAGGTCGGCCGGTTGCCGTGCATAGCGCACGGCCAGGGCCAGGATGCGCTCGGCGGCCTCGGTGGTGTCGGCCAGGCCCGCCACCTGACCCCAGGGCAGCCCCTGGCCCACGCGCAGGCGCCAGGCTTCGCGAATCGACTGGCTGGTGTAGCCTCCTGGTCCATTCATGGGGGTGCCGTCCAGCAGCGGGAACAGATCCTGGTCCAGCCGGCGGCAGAAGTCCGTTTCATCGTATCCGCCGCATGCGTCCAGGGATTCCGTCAGCAGGTCCAGGATGAAACCGGCCTGGCCCGATTGGCCGGCCCGCAACCCGGCGTGATAGCGGTCCGGCCTGGGGTCCGTGTAGCTGTCGATCCACGCGCCGTAGTCGCGCCGCAGCGCGTCCAGGTCGTAGTACCAGTGCGGCCCCAGGGCCAGGGCATCGCCGATGTAGGCGCCGATCAGGGCGCCTTGGGCGCGTTGTTCAAGGGTGGGAGCCATGCCGTGTCCTCCGTCGCATCCAGGGGCCAGGCGGTCGTGCCGCCGTGGGCGTGCACCCGGTTGCGGCCGCCACGCTTGGCCTGGTACATCGCTCGATCAGCATACGCCAAAAGCTCGCTCAGGGAGGCGGGCTGGGTGCAGGAGTCGTGCACCGCGCCGATGCTGACGGAGATCTTCAGGGGCGCGCCGTTGCCTGCGAAGACTTCCAGTTTTTCCACGCAGAAGCGCAGGCGTTCGGCAATGTCGTTTGCGTCCCGTTCGGATGTGTCGGGCAGGAACAGCGCGAATTCCTCGCCGCCCAGGCGTCCGAACAGGTCGTTGGGACGGACGAGTGTGCGGATGGTGCGCGCGAAGTCCTTCAGGACCTGGTCGCCGGCGGCATGACCGTACCGGTCGTTCAGTTGCTTGAAGTGGTCAATGTCCAGCATCAGCAGGGCGTTGCCCTGGGGCGGCGCCGTGGCGCGCCCCAGGTGCTCGTCGGCGCTGCGCAGGAAGGCTTCGCGCGACAGGGCGCGGGTCAGGCCGTCGTGGTCCAGGGCCAGGTTCAGCGAAGAGATCAGGTCGCTGCGGGCGGCCAGGATGCCGGAGACCAGCAGAGGCGACATGACCAGCAGCAGGACGCCCAGCCGCAAGGAAACCATGTCCCAGGCATGGCGTCCGGCGAGCGGCTGGTTTTCGCCCATCGGCAGCCAGCCATTTGCGACGCCCAGCAGCACGGCAAGGGCGGTCAGCAGGGTGATCCAGGCCGTCGTGCTCTGGCGGTAGGCCAGGGCGCAGTACATCAGGGCGGGGATGGGAAATGCGGCGGCGCCCGGCCCGCCCAGCAGGAAACACAGGGACAGGCTGGCGGCCAGCGCGGCGATGGGCAGCAGCAGGGTGCCGCTGACCATGCGCCTGAACAGCGAGGACCAGGAATGGCGGCGATCCGGACGCAATCCGGCACGCCTGGGCAACAGCATGATCGGCGGCAGGAGGGCGCAGTAGCTGAGCAATTGGCCGAAGAACCAGTTCAGGGCGACGGTCGTCCATTGCGCATCGGGCCGCAGCCAGGGAACGAGGGCCAATGCTATGGCGGCATTGGTGGCGGCAGCCGCCGCGCAGGCCGCGAACACATGGCCGATGCCCCGGGGGCTGCGCATCCGGGCGGGTGTCCAGTTGGACGACAGGATGATCCAGGCGACGAACACGCCCGACAGGTCGGTGATGCCGTAGCCAAGGGCGGCCGGCCAGGGCTGGTCTTCGAGGAACAGGCCTGCCAGCGCCAGGCCGCAGAACGCCCCTGCCCAGAAGAGCGGATGGCCCAGGGCCGGGCGGCGGATCAGCAGGCCGGCCAGCAAGGCATTGGCCGGCCACAGGATGGACAGCCCCTGGTCGGGACGGGTGACCTGCCCCAGGCCGGCGCACAGAAATGCAAATGCCACGGCCAGGATAGCCTGGACGGGCTTCCGGCAGCATCGCGTGCAAAGACGGGAAACCAGGGGCATGATCGAGCGGGAAACGGATGAGGGGGTGCCGCATCCCAAATGTAACAGAGTAACGCTGCCTTGTCTCTCGTGGTATGCCCCTAGCGCAGCCGGATTTGCGGCTGGAATCCTTGGTCTTGGCCCGGCCCCGCCGGTGGTCAGCCGCCCGCCGGGCGGCGGGCATGCTGCCAGGCAATCACGGCCTGGGCGGCCTGGGCCAGGATGCGATCGTGGTGTTCTTTCGGCAGCGCCTGGCGCAGCGATGCGAACAGGCATTGGGTGCCTGACTGGGCCAGAGCGGTTGCATCAGGGTCTTCGAGCAGGCGGATCTGGATGTGGGCCAGCGTATCCGACACCAGGCGCCATCCCAGTTCCGGCATGCCGGCGTCCAGGGCCAGCAGCTGGCTGCCCAGTGCCTGGATCACCGGCTCGACCGCTTCCAGGCTGTCTCCTGCGGCCATGGCGTGCCACAAGGCCATGTGAATCTGGCGGCGTAGCGCGATCTTGAAGTCGATGGCCGCCGTCTCGGCAGTGTCCAGGGCCTCGAATTGCTGCTGGAAGCGCGCGTCGTCGGCGGGATCCAGGCCGGTGCGCAGGGCACCGATGAGCGCAGTCAGCGGCGGAATCGCCTGGATTCCGAAGGCCTGGCTGAAGGCCAGGCCCCACTGGTCCAGCCCGCTCAGCAGCAGCGCCATCCGCAGGGCGCGCGTCTCGGAATCCGGGACGGATTGAATCCAATCCAGGCATTGCTTGCGCAGCGCATCTTGCGGGAAGGTGGACGATTCCGCCGCCGCGTGGCGAAATGCCCGGGTGAAGGCATCGCGGGCCAGGTCAGCGGCTTCGGCCTGGACCGGGGGAGGCGCCAGGGCGGCGAGCGGATCTTTCAGGTCTGTGCGGGCATCAGGCATGATGGCCCGCATTGTCTCATGGTTTGACGACCAGTCCGTTGTGCACCCGGGTCACGCCCTTGACCGACCGGGCGAGTTCGGCGGCACGGTCTTTTTCGCGCTGGGACTTGGCGAAACCCGAGAGCTGCACGACGCCGCCATCGATGGTCTTGACGTTGATGTTCGCGGCCGAAGTGTCGGGATCGTTTGCCAGCTTGGCCTTGACCTCGGCCGTGATCGCCGAGCCGTCGATGTACTGGCCGACGGTTTCCTGCTTGCGGGCCACGGAGCAGCCCGAAATCATGACGGTGGCTGCGCCTGCCATCGCGGCGATGGCGATGATGCGGGTGATATTGGATTTCATGATGTGCGTTCTCCTGAGCGGGGAAGTTATGCCGCATGCGGGATCAAGGTAGCATGCGCCATGCCCGGACACGTGTTGAATTGTTTCAGCGCGCAGACTGCCGAGAGAACGCTCGGGAGAAAACAGAACTGTCCCGACCACAGGCTGATGCAGATGAGCACGCGCGCGGTTGTGCCGCTACTTCCCCTGAGCGAAGCGCTCAAACCCGCGCAAACGCTTAATCCGGTGTTTGACATCGCCGGTGAACCGCACGTGATGGTGACTCAGTACCTGGCTGCGGTTCCGGACAAGTGGCGTGAATCCCCCGGGGTTTGAACTGACCTCCAAAACTCGAACAGTTCAATCGGACTGTACGGTATGAATGGTTATTTACTTGACGGGGGAGCTTACGCAACCACTTGCCTTTATAAGGCGCAAAAAAAACTGCCCCGAGCCTTTCGGTGTCGGGGCAGCTTGCATTCCTTGGTGGCGCATCCCTGATTCGAACAGGGGACCTGCGGATTATGATTCCGTCGCTCTAACCGGCTGAGCTAATGCGCCAAAGCACGCAATTATAGGGGGTGAATTTTCATCGTGCAAGTTGCAGGCGACGGGGGGCACTTGGGGGGCGGAAGACCATGCAGTCTGGCGTATAGTTGATACCTGAAGGGGTTGCCGTCACGGGACCATCGCATGGGGGGCAAGCGGATGCGCATCCGGAAACCGTCCAGAATCAATCTACGGCAACTGATCCTGCTGCTGGCCGTGTTCAGTGCGGTGGTGATGCTGGCGGGCGGGATGGCCGGGGCCTACCAGGTCCAGCGTCAGCAGCTCATGGCCAACACTCTGGACGCCAACGAGGCCTTTGCTCTCAAGCTGGCACGAATCACATCCGATCTGCTGTTGCGGGCCCAGGGCAATCTGTCCTACTCGGCCGGCCTGATGGTGCGCTCCGGCATGGATCCGGCCGTCCTGCAGGCCGAGGTCGATCGGCTGCGCCACCTGGAACTGGGCTTCAATACCGTGACCGTCGTGGATGGGCGCGGTGTCATCCAGGCATTTTCCCCACTGACCCGGGACCTGAAAGGGCGCCGCCTGGATGTGAAGAATGGGAACGGCATCGGCGAGGACCGGGTGCCGATGATCAGCGCTCCGTATGTGAGCGTGCTGGGCAATCTGGCGATCCGGCTCTCGCATCCCCTGTTCGACCGGACAGGGCATCTGCTCGGCCGCCTGTCGGCGACCGTGTACCTGAAGAATGACGGCGGCTTGCAGCGCCTGATCGGCGAGCAATATTTCCGTGACGGCACTTACGTCTATGTCGTCGATGCGCAGGGCCGGCTCCTGTACCATCCGCAGCCTGAGCGCATCGGCGAGATCATCATGAACAACCCGGCGATCGACAGTGTCCGCAAGGGCCGGTCCGGCCAGATGCGGCTGGTCAACAGCCGCGATGTGGACATGCTGGCCGGGTATGCCTATGTACCGACCGCCGACTGGGGGGTGGTCGTGCAGCGCCCCACCGAGCTCGCCCTGCGCGGGCTGAACGCGCTGATGCTGCATGTGCTGCAGCTGGCGGTTTGGCCCGCCCTGGCACTGCTTGCGCTTTTGTGGTTGCTGTCGCGCTGGATTTCCCGGCCCCTGGGCGAATTGTCGCAGATCGTCCAGGCCGGCTACGAGGAAGGCATGGCGCGGCGGATCGCGGCCGTGAAGTGCTGGTACCTGGAAGCGCAGCGCCTGCGTGGGGCGCTTCTGGCGGGCCAGGGACAGGTCCGGACCCGGATGGGCGAACTGTACAGCGCCGCGCATACCGATCCGTTGACGAAGCTGGGAAACCGGCGTGGCCTGGAGGCCGCCTTCCGGGCCCTGGAAGAGCAGGGGCTGCCGTTCGCCCTGGTGGCGCTGGACATCGATCTCTTCAAGCGGATCAATGACCAGCATGGCCATGACGCGGGCGACCGGGTCATCGCGGGTCTGGCCGATCTCATGCGTACGCAGGCGCGCCAGGGGGATGCCCTGTTCCGCCTGGGGGGCGAGGAGTTCCTGGTGGTGCTGCCCGGATGCGACATGGCCGAAGCCGTGAAGATCGCCGAGCGCCTGCGGGCGGCGCTGGAGGGCGCGCAGATGCTGGAGGGCGGGAACGTGACCCTGTCGGCCGGGGTGGCCGTATGTGAAGACGGGGATGCGTGGCAGGCGCTGAAGGCCGCCGACCAGGCGCTGTACCGGGCCAAGCAGGGCGGCCGCAATCGGGTGGAAGCGGACGCTTTTTAGCAGACGCCACTGGATGGCGCGAGTCCGGAAATGCGAAGGCCCCGCCTTTTGGCGGGGCCCTGCTGCCGCTTTGGGCAGCGGCACCGCATGGGAGCGGTGCTAAGTCAACGCCCTGAGGCGTGATGGGCTACCATCGGGTAGCGATTCCAGTATAGACCCGAGCGGAATACAGGCCATAGGGGAATTCCCTGATCGCTTCCGAAGCCGGGTGTCCGGGCCGCCTCAGGCGGTGTTTTCCCCGGGCCGCGCCGAAGGGTCGCGATCGGCGGCGAGGGTGGTATCGGCATGCCCGGACAGGGCCGCGCTCAGGCTGTACAGGGGTTCGAAGGACTCCGCCTGCGCCATGGGCCAGGCGGTGCGGAAGATCGTATTGCGGAACCGGCCTTCCAGCAGTTCTCCTTTTTCCAGATCCGGAAACAGGGCGGACAGGACGCGCACTTCGCCGTTGGTGATGCGTCGCGCGATGTGATGCGGGCGCAGCTGGTTCGGATGGGTCAGGCCGGCCGCGCCCAGCAGTTCGCCCAGGGCCTTGAGCGTGTTGGCGTGGTAGTTGGCCACGCGCAGGGATTTGTCGGCTACCACCAGGGCCTGCTGGCGCTTGGGGTCCTGCGTGGTGACACCGGTGGGGCAGCGGCCGGTGTGGCAGGTCTGGGCCTGGATGCAGCCGATCGCGAACATGTAGGCGCGGGCGCTGTTGCACCAGTCCGCGCCCAGGGCCATGATGCGGGCCATGTCGAAGGCGCTGATGACCTTGCCCGAGGCGCCCAGCCGGATTTGTTCGCGCAGGCCGATGCCCACCAGCGTGTTGTGGACCAGGCGCAGGCCTTCGCGCAGCGGCGTGCCGACGTGATCGACGAATTCGATGGGTGCGGCGCCCGTGCCGCCTTCGGCGCCGTCGACCACGATGAAATCGGGCGCGATGCCGGTCGCAAGCATGGCCTTGGCGATGGCGAACCATTCCCAGGGGTGCCCGATGCACAGCTTGAAGCCGACCGGCTTGCCGCCGGACAGCTCGCGCAGGCGGGCGATGAAATGCATCATCTCGATGGGGGTGCGGAAGGCGCTGTGGCTGGACGGGGAAATGCAGTCATGGCCGGCCGCCACGCCGCGCGCGGCGGCGATTTCCGGCGTGACCTTGGGCGCCGGCAGGATGCCGCCGTGGCCGGGCTTGGCGCCCTGGGACAGCTTGATCTCTATCATGCGGATGTTGTCCCGCCGGGCCATTTCGGCGAATCGCTCTTCGGAAAAGCTGCCGTCCGGATTGCGGCAGCCGAAATAGCCCGAGCCGATGTTCCAGATCAGGTCGCCGCCGTGTTCCAGGTGGTAGCGGCTGACGCCGCCTTCGCCCGTGTCGTGGGCGAAGCGACCGATCGCGGCACCCTTGTTCAACGCCATGACGGCGTTGGCCGACAGCGCGCCGAAGCTCATGGCGGAAATATTGAAGACCGACAGGTCCACGGGCTGGGTACAGTCCGGCCCCCCGACGGTGGTGCGGAAATCGCTGTCCTGGATGTGGGTGGGCACCATGGCATGGTTGATCCACTCGTAGTCGTTGCCGTAGACGTCGCCCTGCGTGCCGAAGGGGCGCTGGTCCATCTGCTGCTTGGCGCGTTGGTACACCAGGGACCGGTCCACGCGCGAAAAGGGCAGCTTGAGCGTGTCGTCCTCAAAGAAATACTGGCGCACTTCCGGGCGGATGAATTCGAACAGGAAGCGCAGGTTGCCGATCACCGGGTAATTGCGGCGGATGGCGTGGCGTGTCTGGCGCAGGTCGTAGACCCCGAGCAGGCTCAGGCCCAGGAACAGCAGGCAGGGCAGCCACCAGCCGGCGCTGAAGGTCAGGGCCAGCAGGGCGCACAACACGGTGAGTGCGATCACGGCATGGAAAGCGGTGTGGCGGCTGAGGAGTGATTGCATGGACGGGCTCCGTGGGATCGGATGACCCGCCTACCTTAGCAGATGGAGGCTGTCGGCGGCCTGACCCATGCCAGGTGCGCCACCGTGTCCGGTCCGCACCAGACCAGCGCATTCTGCCCGAAGCGGCGCGCCAGCTGCAGTCCAGCATCCCGGGACAGGCCCGGAATCCACAGGCTGGGCTCTTCTGGCCATGAGCCGCGCGGGTCCATTCCCCGGCCCGGCAGCCAGGCATGGCCCAGGCGTTCGACTGCCCGCTGCAGTGCCCGCAGGCGGCGGGCGTTCGCGGCAGGCCTCAGGCGCCGGCTGCGCGGATTGCAGGCGGTCAGGAAGACGCCGCCCCGGGGAAACTGGGCGTGCAGCGCCGGATGCGCCTCGCCGATCCGCATCACGAGCGGGGGTTCGATGTCGATGCGGTAGAGCGCGGCCCGGTAGGCCTGGGCCAGCGCCGAAGCGGCCGGACTGGATGGCGAGCTGCGGGATCCTGTGACGGAGGGCATCGGGCTGCCGGGGCTAGCCTGCCAGTTCCCGATGGCGGTGGCAGTCCGTGGTGTGGTCCATGAGGCAGCCGATGGCCTGCAGGTAGGACTGGCAGATGGTCGGACCGACGAAAGTGAATCCGTGCCGTTTCAGCAGGCGGCTGAGTGCTTCGGCCTCCGGGCCGGCAACGGGGGCGTCGCCCGGGGCGGCATAGTGGTGGATGATGGGGCGGCCGCCGACCACGGACCAGACCAGGCCGACCGGATCGGGCAGGGCCAGCCAGGCGCGGGCATTGGTGCCGGCAGCGCGCAGCTTGAGGCGGTTGCGGATGATGGAGGCATCCTGCATGCGGTCCTGGACCCAGGCCTCGCCGGTGCCGGCCAGGGCTTCTGGATCGAATCCCATCAGGGCCGTGCGCAGGGCTTCGCGCCGGCGCAGGATGGTGAGCCATGACAGGCCCGCCTGGAAGCCTTCCAGGATCAGCATTTCGAACAGGTGCCGGGGGTCGCGCGAAGGCACGCCCCATTCCGTGTCGTGATAGCGCACGTACAGCGGATCGCCGCTGCACCAGTTGCAGCGTGCGAGGTCCGCCCCGGCGTGCGGGGCGGAAGCGGGATCGGATATCCGTGCCGGCATCTGCGTCTCGCCTTGCCGCGCGTGTTCAGCGCCGCCGGCCGCCGACCAGGGACCCGAGCAGGCCGCGCACCAGCTGATTGGCGGCGTTGCGCACCATGCTCTTGGCGACCGACTGCACCACGCCGTCGCGGCGGCCGCCGCGCGGTCCGGTGGAGCCGAACAGGAAGTCGCCCAGGACCCCGGTGATGCCGTTGTCCTGGGGGGGCGGCGCTTCGGCACCGGCCTTTGCCGCGCCCCGGTCTGCGCCGGGTCCGGCCTGGGCGCGCTGCAGCAGGACCTCGTAGGCGGATTCCCGGTCCATGGCCTGGTCGTACTTGCCGGCCAGCATCGAAGCGCCCAGCAGTGCCTGGCGCTCCGCCGCCGTGGCGGGTCCGATGCGGCTGCCGGGGGCGGAGATCCAGACGCGCTGCGTGGGGGTGGGCTGCCCCTTGGGGTCGAGCAGGGACACCAGGGCCTCGCCCACGGCCAGTTCGGTGATCGCGGCCTCGATGTCCAGCCCGGGATTGGGCCGCATGGTCTGCGCGGCGGTCTTGACCGCCTTCTGGTCGCGGGGAGTGTAGGCGCGCAAGGCATGCTGCACGCGGTGGCCCAGCTGGCCCAGCACGGTGTCGGGGATGTCGGTGGGGTTCTGGGTGACGAAGTACACCCCCACCCCCTTGGAGCGGATCAGGCGCACGACCTGCTCGATCTTTTCCAGCAGGGCGTCCGGCGCGTCCTTGAACAGCAGGTGGGCTTCGTCGAAGAAGAACACCAGCTTGGGTTTTTCCAGGTCGCCGACTTCGGGCAGGCGCTCGTACAGGTCGGCCAGCATCCACAGCAGGAAGACGGCGTACAGGCGCGGGGACTGCATCAGGCGGTCGGCGGCCAGGATGTTGACCATGCCGCGCCCCTGGGCGTCGGTGCGCATCCAGTCGAAGACGTCGAGCATGGGCTCGCCGAAGAACGTCTCGGCGCCTTCGGATTCCAGGCGCAGCAGACTGCGCTGGATGGCGCCGACGGAAGCCGAGGATACCTGGCCGTAGCGGGTGCGCAGTTCGGCGGCGTGGTCGGCCACGTACTGCAGCATGGAGCGCAGGTCCTTGAGGTCCAGGATCAGCAGGCCTTCGTCGTCGGCGACGCGGAAGGCCAGGTTCAGCACGCCTTCCTGGGTGTCGTTCAGGTCCAGCATGCGCGACAGCAGCAGCGGCCCCAGGTCGGACACCGTGGCGCGGATCGGGTGGCCCTGTTCGCCGAAGATGTCCCAGAGCGTGGTCGGGCTTGCGCCCCAGGCGGGCTCGGGCAGGCCCAGGTCCGCCAGGCGCTTGGCGAGCTTGGGCGACGCGGTGCCCGTCTGGGAAATGCCGGAAAGGTCGCCCTTGACGTCGGCCATGAAGACCGGCGTGCCGATGCGGGAGAATGATTCGGCCAGGACCTGCAGTGTGACGGTCTTGCCGGTGCCCGTGGCGCCGGTGATGCAGCCGTGGCGGTTGGCCAGTTGCGGCAGCAGGGCGGCCTGGATGTCGGCGTTGCGGGCGATGATCAGGGGATCGGCCATGGGAACTCCGAGGGTGGGGACTGAATCAGGATACCCGAATATGGGCGGGGCCGGCTTCCAGGCGCCCGATGCGGGCGGCCTGTGCGAAGCCGTCGGCGCGCAGCAGGGCAAGGACCTCGTCGGCGGCCTCGGGCGCGCAGGCGACCAGCAGGCCGCCCGAAGTCTGCGGGTCGGTGAGCAGGGCGCGGGCCTCGTCGGGCAGGCCGGCATCCAGGGAAACCTCGGCGCCGCAGGCGTTCCAGTTGCGTTCGGACGCGCCGGTGCGGATGCCATCCCGGGCCAGTGCGGGCGCGGGCGCCAGCCAGTGCAGATCGGCGTAGGACACCTCGGCGCGCAGGCCCGAGCCCCGGCACATTTCCAGGGTGTGGCCCAGCAGGCCGAAGCCGGTCACGTCGGTCAGGGCGTGCACTGCTTCGAGCCCGGCCAGCCGCGCCCCCGGCGTGTTCAGACGGGTGGTGCTGTCGATCATGGCGCGGTAGCCATTGGCATCGAGCCGGCCCTTCTTGAGGGCGGCCGACAGGATGCCCACGCCCAGCGGCTTGCTCAGGATCAGCGCGTCGCCCGCGCGGGCGCGGTCGTTGCGCTTGATGTGGTCCGGGTGCGCCAGGCCGATGACGGCCAGGCCGTAGATCGGTTCGACGGAGTCGATCGAATGCCCGCCGGCGATGGGGATCCCGGCCTGCTGGCAGACCGAGGCGCCGCCGGCCAGGATGGCGGCGATGGTGTCGTGCGGCAGGGCCTTGATCGGCATGCCGACGATGGCCAGCGCCAGGATCGGGCGTCCGCCCATGGCATACACATCGGACAGCGCGTTGGTGGCGGCGATGCGGCCGAAGTCGTGCGGGTCGTCGACGATGGGCATGAAGAAATCGGTCGTGGCGATCAGGGCCTGCTCGTCGTTGATGCGGTAGACGGCCGCGTCGTCGGACGATTGGGTGCCCACCAGCAGGTCGGGGAACGATCCGGCGGGCAGGGCGTCGCGCATCAGGCGCGCCAGCACGTCCGGGGCGATCTTGCAGCCGCAGCCGCCGCCATGGGACAGGGAAGTCAGTCTGGGAATGGAAGTCGTGGGATCGGAAGCGTTCATGGAAATCGGGAATCCGGGAAAACGGGAAACGGGGGTTCAGGCCGGGACGCGCAGTTGATCGATCAGGGCGCGTGCCTGGGCGTGGCCGTCGTCCGCGGTGGGGTCGTAGTCGAACGTCATGGCCAGGTCCAGGCCGGCGTAGTGGGAATTGCTGCTGCGGAGGTAGGCCGGGTCGTAGTGGGCTTCGACCAGGGCCTCGAACAGTTCGGCGCGCCGGTCGGCGGCGATCAGGGCCTGCCATTCGCGCACCGTCTGGCGGCTGTGCAGGCCGATCAGCCGTTCCAGAGTCAGGCCGAAGGCTTCGGGCGCATCGAACAGGTGGGCGTAGTCCTGCAGCAGGAATGCGATCCGCTGGGGCAGGGCCGCCTGCACGCGCACGCAGCGGCCCGCGTGCATGGCGCGCAGCAGGGCCTCGGGCAGGCTCAGTTGGCCGATGCGCCGGCTTTCGGCTTCGACGAAGACCGGGCGGTCGGGGTCCAGGGCCTCGATGGCCTGGAGCAGGGCGGATTCGAAGCCCCGCTGGCTGGGCTGCGGCTGGTCCGGCAGCGCGCCCAGCAGCGAGCCGCGATGGTGCGCCAGGCCTTCCAGGTCCAGGATCTGGGCGCCGGCCGCGCCCAGCGATTGCAGCAGGCGGGTCTTGCCCGAGCCGGTGGGGCCGGTCAGCACGATGCAGTCCAGACCGGCCGGGCGTTCGGCGAGCGTGTCGATCACGTGGCGCCGCCAGGCCTTGTAGCCGCCGTCCAGCTGGCGCGCGCGCCAGCCGATCAGGTTGAACCAGGCGGTCATGGATCCCGAGCGCTTGCCGCCGCGCCAGCAGTAGATCAGTGGCCGCCAGCTGCGCGGCCGGTCGGCGAAGATCGTCTCCAGGTATTCGGCGATGTGGCGTGCGACCAGCGCGGCGCCCAGGCGCGTTGCCTTGAAGGGCGATTCCTGGGCGTACATGGTGCCGATCAGGACGCGTTCCTCGTTGCTGAGCACCGGGGCGTTCAGGGAGCCGGGGATGTGGTCGTCTTCGTATTCGGCCGGCGTGCGCACGTCGACGATCTCGTCGAACTGACCGAGGGCGTCCAGGCCGCAGCGCTGCGAGCCCTGGGGATGCGGTGTGGGATTCATGGCGGAGATTGTAAATCCGCCGGGGCGTGGGTGCCGTGCCGGAAGGGGGCCGGGGATGTGGTGGGTGCTGAGGGGTTCGAACCCCCGACCTACGCCGTGTAAAGGCGCCGCTCTACCAACTGAGCTAAGCACCCGGATGCTGCTCCGGGCAGACCTGGCGGTTCGCCAGGCGCAGGGGCGCATTATATAGGGGCGTGCGGGCGGGCGGCAATCCGGCGCTCAGGCAATGCCGTCTTCGGGCGGACGGGCGTCCCGCTTCCGGCCGTGGCGCGGCGGATCGATGCGGTCGATGTCGCCCAGCAGCAGCGCGCGGCCCGCGAAGGTGCCGCCGGCCGTTTCCAGGGCGAAGCGTTCGGCATCCCTGCCGCGGACTTCGGCCTCCAGCTCGTCGGCCTCCTGTTCCGTGGCGCCCATGGCCAGGACCGCCTGGCGCCCCATCGTCAGCGCCGCCTCGAAGGTTTCCCGCACCACGTGGTCGGCGTCGAGCCGGACGAGTTCCAGCGCATGCTCGCGATCGAAGGCGCGCACGACCAGCCGGGTGTGGGGGCATTCGCGTCGCGCGTTCTCTACGATGCGCGTGGCGGCGGCCTGGTCGTCCACGCAGACGAGGATGACGCGGGCATGCCGGGCGCCGGCGGCGCGCAGCACGTCGGCGCGGGCGCCGTCGCCGAAGTAGACCTTGAAACCGTAGCGCGCGGCGTTGCGGATCACATCGGGATCGTTGTCGATGATGGACAGTTCGGCGCCCCGGGCCAGCGGACTCTGGCTGGCGATCTGCCCCACGCGGCCGAAGCCGATGATGAGCACGTTGCCCCGCAGGTCCCGGGGGGCCTCGACGCCGTCGAGCGAGGCCGGCTCGGGGCGTGCGCGGCGCCTGAGGATGGTTGCCACGAGCGGCGTGATCGCCATCGAAAGCACGATGATCGCCGTCATGTCGGCGCTCATCGCCGGACTGATCACCGTGAGCCGGAGCGCCTCGGCGAACAGGACGAATGCGAATTCACCGCCTTGCGCCATCAGGGTGGCGCGGTCGACGGCTTCGGCATGACGGCTGCCGGCCAGACGCGCCACTGCGTAGATGCACAGCGCCTTGGTCAGCATCAATGCGGCCACCCCCAGGCAGATGAACCGCCAGTCGCGCGCCACCACGTCCAGGTCGAGCGTCATGCCCACGCCCAGGAAGAACAGTCCCAGCAGCAGGCCGCGGAAAGGCTCGATGTCGGCTTCGAGCTGATGGCGGAAGGACGATTCCGACAGCAGCACCCCGGCCACGAACGCGCCCATGGCCATGGACAGGCCGCCGAGTTCCATCAACAGCGCCGCACCCAGCACCACCAGCAGCGCAGCGGCCGTCATCACTTCGCGCGCCTTGGCCTTGGCCAGCATGCGAAACAGGGGATTGAGCAGCCACAGCCCCGCCGCGGTCAGCACGCCCAGAGACAGCAAGCCGGTGCCGATGCGCTGCCACAGCGGCGCTGCGGCCGCCGGCACGGCACCGGCCGGCGCCAGGAAAGCCACTGCCGCCAGCAGCGGCACGATCAGCAGGTCTTCGAACAGCAGGATGGAGACGATGCGCTGGCCGCGCGGCGCCAGGATGTCGCCGCGTTCGGCGAGAACCTGCATGACGATGGCGGTGGATGTCAGCACGAAACCGGCGCCGCCGACGAATGCGGCCTGCCAGGGAAAGCCGGCGGCGACGCCCACTCCGGTGAGCAGCAGGGCGCACAGGACGACCTGCAAACTGCCGAGCCCGAAGATCTGACCGCGCAGGTTCCACAGGTGCGAGGGCTTCATCTCCAGCCCGATGATGAAGAGGAACATCACCACGCCCAGCTCGGCCACGTGCAGGATGGTCCTGGCGTCGGCGATCAGGCTCAGGCCGTAGGGCCCGATGACCAGCCCCGCCGCCAGGTAGCCCAGCACGGACCCCAGGCCCGCGCGCTTGAACAAAGGCACCGCCACGACCGCGGCGCCCAGCAGCGTGACCATGCCGATCAGTTGGCTCGCGTCTCCTTCGGTTGCCATGGCGTGTTCCCTGTGTGAGAGCGGTCCTGTGACGAAAAAGGCCACCGACGGTGCGGTGGCCTTTTGCATGAAGCGCCGGATTTACTTGGCGTTCACGGCATCCTTCAGGGCCTTGCCCGGGCGGAACTTCGGCACACGGGCCTTCTTGATCTTGATTTCTTCGCCGGTGCGCGGGTTGCGACCGGTGCGGGCGGCACGTTCGGACACCGCGAAGGTGCCGAAGCCGACCAGGGTGACCGAGCCCTTTTTCTTCAGGGTGGTCTTCACGGCGCCCACGAAGGCTTCCAGGGCGCGGCCCACATCAGCCTTGGAGAGATCGGTCTTGGAGGAAATATGCTCGATCAGCTCGGTCTTGTTCATTGATGAAATACCCCTGAGGTTTATTGTGTTCTGGCGGACGATCCGCCAGCTGTTTGATGGATGATGCTCTGTCGCAGCCAAGCCGATCCGGTTTCCTCGACCGCGAAGCGGGGGGATGCATGCCGGTTCGAAGGCTAAGCTGTATTAAGCCTTCGAACGGCGGGAGGGTCAAGAACAAATCACTGGAAACCCGCATGTTTCCTGAAGTTTGTTAATAATCCCAACGCCGGATAGGGGAATACCCCGAACCCGGAATCAGCCCAGGGCAGCATCCAGGGCCTGCGAGAAATCGCCGATCAGATCGGCTTCGTCTTCGATCCCCACCGAGATGCGCAGGAACCCATCCGGGATGCCCATCAGGGCGCGGCGTTCGGAACCCATTTCATAATAGATGGTGTGGGCGGCGGGCAGCACCAGCGTGCGGTTGTCGCCCAGGTGGGTGGCCAGGGCCGCGACGCGCAGGCGGTTCAGGCATTCGAAGACATCCACGTGGTCGTGCAGTTCCACGCCCAGCAGGCCGCCGTAGCGGCCGCCGAACCATTGCGTGGCCCGCTCGTGCTGGGCGTGGCTGGCCAGGCCGGGATAGCGGACCCGGCTGACCAGCGGGTGCGTTTCGAGAAAGCGCGCCAGGGCCAGGGCGTTCGAGCAGATGCGGTCCATGCGCAGCGCCATGGTCTCGGCGCCGGCAGCGATGCGGTGGGCCACGTCAGAGGACAGCGTGCCGCCCATGTCGCGCAGACCCTTTTTCTTGATCTGCAGCAGGCCCCAGCCGCGCGGGTCGCCCTTGCGATACTGCTCGTAGATGTGCGGGAAATCGGACCAGTCGTACAGCCCCGTCTGGGTGACCGCGCCGCCCAGGGCGTTGCCGTGTCCGCCGATGTGCTTGGACAGGGAATTGATCACCAGGGACGCGCCGAAGTCGCGGCCCGGTGCGAGATAGGGCGAGGACAGCGTTGTGTCGACCACGTAGACCAGCTTGTGCGCGCGGCACAGATCGCCGATTGCCTTCAGGTCGGCGACCTGGGTGCCGGGGTTGGCGATGGTCTCGACGAAGACCATGCGGGTGTTGGGCCGCAGCGCCGCCTCGACCTGGGTGGCGTCGGTTGCGTCCACCAGGCTCAGTTCCACGCCGAAGTTTTCCAGCGTCATCAGCAGGCTGTTGGTATTGCCGAAGATGTATTTGCTGGCGACCAGGTGGTCTCCCTGGCGCAGCAGAGCGAAGAACGTGGCGTTCAGTGCCGCCATGCCGGTGGCGAAGGTCACCGTGGCCAGGCCGTGTTCCATGTCGGTGATCTTGCCTTCCAGCGAAGCCGTGGTCGGCGTTCCCTGGCGGGCGTAGGGGTAGCCTGCCTTGCCCTGGAATACGGCGGCCAGCTCGCGTGCGTCGGCATAGGCGTATTCGGTGGACGGGTGGATGGGCTGGTGGATGGCGCCGTGCTCCAGCTGGGCGCGGTGGTCGGCGTGAACGAGCCGGGTGGTGAAGCCTTGATCGGACATGGGAAGGCGATGCGGTCGGATTGAAAGGAAAAGAGGCGCCGCCCGGGCGGCTGCGCCGGCCCGGACATTATGCGCTTTTTTTGGCCAGGGACGCCCCGGCCGGGCCGCGCGGGCTCAGGCCGGCGTCAGACGCTGGCGCACGGTTTCGTACAGGCAGACCGCGCTGGCGACGCTGACGTTCAGGCTTTCGACCGAACCCTGCATGGGGATGGACACGAGTTCGTCGCAGGTTTCCCGGGTCAGGCGGCGCATGCCTTCGCCTTCGGCGCCCATCACCCAGGCCATGGGGCGGCGCGCATCGACCTGGTGCAGGCTGTGCGTGGCTGCGTCGTCGGTGCCCACCAGCCAGATGTCGCGCTCGCGCAGCGCGCGCAGGGTGCGCGCCAGGTTGGTGACCATCAGGTAGGGCACGGTATCGGCCGCGCCGCAGGCCACGCGCTGGACCGTCGCGTTCAGGCCGACCGCCCTGTCCTTCGGGGCGATCACGGCGTGCACGCCGGCGGCATCGGCCGTGCGCAGGCAGGCGCCCAGGTTGTGCGGATCGGTGACGCCGTCGAGCACCAGCAGCAGGGCCGGTTCGCTGCGGTCTTCCTGGGCGTCCAGGACTTCGTCCACCGACACGGCCAGGGGCCGGGGGCGGGCCAGGGCGACGATGCCCTGGTGGCGCACACCGTGGGCCAGCCCTTCCAGCCGCTGCGCGTTGGCGGCGTGCCAGCGCACGCCGGCGGCTTCCAGTTGCTCGATGCAGCGTTGCATGCGGGCATCCTGGCGCGCGGTGTCCAGGTAGACGTCGCGGATGGAGTCCGGGGCATGGCGCAGGCGCGCCTGCACGGCGTGGAAGCCGGCCAGGATTTGTTGGGATGACATGAGGGGCTAGGCTGTTCTGGATTGGCGGGGCCCGCCGCATCGGGCGGCGGGTTTCCTGCACGGGATTGTAGTGCGGACGAGGGCCGGGACGGCACAACGGCCGGGGCCGGCCTGATCAGGTCCGTCGTTTGCGCGGGGTCTCCTTGCGCGCATCGCGCTTGGCCTCGGCGCGGCGCTGGCGGGCTGTGGTGCCGCGCAGGGCGGCGGGTTTGGCGCCGGCGGCCTTTTTGTGCGAACGCCCGGCGGGGCGGGCTTCGCCTTCGATCTCGGCCTGCAGCGATTTGAAGTCTTCGCCCTTGACCGGACGGAAGTCGATGCGCCGGGCTTCCAGGTCCACGCGGGAAACCTGGACCTGGAGTGCGTCGCCCAGCTGGTAGCGCAGGCCGGTGCGCTCGCCGCGCAGTTCGTTCAGGGCCTCGTTGTACTGGAAATAGTCGCTGCCCAGCTCGGAAATGTGCACCAGGCCTTCCACGTAGAGCGTGTCCAGCGTGACGAACACGCCGAAGCTGGTGACGGCGCTGATCCGGCCGCTGAAGACTTCGCCGACGTGTTCGCGCACGAACCAGCATTTCAGCCAGGCCTCGACATCGCGCGAGGCCTCGTCGGCGCGCCGTTCGCGGGCCGAGAGCAGCGCGCCCAGGGCTTCCCAGGTGTCGTGTTCGCGGATCCTGGCGGGCAGGGCGGGGTCGATGACCAGGCCTGGAGGCGTCTCGGGCTGGTAGCGCCGCTGGTGCAGGATGCCCCGGATCACGCGGTGGACCAGCAGGTCCGGGTAGCGCCGGATGGGCGAAGTGAAGTGCGCGTAGTGCTGGTAGGCCAGGCCGAAGTGGCCGGTCTGCTCGGGGCTGTAGATGGCCTGCTGCATCGAGCGCAGGCACATGGTCTGGATCGAGGCGAAGTCGGGCCGTGCGCGGCTGGCCTGGATCAGGCGGGCGTAGTCGGCGGTCGAGGGGTCGTCGCCGCCTTCCAGGGTCAGGCCCAGGTGGCGCAGGAAGTCGCGCAGCGTCTGCAGTTTTTCCGGCGTCGGGCCGTCGTGTACGCGGAACAGTGCCTGGGCCTTGTTGCGCACGATGAAATCCGCCGCGCAGGTATTGGCCGCCAGCATGCATTCCTCGATCAGGCGGTGGGCATCGTTGCGCGTGTAGGGCTCGATGCGTTCGATGCGGCCCAGGGGGTTGCAGACGATGCGGGTCTCGATCGTGTCGAAGTCGATGGCGCCGCGCTTGCGGCGGGCCTGCTCGAAGGACTGGAACAGGTCGTAGGCCGTCTGTACGTGGGGCAGCAGGTCGCCCAGGTTCTGCGCCGCCGGGCCGCTGGGCTGCTGCAGGGCCGCCCAGATGTCGGTATAGGTGGTGCGGGCGTGGGAATGGATGACGGCTTCGTAGAACTGGTAGGCGGTGACGGTGCCTGCCTTGGCGCCGCCTGCCGGGATCATCATGTCGCACACCATGACCAGGCGGTCCACGTCCGGGTTCAGCGAGCAGATGCCGTTGGACAGGGCTTCCGGCAGCATGGGGATGACGCGGCGCGGGAAATACACGCTCGTGCCGCGGTCCAGTGCGTCTTCGTCCAGGGCGGTGCCGGGCCGGACATAGTGGCTGACGTCGGCGATGGCCACCAGCAGCCGCCAGCCGGGCCGCGCGCGCTTGGGCGTGCCCAGGTCGGCCGGCATGCAGAATACGGCGTCGTCGAAGTCGCGGGCGTCCTCGCCGTCGATGGTGATGAAAGGCACGTCGCGCAGGTCGATGCGTCCGGCCCAGTCTTCCGCGCGCACGTGGTCGGGAATCGATGCCAGCTGCCGTCGTGTGGCGTCGGAGAATTCCACCGGCACGTCGAATTTCCGCACGGCGATCTCGATTTCCATGCCGGGGTCGTCGATCTCGCCCAGGACCTCGATCACACGCCCCAGGGGCTGGATGTGGCTGGCCGGCTGGCGCAGGATCTGCACCGTGACCACCTGCCCGGGCTCGGCTCCTGCCGTATCCTGGGGCGCGATCAGGATGTCGTGCTTGATGCGCTGGTCTTCGGGGGCGACGATGAAGGCGCCGCGTTCCTTCAGGAAGCGGCCGACCAGTTTCAGCGTGCGCCGTTCGACGACCTCGACGATGACGCCTTCGGGGCGGCCGCGGAATTCGCCGGACTCCTTCACCCGCACCCGGTCCCCATGCAGGACCTTGCCCATTTCGTGGGGCGACAGGAAGAGATCCTGGCCGCCCTCGTCGGGAATCAGGAAGCCGAAGCCGTCCCGATGCCCCTGGACGGTACCGGTAATGAAGTGGGTGTTGTTGCAGATTTGCAACCTTCCCTGGGGGTTGTAGCGCAGCTGGCCGTCGCGTTCCATGGCCTTGATGCGGCGGATGAAGCCCGTGGACAGGGGGATCGTGGCGTGGGTCGCGTCGGCCAGGGCTTCTGGTGACAGGGGTTTGCCGGCTTTGCGCAGGGCATCCAGCACCTGCTCCCGGGACGGCACGTCGGGATCGAAATCAAAGGGGAGACTGTTCGCTGGCGGGGTGGAAGCGTCGCGGTTATTGTCGTTGTCGGTTCGCTTTTTCAAAGGCTATTTGCATCCAAAAAAATAGTATTGTATAGTTCTGTCTTCGCTGAACGACGCGCTCTACAGCACGACGGATCGGCGAAAGCAATAGCATACACGTTATGCTGTGCCCAGGTGGCGGAATTGGTAGACGCGCATGGTTCAGGTCCATGTGCCGCAAGGTGTGGAGGTTCGAGTCCTCTCCTGGGCACCACTCTTATTCGGAAAGGCCCCGTGAATTCGTTCACGGGGCCTTTTGCTTTGGCGCGCCGGCCCGCCCAGGGCCCGGGGCGGCTGCCCGGGGTATTCCTGCGTGGCGACGGTGTAACATCACCGGCTTGGACGCCGGTGACGAAGCCGGCCTGCAGCGGAGCATTCAGAGGACTTATGAACGATTCCACTCAAGCACAAATCGCCCTGGTGACCGGGGCTTCCGCGGGCTTCGGCCGGGCGATCTGCGAACGCTTCCTGCGCGACGGCTATCGGGTGATCGCCGCCGCGCGCCGGATGGAACCCCTGCTGGAACTCCAGAGCAGGCATGGCGAGGCCCTGCTGCCGGTGTCCCTGGACGTTCGGGACGAGCAGTCGATCGCCGCCATGAAAGAGTCCTTGCCCGTGCATTGGCGCGACATCGATGTGCTGGTCAACAACGCCGGCCTGGCGCTGGGCACCGAAAAGGCCCAGGAGGCCGTCCTGCAGGACTGGCGGACAATGATCGACACGAACGTCACCGGCCTGGCGCTGGTGACGCACACCTTCCTGCCGGGCATGGTGGCCAGAAAGCGCGGGCTGATCGTCAACATCGGTTCGGTGGCCGGCAAATATCCCTATCCGGGCGGCAATGTCTATGGCGCCACCAAGGCCTTCGTGGCGCAATTCAGCCGCAACCTGCGCGCGGACCTTGCGGGCACGGGCGTGCGGGTCACGGATGTGCAACCGGGTCTGTGCGGCGATACGGAATTTTCCCTGACCCGCTACCGGGGCGACCGACGGAAGGCGGACGCGGTCTATGCCGGCGCCCATCCGCTGGTCCCGGAGGACATTGCGGAAACCGTGGCCTGGGTGGCTTCCTTGCCGCCGCGCGTCAATGTCAATGCGGTGGAGGTCATGCCGACTTCGCAGTCCTTCACGGCGCTGACCATCACCCGGGATCAGTGAGCGCGCCGCCCACCGCGGGCGGGTGCTCATCCGTGGCCGGCCTGGACCAATACGGGTAATCCTCGTGATACTTTGATACATGCCCTGTGCTATCCTGGGTCACTCCTCGATGCGCTTGTGCAGGGGGCGCGGGCGCATCCGACGACAACCCGAGGGGAGGGTCTGGGTGCAACGTTTGGTGGCGAACAAAGGATCCTGCGTCCGGCGATGGACGGTTTCCATGTGCAGGCTGCTGTCGGCCTTGCTGGCCGCTGTTGGAATCACGGGCGCGGCGCATGCCGCGGACCGGACCCTGAACTACTACCCCGTCGGTCCCATCTACGAATACCGCTGGAAGGTCCTCGAACTGGCGCTGGATCATGTCCGGCAGGCCGAAGGCGCGACGTTCGATCTGCAGCCCTTCAGCCAGGACGTCAGCCAGAACCGTGCCGTCAGCCTGCTGCAGACCGGATCGATCGATATCATCGCGCTGGGCACCAACGCAGAACGCGAAGCCAGGATGCTGCCGGTCCGGTTCGACATTTCCCGTGGGGTCGTCGGCTACCGGGTGTTCCTGATTTCGGCTTCCGACCAGGAACGCATTGCGCGGATGGATGACGAAGCCTTCAGGACCGACCTCACCTTCGGGCTGAATGCGCAGTGGGCCGACGTGTCCATCATGCGGGCCAATGGCTACACGGTACTGACCTCTTCCGATTATGAAAGCCTGTTCGGCATGCTGGCGGCGCATCGTTTCGATGCGCTGCCCCGGGGAATCGGCGAAGCGACGGTCGAACTGAACGCCCGGCAGGATACCTACCCCCAGCTGACCATCGAAAAGACCCGGGCGCTGTTCTTCCCTTATCCCATCTATTTCTGGGTGAACCACAAGGATGCGCAGCTGGCCGCCCAGATCGAGCGGGGACTCGATGCGGCCCTGGCCGACGGCTCCTTGCGCAAGCTGTTCGAGACTTATTACGCCCCGATGATCAAGGACCTGCGCCGCAGCCAGCGCCGGGTCATCCGGCTGGACAACCCCCTGTTGTCTCCGGAGGCGGCGGCGATCGATACGAAATGGTGGTGGCGCTGATGTCCGGGTGGCTCGGTTGAAGACGCAATCCACCCTGTCCAGGCGCCTGCTGCGCTTCATGCTGCCCTGGTACCTGCTGGCGACCGTCGCCATGGTGGCGGTGCAGCTGGGGATCCAGTATGTCGGCATCAGCCGGTCGGTCGGCGACGATCTGGCCTCGCTGGGTCAGACCATCGAATCCTCCGTCACCAATGCCGTCTGGGAATTGGACCGCGACCAGATGATCCGTGCCCTGGACGGCCTGCGGCAGAATGAGATCGTGTCCGGCGCGCGGATCGAGTCGGCCGAGGGCGATCTCCTGGTCGATAGCGGCTGGCCGCGCGAATCCGCCGATGCACCCGCGCCGGAGTTCTTCGTGCGGGGGCAGTCGGCCTCCATCCCGTTGCGCCATGCCGTGTCGGGCGACCAGATCCAGGAGATCGGGGTATTGCGGCTTCATACCGAGCCGTCGGTGATCTGGGGCCGGCTCAAGTACGGTTTCGCGGTGGCACTGCTCAATTCGATCGTGCTCAGCGGCATCCTGTGGCTGCTTTTCGTCTGGACGATCCGCCGCCAGCTGTCGAATACGCTGACGGCCGTCGTGGCCGCGGTGAAGAGCTGGCGTTTCGGCGCCGATGAAACCGCCTCCCAGCCGCTGGCCTACCCGTATTCCGACGAACTGGGCGAGCTGGTGGACGCCTTTCACGAGAGCCGTCGGCGCCTGTCGGCCTCGATGCGGGATCTCGATGCGTTGAACCGCGACCTGGAATCCATTGTCGAGGCCCGGACGCGGGAATTGCAGCTGGCCAAGGAAACCGCCGAGTCCGCCACGCGCGTGAAGGCCGATTTCCTGGCCACCATGAGCCACGAGATCCGCACGCCCATGAACGCCATCCTGGGGATGCTGTACCTGGCCCTGAAGGACGACATGCCGTCCGGTGTGCGTGGACGGCTGGTCAAGGCCCAGGGCGCCGCGCAGTCGCTGCTGGGCATCATCAACGACATCCTGGATTTCTCCAAGCTGGAAGCGGGCAAGCTCGCCGTCGAGCAGGTCGAGTTCGATCTGGAACTGGTGCTGGAACGGCTGGTGGACGCGGTCGGTCTGCAGGCGGAGGCCAAGGGTGTGGAACTGCTGATCCG
>Ga0182792_1000688_pt1 | contig 30502 bp, 28 predicted proteins | sample Passage237B_FD_130497 | JGI IMG/M metagenome (GOLD analysis project Ga0182792, IMG submission 130497) | Cellulose adapted compost microbial communities from Newby Island Compost Facility, Milpitas, CA, USA - Passage2 37B (version 2) (version 2) ...
CGCCCCCCGCCCCCCCCTCGGCGGGCCCCCCGGCGACCGGCGGGCCGCCCGGCGGGACGCCGGTGGGGACGGGGGGGGCGGGGACTGGCGGTTCGCCCGGGACGCCGCCCGCCGCCGCCTCGGCGACGACGTGGCGCTCCAGGGCAACCTGGACCCGGTCGCGGTGCTCGCCGGCGAAGCCGTGGCGGTCGAGCGGGCGCGCGACGTGCTGCGCCGGGCCGACGGCCACCGCGGGCACATCTTCAACCTCGGCCACGGCGTGCTCCCCGACACCGGCCCCGACGTGCTGCACCGCATCGTGGAGCTGGTCCACGCCGAGGGGACCGTGCGATGACCGGGCCGAGCGTCGGCGTGGTCGTCATGGCCTACGGCACCCCCGCCGGCCCCGACGACGTGGAGGCGTACTACACCCACATCCGCCGCGGGCGGGCGCCGAGCCCGGAGCAGCTCGCGGACCTGCGCCGCCGCTACGAGGCCCTGGGCGGCACCAGCACCCTCGCGGCGCGCACCCGCGACCAGATCGCCCGCCTCATCGCCGCGCTCGACCGCCTCGCCCCGGGCCGCTTCGCCGTCGCCCTCGGCCAGAAGCACGCGGCGCCCTTCATCGAGGACGGCGTGGCCGAGCTGGTGGGGCGGGGCGTGGAGCTGGTCGTCGGCGTGGTGCTGGCCCCCCACCACTCCCGGGCGAGCGTGGGCGAGTACCAGGCGAGGGCCCGTGCAGCCACCGCCGCAGCGGGTTCCGGGGTCGCCTTCGCGGCCGTCGACCGCTGGCACGACCTGCCCGAGTACCGGGCCTTCCTGGCCGACGCGGTCCGCGACGCCCTGGCCGCGCTGCCAGCCGCCACCGAGGTGCTCTTCACCGCCCACTCGCTGCCCGAGCGGGTCCTCGTGGACGACCCGTACCCCGACGAGCTGGCCGCCTCCGCAGGCGCCGTCGCCGCCGAGGTCGGCCTCGCCCCGGCCGACGGCACCCGCCACGACGGGCCGACCTGGTCGCTCGGCTGGCAGTCGGCCGGCGCGACCCCGGAGCCGTGGCGGGGCCCCGACGTCAACGAGGTGGTCCGCGACCTCGCGGCGGAGCGCCCCGGGGCCCGGCGGGCCGACGCGCTGCTCGCCTGTCCGCAGGGGTTCGTGGCCGACCACCTGGAGGTGGCCTACGACCTCGACCTGGAGACGGCCGGGATCGCCGCCGAGGTCGGCCTGCCCTTCGCCCGCACCCGGGTGCTGAACGACCACGCCCCGGTGCTCGACGCGCTCGCCGCCCGGATCGCCTCGCTGGCCGAGCGCGGCGGGACGGTTCCCGCCGATGCCGACGCCCCTGCCCACGAGCACGCCCACGCCCCCGCCGAGGGCACCGGAGCGGTCGATGGCGGCTGAGCGCCGACGGCCGGAGCGGGCGGTCGTGGTCGGCGGCGGCCTCAGCGGCCTGGCGGCGGCGTTCCGGCTCAGCCAGGCCGGCAGCGAGGTCACGGTGGTGGAGCCCGGCCCGCTCGGCGGCAAGCTCCAGACCTCGCTGGTGGCCGGGCGGGCGGTGGACGAGACGGCGGACGCCTTCCTCCTCCGGGTGCCCTGGGCCCTCGCGCTCTGCCACGACCTGGAGCTGGAGGGGGAGCTGATCTCGCCGGTCGCCCGCCGGGCGGAGCTGTGGCTCGACGGCCGCCGGCAGCCGCTGCCGACCGACCACGTGATGGGCGTGCCCACCGACCCCGACGCGCTCGCCGGCACCGGCCTGCTGTCGGCGGAGGCTATCGCCCACCTCCGCGCCGAGCCCGGCCTCGGCCCGCTGCCCACCGACCCCGACCGGGCGCCGGGCGGCGACGTGACCGTCGGTACCTACCTGCGGGCCCGCCTGGGCGACGAGGTGGTCGACCGGGTGGTGGAACCGCTCGTCGGCGGCATCAACGCCGGCGACCTCGACCGGCTCGGCCTCGCCGCCACCCTCCCCCAGCTCGACGCGGCCGCCCGGCGGCCCAGCCTGCTGGACGCCTGCCGCGCCCAGCTCGCCCGCAGCCGCGGCACCGCCAGCGGCCCGGCGGGCGGCGCGGGCGGCGGGCCGGCCGGGGCAGCCGGGTCGGCGCCGATCTTCGCCACCCCGCTCGGCGGCACCGCCCGGATCATCGACGGGCTCCTCCAGTTCATGCCGGCCGTGCACCTCGTGACCGGCCGGGCGGCCGTGGCGATCGAGCCCGCCGGCACCGGCTGCCGGGTCGTGCTGGACGACGGCACCGCCCTCGACGCGGACGCGGCGGTGGTCGCCACCCCGGCGCACGTGGCCGGCCCGCTCCTGCGCGCCGTCGCCCCCGGCGCGGCCGCCACCTTCGCGGGGCTGCGGCACTCGTCCATCGCGATGGTCACCCTCGCGGTCGACGGCCGGGCCATCCCCGATCGGGACGAGGCCGCCAGCGGCGTGCTCGTCCCCCGGAACCAGGGGCGGCTGGTGACGGCCCTGTCCTTCGCCTCGCACAAGTGGGCGCAGCTCCGCGACCCCGACCGCGACGACGTGCTCCTGCGGGTGTCGGTCGGCAAGGACGGCGACGAGCGCTTCGCCGACCTGGACGATCACGACCTGCTGGCCGCGGTGCTCGCCGACCTCGATGCCGTCGTCGGCCTCCGCGGCGCGCCCACCGAGGTGCGCATCGGCCGGTGGCCGAGGGCGTTCCCGCAGTACGAGCCGGGGCACCTGGCCCGGATCGACGCCGCCGAGGCCGAGTTGGCCGCCACGCCCGTGCGGGTCGCCGGCATGGCGCTGCGGGGCGTCGGCATCCCCGCCTGCGTCCGCAGCGCCGAGGAGGCCGCCGCGTCCCTCGGCGCCACCTGGCGCACCCGCCGCTCCCTCACCCGCTGAACGAGGACGACGACCCCGCTGAGCGAGGGCGGCACTCCCCGGGGTGGCGACCCGCTGAGGAGGGCGGCGCCCCCTGGGGGTGGCAACTCGCTGGGGATGGCGACCCCGCTCAGGAGTCGTCGAGGCTGTCGATCCAGTCGTTGCCGAGGATCACGATGACGTCGTCGCCCGCCCGGACGGGTGCCTCCAGGTCGTCGGGGGCCCGCTGGATCGCGCTGCCGGGGAGGCGGAGCAGCTCGGCCACCGAGCGGGCCACGTCGCTGCGCCCCTCCCGGTAGTAGATGACCGTGGAGGGCGGGGTGATCGCGAACGATGCCACGGTGCCGCTGCGGTAGCCCTCGTCGCTGACGCGGGCCGCGACGGTGGCGACGTCGCCGTAGCGGGCGCTCGGGTACAGCCAGGCGACCACCGGCGCCCGCTCCTCCAGTGGCACCGTGGTGGCCGTGGTGCCGGGGCCGACGGTGCTGGGCTCGGTGGAGGCCGACTCGGCCGGCCCGTCCGGGCGCTCCCGGGCCAGGAACCAGGTGCCGGTGCCGATGACGACGAGGGCGAGCAGCACGAACGTGGCGAGCAGCACCTCCTGGCCCCGGCGGGGCTCGATCGGGCCAGGCCGGAGGACGCCGGCCGAGGTGGGCGGCTCCTCGCCCCGGAGCGCGCCGCAGACCACGCACCACCGGTGCAGGTGACCGTTGGTCGTGTTGCACTCCTGGCAGGACCACCCCCAGTGGTCGTTCACCACTACCCCGACCGATCCGTTTCAGGCATGGCGAGCGCAACCGCGCACGTCACCATGCGTCTCACTCGTCCTCCTGCGGTTCGTGGGGCCCAACCTGGGGAAAAGTACTCGGCCGAGCGCCGTCCGGCTCACTGGGGTGCCGCCCGAGTGCCGGCGACGCCCGACGGTCGGCCAGACTCGCCCCGTGCCACCGTCCCGGATCGACCCCCGCACCGTGCTCCGGCGGCCCGCCGTGCGTGCGCTCGGGGCCGGCCTGCTGCTCGCCGCGTCGCTACCGCCGTGGGGGTGGTGGCCGCTCGCGTTCGCCGGCCTGGCGCTCCTCGACCGGGTGCTCGCGGGGGCGCCGCCGCGGCGCCGCCTGCTCGTCGGCGCGGTCTGCGGCTGGGCGCTGTTCGTGCCCACCGCCGTCTGGATCACCCAGCTCACCACCCCCGGCTACCTGGTCGCGGTGCTGCTGCTCGGCGGGCTCGTCGGGCTGTTCACCGCCGCGGTGCCGCCCGGCCGGGGCCGGCGCCCGGCGCTCGTCGGCGCGTGGGTGCTGTGCGAGTCGCTGCGCACCGCGTGGCCCTTCGGCGGGGTGCCGCTGTCGCTGCTCGCCGTCGGCCAGGTGGGCGGCCCCCTCGCCGCGCTGGCCCGCGTGGGCGGGGTGCTGCTCATCGCCGGGGTCACCGTGGCGGTCGGCGTCGCCCTCTCGGCGGCCGTCGAGCGCCGGCCCGCCGTGGCCGCGGCGGGCATCGCCCCCGTGGCCGCCCTGCTGGTCATCGCGGTGGCGGTCGCGCCCCGGGGCCACGACACCGGCCGGACCGTCACGGTCGCGTTCGTGCAGGGTGGCGGCGAGCAGGGCACCCGGGCGATCTCGTCGGACAGCCGGGTGGTGTTCGAGCACCACCTCGACGCGTCGGCGGCGGTGCCCGAGGGCGTCGACCTCGTCCTCTGGCCCGAGAACGTGGTCGACACCCGCGGCGACGTGCAGGACAGCCGGGAGGGCGACGAGCTGCTCGCGCTCGCCCGGCGGCTCGACGCACCGGTGCTCGTCGGCACCGTCGAGGGCGTGGACGACGAGCACTTCCGCAACTCCCAGCAGGTCGTGCGCCCCGACGGCACCTGGGGCGACCGGTACGTGAAGGTGCAGCGGGTCCCCTTCGGCGAGTGGGTGCCGTTCCGCGACCTCATCGAGAGGGTCGCCCCCGACACGCTCGCCCGCCGAGACGCCACCGTCTCGCACCAGAGCGGCCTGCTCCGCACCGATCCGGCGCCGCTCGCCACCGTGATCTCCTGGGAGGTGTTCTTCGGCCACCGGGCCCGCGCCGCGGTCCGCGCCGGCGGCGAGGTGCTCTACAACCCGACGAACGGCTCCACCTACACGGGCACGTTCGTGCAGACCCAGCAGATCGCGTCGTCGCGCCTGCGGGCGATCGAGACCGGCCGCTGGGAGGTGCAGGTGGCGCCCACCGGCTTCAGCGCGTTCATCTCCCCCGACGGCGAGGTGTCCCAGCGAACCGGCACCAGCGAGCGGGCCGTGCGGGTGCACCGGGACCTGCCGCTGCGCAGCGGTTCGACCTGGTACCTCCGCCACGGCGACCTGCCGCCGCGTGCCGCCGCGGTCGCGCTGGTGGCCGCCGGCTGGACCCTCGCCCTGCGCCGCCGGGGCGAGGCCGACGAGGACGTGGACGTGGACGACGGCACCGGCACGAGCACCGGCGGCGAGGCCGCGACCGGCACGGACACCGAGACCGACACGGACGAGGCGGACAACGAGGACGACGCGGACACCGAGGACGAAGCGGGCCCGAACGGCGAGGCCGACGAGGACGTGGAAGACGAGGACCCGGCGACCGGTGGCCGACCCGAGCCGGCGGGCACCGACGGGGACCCCGGCGCGGTCACACCTCCAGCAGGAGCGTGACCGGGCCGTCGTTCACCAGCTCGCCCGCCATGTCGGCCCGGAACCGGCCGGTGGCCACCCGGGCGCCGAGGTCGCGCAGCTCCGCCACCAGCCGCTCGATCAGCGGCTCGGCGTGCTCGGGCCGGGCGGCGTGGACCCACGACGGCCGCCGGCCCCGCTCGGTCGAGCCGTACAACGTGAACTGGGAGACAACGAGCACCTCGCCACCCGCCTCGCCCACCTCGGCCACGGGCAGGTTCATGCGGCCCTCGCCGTCGTCGAACAGGCGCAGGTGCCAGATCTTGGCGGCCAGCGCCCGGGCGGCTGCCTCGTCGTCGTCGTGGGTGACGCCGATCAGCGCGCAGGTGCCGGGGCCGATCCGACCCACCACCTCGCCGTCGACGGTCACCGACGCCCTCGTCACCCGCTGCACCAGCGCTCGCATCGCCCCATCCTGGCCCGACCGACGAGAACGGTCGAACGGCACCGGCACCGGGCGGGCGGCGTGATCGGGTGGCGGGCACGCGGTGAGGGGGCCGACCGGCGACGGCCGACCGACACGACCGGTCGAAGGGCACCGCCGGGGCCGCGAACGGGCCCGGCGCGGCGAGACTGGGGCCGTGACCCCCGACGACGCTCCCCCGCTGCCGCCGGGCCGGCCGCTGGAGCTGGCGGGCCGCGGCGTCACCTTCGTGCGCGACTGCGGACCGGGCAGCGGCGACCCCGCCCGCCCGCCGCTCCTGCTGCTCCACGGCTGGACCGTCACCGCGGACCTGAACTTCTTCCACGCCTACCCGGTGCTCACCGCCGCGGGCCACCGGGTGGTGGCGCTCGACCACCGGGGCCACGGCCGCGGCATCCGGCCGCCCGACGGCCGGGTGCGGCTCAGCGACTGCGCCGACGACGCGGCCGCGGTCCTCGACCGGCTCGGCATCGAGCGGGCCCTCGTGGTCGGCTACTCGATGGGCGGCCTCGTAGCCCAGCTCCTCTGGAAGCGACACCCCGAGCGGGTGGCCGGCCTCGTGTTCGGCTCGACCGCCGCCCGCATCCCCGTCGGCCCGGTCGGCCTGCTCTGGCAGGGCGGCCGGGACCCGGTCGCCGGGTGGGCGCGCCGGGCGGGCCGGCGAACCGACGCCTGGGTGCGGTCCCGGGTGGTGCGGCGGGTGGCCGACGGCGACCGCCACGAGCGCTGGATGCGCAGCGAGTACCTGCGGGGCGACGGCGTCGGGATCATCTCCGCGCTGGGGTCGCTGAGCCGCTTCTCCTCGGAGGGCTGGATCGACGCGCTCGACCGCCCCGCCGCCACCGTCGTCACCCTGGCCGACACCGTGGTGCCGCCGGGGCGCCAGCGCGACCTCGCCCGCCGCTGCGGCGCCCCGATCGTCACCGTCGACGCCCCGCACGACGCGATCGTCTCCCACCACCGTCGCTACCTCCCCCGCCTCCTCCGGGCGGTGGACGACGTCACCCGCCGGATCTGAGCCCTGCCTGCGCCTTCGCGTCGGACGAGACACCTGTCACGGGACCGGTGGGATGAGCCCGCCGGAGCCGGGCGTTGCCCAACTGCCGAGCGAACGCTCGCTTGACCGGATGGTCAACGAACCGAAAGGCTGGGGCGCTCATGGCTACCGACGACCGTCCACTGCGCATCGCCCTGCTCGCCTACCGGGGCAAGCCCCACACGGGCGGCCAGGGCATCTACGTCCGCCACCTGTCCAAGGCGCTCGCCGACCTGGGCCACCACGTCGAGGTGCTGGGCGGTCAGCCGTACCCCGAGCTGGACGAGCGCGTCCCCCTCGTCAAGCTGCCGAGCCTCGACATCTACAACGACCACTACCCCATGCGGATGCCGGGGCTGTGGGAGCTGAAGGACTGGAAGGACCTGGTGGAGGTCACCACCTTCAGCCTGGGCACCTTCCCCGAGCCGCTGTCGTTCACGCTGCGGGCCTGGGACCACCTGAAGGGCCGCAAGGACGACTTCGACATCGTCCACGACAACCAGTCGCTCGGCTTCGGCCTGCTCGCCATCGAGCGCCTCGGCCTGCCGGTCGTCGCCACCATCCACCACCCGATCACCGTCGACCGCCGCCTGGAGGTCGAGCACGCCCGGGGCTGGTACAAGAAGCTCACCCTCCGCCGCTGGTACGCGTTCACCGACATGCAGACCGAGGTGGCCCGCCGCCTGAAGCGGGTCATCACCGTGTCGGAGAACTCGTTCAAGGACATCGCCGCCGACCACAAGGTGGACCCCGACCGCATGCACATCGTGCCGGTTGGCGTCGACCCCGAGCTGTTCCAGCCGGTGCCGGGCGTGGCCCGCACGCCCGGCATGCTCATCACCACCGCCAGCGCGGACGTGGCCATGAAGGGCCTCCGCTACCTGCTGGAGGCCGTCGCCAAGCTGCGGACCGAGCGGCCCGAGGTCACCCTCACCGTCATCGGCAAGCCCAAGCCCGGCGGCGAGTCGGCCCGCACCATCGAGAGCCTGGGCCTCCAGGACGCGGTCACCTTCGTGTCCGGCGTGCCCGACAGCCGCATCGTGGAGCTGTACTCCGAGGCCGAGGTGGCCGTCGTCCCCTCCCTCTACGAGGGCTTCTCGCTGCCGGCCATCGAGGCCATGTCCTGCGGCATCCCGCTCGTGGCCACCACCGGCGGCGCCGTCCCCGAGGTCGTCGGCCCCGACGGCGAGACCGCGTTCCTCGTGCCGCCCGGCGACGGCGAGGCCCTCGCCGCCAAGATCGGCTACGTCCTCGACCACCCCCGCATCGCCGCCCGGGTCGGCAGGGCCGGGCGGCAGCGGGTCATCGACCACTGGAGCTGGCGCCACACCGCCGAGCGCACCGTCGAGCAGTACCGGGCCCGCCTCGACCAGGCCGCCGGCGCGCCGAGCGGGAAGTAGCCGATGCTCACCGTCGACTTCGACCGGCTCGGGCTGAAGCCGGGCGACCTCGTCCTCGACATGGGCGCCGGCGCCGGCCGCCACGCCTTCGAGGTCTACCGCCGCGGCGCGCACATCGTCGCCCTCGACTACGGCTTCGACGAGCTGGTCGAGGTGCAGGGCCTCTTCGGGGCCATGCGGGAGGCGGGCGAGGCCCCCGCGGGCACCCACGCTGCCGCCCTCAACGGCGACGGCACCCGCCTGCCGTTCGCGGACGACACCTTCGACCACATCATCTGCTCCGAGGTGATGGAGCACATCCCCGACGACGCCGCGGCCGCCGCCGAGCTGGCCCGGGTGCTCAAGCCCGGCGGCAACCTGGCGGTCACCGTGCCCACCTGGCTGCCCGAGCAGATCTGCTGGAAGCTCTCCGAGGAGTACCACGCGCCGTTCGTGCCCGGCGGCCACGTCCGCATCTTCACCGAGGCGTCGCTGCGCCGCCGCTTCCGCGACGCCGGCCTGCGCCCCGGCGGAGCCCACCACGCCCACGCGCTGCACTCGCCCTACTGGTGGCTCAAGTGCGCGGTCGGTCCCACCAACGACGGCCACCCGCTGGTGAAGGCGTACCACCAGCTCCTCGTCTGGGACATCACCAAGGCCCCCAAGCTCACCCGCTGGACCGAGAAGCTGCTCAACCCCGTCCTCGGCAAGAGCCTGGTCCTCTACGCTCGCAAGCCGGAGCCCATGCCGTGAAGGACATCGCCGCCCCCGCCGTCACCGACATCCTGACCGCCGAGGCGGTGCAGGCCACCGTCGATGCGATCGTGGAGTGGCAGCTCCCCTCCGGGATGATCCCGTGGATGCCCGGCGGCCACGCCGATCCGTGGAACCACGTCGAGGCGGCGATGGCGCTGTCCATCGGCGGGCGCATCGCCGAGGCCGAGCTGGCCTACCAGTGGCTGGTCGACCTCCAGCGCCCCGACGGCTCCTGGCACCAGTACTACGTGGAGGACGGCGTCGAGGACGACAAGTTCGACGCCAACGTCGTCGCCTACATCGCCGCCGGCGTCTACCACCACTGGCTCATCACCGGCGACCGGGGCTTCGCGGAGGCCCTGTGGCCGGTGGTGGAGCGGGCCATCGGGTTCATCCTGGACCTCCAGGAGCCCCGGGGCGAGATCCTCTGGGCCCGCCACGCGGACGGCACGCCCTGGCCCTTCGCCCTGCTCACCGGCTCCAGCAGCATGCTGCACAGCATCCGCTGCGCGGTCGAGCTGGCCCGGGTGCTCGGCCACGAGCGGCCCGACTGGGAGCTGTCCGCGGCCCGCCTGGCCGACACCATCGCCCACCACGAGGCCGACGCCTTCGCCCCCAAGCACCGCTGGGCCATGGACTGGTACTACCCGGTGCTCGGCGGCGCGCTGCTGGGCGACGCCGGCCGGGCCCGCCTCGCGGACCGCTTCGACACCTTCGTGGACGAGGGCCGCGGCGTCCGCTGCGTGAAGGACCGCCCGTGGATCACCGCCGCGGAGACCTGCGAGTGCGTGCTGGCCCACCTGGCCGTGGGCGAGGACGAGACCGCCCGCACGCTCTTCGGGTGGGTGCAGCAGTACCGGATCGACTCCGGCCGCTACTGGACCGGCACCGTCTTCCCCGATCTGTCCCGGTTCCCGGCCGAGGAGCAGTCCACCTACACCGCGGCGGCCGTCGTGCTCGCCGCCGACGCCCTCGCCGGCACCGGTCCGGCCTCGGGCCTCTTCACCCGCCACGACGAGCTGTTCACCCCCCTCCTCGACCTCACCGACGACGTCGACGCGCGGGACTGACCCCTCCCCGCCGCCGGGCTCAGCCCAGCCGATCGAGCGCCAGTCGGCGCGTCGCACCGGAGCGGCGACGGCCCCGCGACGCCGACCGAGCCGACCGATGGGGGCCGGGCTCAGCCCAGCCGGTCGAGGGGGCCGGGCGGGCCCTCGCGGACGTACCACTCCAGGCCGTAGACGTCGGCGAAGCGGTCGTCGGGAAGGCGGAGCGCGGAGGCCGACTCGGGGATCTGGCTCGCGTGCGCGGCCATCGCCCGGCGCTTATGGTCGAGCACGTCGTGGACCGCGACGGTGGTCGCGACCTCGACCGAGGGCACCCCGATGCGGGAGCGGACGAGGCCGAGGTCGCCGGCCAGCACCGCCTCCTCCACGAGGTGCGTCTCCACGAAGTGCAGGTACTCGCGGTCCACGGTGGCGCCGTAGACGGTGGCCACCCCGGCGAGGCGGGCGGCGGCCCGGGTGACCCGGGTGACCTGGATGTGGTCGGGATGGCCGTAGATGCCGGTGTCGTCGTAGCCGACCACCGCCGAGGCGCCGACCGAGGCGAGCAGGCCGGCGAGCCGATCGGCCGCCTCGGTGACCGGGGCCGTCCAGAAGCTGCCGGGCGCGTGGTTGGCGGGGTCGCCGGCCATCCCCGAGTCCCGGTACGACAGGAACTCGGTGCGGCCCACCCCGAGGACGGCGGCCGCGTCGAGGCACTCCCGCCGCCGCAGCGCCCCCAGATCACCCAGGTCCGCCGCCGCGGCGCTCGGGTCGGCCGAGTCCCCCGGCGCCGAGGTCGAGGTCGCCGGGATCGGGTCTGAGGTGGACGTGGAAGTGGAAGTGGACGTGGGGGTAGAGCCCGAAGCCGCCGGGGCGGGCCCGGCACCGGGCAGGGCCGCCTCGGAGCCGGGCGGGGCGGCCTCGGGCGCGAAGCCGGGGCGCACCTCACCAAGCTCGCCGCCCGTCGCCACCACCAGCACCGTGTCGACGCCTGCCGCGGCGAGGCGCACGAGCGACCCGCCGGTGAAGATCGCCTCGTCGTCGGGGTGCGCGTGCACGAACACCACCGGCCCGTCGATCGTCATCGACCCATGTTGGCAGCCCGCCCGCCCCGGCCCCGCACCCGTCTCCCCTCCCGAACGTGGCACCGAAACGGAGCACCCGTGCAGCAGAACCGTGCCACGTTCGACCGACCTTCCCGAACTTGGCACCGAAACGGGGCACCGGTGCGGCAGAACCGTGCCACGTTGGACCGCCCTTCCCGAACTTGGCACGGAAACGGGGCACCGGTGCGGCAGATCCGTGCCACGTTCGGGATCGCGAACTTTTTCGGGGGCGGGGAGGAGTCGGGGGTTCGGGCGGCGAAACCTCCACCCACGAGCGGTTCCCTTGCGATCAGCTCGGTCCCGATGACGGTCCCGCGACGCCGTCATCGTCTTCCCGGACGAGCCGTCCACCCTGAACGAAGGTGCCCCAGACACCGCCGGGGTGGACGGCTCGCTCGTCCGGATCGCTGGTGTCGGATGGGGTGTCCGGCACCGGCGACGGACGCGCGTCGTCCGACCGGCCTCGTCGCGGGTGGCTCCGGCGGCTCGCGGCGAGACGGGAGCGAGCCGACCGGCGGTCCCGGAGCCGGCGTCAGCCGCTGCCGGGCCAGGTGGGTCAGGGGCGGGTGAGGATGCGGAGGGAGCCGACGGCCCGGCGCTCCACGAAGCCGTCGTTCCGCGCCCGCAGGTAGATCTCGTACGGCGGGCGGCCGCCGTCGGCCGGGTCGGGGAACACGTCGTGGATGCAGAGCGTGCCGCCGGGGGCCACGTGGCGCGCCCAGGTCTCGTAGTCGCGGTGGGCCGGGTCGTGGCCGTGGCCGCCGTCGATGAACAGCAGGGCCAGGGGGATGGTCCAGTAGCGGCCGACGGTCGGCGAGTCGCCCACGAGCGCCACGACCGAGCCCTCCAGGCCGGCGTCGAACAGGGTGCGCCGGAAGCGGGGCAGGGTGTCCATGCGGCCGATCTCGGCGTCGACCAGGTCGGGTTCGTGGTGCTCCCAGCCGGCCTGGTTCTCCTCGGAGCCCCGGTGGTGGTCGAGGGCGAACAGCACGGTGCCGGCCCGCTCGGCGGCGTCGCCCAGCCAGATGGAGGACTTGCCGCAGTAGGAGCCGATCTCCAGGAACGGCGCATCGGGCACGGCGGCCGCGGCCTCGTCCCCGGCGGCGCCCAGCGCGTCGCCCTCGTTCGTCGGCATGAAGCCGCGGGCGGCCACGGCCGCCGCCCGCCGCTCGCTGCTCATGGGGCCGGTGCCGGCTGGGCTCACCCGGCGACCCCGAGGTCGTCGCCGTCGACCGGCGGCAGGCCGGCCTCGGCCCGCTCGACGTCCTCGTCGTAGGGGGTGTGGTGGGCGGGGCCGAACATGATCTTGTCGAGGAACAGGTACTTGAGCACCCACAGCACGCCGAAGCCGGCGATGTTCGCGAGCTGGACCGCGATCTTGTTGCCGTCGGGTTCGGCGTCGGTCTTGGTCATGCGGACCACGAGGACCACGGCGAGCGTGGAGAGCACCCAGCCGGCCACGGTGAACGCCCAGAACGGGATCACCTCGCGGCGCATGTGGGCCCGGCCCCGCTTGCCCCACACCCAGTACTTGTTCAGGAGGAACGCCGGCAGGGCGACGATCACGACCGCGGTGAAGTTGGAGATCACCGGCTTCCAGTGGAAGACGTGCAGGAACAGGAACAGCAGGATCTGGGTGGACACCACGCCGAAGGCCGAGGTGGCCATGTAGCGGAACGCCCGCAGCCCGGCGTCGGATCGTGCGTGTTCGAGGAGCCGGGTGGCGGTGGCCTTCACAACCAGCCGATGCTAGGACGCCACCTCCGCCACGGCGAAGTCACGGGGCGGGCCCCCGGGCCGCGGTCGCCGGCTCCGGCCCACCCCGGGGCGGCCTCGTGCCGTGGTCGGGCGGGCGTGCGACAGTGGGGCATGGACCAGGCCGCCGTCGACGGGCTCATCGAGATCCTCGACCTCGACAAGATCGAGGACGACGTCTACCGGGGCCGTAGCCCCGACGTCGACGTGCAGCGGGTCTTCGGCGGCCAGGTGGCCGGCCAGGCGCTGGTGGCGGCGACCCGCACCGTCGCGCAGGACCGCTCGATCCACTCGCTGCACGCCTACTTCCTCCGCCCCGGCGACCCGAGGATCCCGATCCTCTACCTGGTCGACCGCCAGCGCGACGGCCGCTCGTTCGCGACCCGGCGGGTGGTGGCGATCCAGCACGGCCGGCCGATCTTCAACCTCTCGGCGTCGTTCCACGTGGCCGAGGACGGCTACGACCACCAGTTCGAGATGCCGAGCGGGGTGACGCCGCCCGAGGACCTGCCGGACCACAAGGCCCGCTGGGAGCCGTACAAGGACCAGGTGGGCGACTGGTACGACCGGCCCCGCCCGATCGACGTCCGCTACGTCGACTGGTCCCCGAGCGACCGTGACCGGGCGCTGCCGCCGCGCAGCCGGGTGTGGGCGAAGGCCAACGGCGTGCTGCCCGACGACCCGACGCTGCACGCCTGCGTCCTCACCTACCTGTCCGACATGACCCTGCTCGACACGACGCTGCTCCCCCACCCGGGCACGTTCCTCCACGAGAACATCCAGATGGCGTCGCTCGACCACGCCATGTGGTTCCACCGGCCGTTCCGGGCCGACGAGTGGCTGCTCTACGACCAGGACACGCCCTCGGCGTCGCGGGGCCGCGGCCTCGCCCGCGGGTGCTTCTACGGCAGCGACGGCGCGCTCGCGGTGTCGGTCGTGCAGGAGGGCCTCATCCGCCCGATCGGCGAGCGGGCCGGCTGATGCGCCCCGACCACCGCCCGACCTCACCTCGTCGCCGGGCGCCCGCCCACCGCCGAGCGGCCGCCCGGGCGGCCGCCCGGGCCGCCGTCGCCGCCGCGCTCGGCGCCGCCACGCTCGCGGCCTGCGGCAGCGACCCGAGCACGGGCCCCACCGGCAACCCCGTCACCTCCGGCACCGCGCAGCCGGTCCCGGAGGCGAGCCGGGTGGTCGGCGTGGAGGTGGCCCGGCTGGACGACCCGGTCGCGCTCCTCCCCCGCCCCGGCGACGACCGCCTCTGGGCGGCCGAGCGCACCGGGCAGGTCCGCACGGTCGAGGTGGGCGCGGACGGCGCCCTGACCCCGAGCGCCGAGCCGCAGGTGGACCTGGGCGACGAGACCACCGCCTCGGGCGAGCAGGGCCTGCTCGGCCTGGCGTTCGCCGCCGACGGCGCCGTGGCCTACGTGAGCTACACGAACCTCGACGGCGACTCCCGCGTCGAGGCGTTCGACGTGGTCGACGGCGAGGTCGACGCGGGGAGCCGGCGCGAGGTCTTCGCCACCGAGCAGCCGTACCCGAACCACAACGGCGGCCACCTCCTCACCGGCCCCGACGGCACGCTCTACCTGGGCCTCGGCGACGGCGGTTCGGCCGACGACCCGGAGAACCGGGCGCAGGACGACGGGACCCCGCTCGGCAAGCTGCTGGCCCTCGACCCCGCCGGCGGTGAGCCGCGGGTCGTGGCGAAGGGGCTCCGCAACCCGTGGCGGTTCGACATCGACGTCGACGGGAGCTTCTGGATCGCGGACGTCGGCCAGAACGCCTGGGAGGAGATCAACCGGGTGCCCGCGGCGCAGATCGAGGGCGCCAACCTCGGCTGGTCGGGCTACGAGGGCACCCACGAGCACCTGGGCGGCGACCGGCGGCCCGACGAGTCGATCGTCCCGATCCACGAGTACGACCACGGCGACGGCCGCTGCTCGATCACCGGCGGCTTCGTCTACCGGGGCTCGGCGCTGCCCGCCCTCGCCGGCGCCTTCCTCTACGCCGACTGGTGCGAGGGGCGCATCCGGGCCGTCCGCCCGGCGGCCGACGGCACCGGCTCGGACGCCGACGCGCAGGCGACGGCCGAGCCCGGCGAGGTGACGGTGCTCGACCTGGACCTGACCGTGGCGAACCCGCAGTCCTTCGGCCGGGACGCCGACGGCGAGCCGTACGTGCTGTCCGCGACCGGCGCCGTGGTCGCCCTCCGCCCCGCCGGCTGACCGAGCCGGCCGGCCGCTCCGGACGGCCTCGGCGACCGCCCGGGAGGGGCGCGGGCGGGTCGGTGCGGCCGGAGGTCGCCGGGTTTGGCAATCTTGGGAGGTGCCGCAGCCTCCCTTCGACCAGGATCAACCGCCGCGTCGCCCCCGATCCGGTGGGGGCGAGGGCGGGCGCCGCCGTGGACCCGCCCGGGGCGCCGCGCCCGACGGCCGGGGCCGGCCCGCGCCGTCCGGTCGCCCGACCCGCCGATCCGGCCCCGACGGCACCGGTCGCGGGCCCGGCCCGGGCCGTGGCGGTTCCGGACGTGGCGGTCCCGGCGACGGCGGTCCCGGCGACGCGCCGGCCACCGGGCCGGGCGGCCTGCCCCGCTGGGCCATCCCGGCGGCAGCGGGGGTCACCGTGGTGGTCCTGCTCCTGGTGCTGCTGAAGGCGTGCAGCGGCGGCAGCAGCCGCACCGACGCCGGCTCGTGCCTGTCGGACCTGCTCCCGAACCTGCCCGCCTCGATCGACTCGGTGGCCGGCATCGACTACGTGGCGGCCCGCCACCAGGGCTACGCCGACGACGGGTCGCTGGAGGACATCGGCGCCTCGATCAGCGAGACCGGCGTCGTCCCCGACCCGGTGACCGTCGCCTACCGGATCAAGCCGCTGGCCGACGACGAGCGGTTCGAGGCCCAGACCGGCGTGGCGCCCCACGACATCGAGTGCGCCATCGGCACCGAGCAGGCGGCGGTGCTGAGCGGCTCGTTCACCCCGTCGCGGGTGAAGGGCTCCGACGCCGGCGCCGCCGGTCGCCTGGCCGCCACCGACGAGGTGCTGGCCTTCACCTCGGGGAAGCCCCCGGCCGCCGACCTGCTGGAGCCGGCCACCGAGGACGGCCTCGCCGGCCACGAGGAGGTGGTCGAGGTATTGGAGACGCTCCGCGACCACGACGCGTACAGCCTGCTCGTGCAGCGGGGCGACGGCACCGAGCGCAACGGGCGGGCCCGGGCCGCGGGCATCGGCGCCGCCGGCAGCGGCGACGACCGCAACGTGGTGGTCGTGTGGTCCTTCGTGGACGAGGACGCCGCCAACGAGGGTCGGCCCGAGGTCGCCGAGCAGATCAACACGGTCCTGCGAGGCACGGCCTCGGTGCGCAACAGCGACCTCACCGTCGACGGCAACCTGATCGTGGCCGACCTGCCGGTGCGCACCGCCCCGGACCTCTCGGCCATCTTCGACGCCGGCACCCGCCTGGTCCCCGAGCCCGCCGCCTGACCCGCCGCCCGGCGTGAGCCGAGCCGAGCGTGGCGCGTCCGTCCGGGCCTCAGCCGGCGTAGCGGTAGACGTTGGTGTCGCGGGGCTCGAAGCCGATGCGGCGGTAGAGGCGGTTGGCGGCCTCCCGGCTCGGCCGGCTGGTGAGGTCGACGCTGCGGGCCCCCCGCTCGACGGCCAGGTCGATGGCGAAGCGGTTGATGGCCTCGCCCACGCCCCGGCCACGGGCCGCGTCGTCCACCACCACGTCCTCGATCCAGGCCCGCAGGCCGGTGGGGATGCGGAAGAGGACGAGCGTCAGCGACCCGAGGATGCGGCCGTCCTCGTCGCCTCGGGCGACGATCAGGTGGGTGGCGTCGCCGTCCACGATCTCCCGGAGCACCCCGGCGGTGGGGGGCGGCGATGAGGAGGAGAGCTGCGGGACGAGCCGGGCGAACGCCTCGACCAGCTCGTCGGTGACCTCGGTGGCGACGGACACGGTGATGCTCACGGGGCGCGAGGCTACGCGCGTCCCCGCCGCTGCCGACCAGTCGGGGGCCCGGGCGACGCCGCGGGGCGGTGCGCTACAGCTCGCGGGCCGCGGCGCGCGCCGCGAGCTGCCAGGGGTCCCAGGTGGTGGAGACGGCCGGGGCGTAGCCGAGGTCGAGGTCGGCCACCTCGTAGGCGGTGAGGCCGGCGGCGATGGCGGTGGCCATGACGTCGATCCGCTTGCCGACCCGGTCGGCGCCCACGATCTGCGCGCCGACGACCCGGCCCCGGCCCCGCTCCGCGAGCAGGCGGACGAGCACCGGGACGGCGCCGGGGTGGTAGCCGGCGCGGCTGGTGGACTCGACCTCCCCGACCACCACCTCGATGCCGGCCGCGGCCGCCTCGTCGCCGCTCAGGCCGGTGCGGGCCACCTCCACCTCGCAGACCCGGGTGATCGCGGTGCCGAGGACCGGCGGGGACGTGGCGTAGCCACCGCCGAGGTTGATGCCGGCGACCCGCCCGGTGCGGTTGGCGACGGTGCCGAGGGCGACGTGGATCGCCTCGCCGGTCACGGCGTGGCGGGACTCGGCGCAGTCGCCGGCGGCCCAGACCCCGTCCGCGGTGGCCCGCTGGCGCCGGTCGACCCGGATGGCGTCGCGGGCGCCCAGCTCGATGCCGGCCTCGGCGGCGAGCCCGCTGTTCGGGGCCACGCCGAGGCCGAGGACGGCCACGTCGGCCCGGAGGTCGCCGCCGGTCGTGTGCACCACGCCGTCGTCGAAGCCCACGACCTCGGTGGCGGTGCGGACCGCCACGCCGAAGCGGCGCAGCGCGGCGCCGATCCGCTCCGCGACCGGGGCGTCGACGCCGCCGAGCAGCAGCGGGTTGCGGTCGACCACCGTGGTGCGCAGGCCGCGGCGGACGAACGCCTCGGCCATCTCCAGGCCGATGTAGCCACCGCCCACCACCACGGCCTCGCGGACCTCGGGCCCGAGCCGGTCGAGCAGCCGTCGGGCGTCGCCCAACGTCTGGACGCCGCCGACCCAGGGCGCGTCGATGCCGGGCAGGTCGGGGCGCAGCGGGCGACCGCCGGTGGCGATCAGGAGCTGGTCGAAGCCGAGGAGGACGGTCCGGCCCCGGCTGCGGTCCCGGACCTCCACCCGGCGGGCGTCGAGGTCGATGCCGACCACCTCGTGGCCGGTGCGGACATCGATGCGGTGCTGGTCCCGGAACGCCTGCGGGGTGCGGACGACCAGCGCGTCGAGGTCGTCCACCTCGCCACCGATCACGTACGGGATGCCGCAGGCCGCGTAGGAGGTGTCCTCGCCCCGCTCGAAGACGACGATCTCCAGGTCGGGGCGGCCCCGGCGGGCGTTGGTCGCCGCCGACATGCCCGCCGCGTCCCCGCCGATCACCACCAGTCGCTCTGCCACGCCTGCACGGTAGTGCGCCCCGTGCCGGGGTCGACCGGGGTCCGACGGGCCCGGGATGGTCGCCCGCGCGTGGGAGACTGCTCGGATGGCTGTCAAGGAAGACTGTCGTCACTACTCCACGCGGACCGTCGGCGCGGGCGATGTCGTCCAGCGCTGCCGGGTGGACGCCAACGAGACGGCGCCGTTCGCCTGCCCCGAGTTCTGCCTGTTCCACGAACCCCGCTCGATCAGCGGGGCCGGCTGGAAGCGCTTCGAGGACCGCGACGACTGATGCGGATCACGGCGAAGGTCGACTACGCGGTGCGGGCCTGCATCGAGCTGGCGCGCAACCACCCCGACGACGGCAGCCGGCCGGTGCCGGTGACCCGGCAGCGGCTGGCGGAGGAGCGGGCCATCCCCGCCAAGTTCCTGGAGCACATCCTCTCCGACCTGCGCCGGGGCGGGTTGGTGGCGAGCGTCCGGGGCACCGACGGCGGCTACTGGCTGGCCCGCCCCCCGGCGGCGGTGAGCGTGGCCGACATCATCCGGGCCGTGGAGGGGCCGCTCGCGGACGTCCGCGGCGACCGGCCCGAGGAGCTGGACTACGGCCAGGGCCTGGCGTCGCTGCAACGCCTCTGGATCGCGCTCCGCGCCACGATCCGCTCGGTGCTGGAGACGACGACCCTCGCCGACCTCGTGGCCGGCCGGCTGCCCGCCGACGTCGAGGCGCTCGCCGAGCTGCCCGACGCCTGGCAGCGCCGCTGACGAGCCCCGCTCCCCCGTCGTCGCGTCAGCGGAGCCCCTCGGCCCGGCGCCGGGCGAGCACCCGGTGGGCCTTGGCCGCGCCCCAGCGCAGGCCGGCCTCGTGGACCTCGTCGCCCAGGTCCCGGAACGATCCGGGCGTGAGGTCGTAGCGGTCGTGGGGGAAGGTGGCCTCGGCGAAGTCGTCGCGCTGCACCGGCGGCACCCCGGCCGCCTCCAGGACCCCGGTCGGGTAGGCGACGAGGCCGCGGAGCAGGTCGAGGGGCCCGGTCGGCTGCTCGTCCACGTCGAGGGCGAGGAGCCGGCGGACGGCGCCGCCCACCTCGACGCGCGCCGCCTCGCCGGCCCGGGCCGCCTCGCCGTCGAGCCGGGGCGAGGGGCCGGACGCCCAGGCGTCGGCCAGGCGGGCGACCGCGGCGCGCACCCACGGGACGATCGCCCGGTCGACGGCGTCGGCCAGGTCGGTGGCGCAGGCGGCCAGCAGGGCGTCGTCGTCCGCATCGGAGGGGCGGCCGGCAGGGGCGTCGGCGGCACCGTCGGCAGGGTCGCCGGTGGGGCCGGGGCTGGGGTCGGGGTTGGCCGGATCGGTCACGACCGGGGAAGGTAGTGCCATGTCGAGCGGTGGCGACGCGTGATCATCCGGGCGTACTCCGTGTTCGAGCACGTCGTCTACCACTGCGCGCTCATCGACGGGGCGAACCCGGGACGCCCGCAGTTGGAGGTCGACGCGCTGGTGCGGCCCGGCGACGTGGACGACGGCCCCCTGCTCCTGCCGGTGCCGGACTACGTGCTGCTCGGCGGCGGCCCGGCCCGGGTGGCGCCCCACCTGCGCCGCTTCCGGGAGCAGGGGCGGATCGTGGACCACCTGGGCGTCGCCCACCTGGCCTTCCCGATCTGGACGCCGATCGAGCTGTTCGACCCGACCCGCCCGGCAGCGGACCCCGGCTGAGGTCGCTTCCCGGGCTCCCGCGCCACCCCACCCCGTCGGCACCCCCACGAACGTGGCACGGAAACGTGGCACGGGGGCAGCATGTCCGTGCCACGTTCGTGGGGTGAGGCTCGCCGGCTGGCAGCCGTCTCGCTCGTCCGGAGCCGGGTTCAGCCGGCGTGGTCGGCCAGGGCCTGGTTGAGGTTGCCGCTCCGCAGGCCCTCCAGGTCGAGGGTCACGTAGCGGTAGCCGGCGGCGTGGACGGCCGCCACCACCTCGGTCCGGCGCGCCACCACCTCCGCCAGGCGGTCGAGCGGCACCTCGATGCGGGCGGTGTCGCGCAGGTGGCGGACCCGCAGGTCGTCGAAGCCGAGGCCCCGCAGGCCCCGCTCGGCCGCCTCCACCTCGCGGAGCACCCCGAGGGTGACCGGCGTGCCGTAGGGGATGCGGGAGGCGAGGCAGGCCGCGGCGGGCTTGTCCGCGGTGCGCAGGCCGAGGCGGCGCGACACCTCCCGGACCAGCTCCTTGGTGAAGCCCGCCTCCACCAGGGGGAACCGGGCGCCGCGCTCGGCGGCGGCCTGCTGGCCGGGCCGGTGGTCGCCGAGGTCGTCCAGGTTCACGCCGAGCACGACGGTGGCCTCGGCCTCTCGGGCGATCGGCTCCAGGGCGTCGCCCAGGGCCGCCTTGCAGTGGTAGCAGCGGAGCGCGTCGTTGCGGCGGTACGCGGCGTCCTCCATCTCGGTGGTCTCGACGGTGGACCAGCGCAGCCCCCACTCCTCGGCGAGCGCCGCGCAGTCGTCCCGCTCGGCACCGGCGAGCGACGGCGACACCGCGGTCACGCAGCGGGCCCGCTCGGGGCCCAGCTCGTCGTTGGCGACCCAGGCGAGCAGCGCCGAGTCGACGCCCCCGGAGAGGGCGACGACCACCGAGCCCTCCTCGCGGAGCACGGTGCGGAGCCGGTCGAGCGCCTCGGCTGGACGGGGAGCGGTCACCCGGCCATCGTGGCACCGGCGGTGCGGTCCGCGCCCCTCCGGCGGCTTTTGGCACACGGCCTGTGACCCGTGCCATAGGATGCCGCCACGACGATCACCCGTCGGGAAGGGAAAGGGATTCCATGCGAACCACCACTCGAGCCGCGAAGTTGTCGGCCATCGGCATGAGCGTCGCGCTGTTCCTCGCCGCCTGCGGCAGCGACAGCAAGGACGACGCAAGCTCCAGCACCACCGCAGGCGACCAGACCACCACCACCACCGGTGACGCCGGCACCACCACCGGCCAGGCGGTCGACCCGGCCGACAACGGCGGCCGCAAGGACGGCGACGGCGAGCTGGTCATCGGGGCCGTGCTGCCCCAGACGGGCAAGCTCGCCCCGCTCGGCACCCCGATGATCAAGGCGGTCGAGATGGCCGTCGACGACATCAACGAGGCCGGCGGCGTCCTCGGCAAGCCGATCAAGCTCATCGTCAAGGACGACGGCGGCGGCGGCAACGACGACCTGGCCGCCACCTCGGTCGACCAGCTCATCAACAACGAGAAGGTGGACGCCATCGTCGGCGCCGCCGGCTCCAGCACCACCAAGTCGGTGATCGACAAGATCACGAGCGCCGGCATCGTGGAGTGCTCGCCGTCCAACACCGGCAGCGACCTGTCGAGCTGGCCGGACAAGGGCCTCTACTTCCGCACCCCGCCCGCGGATGACCTCCAGGCGCCCGCCCTGGCGAAGGCGATCAGCGACGACGGCAAGCAGAACGTCGCGATCATCGCCCAGAACACCGACTACGGCACGGGCTTCGTGGAGTTCCTCGAACCGGCCCTGGTGGATTCGGGCGCGAACATCACCGAGAACGTCACCTACGACATCAACGGCACGAGCTTCGACGCCGAGGTCGAGAAGATCGTCGGCTCCGAGCCCGACGCCATCGCCCTCATCGGCTACCCGGAGGACGGCGGCAAGGTGCTCGCCGAGATGCTCAAGCAGGGCGTCGACTTCTCCGAGACCACCATCTACGTCACCGACGGCATGAACGACAACGAGCTGTACAAGCAGGTCGATGAGAGCAAGCCCGACGTGACCGAGGGCATCAAGGGCACGGCCGCCTCGGCCGCCCCCGAGAACGGTGCCGCCTGGTTCCCGGATGCGTTCAAGGCGTACGCCCCCGAGGTCGAGTCGCCGATCTACTCGGCCCAGGCCTACGACTGCGTGATGGCCATCGCCCTCGCCGCCGCGAAGGCCGACTCGGATGCGCCCTACGACATCGCCGCCACCATCAACGGCATCACCAGCGGTACCGGTGACGGCGCCGAGACCTGCGACAGCGCCGAGGACTGCCTGACGGCCATCGCCGACGGCAAGGAGATCGACTACGACGGTGCCTCCGGCGCCCTCGACTTCTCCGAGGTCGGTGAGCCCTCCGCCGGCTCCTACGACGTGTACGAGTTCGGCGCCGACGGCGCGGCCGAGGTCCAGAACCAGGTCGTCGTCGGGGAGTAGCGAACCCCCGGACCCCGAGGCACCGAGCCTCGACCGACCCTCGACGGGGGCGGGCCTGCGGGCCCGCCCCCGTCCCGCGTCCCGGCCCGGGCCCGCGAGCGCGAGCACGGGCGGGTCGGACCACCGAGCCGACCGGATCGGGCGGCCGGGCGGGCAGCGGCGGCACCGCCCGGGACGCGTCGGGGGCGCGCCGGGGCCGCCCGGGATCACGCCCCGCCGGGCTCCCGGGGGGACGGTGGGCCTAGAGCTCGCGGGCCAGGGTGCCGAGGTACAGCTCGATGACCGTGGGGTCGTCCAGGAGGTCCTGGCCCCGGCCGCTGTGGGCGTTGCGGCCCTGGTCGAGCACGAACGCGGTGTCCGCGATCTGGAGGCACTTGCGGGCGTTCTGCTCGACCATCACGATCGACACGCCGGCGTTGCGGACCCGGTCGACCCGGGCGAACACCTCGTCCTGGTTGATGGGCGAGAGGCCGGCGGAGGGCTCGTCCAGTAGGAGCACCTGCGGGTCGGTCATGAGCGCCCGGCCCATCGCCACCATCTGGCGCTGGCCGCCCGAGAGCAGGCCGGCCCGCTGGCCGCGCCGCTCGCGCAGGAGCGGGAACAGGTCGGTGACCACCTCGAAGCGCTCGGCGAAGCGGCCCGGGTCCCGGTAGAGGCCCATCTTGAGGTTCTCCTCCACGGTGAGGGAGGGGAAGACGTTGCGGGTCTGGGGCACGTAGCCGACGCCCTCGGCCACCAGCTCGTGGGCCCGGAGGCCGGTGATGTCGCGGCCCTCCAGGGTGACGGTGCCCGAGCGCACGGGCACCAGGCCGAACAGGGTCTTGATGAGCGTGGACTTGCCGGCGCCGTTGGGGCCGATGATGCCGACGAGGGTGCCCCGCTCCAGGCTGAGCGACGCGCCGTTGAGGATGTCGACGCCCGGCAGGTAGCCGGCCACCAGCCCGTGGGCTTCGAGCACCAGGTCGCTCACGAGATGCTCCCCGTGGTCTGGCCGCCGTGGTCGATCCCGAGGTACGCCTCGATGACCTTGTCGTCGCCGGCGATGTCGGCCGGCGTGCCCTCGGCGATGATGCGGCCCTCGGCCATGCAGACCACCCAGTCGCTGATGGTCATGATGACGTCCATGTCGTGCTCCACGAACAGCACCGACATGCCCTCGTCGCGCAGCGCGGTCACGTGTTGCAGGAGGCTCTGGGTGAGCGCTGGGTTCACGCCGGCCATCGGCTCGTCGAGCATGACGAGGCTGGGGTCGGTCATGAGCGCGCGGGCCATCTCCAGCAGCTTGCGCTGGCCGCCGCTCAGGCCGGCGGCGTACTCGTCGCGGAGGTGGTCGAGCTTGAACCGCCGGAGCAGCTCGTCGGCCCGGTCGCGGTTGTCGGCCTCGATGCGGCCCCAGCGGCCGGGGGTGAACAGGGCGGGCAGGAACCGCTCGCCGGGGTTCGCGGCGGCGAGCAGCATGTTGTCGAGCACGCTGAGGCGCCCGAGCGTCTTGGTGAGCTGGAAGGTGCGGACCATCCCCCGCCGGGCGAGCCGGTGGGGCTTCACGCCGTCGGCCCGCTCGCCCTCGAAGGTCCAGGAGCCCTCGTCGGCCCGGTCGAAGCCGCAGAGCAGGTTGAAGAACGTGGTCTTGCCGGCGCCGTTGGGCCCGATGAGGGAGGTGATGATCCCCCGCTCGACCTCCAGGTGGTCGACGTCGACCGCGGTGACGCCGCCGTAGCGCCGGGTCACCCCGGAGGCCACGAGGATCGGGTCGGGCTTGGCCACCCCGGGTTCGCGGGCGACGTCTGCGAGCGGGCTACTGGCGGGCACCGGCCAACATCTCCTTCTTCGATCCGAGGATGCCCTGCGGTCGGTAGACCATGAGGAGCATCAGGCCGAGGCCCATGATGGCGAGGCGGAGGGCGCCCACGGTGGTGTCGCTCACGTCGAACCACAGGTTGTTGATGACGCCCTCGGCGAACTGGATGACGAACCAGTAGACGACGCTGCCGACGACCGGTCCCCAGATGGTGCCCGCGCCGCCGAGGATCACGACCGTGTAGATGGCGAAGGTGAGCGGGGCGATCCAGCGCGACGGGCTGATGGCGCCGGCCTGGAGGACGATCAGCATGCCGGCGAAGGCGCCGATGACGCCGCCGAGCACGAACGACTGGAGCTTGTAGACCACCACGTTCTTGCCGAGCGCCCGGGCGGCGTCCTCGTCCTCGCGGATCGACTTGAGCACCCGGCCCCAGGGGCTGCGGACGAGCAGGTACACGAGCAGGCAGGCGACGAGCGTGAGCCCCCAGGTCCAGAGCATCGCCCAGAGCTGCTGGTGGCTGAACACGAACGACTCGCCGATGCCGTAGCCGCCGGGCCTGGGCTCGAAGACGTTGTGCTCGTAGAAGCCGAGCTTGCTGCTGAGGCCGCCGAAGCCGCGGGCGCCGCCGGTGAGGCGCGCGCTCGGGCCGGCGTTCGCCACCAGGCGCAGCATCTCCGCCACCGCGATGGTCACGATGGCCAGGTAGTCGCCGCGCAGGCGGAGGGTGGGGATGCCGAGCAGCAGGCCGAGGACGACCGCGGCGCCGACCCCGAGCAGGATGCCGACCCCGAGGCCCCAGCCCCGCTCGGCGGCGATGCCCACCCCGTAGGCGCCGACGAGCATGAAGCCGACGTGGCCGAAGTTGGAGAGGCCGGTGTAGCCGAAGTGCAGGTTGAGGCCGACCGCGGCGAGCGCGTGGTAGGCGGCCTGGAAGCCGATGGCGGTCTGGAGCGCCAGGGCGAGGATGCTGAGCCAGCTCATCGTGGTGCCCCCGTCATCCGAACCGCTCCTTCTTGCCGAGGATGCCCTGCGGCCGGATCAGCAGCACCAGGATGAGCACCGCCATCGCGGTGACGAACTTGTAGCTGGTGTCGATGAACAGGCCGCTCATCTCCTGGGCGATGGCGACCACGAGGGCCCCGAGCACCGCGCCGTACGCGCTGCCGAGGCCGCCGAGCACCACGGCGGCGAACATCGACAGCAGCAGCACGAAGCCCATGTCGAACTTCACGTTGACGGTCAGGCCGTACAGCACGCCGCCGAGCGCGGCGAGGCCGCCGCAGAGCGCCCAGACGACGAGGACGATCCGGTCGACGTCGATGCCGGAGGAGGCGGCGAGGTCGGCGTTGTCGGAGACGGCTCGGATGGCGGTGCCAAGGCGGGTTCGCCGCAGCATGATCGTCATCGCCACGAGCACCACGGCGCACACCACGATGATGAGCCGGTCGTTGGGCGTGAGCCGGAAGACCAGCAGCTTGCTCTCCCGCTGGCCGGAGGCGGCCGTGTACTGCTTGGAGCCGACGCCGAAGTAGATCTGGAGGATGTTGCGGGCGAAGATCGACAGGCCGATGGTCACGACCATCATCGACAGCATCGCCATGCGCCGCCGTCGCAGGGGTCGCCAGATGCCGACGTCGGAGGCCGCGCCGAACGCGGCACCCACCGCCACGGCAGGTATGACCGCCAACCAGAAGGGCAGGCCGGCGCTGTTGAACCCGTAGGCGGCGACGGCGCCGATCGTGACCATCTCCGCGTGGGCGAAGTTCACGAGCCCGGTCACGCCGAAGACGAGGGAGAGGCCGACCGCGGCCACCCCGAGGATGAGGCCCAGGCGGACGCCCTTGGCGAAGGTGGTGGCGTAGTCCTCGAAGTCCCGGGCACCCCGGGTGTCCTCGCCCATGCGGAACACCGCCTGCTGGTCCCCGAAGGTCACCTTGACCGCACCGAGCGTGGCGAAGCGCTCGTCGGTGAGCGAGAAGCCCTCGGGCAGGGTCTCCTCGTCCAGGCGGACCTGGTAGGTGCCGTTGCCGGGCAGCTCCACGACGAAGACGCCGCCCTCGTCGGTCACCGCCTCACCGATGGCCTCGCCGTCCTTCGACACCGTGATGGTGACGCCGGCCGGGTACGCCGCCGCGCCGTCCTGGATCTGGCAGAGCCGGCCCCAGATCGACGGCGGGAGCGGGCCGCCGTACTGCTCGACCGCCTCCACCTTCGTGAACGCGCACGCCTTGGCCTCGGCCGCCTCCTGCGTCGACGTGTCCTGCGCCGCAGCCTGGGCCGCCGGCCAGAGGAACCCGAGCGCCACGAGGCACAGGAGCACTCGTGGGGAGCGGAGGGCGTCGGGAAGATGCATGGTGGCGGCATCGTAGTGACCGCCGGCACCCGGCGTGGACGATGCGGTGTCCGATCACCGCCGACGAGCCCGCCGACCGCGTGCGCTCAGCCGACGAAGCCGGCGGCGTCGAGCACTTCGTCCAGGGTGCCGACCGCGCCGGTGACGAACGGGCCGAACTCGGCGTAGCGGGCCGAGGCCCGGTCGTAGCGCATCGTGTAGACGACCTCCTTGAGGTCGTCGGGCCGCTCGCCGAACAGGGTGACGCCCCACTCCCAGTCGTCGATGCCGGTCGAGCCGGTGATGAGCTGGACGATGCGGCCCGCGAAGGTGCGGCCGGTGGCGCCGTGCTCGTACATGAGGTCACGGCGGTCGTCGAAGGGCAGCTCGTACCAGTTCTGGCCGGGCTCGCGCCGCTTCGACATGGGGTAGAAGCAGAAGGCGTTGCGCCCGGGCGGCGGGAGCTGGGGCCGCAGGCGGGCCTCGGCCATCTTCTCCGGGAGCCCCTCGGCGTACTCGGACAGCTCGGTGAGCGACACGTACGAGTCGGCCACGAGCAGGCCGGCGGCGGCGATCGCGGTCTGGAGGCGGCGGAGCGTCCAGAGGTCGGCGCCGACCGCCATGAAGCCGACGTCGGCCTTGTGGCCGAGCACCGCGACCGGCACGACCTGCACCTCGGCGGCTCGGGCCTCCTCGACGGCGGCGACGACGGCGGCGCGGTCCGCATCGGGCGCGGCGACGCAGAACAGGTGGAGGACGGCCAGACCGGTGGCGGGGGTGAGGGGCTCGGGCATGGGCTCGACGCTACCGCCGCGCCCCGCCCCGACCGTCCTCGGGCCGCGGGCCCTCGGCGCGGGGTGGAGATCCGGCCGGGTCCGGGGTAGAACGGTCGTCGGCCCCCAGGGCCTGCGTCCCGGGATGCCCGCCGGCACCTCCCCTCCTGCGGACGGCCGGCGGCGACCTCCACGGGGAGGATCTCGATGCTCATCCGCCACCTGGGCGCCCGGGGCGGGCGCGACCTGGTCGTGACGACCCACGACCCCGACGCGACCGTCGCGGAGCTGAGCCGCGCCCTGGCGCCGGACCGCCCGGTCGTGCCGCTCGTGGTCGACGGCCGGGAGGTGCCGCCGGCGACCCCGCTCGACCGCGCCGCGCTCGGCACCGGCTCGGGGGTGCGGCGCCTGGACGACCCGCCACCGCCCGCGCCCCCACCGCCGGGAACCCCGGTGCTGGTGGTGGTCGGCGGCCTCGACAGCGGGCGGCGCCTGCCCCTGCCGCCCGGGACCTGGATCCTGGGACGCCGTTCGGCGGACGATGCCCACCCCGGCGTCGGCGGTACACGGGCTGACGGGACTCCGGCCGAACTCTCCGGCGTCGGTCGCTCCGGCGCCTGCGGGACTCCGGCCGACCTCGGCGTGGCGGACCCCACCGTGTCGCTCCGCCAGGCGATCCTGCACGTGACGGCGGGCGACGGCCGGGCCTCCCCGGGCCGCGGGTCACCCACCGGGCCGGCGGGTGACCAGGTCGTGGTGGTCGAGCCGCTGCCGGCCACCAACCCGACGCTGCTCGACGGCGTGCCGCTGCGCGGACCCACCCCGTGGCACGTCGGTTCGGTGCTGCGCTGCGGCAACGCCCGCCTCCGCCTGGAGCGTCGTCCCGAGCCGGCCCCTGCCCGGGACGGGGTCGGCGGGCCACCGCCGTGGCCGCTGCACCGCCGGCCGGAGCCCCCGCCGCCCGAGGAGCCGGCCCCGCTCCGGCCGCCCGAGGAACCGGAGCGGGCACCGGCGGTCACCCCGATCGGCGTCGCGGCCGTGCTCGGGTCGCTCGTGGCGGCCGGGGTCCTCGTGCTGCTGCTCGGGTCCTGGCTGTACGCGGCGTTCGCCGCCCTCGGCCCGGTGCTGGCGGTGGCGTCCGCGCTGGACAGCCGGCGGCGCCGGCGACACCACGACCGTCGCAGCCGGCGTCGGCGGGCCGCCGACCTCCACCGGTTCCGGGACGACCTGCTCGCCCGGGTCGAGGCGGTGCGGCGAACACTCGTCGCCCGCCACCCCGACCTGGCCACCTGCATCGCGCTGGCCGGCGGCGAGGCGGGCGACGAAGGCGGTAGGGCGGGCGACGGCCCCGGCGAACCGGGGGGGCCGGGCGGCCCCGGGCCGGACCCCCGCTGCTGGCGTCGCCGCACGGCCGACGCGGGCGCGCACGCGGTCCGCCTGGGCCGGGGCTCGGTCGCCGTCGCGGTGCCGGTGGTCGGTCACGCCGATCGGCGGCCCGCCGACGTGGCCGAGGTGATCCGGCGGGCGACCGTCCTGCACGGCGCCCCGGTCCTCCTGCCGATCGAGCCGGGCCGACCGGTCGCGCTGGTGGGCGACCCCGAGGCGTGCCGGGCCGTGGCCCGGTCGGTGGTGGTGCAGGCCGCGGTGCTCCACGGCCCCGCCGACCTGCGGGTGGCCGCGGTAGCGGCCGGCGGGCCGGCGGAGCGCTGGTCCTGGGTGGCCTGGCTGCCCCACGCGATCGACACCGGGGCACGCCGACTGGTGGCGACCGACGACGCGGTACCCGGCGGCGAGGCGGCCACCGACCTCCTCCGGGCCCTGGCGCCACCGGCGAGCGACGGGTCGACCGGACCCACCGCAGCGGCGACCGGTGCCGGGGCGGTCCCGCCGGAACGCCGCAGCCTGGTGGTCCTCGACCACCCGGCCGGTCTGGCGGCGCGCCGGGGACCGGTCCGGTCGCTGCTGCGGCTCGGGCTGGATGCGGCGAGCGGCGTGGTGCCGCTCGTGGTGGTCGGTGAGGGCGACGTGCCGGCCGGCTGCGCCGTGGTCCGGGTGGCAGCCGACGGCTCCGGCCGGGCCCCGGGCGCCGAGGGCCCGTGCGTGCTCGACGGCACGTCGGTCGCCGTCGCCGCCGCGGCCGCCCGATCGCTCGCCCGGGCCGAGGACCCCGAGGTGGACGACGCCGGTCGCGGCCTACCCGCCCGCGTCGACCTGGTCGACCTGTTGGGCGTCGAGCGCCTGACGCCCGTGGCGATCGCCGCCCGCTGGCAGGCCGCCGGGCCCGACCCGCGGTCGACCGCCGTCCTCGGCCGCGGCGACGACGGCCCGTGCGTGCTCGACCTGGCCGCCGACGGTCCGCACGCGCTGGTCGCCGGCACGACCGGTGCCGGCAAGAGCGAGCTCTTGCGCTCGCTCGTCACGTCGCTGGCGGTCGGCTCCTCGCCCCGGTACCTGACGTTCGTGCTCGTGGACTTCAAGGGCGGGAGCGCGTTCGACGCCTGCGCCCGGCTGCCCCACACCACCGGGCTGGTCACCGACCTGGACGACCACCTCGCGGCTCGGGCGCTGCGCTGCCTGGACGCGGAGCTACGCCATCGAGAGCGCCGGCTGCGCGCCGCGGGCGCCACCGACCTGGCCGCGTTCCGCGCCCGCCCCGGCGCTGCCGCCGAGGCGCCCCTGCCCCGGCTCGTGGTGGTCGTGGACGAGTTCGCCACGCTCGCCGCCGAGCTGCCCGACTTCGTGGACGCGCTCGTCGGCATCGCGCAGCGGGGCCGCAGCCTCGGCGTTCACCTGATCCTCGCCACCCAACGCCCGTCCGGCGCCGTCAGCGACAACATCCGCGCCAACACCGCCCTGCGGATCGCGCTGCGGGTGCAGGACCGCGCCGACAGCAGCGACGTGCTGGAGGTGCCCGACGCCGCGACCCTGCCCCGCGGCGTGCCGGGGCGGGGGCCCGCGCGCCCCCGCCCCCGCGGGCCGGCGATGGGGCAGACCCCCCACACCCGCGGGACCCCGGGCCCGCGCGCCCCCGCCCCGCGCCACCCCCCCCCCCCCCCG
>Ga0182792_1000692_pt1 | contig 30351 bp, 32 predicted proteins | sample Passage237B_FD_130497 | JGI IMG/M metagenome (GOLD analysis project Ga0182792, IMG submission 130497) | Cellulose adapted compost microbial communities from Newby Island Compost Facility, Milpitas, CA, USA - Passage2 37B (version 2) (version 2) ...
ATGCCCGAGCGGGTGGAGGTGAACAGCAGGCGGTCGCCGTCGGGCGACCACGCCAGGCCGTTGACCTTGCGGTTGTCGAAGGTCAGGCGCGCCGGTGCGCCGCCGTCCAGGCCCACGCGGTGCAGGTCCTTGGTGACCTCGTTGACGCCGCGCACGAACACCAGCGAGCGGCCGTCGGGAGCGAAGCGCGGGTCGACGTCGCCCAGCGTTCCCGGCGGCGGGTCGGTGACGACGCGGCGCCCGCCGCCGTCGAGCGCGGACAGGACGATGCGGTAGGGCCGGGTCGCGTCCTCGCGCGCGGCATAGGCGATGCGCGTGCCGTCCGGGGCGAGCGCCAGGCCGCGCACGTCGCCGGCATCGACGTCGTGGAACAGACGGGTGGCGCCGCCGCCCAGCGCGGACACGCGCATCATCGACACGCCGCCGTCCTCGTGGCGCGCGAACAGCAGCGCGCGCCCGTCCGGGAACCAGGCGGGGTAGCGCTCGCTGGCGGCGCTGGCGGTGAGGTTGAGCATGTCCTCGCTGCCGACCGTCTTGACGTGCACGTCGAAGGCGCCGCCCTCGCCGCCGTCCCAGATGAAGGCCACGCGGCTGCCGTCCGGCGATAGCGCCGGCTCCAGTTCCCGCCCGACGAAGCTGGTCAGCGGACGCACCTCGTAGCCGTTCGCGGGCACGCCGCCGGCGGACGGGCGCAGGCCCGGCAGGAAGGCGAGGGCCGCGGCGCCGGCCGCGGCCGCGACGCTGACGGCGGCCAGGCGCAGGCGCGTGCGGCGTGGCCCGGCGCCCGGCGCGGAGGAGGCCGCCGGCGCGACGGGGCCGGCGGCACCGGCCTCCGCGGCCGGAAGCGCCGCGGGTCCGGCGGGCGCGACCGCGGCGGCGATCCGGGCCGGGGCGATGGGCGCGACCAGACGGTAGCCGCCCTTGCGGATGGTCTCGATGTACCGGGGCGCCTGCGGGTCGTCCTCCAGGATCTTGCGCAGCTCGGAGATGGCGCGGTTCAGCAGGTAGTCGTCGCCGACGGTGCCGGCCCAGACGGTGTCCAGGAACGCCTCGCGTGGCACCACCGCGCCCGGCCGGCCGGCCAGCAGCACCAGCACCTGCATCACCTTGGGCTCGACCTGCACCACGCGGCCGTGCAGGGAAATGCGGTTGAGCGAAGGCTGCACCAGCGCCTCGCCCACGGTGAAGCCGGCGGGCGCGCGCACCGCCCGTTCGGCGGGCAGGTCGATCTTGCCGATGGCCGTCTGCTCGCTCATCCGTTCCGCCCGAAAGCGTCCTCCGGCGCGCCAGACAGCGCCCGCAGCCAATCTATAGCAAATCCGTAGCTTCCCTCCATCCAGCCCGGGCGCGTCCCGGCGTCTGCTCGCGGGCATGCCGGCCACCGCCGGCGTCGTGTATGCCCAACCAGCCAGGAGGAAGGCTCCATGCCCGGTTCACGAGTCCGAACGGCCTGCGCGGCGGCGCTGGCCCTGATGGGGATGTCCCTGCCGGCGCAGGCGCAGACGCCCGCGTCCACGCTCTACCAGCGCAACTGCGCCGCCTGCCACGGCGCCGAACGGCAGGGCACCGGTCTGGGCCCGCCGCTGGCCGCCGGCACCTACCGCTATGGCGGCACCCGCGGCGACCTGGCCCGCATCATCCGCAACGGCATCCCGTCGCGCGGCATGCCGGCCTTCGGCGCGACGCTGGCGCCGGAGGAGATCCAGGCGCTGGCCGAGTTCCTGCCCGCGCGCCAGGCCCGGCCGCAGCCGGAGGCCGAGCGCGAGGAACAGCGCGAGGCCGAACCGCCGCGGCAGTTCCAGCCCGTCCCCGGCGTGGCCGACACCCTGGACTACGCGGTGCGGGTGGAGCGCTTCGCCGACGGCCTGCAGACGGTCTGGTCGATGGCCTTCCTGGACGCCCGCACCGCGCTGGTCAGCGAGCGCCCCGGGCGCCTGCGCATCGTCCGCGACGGCGTGCTGCAGCCGCAGCCGGTGCGCGGCATCCCCGAGGTGCACGTGCGCGACCACCCGTGGAACCAGGGCGGCCTGCTCGACATCGCGGTGGACCCGGACTATCCGCGCAACGGCTGGATCTACCTGTCCTACAGCCACCGCCTGGACCGCGCCGGCCCCGAGGGCGAGCCGCTGGCCATGACCCGCGTGGTGCGCGGGCGCATCCGCGATGGCGCCTGGGTGGACCAGCAGGTGGTGTTCGAGGCCGATCCCGCGGCCTACGGCGAGACCTTCTGGCACTACGGCGGGCGCATGGTGTTCGACCGCGCGGGGCGGCTGCTGTTCTCCGTCGGCGACCGCGGCGCGCAGGAGATGGCGCGCGAGCCGGGCCGGCCCAACGGCAAGGTGCACCGGGTGATGCCCGATGGCGCCATCCCCGCGGACAACCCGTTCCGCGGCGGCGATGGCGCGCTGCCCTCGGTGTACAGCCTGGGCCACCGCAACCCGCAGGGCATCGCGCTGGAGCCCGCGACCGGGCGCGTCTGGTCCACCGAGCACGGCCCGCGCGGCGGCGACGAGCTGAACATCGTCGAGCGCGGCGCCGACTACGGGTGGCCCGTGGCTACCTACGGCATCAACTACGACGGCACCGTGCTGACGCCGCACACCCACGCCGAGGGCGTGCGCCAGCCGCTGCACTACTGGCGGCCCTCGATCGGGGTGTCGGGCCTGGCCTTTTACCAGGGCGACCAGTTCCCGCTGTGGCGGGGGAAGCTGCTGGTCACCGCGCTGGCGCCGCGCGAGCTGCGCCTGCTCACCCTGGACGGGGACCGCGTGCTGCACGAGGAAATCCTGCTCAAGACCGAGGGCCGCCCGTACGAGCCGGTGGTGGGCCCGGACGGCGCCATCTACCTGGTCACCGACGCGCCCGGACAGATCCTGCGCCTGACCGCGCACGAGGAACGGCGCCAGTAGCGCCGCCCCGACCCATGCATCCCGACCCCGAAGAGGAGAGAACGATGAGGACGCCCGTTGCCACCCTGCTGGTTTCCGCCGCCCTGGCCGTGCCCACCGCCACGCCGGCGCAATCGCTGCGTCCGGCCCTGGACTTCGCCACGGCCGACGCCATCCGCGACCATTGCCTCGCGCATGCCGCCCGGGCGGGCCACGCCGTGGCGGTGGCGGTGTTCGACCAGGGTGGAGACCTGCTGAGCTTCGCCAACGACGGCGCGTCGCCGGCCACCGGCGCCGTCGCGCAGTGGAAGGGGCGTTCGGCCGCGATTTACCGCGTCTCCACCGCGACCACCGGCGCCTGGAACGTGCCGACCGCGCCGATGATCGCCACGGTGGAGGGCGGGGTGCCGCTGTACACGGCCGGGGGCGTCGGCATCGGCGGCGTCGGCGTGTCCGGCGCGCCGCCACGGTTCGATGCCGAATGCGGCGCGCGCGCGGCGGAGTCGGTGGGGCTGGCCGCGGCTCCGGGCAGGTAGCCGCGGCTGTGACGCGGGTGGCGGCGCGCGCGCCGTGGCCGCCGTTCCCCCCGCGCGGCGTCGACTGCGGCGCGCAGGCCCAAGGGTGCGGGAGGGTCGATGGTAGCGGTAACGCGCGGCAGTGGGTAACCTCGGCAGTCCGCGTGCGCGCCGCCGCCGGCGTGCGCATCCAGAGCTTTCCCGGGGAGGGTTTTCATGCCGACACTGCCGTCTTTGGCCTCGTACCGCCGCCTGCTGCGGCCCGTCCTGCTCGCCGCCGCCGCGTTCGCCGCCGCGCCCGTCCCGGCCCAGCCCTCGGGTGGCCCCTACGGGCCGGTGCCGCAGCGCTACGAGGTGCCGGCCACGGACACGGTCTACTACGTCGCGCCCGATGGCGACGCCGCCGCGCCCGGCACCTCGCTGGCGCGGCCGACCACCATCGAAGCGGCCATCGCCCGCGTGGTCACCGGCGATGCCATCGTCATGCGCGGCGGCACCTACCGCACCGGCGGCCTGCAACTGAACCAGGGCATCACGATCCAGCCCTACCTGGACGAGCGCCCGGTGCTGAAGGGCACCCGGGTGGCGACCGAATGGGAAGCGCTGCGCGAGAACGTCTGGCGCACCAAGTGGACCACGCTGTTCCCCGCGCAACCGCTGGGCTGGTGGCGCCGCGAACGCGAAGGCATGCGCACGCCGCTGCACCGCTTCAACAACGACATGGTCTTCGTCGACGGCAGGCTGCTGCAGTCGGTCGGCTGGGAAGGCGAGCTGGACGAGAACTCGTTCTACATCGACTACGCCAACGGCTACGTCTACATCGGCGTGGACCCGAAGGACAGGCAGGTCGAGATCACCGCGCACGACATCGCGCTGCATCGCCCCTCGCGCCCGGTGCACGGCAAGGAATCGGACCGCAAGGGGCCGACCCTCCGCGGCATCACCTTCACCCAGTACGCCTACCGCGCCATCGACATCGAGGGCAAGAAGCCCTCGACCGGGCCCAACGAGGAGCCGACCGACGACCCGGTGGGCGTCTCGCCCGAATCGGCCCACGGCAAGGAAGTGGTGGGCACGACGCTGGAGAACGTCACCATCAGCTTCACCTCGCGCGTGGCCGGCTACTTCCGCGGCGACGGCCTGGTGATCCGCAACTCGCTGGTCAGCGACACCGGCACCGAGGGCATCTACGTCATCGGTTCCTCGGACGTGTTGCTGGAGCGCAACATCGTCCGCCGCAACAACATCGAGCAGCTCACCGGCTACTACCCGGCGGCGGTGAAGATCTTCAACCAGTCCCACCGGGTGGTGGTGCGCGACAACCTGATCGTCGACCACCCGCATTCCAACGGCGTGTGGTACGACGTGGGCAACGTCGAGGGCGTCTTCGCCGGCAACCACGTCGAAGGCACCCAGATCGGCTTCTTCTTCGAGATCTCCAAGGGCGTGACGGTGGCCGGCAACGTGTTCGTGGACAACGAACAGGGCATCCGCGTGCTCAACAGTTCCGGCGCGCGCATCTACCACAACACCTTCCTCGACTCGCCCGTGCTGTTCGACCGCAACGAGCGCAGCGCCCAGGGCGACCATTTCGGCTGGCACCCGCAGACCGGCCCGGACGTGGACGAGCGCGAGGGCCACGTGTTCGAGGGCAACCTGCTGGCCGCCGGCCCGGGCTTCACCGCGCCGCTGCTGCGCTTCGAACAGCCGGCCGCGATGTGCGGCCAGCTGACCCGGCCGATGACCACGCGCGTGGACGGCAACGCCTACGTGCGCGCCACCGTGGGCGACGAGCCGCTGGTGGTGTGGAGCCCGGCGCGCGGCAAGGAATGCCAGGCCGGTTACGCCACGCTGGAGGCGTTCCGCAAGGCCGCCGGCGTGGAGGCGCGGGGCCGCGCCTGGATGCCGTACGCGGGCGCGCTGTTCCGCAGCGTGGAGCTGAGCCGCTTCGAACTGGCACGGCGCCCGGAAGGCATGCAGGAAGTGCCGGTGGCCGAGGAAGCGCGCAGGGTGCTCGGCTGGGATGCGCCGACGCACGTGCCTGGCGCCTACCCGGCCCCGTAGGCCCCATGTTGCGGGCGACCGCTGCCGGGGCTGGCGGCGGTCGTGCCGCGCTTTGCACGGGCAGGCCCGCCGGAGGGCGGTTCCCGCAAGGCCACCGGGTCGCCGGCAAGCCGGCGCCTGCAGGGCCGGTGCGGAAGCGAAGGCCGCGTCTCCGTCACGTGCCACGCTTGTGGAAGTACACGCGCCCGGCTGCCCAGCGCAGGGGCGGCGAGTGCAGCAGCAGGTCGAAGGGCCAGTCGAACTGCATGCGGTCGTAGGCCCAGCGCAGGGCCCGCTTGAAGCGGAAGCGCGGCGCCGCCTCGACGGCCACGCGCTCCGGCTCGGGCCCGCCGTCGCGCAGGTGTGCGGCGATGGCCCGGCCCACCGCCCAGCCGTGTTCCCAGGCCGAGTGGATGCCGCCGGCCGTGACCGGCGAGACCACGCCGGCCGCGTCGCCCACGAGGATGGCGCCGTCGCGCGCCATGTCGAACACCGGCCCGCTGCAGGGGATCAGCCCGGCGCGGGTATGGCCCGGGCGCAGGTGCCGCGGCAGGCCGCCGGCCATGCCCACGCGCAGCAGGAAGCCGTCGATGTCGGGCACCCGGGCGCGCGCCGGGTCGTGGCGCAGCGCCAGCCCGGCCTGGATGCCGGTGGGGTTCTGCGCGATCCAGCCGATGTAGCCCGGCGCGTAGCGCTTGCTGATGAAGCAGTGCAGTGCCTCGGGCCGCGCCAGCACGCTGCCGGGGAATTCGTACTCGATGCCGTAGAGGAACTGGCGCACCTGGCCCAGGCCGCAATGCCGCGCCACGCGCGAGCGCGCCCCATCGGCGCCGACCAGATAGCGGGTGGGGCCGACCCCGTCCACGTGCCAGCCGCCTCCGCTGCGCGTGCACGACGTGAACGCGCAGCCCAGCCGCAGGTCCACGCCGTGGGCCTGCATCTGTCCGGCCAGCCAGCGCATGACCGCCGGCGTGTCGGTGGTGAGGAAGTAGTAGCCCGGCGCGGCCAGCGCCACCTGCTTCAGGCTGGGCGCGTACAGCCGAACCTGTTCGATGCGCCGGGTCATCTCCGCCGGGATGCGGTTGAGCAGCGTCTGCTCGGCCGCCTCCTTCACGATGATGCCGGTGGTGTGCAGCTTGTCGCCCGGGTCGCGCTTGCGCTCGAGCACGCACACGTGCAGGCCGCGCTGCGCGGCGGCGATGGCGCAGGCGGCGCCTGCGAAGCTGGCGCCCACGACCACCAGGTCGGGGCCGGATGGGGAGGGGGCCTGTGGCATCGGCGCTCTCGGCAACGGACGCGGCGCACGGTAGCGGCCGGATGCGGAGCCCCGATGAGGCGGATGTGAAGCGGGCCGCGCATGGGGGTGGGAAAAATCCCGTCATGGCTCGGAAACTGCCGAGGCTCGGCCGCGTGTTCCCCTACTGCGGCGGCTCCGCCGCCCGGCTATCGTTGGCCGGCGCTGCTGTCGCAGCGTGCAGCATCCCCCGCCCGGCGCCCGCGTTGCGTCGGGGGATGCACCGGCCCACCCCTGGGGCCGCTTGGTGCATCGGCCGCCTCGTCGCGGCCTTTTTTTTCGGCGCGGGGCGCCGGTCGCGTGGCCGGCGTGCGCGGGACGCCAGCCGGGTGCGGCGCCGCGGAGTGCGGCTGGCCGGCGCCGAGCGGGGGCGCTCAGAGGTTGGTGTAGCTGGCGTTGCCCAGTCCGGTACCGATGGTCAGCACGGCCCAGCGCCGGGCCTTGCGCATGCGCAGGCGCTCGCTCAGGCCCTGGACCACGGCGTCGTTGTGCAGCACCACGCCGGGCGTGCGGCCGCCGATCGGGTCCAGGCGCTCGGCCAGCGCGCCGGGCAGGTGGAACGGCGGGTTCCAGTCGCCGGGGAGATTCTGGGCCCCCTGCGGGATGCTGCCGTCGGCCTCGATCCGGCCCGGGCAGGCCACCCCGACGAAGGGCGCCAGGCGGATGCCCAGGGTACGCGCCTGCGCGGCCAGGCCGTTGAGCATGGCCGCCAGCCGCGCGACGGCCTCGCCGCGGCCGGGCTCGTCGTCGGCATGGCGCCACTTCACCCGTTCGGCCACGCGTGCCGCGCCGCCGCCGGGGTCGGCGTCCAGGCGGTGCTCGACGATGCCGCAGCGGATCTTGGTGCCGCCCACGTCCACGGCGAGGAAGGCGTCGTGCCCGCGGTACTCCTCCGGCAGCAGCGGGACCCAGCCCAGCAGGCCGCCCTCGTCGGCGTGGTGGCGCAGCAGGCGCACCCGCACCGGCGCCTCCGCGTTCTCCAGCAGCCGCATCGCGCGGCGGATGGCCAGGCCGCCGGCCTCGTGGTCGGGGAAGCCGCCGCCCAGGAGCAGGCGGTCCACGCGGTCCCACTCCGGCTGCGCGAGGAAGGCCTGCACCACGTGCGCCAGCTGCCGCGCGTACTCCTCGATGGCCAGGTGCAGCAGGTGCGCCGCGTCCGGGTCGCCGCCCACCAGCACCAGGTCGATGGCCTTCTTGGACAGTTCCGCCGCCGGCGTCCGCCCGAACGGGTCCTTGGCGGTGCGCTGGCGCTCGCGCGCGGCGTCCAGCAGCCGGCGGAACGCGGTCTGGCTGGCGCGGTCGCCGAGGAAGCCTTCGCCCTCCGGGTCGCGGATGGCCAGGTTGTAGTTGTCGATCGAAAGCCCGGGCAGGCGGACGGCACCGTGCCGGCCGCGGTCGTCCCCGGGCGGGGCGGATGCGCGCTTGGTCATGCCCGGACCCTAGCCGCCCGGCCGTGAGCCCCGGGTCCATGGCGGCAGGGTGCGGATGTCGATCCGCGGTGGCATGGTGCGTCGTGAGGTCGAGACCGTCCCCCAGGAGGAACCGCCATGCCGCTCGTCAAGCCCATCACCCCGCACCTGTGGTTCGACACCCAGGCCCGCGAAGCCGCGGCGTTCTACTGCGGGGTGTTCCCCGATTCGCGCATCGCGTCGGTGGTGCGCCTGCGCGGCACCCCGTCCGGCGACTGCGACGTGGTGAACTTCGTGCTGCACGGCCAGCCGTTCATGGCCATCAGCGCCGGGCCGTACTTCACCTTCAATCCGTCGATCTCGTTCATGGTCCGCTTCGACCCGCGCACGCCGGGCTCGCGCGAGCGCCTGGAGGCCACCTGGGCCGCGCTGACCGACGGCGGCACGGCGCTGATGCCGCTGGACGCCTATCCCTTCAGCCCGTACTACGGCTGGGCCCAGGACCGGTACGGGCTGTCCTGGCAGCTGATCACGGTGGACCCGGCCGCACCGCCGCGCCCGGCCATCGTGCCGGTGCTGATGTTCACCGGCGAGGCCTACGGCAAGGCCGAGGAGGCGGGCGCGTTCTACCGCGAGGTGTTCGGCGACGCCGAGGCCGGCGAGATGGCGCGCTACCCGGAAGGCATGCCGCACGACCGCGCGGGGACGGTGACCTATTCGGATTTCCGGCTGGGCCCGACCTGGTTCGGCGCGATGGACAGCGGCTACCCGCACGGCTTCGGCTTCAACGAGGCGGTGTCGTTCCTGGTGCATTGCCGCGACCAGGACGAGATCGACCGTTACTGGGTCCGGCTGTCCGCGGTCCCCGAAGCCGAGCAGTGCGGCTGGTGCAAGGACCGCTTCGGCGTGTCCTGGCAGATCTCGCCGGTGGTGCTGGACGCGCTGATGACCTCCGGCGACGCGGCGGTGGTCGACCGCGTCACCCGCGCCTTCCTGGGCATGAAGAAACTCGACGTGGCGGCCATCGAGGCGGCCGGCCGCGGCGAGGGGCCCGCCTGACGGCCTGCGGGGCCGGCCTGGCAGCCACGACGGACGCGCGCCGCGGCGCGCCGTTGCGTGGCAACGGTCGCAGGACGGACGCCTGCGCGGCCCGGCGCCGCCGTGGCCGTGTAGAGTGGCCGCCCCTCCGCATGCGAAATCCCGCCATGACCCAGACTGCCGCGGCCGTGTCCTATCCCATCGGCGTCCCGGGCCGGCCCTGGGGCGAGGCGGAGCGGGCACAGTGGCTGGGGCGGCAACGGCGCCAGCGCAGCCACGCGGACGACGTCGTGGCGGCCGTGGCGCGGCTGGCGGACCGCTTCGACGTGGTCGAGTACGGACGCCTGGCGCCCGAGGCCGGCGCGCATCCGCTGCTGGCCCTGCGCAGCCGCGACTGGGACGAGGCGCTGCCGACGGCGCTGGTCACCGGCGGGGTGCACGGCTACGAGACCAGCGGCGTGCACGGCGCGCTGGAATTCGCCGCGCACCACGCCGCCGACTACGCCGGCCGCGCCAACCTGCTGGTGGTGCCCTGCGTGAGTCCCTGGGGCTACGAGCACGTGCAGCGCTGGAACCGGCAGGCGATCGACCCCAACCGCGCCTTCCGCGCCGACAGCCCCGCGCCCGAATCGGCGGCGCTGATCCGGCTGCTGGCGCCGCTGCAGGGCAGGGTGCGCGTGCACGTGGACCTGCACGAGACCACCGACACCGACGAGACCGAGTTCCGCCCGGCGCTGGCGGCGCGCGACGGAAAGCCGTTCGCGCCCGGCGGCATCCCCGACGGCTTCTACCTGGTGGGCGACAGCGAACGCCCGCAGCCGGCGTTCCAGGCGGCGATCATCGCGGCGGTGGAGCGGGTCACCCACATCGCGCCGGCGGACGCGCAGGGCCGGCTCATCGGTTCGCCGGTGGTGGACCGCGGGGTGATCGAGTACCCGTGCCGCGCGCTGGGCCTGTGCGCGGGCGCCACCGATGCGCCGTTCGTCACCACCACCGAGGTCTATCCCGACAGCCCGCGCGCCACGCCGGCGCAGTGCAACGCGGCGCAGGTGGCGGCCGTCCGCGCGGCCATCGACCACGCGCTGGCCGCCGGCTGAGCCGGGCCGCCCCGCCGGTCAGGGCGCCTCGAGCGAGGCCTGCAGCGCCGTGGCCAGCGCCGCGTCGCCGCTCACCAGGTCGGTCCAGCGCAGTTGCAGCCCCTTGCGGCGCCCCTTGGGCACCAGTTTCAGGCCCTCGGGATCGAGGGTGAGCGTGTACGGCCGGCCGTCGATGTCCAGCTCGCGTTTCAGCGGCCTGTCGAGCGGAGTCATGGCGTCGCCTCGTTGCTGCCTGGCGCGACCATGCAACGGGCAGCGTTGCAGCCGGGTCAACGCGGCCGCGCCGCCGGCGGGTCAGACCGACACGGCCGTCTCGGTCATGCCCTCGCTGCCGAACAGGCGCAGGTAGCGCTGGACCTCGCGCGGATCGCCGGTGGCCTTGGCCGGGTTGTCCGACAGCTTCACCGCCGGGCGGCCGTTGGCCTCCACCACCTTGCACACCAGCGAGATCGGGTCCAGGGCGTCGGTCGGGAAGGGCGCGCAGCCGCGGAAGTCGTTGCTGAGGTGGGTGCCCCAGCCGAAGCTGGTGCGTACGCGGCCGCGGAAATGGCGGTGGGTGGCCTCGATCGAGTCCACGTCCATGCCGTCGGAGAAGACCAGCAGCTTCTCGCGCGGATCGCGGCCGCGCGCCTGCCACCAGCGCAGGATCTGCTCGCCGCCCTCGACCGGCGGCAGGCTGTCGGGGCGGAAGCCGGTCCAGTCGGCGACCCAGTCGGGCGCGTCGCGCAGGAAGGCGGCGGTGCCGAAGGCGTCCGGCAGCACGACCAGCAGGTTGCCGCCGTACAGTTCGCGCCAGTCCTCCAGCACGCGGTAGGGCGCGGCGCGCACGCCGGCGTCGTCCTGCGCGAGCGCGGCCAGCACCATCGGCAGCTCGTGCGCATTGGTGCCGATGGCCTCCAGGTCGGCCTCCATCGCCAGCAGCACGTTGGAGGTGCCGATGAAGCGGGCGCCCAGGCCCTCCTTGAGCGCCTGCACGCACCAGCCCTGCCACAGGAAGCCGTGGCGGCGACGGGTGCCGAAGTCCGAGAGCATCAGCTCGGGCAGTGCGCGCAGCCGTTCGACCTTCCCCCACAGCCGGGCCTTGGCGCGGGCGTAGAGCACGTCCAGGGCGAAGCGGCCGCGGTCGCGCAGGGCGGCGCGCGAGCGCAGCTCGTTGACGATGGCCAGCGCGGGGATCTCCCACAGGGTGGTGTGGGTCCACGGGCCGGGGAAGCGCAGCACGTATTGCCCGTCCTCGCGCGAAAGCTCGTATTCCGGCAGGCGGAAGTCGGCCAGCCAGGCGAGGAAGCCGGGCTGGAACATCTGGGTGCGGCCATAGAAGGTGTTGCCGGCCAGCCAGATCAGCTCTTTCCTGGTGAAGCGCAAGGTCCGGGCGTGGTCCAGCTGCGCACGCAGCTCGCCCTCGGGCACCACCTCCGCCAGGCGCACCTGGCGGCTGCGATTGATCAGGGCGAAGGTGGCCTGCACCGTCGGGTAGCGTTGCCAGATCAGCTGCAGCATCAGCAGCTTGTAGAAGTCGGTGTCCAGCAGGCTGCGGACCACCGGGTCCAAGTGCCAGTTGTGGTTGTACGCGCGGGTGGCGAGGTCGAGGATCATGCGGATGCCGCGTCGGTGGCGGCGCCTTCCGGCGCCCTCGGCCGCACGATAGGCGGGCCCGACGCCGGCGACAACGCGGTCGCGTCGCGGCTTTGCCGGGGACGCCGCGCCCACGCGCCGTGGACGCCGGCGGGACGACAATGGCGCCGGACACGAGGAGGAGATCGCATGGCCCACGCGTTCCAGGTCGGCGACCACGTGCGCCGGAAGCCGGGGCGCGGGTGCGTCACCGGCCGCATCGCGAAGGTGCACGCGCGCGTCACGCGCTGCACCGGACGCTGGCGCCGCTGCGGGGGCACCGACCCACGGTGCGGGTTCCGCAGCGGCGGTGCCGGGCACGTCGCCATGCACCGCCGCGGCGTCCGGCGGAAGGTGCGCTGATGGCGGCCGGTACCGCGGGCGATCCGGCCACCGTCTGGACGGTGGGGCATTCCACCCGGGGATGGGAGGAATTCCTCGCGCTGCTGGCGGGCTGGGGAATCGAGGCCGTGGCCGACGTGCGCCGCTTCCCCGGTTCGCGCCGCTACCCGTGGTTCGCGGGCGATGCGCTGGCGCGGGCGTTGCCCGGGGCCGGCATCGAGTATCTGTGGCTGCCGGAGCTGGGCGGGCGGCGCAAGCCGCGGCCGGATTCGCCCAACGGCGGCTGGCGCAACGCCGCCTTCCAGGGCTACGCGGACCACCTGGACAGCGCCGAGTTCGCGCGCGGGCTGGAGCGCCTGCTGGCGCTGGCCGCGCGCCGGCGCACGGCGATGATGTGCGCCGAAGCGGTGTGGTGGCGCTGCCACCGCGGGCTGATCTCCGACGTGCTCAAGCTGCGTGGCATCGAGGTGGTGCACATCGCCGACGCCACGCATGCCAGCCCGCACCCCTACACCCCGGCCGCGCGCATCGTCGAGGGCCGCCTGGCGTATCCGCCGGCGCAGCCGAAGCTGCTGTGAGCGCCGCCGTCAGGAGCCGGCGCCGTCCTTCTTCTGCGCCTGTTCGACCTTGGTGAGCACGCGGGTGGTGCCCAGCACCTCGATGCGCCCGCCCGCCTTGCGGAAGGCCTCCAGGTCGCTGGAGATGCGCTCGCTGGTGAGCACGGCGCCGCCCTTGGGCGCCGGGCCGGAAGGCTTGCGGTAGGTGCCCTGGGTGGAAGGGGGCTTGCGGGTGGCCATGTCTTCGCCTCGTCAGTACAGGGTGAGGGGGATGCCACGCGAACGCTGGTCGCGGTAGGTGGCGCGGATGTCCAGGCAGTACGGCCCGCCCATGGCGAACCTGCGGCAGATGGCGGGCCGGTCGGCGTAGATGGAGCAGTGCAGGTGCAGCGGATCGACCGCCGCGCACCAGCCTTCCTCGTTGCGTGCCATCCCCTCCACGCCCTGCGCGTTGCGCACCACCAGGTGGCGCGGCACGGCGTCGTCGGCCATCACCACCACCGTCAACCGGCAGCACACGGCGTCGCAGCGGCCACAGGTCGGCTTCTCGCGCGCGGCCATCACGCCGCCCCGGCCAGGGCGGCGCGGCGGAAGTGCAGCAGGCGGCCGCGGTGCGGCGGCGCTTCGCCTTCCTCCAGCGGCAGGCGCCGTTCCTCCACGGCATAGCCCTGCGCCTGCAGCAGCCGCGTGAAGGCGGCGGAGTGGCCGCGGCCCGGATCGACCAGCACCACCTCGCTTTGCGGGCGGGCGTGGCGCGCCACCAGCCCGCCCAGTACCGCCGCCTGGCCGCGCTCGTAGAGCACGTCGCTGGCGATGATCAGGTCGAAGCGGCCCAGGCTCTCGTTGGGCGTGTCCCAGCTCAGCGTGCGGTAGGGCACGGCCGGCAGGTCGTTGAGGCCGGCGTTGTACGCCAGGAAGGTCTCGGCCAGCGGATGCACGTCGCTGGCGACCACGTCCGCACCGCGCTGGCGCAGCACCAGGCTGGCCAGGCCCAGGCCGCAGCCCAGTTCCAGGATGCGCTTGCCGGCCACGTCGTGCGCCGCCATGGCCTGGGCCAGCGCGCGGCCGGCGGGCCAGAGCTGGCCGAACAGGCTCCATTGCGCGGGCGAGATTCCCGCGCGCAGCGCGTGTTCGTCGGGGTCGGCGTACTGCTGGCGGTCGCTCAGGGCGCGGATGCGGTAGTCGCGGTCGCCCAGGCGGAGGGTATGGATCTGGGTGTCGTAGCCTGGCAAGGATGCTCCCTGGCGAGACCGACCGCGATGCGGGGTCCGGGTGGCGGTGAAGGGAGCGAAGCGCGCCGGTGGAAGCCTGGCGTCGGGTCGCGCGAAGAAGGCGGTTGCCCGGCCATCTTACGCCACCCGGGGAAGCGGCGCCGGCGGGACCGTTCAGGTCCGCGGGCCGGCCCCGGTCCGCGGCATGCCGCGCGCGTCGTCGCGCCGCGGCGAGGCGACGCCTGCGGGGAATCGCATCCGCGCCCGCGGTGTTATCGCTAACGCGCGCCGGCGTGCGCCGCGCATGTGTCCGTCGTGCGGCGACGACGCCATGAATACGTATGCACAGAAGGTCCGTCCGCAATCGGCGCCTCTACCATTGCCCGCACGTTCCGGGACGCGTCCCGGCGTAGCAGGGACGGGCGATCGCGCCATGCGCGACGCACCCGTCCCACCGCACAACAACGTCCTTGGAGAGGGGAACATGCAGCATCACAAGCGCAACCTGCTGAGCGCGGCGCTGGCGTCGGCCATGACGCTGTCGGCGACGGGCGTCCAGGCACAGACCGCACCGAACGAGGAAGGACAGGACCCGCAGGCCGAGGCCGTCAACCTCGACACGGTGGTGGTCACCGGCATCCGCCGCGGCATCGAGAGCGCCATCTCGGTCAAGCGCGATTCGACCTCGATCGTCGAGGCGATCTCCGCCGAGGACATCGGCAAGCTGCCGGACGTCAGCATCGCCGAGTCCATCGCCCGCCTGCCGGGCCTGGCCGCACAGCGCGTGGCCGGCCGCGCCCAGGTGATCAGCGTGCGCGGCCTCTCCCCGGACTTCGCCACCACCACGCTCAACGGCCGCGAGATGGTCTCCACCGGCGACAACCGCAGCGTGGAGTTCGACCAGTACCCGTCCGAGCTGATCAGCGGCGTGACCGTGTACAAGACGCCCGACGCCGGCCTCGTCGGCCAGGGCCTGTCGGGCACGCTGGACATGCAGACCGTGCGCCCGCTCAGCTTCCAGGAGCGCGTGGTCGCCGTCAGCGGCCGCTACCAGAAGAACTCGCTGGGCGAGGCCGGCGGCGTGGACCCGTACGGCAACCGCTTCAACGTCAGCTACGTGGACCAGTTCGCCGACCGCACCATCGGCCTGGCCATCGGCTATTCGCATTCGGACACGGCCAAGCAGGAGAACCAGGTGGGCCTGTACGAGCCGTGGCAGGCCGTGGGCGAGGGCTGGCGGCCGGGCGTGGAACCGGGGACCTTCTACTCCGACGGCATCAAGGCCCTGCGCCGCACCGGCAACGCCAGGCGCGACGGCGTGATGGCCACGCTGCAGTTCCGCCCCGGCAACGGCTGGACCAGCACGCTGGACGGCTTCTACACCAAGGCCAAGGAGTACGACACGGCCAACCAGTTCGAGGTGCACATCGGCGACTACAACGGCGGCTACGGCCGGCTGGAAATCGACGATGCGCAGGTCAACGGGAACGGCAGCTTCACCGGCGGCATCGCCCGCAACGTCTATCCGCTGGTGCGCGGCATGTACAACCGCCGCGAGGACGAGATCAAGGCGCTGGGCTGGAACAACGAATTCAACGTCGGCGAGGTGCGCCTGGCGGCCGACGTCAGCTGGTCCAAGACCGAGCGCGACGAGACCAACCTGGAGAACAACCTGCAGCTGCTGCCGGCGCCGCAGCTGGACTCGGTGGTGCTCGACTACAGCGGCAGCGGCTTCCCGCAGCTGAACCCGGGCCTGGACTATTCCGACCACACCCGGCTGTTCCTGGCCAACACCATCTACGGTTCCGGCTACGGCAAGACGCCGCACGTGGACGACGAGCTCAAGGGCTACCGGCTGGTGGCCAGCTTCCCGGTGCCGGAAGGCTTCCATTGGTTCTCCGACGTGGACGTCGGCGTGAACTATGCCGATCGCGAGAAGAACAAGACCCAGCCGGAGGGCAACATCAACCTGGGCCCGCAGGGCGTGACCTCCATCGGCGAGGACCTGCAGTACGGGCTGGTGGACCTGGGTTTCGCCGGCGTCGGCCTCATCCCGAGCTGGAACGTGCCGGCCGCGGTGGCGCGCTACATGGTGTTCAACCCGACCACCGCCGAGTCGTACCTGATCCCGAAGCAGTGGTCGGTGCACGAGAAGATCACCACCTCCTGGTTCCGCGCCAACATCGACGCGGAGATCGGCTCGATCCCGGTGCGCGGCAACCTCGGCATCCAGGCCCAGCACGTGGACCAGTCCTCGGCCTCCAACTACTGGGACGGCTCGCAGCCGGCCGGCAGCCAGGTGATCCCGATCCGCGGCGGCAAGACCTACACCGACTTCCTGCCGAGCCTGAACCTGGCCTTCGAACTGCCGGCCGAGCAGACCGTGCGCTTCGCCCTGGCGCGCCAGGTGGCGCGTCCGCGCGTGGACCAGCTGCGCGCCTCGATGGAGTTCGGCGTGGACACCTCCACCGGCCGGCCGGGCGCCAGCGGCGGCAACCCCGAGCTGGACCCCTGGCGCGCCAACGCCATCGACCTGTCCTACGAGAAGTACTTCGGTACCCGGGCCTACGTGGCCGCGGCGGTGTTCTACAAGGACCTGAAGAGCTACATCTACACCCAGACCCGCGACGGCTACGACTTCACCGAACAGGTGGAGAACTGGCTGGCGGCCAACGGCGCGACCCTGCCGCCGGACCTGGACGTGCAGGTGACGGGCAACTACAGCGCGCCGTTCAACGGCACCGGCGGCAGCCTGCGCGGCGCGGAGCTGACGGCGTCGCTGCCGCTGGATCTGTTCGCCGAGTCGCTGCGCGGCTTCGGTATCGTCGCCAGCGCCAGCTTCAACGACAGCGACATCCGCGTGCGCGACCCGGAGAGCGCCTCCAGCGTCGGCTCGGACCCGATCATGCTGCCGGGCCTGTCCAGGCGCGTGTACAACTTCACCGCCTACTACGAGAACAGCGGGTTCGAGGTGCGGCTGAACCAGCGCAAGCGCTCGGACTTCATCGGCGAGATCGGCAACTTCGCCGGCAACCGCACGCTGCGCTACGTGGTGGGCGAGGACATCCTCGACGCCCAGGTCGGCTACACCTTCGGCGAGCACAGCCCGCTGGCGGGCCTGAGCCTGCTGCTGCAGGCGAGCAACCTGACCAACGAGTCCTACCGCACCTACGCCGGCAGCAAGGATCGCCCGCTGGAGCGGATCGAATGGGGCCGCACCTACCTGGTGGGCGTGAACTACCGCTTCTGACGCACCTCCCGTCGGCTTTCCTGAGCCGTACCTTGCGCCCGCCGGCGGGATGCCGGCGGGCCTTTTTTTTTCGGGCACGCCAGGCAGGCGGGCGCCGGGCGCCGGCCCTGCCGGCGGTGTGCCGGTCCGGCCCCCGACTTTCGTCATGGGCCGCGCCGGCGCCGGGGTGCTATGAAATCGCGGCCGGGGAGAGAGCGCTGCCATGGGGGCGGCGGCCCCGCTGCCGTCCGGAGACCGCCATGCCCACCCGCCGCGACCTGTTCAAGTTCGGCGCGCTCGCCGCCGCCGCTGCCGCCGTTCCCTCGCTGGTGTCCGCCGCCGCGCCCGCGCCGGTGGCGCGGGCGGCGCGGCCACTGCGGATCCTGATCCTCGGCGGTACCGGCTTCACCGGCCCGTTCCAGGTGCAGTACGCGCTGGCCCGCGGACACAAGGTCACCCTGTTCAACCGCGGCAAGCGGCCTTCGCCGGAATGGCCGGGCGAGGTGGAGCAGTTGCACGGCGACCGCAACACCGGCGACCTGTCGGCGCTGCGCGGCCGCACCTGGGACGTGTGCATCGACAATCCGACCAGCCTGCCGTTCTGGGTGCGCGACGCCGGCAGGGCGCTCAAGGGCAGCGTCGGCCACTACCTGTTCATCTCCACCATCTCGGTGTACGCCGACGGCAGCCGGCCGGGCATCACCGAGGACGCGCCGCTGGCCGCGTACAGGGGCAAGGACGCGATGGCCGAGACGCAGCAGACGCTGATGGCCGACATCGAGAACCTGTACGGCGCGCTCAAGGCGCTGAGCGAGGCCGAGGCGCGCATGCAGTTCGGCGAGCGGGTGACCATCGTGCGCCCCGGCTACATCGTCGGCCCGCGCGACGAGACCGACCGCTTCACCTACTGGCCGCACCGGGTGGCCCAGGGCGGCGAGATCCTGGTGCCGGGCGACGGGCAGGACCCGATCCAGATCATCGACGGCCGCGACCTGGGCGAGTGGATGATCCGCCTGGCCGAGTCCGGCACCTACGGCACCTTCAATGCCGTCGGCCCCGACTATCCGCTGACCATGGACGCGATGCTGCACGGGTGCCAGGCCGTCACCGGCGGCCCCATGACGCTGACCCACGTGAGCCCGGAGTTCCTGGAGCAGCACGAGGCGGCGCTGCCGATCTGGGTGCCGCGCAACGCCGGGCCCTATGCCGGCTACGGCCGGGTGAGCAACGCGCGCGCGGTGGCCGCCGGGCTGACCTTCCGCCCGCTGGCCACCACGGTCGCCGACCTGCTGGCCTGGTTCCGCGGGCTGCCGGCCGAGCGCCAGGCCAAGCTGCGGGCCGGCCTGGGCCGCGAGCGCGAGGCCGAGCTGCTGCGCCTGTGGCACGCCCGCGCCGCCGGCTGAACCGGCAGGGCCTGCCACACCGCGCTCACGCCGGCGGTTGCTACCCTGTGGCGCAGGCCGAGGAGGGCGTGCGATGCGGGGTGCCGTGCTGGGGTTGTGGCTGTTGATCGGGGCGTGGCCGCTGGCAGCGCGCGGGCAGTCCACGCCGGACCATGCCCCGGTGCCGGTGCTGGACCTGCAGCGCTATGCCGGCACCTGGCACGTCCTGGCGCGGCTGAGCATGCCGGTCCAGCGCGACTGCGTGCGCGACGCCACGGTGGCCTTCGCCCCGCGGGAGGACGGCATGCTGGGCATCCGCAGCGCCTGCCTGGACGGGAAGGGCCAGCGCCTGGTCGAGGAGGGCGTGGCGCGGCCGGTGCCGGGAGCGCCGGGTTCGCTGCAGGTGCGCTTCGCGCCCGACTGGATGGCGTGGATGCCGCTGGTGTGGAAGCGGCACTGGGTGATCGCGGTGGACGAAGGCTACCGCTGGGCCATGGTCGGCAGCCCGGACCACCGCCATCTGTGGATCCTGGCGCGCGAACCGTGGATGGACCCGGCGCGCTACCGCGCGCTGGTGGACGAGGCCCGCCGCCTGGGCTACCCGGTGGACGAGGAGCTGGTGGCGGTCCCGCCGCGATGAGACACCGCGGCCCCCGAGCGGCGGGTGCCGCCCGGGTTCCCGCGCCGCGTGCGGGCCGGCCGCGCGCTCGGCCGCAGTTCACCGGTGCGGGTGCAATCTGGGCACACGTCAGGAGTCTTCGGAGGCAGCCATGGCGACCGGCTGGGCAGGCGACGGCGCGGTCCACGAGCAGATCGACGCCACGGTGAAGGACGCGGTCGAGCGCGCGCGGCGGCAGCTGGGGCAGGGCCCGGGGCTGGAACGCTGCGAGGAGTGCGACGCGCCCATCCCCGAGGCGCGCCGGCGCGCCGTGCCGGGCGTGCGCCTGTGCGTGGCCTGCCAGGAAGCGCACGACGGCGAGGCCGCGTTCAGCGCCTACAACCGCCGCGGCAGCAAGGACAGCCAGCTGCGCTGAGCGGCGTCAATCCGGTTGGCCGGCCGGCCGGGCGTCCTCGTCCGCGGGGGCCAGCCAGTGCGCCGGCACCTCGGTGCCGCGCCAGCGGCGCACGGTCCGCTGGAAGAACAGGCTGTTGGGCACCTGCAGCACGCTGCCGGCGCCTTCGCCGCCGACCTCCTGCAACGTGGTGTAGATCAGGTTGACGTCGATCACCCGGCCCTTGAGCCCGGGCTTGTCGCCGCCTTCCAGCAGCTCGACGTGGTCGTGCAGGCGGAACGGGCGGCTGGTGAAGATCAGCACCGTGCAGAAGATGTTGGACAGCACGCTCCAGGCCGCGAAGAACGCCACCGCGCCGACCGCGGCGAAGCTGGTGAACGCGGTCCACAGCACCGTCGCCGAGACGCCCCAGCGCTCCAGCACCAGCAGCAGCGAGGCGAAGCTGATCAGCGTGGCCGATACCCGGCGCATCACGGTGGCCATCTCGGTGGGCAGGCCGTGGCGCAGGCACAGCCGGGTGATCACCGCACGCACCAGGCGCTGCAGCAGCCAGGCGGCCAGGAGGATCAGCAGCACCTGGCCCACGGGCACCACCACGCCCAGCCAGTCCTGCACCCAGCGGGGCAAGCGTTCGCTCATTTCGCGGGAAAGCCTCATGCGGTCGCCGCGACCGCTTCGCCGCGCATTGTAGGAGCCGGGGCGTGCGACGGGCGTGCCCGCGCGTGCCGGCCGGCGCGGTCAGGCCCCGGCACGGACGACCCGGTTGCGGCCGGCGTGCTTGGCCGCGTACAGCGCGGCATCGGCGGCCTCGATCCAGTCGCGCACGTTGTCGTGGGCCGGGTCGGCCTGCGCCAGGCCGACGCTCACCGAGCAGCGCAGGCCCGGCATGTGCGGCATGCCCGCCGCGGCCGCCTCCACGCCCTGGCGGATGCGCTCGGCCGTCGCCTGCGCCTGCGGCGCGCCGACGCCGCCCAGCACCACCGCGAACTCGTCGCCGCCATAGCGCCCGGCGCTGTCCCGGACGGTGAGCTGTTGCCGCACCGCGGCCGCCACCATGCGCAGCACGTCGTCGCCGCAGGCATGGCCGTACTCGTCGTTGATCTCCTTGAACCGGTCGATGTCCACCATCAGCAGGGTGGCGGGGACATCGTCGTCGCGGCAGGCGCGCAGCGCCGCCTCGGCGCGCTGGTGCCAGTGGCGCCGGCCGTAGAGGCCGGTGAGGGCGTCCACCTGGTGCAGCAGGTCCAGCTCGCGGTTCTGGCGGCGGATGCGCTCGATCAGCCGGTTGGCGGCCAGGCTCACCGCCACCGTGTGGATCAGCAGCATGGGCAGGCAGGCCAGCATCACCGTCATGCTGGTGTGCGGCTCGAACACCGGGCCGGCCATCAGCAGGCCCAGGGCCAAGCCCGCGGCGGCGGCGGGCAGCGAGTACAGCCACAGGCGCGGGATGCCGGTGCTGATCTTGTCCACCGTGGCCAGGGTCAGCAGCAGCACGCTGGGCAGCAGGTCGAAATGCATCAGCGGCGCCCACAGGCCGGCCAGCGCCGAGTCGAACAGCAGGTTGCGCACCTCGGTGCGGTAGGGGTTGGCGCTGCGCACCGCCAGCCACAGGGCCACGTGCGGCCAGGCCAGCGTGGTCAGCGCGCACAGTGCCCAGGTCGGCCAGCCGGCCTGCTGTTCGTACAGCACCGCGGCCACCGCCAGGCCGCCCAGTCCCATTCCGAGCACGCGCAGCGGATACACCTGGCGCGGCATGCGCGCCAGCCGCTCGGGCGCCACGGACGGCGCCAGGGCGCCGCCCGCGCGCGCGCGGTGCTCTTCCATCGAGGCCCCGGTCGACAAGCTGCGAACTCCCCCTTCGCGCCCCCGGGGACGGATGATACGCCCTCAGCCGGGGCCGGGCCGCACCCGGATCTCCACCCCGTCCAGGGCCACGGTCTGGCCGGCGCGGATCTTGGCGGTCTTGCGCAGTTCCGTGCGGCCGTCCACGCGCACGCCGCCGGCGGCGACCAGGGCCTTCCCGGCGCCGCCGCTGTCGCACAGGCCGGCCAGCTTGAGCAGCTGGTTCAGTTCGACGTACTCGCCCTGCAGTTCGAAATCGATGCGTTCCATCGCCGCAGTCTAGCGGGCGGGGGCGCCGGTGGTGGCCTGCTCGCGCCAGCGGCGCAGGTGCTCGAGCTTGCGCCGGTACACGCTGCGCACCGTGTCGCTGCTGCCCAGGGCGTAGGCGCGTTGGAGTTCACGTTGCGCGCGGTCCGGGTCGCCGGACAGGAAATAGGCCCGCGCCAGCCCGAAGTGGAACTGGTGCTCGCCGTCCTGCAGGCGGATCGCACGGCGGTAGCGGGCGATGGCGCAGGCGTAGTCGCCGCCGTTCTCGCATTCCAGCGCGCGCATGAACTGGTGGAACGGATCCGACCGCTGCGCCTTCTCCAGCCGCCAGGCGTAGCGGTCGGCCTGGCGCAGGTCGCCGGTGCGGCGGTACAGCGCCACCAGGTTGTTCAGCGTGGGCCCGTGCTCGGGCTGCAGCCGCAGCGCGGCCAGGTAGGCGCGCTCGGCGCCGCGGGTGTCGCCCTGGCGCAGCAGCAGCACCCCCAGGTTGTTCCAGGCCGGGACGAAGCCGGCGTCGGACGCCAGCGAGGCGTCCAGCGACGCCCGCGCCGCCGCCGGGTCGCCGGCCGCCATCAGCTCGGCGCCGCGGTTGTTGTGGAAGTGCGCGATGGCACGCGCGTCGCTGACGCCGCGCGGCCGGTCGCGGGTGGCCAGGATGTTGCTGTCCAGGTCCACCGTCTGGCGCTGCACGCCGTTGCGGATGCCGGCGTTGACGTGGTTGGCGTTGTAGATCACGCCCGCGTCCTGGTACCAGGCCAGCACCTCGCCCACTTCCTGCACCTGGGCCTCCAGCCCGGCCGCGCGCGCCAGCGCGACGAACAGCAGGGTGAAGGAGAGGCAGTTGGCGCGCCGGTCGCGCCAGGTCTGGGCGACGGTGCGCGTGACTTCGTTGTCGTATTGCAGGGCCAGCCCGTCGTCGCCGAACACATAGTCGGCCAGGCGCTGCAGTTTCTGGTCGCGGCTGCCGCCCGGCGCCACGACCCGCGCGTGCAGCTCGGCCTGCAGCCCGGGCGGCAGCGCGAGGATGTCGGCCGCGTCCGGCACGGTCGCCGTCCCGGCGGCGGTTTGGGGCGGCGGCGTTGCCGCGTGCGCCGGTTCCGATGGAGCGGCGAGTGCCAGCGCCGCCGCGAGAGCCCAGTCCAGCATGGCCGCCTCCCTCCCGATTGCGTGCCGCGGCCAGTGTACGCCCGCCGCGGGCGCGCGGCTCAGGGGTCCAGCAGGCCGGCGGGCACGTCCACCTGGCCGCGGCCGCTGAAGCGCCGGGTGCCGAACAGGCCGCCTTCGAGCTTGCCGCGCACCGTGTAGTCCAGCCGCGGGCGGCGGGTCGTGGACAGCGCCGCGGCCTGGCGCGCCACGTCCAGCATCGACACCGTCACGGGGATGGCGACCACCGCCTCGCCGTAGCGCGGGACGCTGCCGGCGGCGCTGGTGACGCCGCTGGCCAGGGGCAGGCCGTTCAGTTCCAGCTCCAGCGAGGCGCCGTCGTACTCCACGGCCACGTCGTTGGGGTTCTGCACCCGCAGCTTCACCGCCAGGCGCAGCTCCAGGCCCTCGCCGGGCAGGGGTTCGACGCCGGCCACGTCCACGCGCAGCGGGTCGCGGTTCGGCAGGCTGGCGCACCCGGCCATTAGCGCCGCCAGCAGCAGGAGCAGGACCACGCCGGCCAGGCGGCGCGGGAAAGGGACAGGGCGTGGCATCGGCGTTCCGGTCGGGAGGGACGGCCGAGTCTGGCCGCCGGCGCGGCGCGGCGGCAAGCGCGTGCGGCAGGCCGGTTCAGCCGGCGTCCGGCGCTCAGCGCGAAGCGCCCGACGACCGCGGCGGGCCGAGGGGCGCGGCCGACGCGTCGGGAGCGGCGTCCTGGCCGCGGTTGAGCACCACGATGCTGATGCGCCGGTTGACCGGCGCGCGCGGGTCGGCGCGGTCGAAGGGCACGGAGGAGGCCAGCCCCACCACGCGCGCCACCCGGTCCTCGTCCAGGCCGCCCTCCAGCAGCGCGCGGCGCGCGGCATTGGCCCGTTCGCTGGACAGCTCCCAGTTGCCGTAGCCGCGCGGCGCGTGGAACGGCACCTCGTCGGTGTGCCCGGCCAGGGCAATGCGGTGCGGCGAACCGGACAGCAGCTTGCCCAGCTCGTGCAGCACGTCCAGCGCGTAGCCCTTCATCCGTGCGCTGCCCAGGTCGAACATCGGGCGGTTGAGGCGGTCCACGATCTGGATGCGCAGCCCCTCCGGGGTGAGGTCGATCAACAGCTGGTCCTTGAACGGGGCCAGCGCCTGGCTGTTCTCGATCGCCGCTTCCAGCTCGCGGCGCAGTTCCTCCAGCCGGCGGCGGTCCTCGTCACGGGCGGCGGCGCGTGCCGCGGCCGGGTCCGCGGCCGCGCGCGTGCGCCCCGGTTCGCCCGGCAGCGGGCCGATGCCGCCCGCGGGCACGACGCTTGCGGTGGGGACCAGGCGGTCCTGCGCACCGCCCGGGCCCAGCGTGCTGGCGCCGGGCACCTGCGCCGTGCCGGCCACGGCGCTGGGGTTGCGGAAGTACTCGGAGACCGCCGCGCGTTCTTCCTTGCTGGCGATGCCGATCAGCCACATCACCAGGAAGAAGGCCATCATCGCGGTGACGAAGTCGGCGTAGGCCACCTTCCACGCGCCACCGTGGTGCGGCGCGGGCCGCTTCCTGACCCGGCGGATGATGATCGGGGGCGCCTGGGCGTCCACGGCCGCTCAGCGGTTGCGGCGCAGGTGCGCCTCGAGGTCGGCGAAGGCAGGCCGCACGTCCGAGAACAGCAGCTTGCGCGCGAACTCCACCGCCACCGTCGGCGGGTAGCCGCGCAGGCTGGAGACCAGCGCCATCTTGACGATCTCGAAGGCCTTGCCTTCCTCGTGGGCGCGGTGCTGCATCGAGGCGGCCAGCGGGCCGACGAAGCCGTAGCCGAGCAGGATGCCCAGGAACGTGCCCACCAGCGCCCCGGCCACGTGCTTGCCGATCTCGGCCACGTCGCCGCCGATGGCGCCCATGGTGATGACGATGCCCAGCACCGCGGCCACGATGCCGAAGCCGGGCAGCGAGTCGGCCAGCACCTGCAGTGCGTGCGCCGGCTCGGACGCCTCCTGGTGGTGCGTTTCCACCTCGACCTCCAGCAGTTGCTCCAGCTCGTGCGGCTCCATGTTGCCGCTGACCATCAGTCGCAGGCAGTCGGTGGTGAACTCCATCAGGTGGGCGTCGGCCAGCAGCCGCGGATAGCGCGAGAACACGGGGCTGGACTGCGGGTCGTCCACGTCCTTCTCGATGCCGATCATCCCTTCCTTGCGCGCCTTGACCAGCACGTCGTAGACCATGGACAGGATGTCCACGTAGTCCTCGCGGGTGTAGCGCGCGCCCTTGAGCAGGCCGGGGATACCCAGCAGCGCCGCCTTCACCACCTTGGTGGGGTTGGCGACCAGGAAGGCGCCGAACGCGGCGCCGCCGATGATCAGCAGCTCGTAGGGCTGCCACAGCGCGGCCAGTTGCCCATGCGCCAGCACGTAGCCGCCGAACACGCTGACGATGACGACCACGAAGCCGACGAGAATGAGCATTCGCAAGGGGGCGGGGGAGGCTGCCTGCAGTATCGGCGCGCATGCGCCGAAGTTGAGCCGGCGCGGCCGGACCGTTTCAGCCGCATCCGGCGCGGCGGTGTATCCTGCGCGCCCGCCCGCGGCGGCCCCGCAGACCACAGGAAACTACGCATGATCCAGCGTTACGAAGTCGGCCCGCGCATGTCCGAGCTGGCCGTCCACAACGGCGTGGCCTATCTGGCCGGGCAGGTGCCCGAGGACGCCTCGCAGGACATCGTCGGCCAGACCCGGCAGGTGCTGGAGGCCATCGACGCGCTGCTGGCGCAGGCCGGGACCGACAAGACCAGGATCCTGCGCGCGCAGATCTTCCTGGCCGACATCGCCGACTTCCCCGGCATGAACCAGGCCTGGGACGCCTGGGTCGCGCCCGGCCACACGCCGCCGCGCGCCACGGTGGAAGCACGCCTGGCGCGTCCGGAGTGGAAGGTCGAGATCGTGGTCACCGCCGCGGTCTGAGCCCGCCGACATGTCCGGCCCGGGCGACGGCGACCTGTTCGGCACGCCGGCGCAGCACCACAGCCTGTTCTTCGCGCTGCTGCCGGACGCGGCCACGGTGGGCGCGCTGCGCGACGCCCGCCAGGCGCTGGAGGCCGCGCTGCCGCCGCAGCGCGGTGCCGGGGTGGCCGACGCCCGCCTGCACCTGACCCTGCACTGGCTGGGCGAGTGGTCGCAGCTGCCTGAGGCGACGGTGGATGCCGCGCGCGCCGCCGCGGCGCGGGTGCGTGGGCCGGGGTTCGCCCTGCGGCTGGACACGGCCGACTGTTTCGGCGGGGGCGAGGCGGTCTGGGTGCTGCGTTGCACCGCGCCGCCGCCGGCGCTGCTGGCGCTGCATCGTGCGCTGGCCGCCGCGCTGGCGCGCCAGCGGATCCGGCTGCCGGCCGGCCCCGCCTTCGTCCCGCACGTCACCCTGCGGCGCCGCGCCAGCGTGCGCTTCCCGGCCCGGGCGGTGCCGCCGGTCGAGTGGGCGGTGGCGGATTTCGCGCTGGTGCACAGCCTGCGCGGCCCGGCCGCGGCGGAGTACCACGAACTCGGGCGCTGGCGGTTGCAGGCGGCCTGAGGCCGCTACTCCCGGCCCAGCCAGCGCGCGGCCGCCAGGCCGGCGCGACGGCCGCTGGCGAAGCAGGCGGTGAGCAGGTAGCCGCCGGTCGGGGCTTCCCAGTCCAGCATTTCGCCGGCGCAGAACACGCCGGGCAGGGCGTCGAGCATCAGGTCCGCGCCCAGCGCCTCCAGGCGCACGCCGCCGCCGCTGCTGATGGCCTCCGCCAGCGGCCGGGGCTGCCGCAGCACCAGCGGCAGGCGCTTGAGCGCCGCGGCCACGCGCGCCATGTCGGCCAGCGCCGGGGCGTCCAGGACCTCGCGCAGCAGTGCCGCCTTGGCCCCGGTGACGCCGGCATGCCGGCGCAGGTGTTCGCTCAGGCTGCGGCCATTGCGCGGGCGGGCCAGGTCGCGGCGCAGGCGCGCGGGGTCGCGGCCGGGCACCAGGTCCAGCCACAGCGTCGTCTGGCCGTCCCGGGCGATGGCCTCGCGCAGCGGCACCGACAGCGCATAGACCAGGCTGCCCTCGATGCCGGTGGCGGTGGCCACGCATTCGCCCTGCAGCGCATGCTCGCGGCCGCCGGCGTCGCGCCACCGGGCGACCACGGGCTTGAGCGGCGCGCCGGCATGGCGCGCGGCGAAGTGTGCGCTCCAGCCCACGTCGAAGCCGCAGTTGCTGGGCACCAGCGGCGCCACGTCGACCCCGCGGCCGGCCAGCAGCGGCACCCAGCTCCCGTCCGAGCCCAGCTGCGGCCAGCTGCCGCCGCCGAGCGCCAGCACCGTGGCCCGGGCCCGCACGCGGCGCGCGCCTTCCGGCGTGTCGAAGCGCAACGCGCCGCCGGCGTCCCAGCCCTGCCAGCGGTGCTGGACGTGGAAGCGCACGCCCTGTTCCTTCAGCCGCCGGACCCAGCCGCGCAGCAGCGGCGCCGCCTTGCGGTCCAGCGGGAACACGCGGTCCGAGGTGCCCACGTAGGTGTCCACGCCCAGGTCGCGCGCCCACTGCCGGAGCGCGTCGGGCCCGAAGTCGCGCAGCCAGCCGCCGACGGCGTCCGCGCGCGGGCCGTAGCGGGCGGCGAAGCCCGGCATGGGCTCGGCGTGGGTGAGGTTGAGCCCGCCCTTGCCGGCGATCAGGAACTTGCGGCCGACCGAGCCCTTGGCCTCGAACAGGTCGACCTCGCAGCCGGCCGCGCGCGCGACCTCGGCGGCCATCAGGCCGGCGGGACCGCCGCCGACGACGGCCACCCCGGGCAGGCCTGCCGCGGGCGGGTGGGGCAGGGCGGCGCTCATCGGGTCAGCGCGGCCGGGCGTCCAGCAGCTCGACCTCGAACACCAGCGAGGCGTTGGGCGGGATCACGCCGCCGGCGCCCCTGCGACCGTAGCCGTAGTCCGGCGGGATCCGCAGCGTGCGCTGGCCGCCGACGCGCATGCCGGCCACGCCTTCGTCCCAGCCGCGGATCACGCGCCCGGCGCCGAGCAGGAAGGTAAGCGGCTCGCCGCGGTCGCGGGAGCTGTCGAATTTCGCGCCCTTGCCGTCGGGTGCGCGCCCGTCGTAAAGCCAGCCGGTGTAGTGCACGGTGACCTCGTCGCCGGCGCGCGCCAGCGCGCCCTGGCCGACGCGCACGTCCGTGCGTTCCAGCGCGGCCACCGCGCCGCCGGGCGGGATGCCGGGGTCGGCGGCGCACGCACCGAGGGCGCAGGCGAGCAGGAACAGACAGAGGATCGAGGCGCGGCGCATGGCGGAGGGTTCCTTCCGGGGGCGCAAGGGTAACCGATGCGCGCCGCCGCGCCCGTCGCGCGGCCGCTATCATGCGCGCATGCCCAAGCTGCTGTTCCCGCTGCGCAACGTGCCCCAGGAAGAGGCCGCCGAAGTCCGTGCCCTGCTCGACGAGGCGGGCCTGGACTGGTACGAGACCCGTCCGGGCCCGTTCGGCATCTCGGCCGGCGGGTTCTGGCTGCGCGACGCCGGCGACCTGCCGCGCGCCCGCGCGCTCCTCGATGCCTACCAGGCGCGGCTTGGCGAACGCGTCCGCGCCGAACGCCAGGCGGCGCTGCGCGAGGGCCGGGCCGAGACCTTCGCCCGCGGGCTGCGCGAGCGTCCGGGCGCGGTGCTGGCCACGCTGGCGGCGATGCTGCTGGTGCTGGGCCTGACCCTGGCGCTGCCCTGGCTGCTGCTGCGCTGAACCGCCCCCGACGCGCCCGGCGGCCGCGGCGCCGGCGCGTAGAATGCGCCGATGGTCCTCAACGTCGCCGCCTACCACTTCACCGCGATCGCCGACCCGCACGCACTGGCCGGCTGGCTGCGCGCCGGGGCCGAGGCGGCGGGGCTGCGCGGCACCGTGCTGGTGGCCGGGGAGGGCGTCAACCTGTTCCTGGCCGGCGACGAGGCGCCGCTGCGCGACCTGCTGGACCGGCTTCGGGAGCGCCCGGGCTTTGCGGCGCTGCAGGCCAAGTACAGCCGCAGCCGGCACGTGCCGTTCGCCCGGCTCAAGGTGAAGGTGAAGCGCGAGATCATCACCTTCCGTCGGCCCGGCGCCTCGCCGCTGTCCGCGGGCGGCCGCGCGCCGGCGGTGGACCCGCCGACCCTGGCCCGCTGGCTGGCGCAGGGCGGGCGCGACGACACCGGCCGGCCGGTGGTGCTGCTGGACACGCGCAACGCGCAGGAAGTCGGGCACGGCACCTTCGCCGGCGCGCTGACCTTGCCGATCACGCGCTTCACCGAGCTGCCGCAGGCGCTGGACGCGCATCGCGAGGCGCTGCGCGGTGCGACCGTGGTGAGCTTCTGCACGGGCGGCATCCGCTGCGAGAAGGCGGCGCTGTGGATGCGCGAGGAGGGCATGGACAACGTGCTGCAGCTCGACGGCGGCATCCTCGGCTACTTCGATCAGGTTGGCGGCCTGGGCTACGAGGGCGCGTGCTTCGTGTTCGACGAGCGCGTGGCCCTGGATCCGCAGCTGCGACCGGCGGTGGATCGGCCCTGCCCGCCGCCCGTCCCGGGTCCGCCCTGAAAAATTTTCATCAAAAGGCTTGCGCGGCCCGGAGGAGCTGCATACAATTTCGCTCCTCAGCTGTGGGGCCATAGCTCAGCTGGGAGAGCGCTTGCATGGCATGCAAGAGGTCGCCGGTTCGATCCCGGCTGGCTCCACCAACTCCGCACCCTCGCGGTGGGAGTTCGACAGGTTCAAGTCCCCATCGTCTAGAGGCCTAGGACATTACCCTTTCACGGTAGCGACCGGGGTTCGAATCCCCGTGGGGACGCCACCTACGAAAACGGGTCCGCGTGTGCGGACCCGTTTTTTTTCGCGCCACACGATCAGCGCTGCTGGCGATGCTGGCCGCCGCCCTGCTGGCGCCCGCCCTGTTCCTGCTCCTGGCGCTGCTGCTGCTGGCGGTTCTGGTCCTCGCGCTGGTTGTTCTGGTTCTGGCGCTGGTTGTTCTGCTGCTTCTGCTGGTTGGCCATGGTCGTCGTTCCGGATCGTGCGGCCGGGATTGACCGCATAGCCACCCTATGGCAGGGGCGGTAAAACAGCGGTCGAGCCTTCGCTAGGGCGACGTGAGGGGCGGGCCATGGCGTTCAACGACTTCATGTCTGGATGAAGGCGTGGCGGCGACGGGAATCCGCTTGCGGCCGAGGCGCTGCGAGAGGCACGGTGGCGGGAATGGATCAGGCGGCCCGGCGGCACCATGCGACGTCGATAGCCGACCGCAGTGCAGTCGCGGGTCCGCGCAGGTTCGGAACCTTGAACCCATGGCGTCGTAATTCCGGCCTCGTCGGTTTGCGCGGGTAGGAGAGCTACGTCCAAGAGCTGGCCTCTATCCAAGGCGCCGCCTTCCGGCCATTCCTGTACTTCGCATAATGTACATTATGTAAAGCCGCGGGAGGCCCGGTGGAGCTTCGGCCCCCGGCTTCCCGCGCCCGGCTCAGCCTCGCTCCCCGGGGGCCGGATACTGTTTCAGCGCCACGTCCAG
>Ga0182792_1000698_pt1 | contig 30266 bp, 26 predicted proteins | sample Passage237B_FD_130497 | JGI IMG/M metagenome (GOLD analysis project Ga0182792, IMG submission 130497) | Cellulose adapted compost microbial communities from Newby Island Compost Facility, Milpitas, CA, USA - Passage2 37B (version 2) (version 2) ...
AAATGAACACCGCGAGCGCCAGGAAGATGATGGTGTAGATGTCCACGTTCATTTGCTTTCCGGTGTGGGCCGCATCCGGCTGCCTCTCCCGGCAGGGGCCGGGGCCGCGGTAACTGATCTACACCATGTAGACACGAAATCCGACTGCGCCAATGGCGCGTTTTGGCACGTTTCCGGCGGGCTGCCCGCGCGCCGGCTCGAAGCGAGCGCCGGAGGCGTATTTTGCCGTCAAATTCGGCAGATTCTAGATCGGCTTATCGTTTCCCGGCGCAAATTTGCGGCAGCATTCGGGCCGCGCTCCTTGTCGATCGGGCCGCGCGTGTGATAGCCACTCGGCAACCTCGACCGCTGGCGGTCGGGCGACATCATCCACCCCGTGGCGGACAGCGCCAGCCGCACCGCTCAGGCCGGCTGCAACCCAGACCGGCGCGGCGCCCAGGAGACAGGTCATGACCAACGGCAACGGCGCACCCCCGGCAGCGGACAAGCCCGAAGCGGTGCCGCAGCTCAACGTGCTGGCGCAGTACATCAAGGATCTCTCATTCGAGAATCCCAATGCGCCGTCCTCGCTCGGACCGCAACAGCAACAGCCCTCGATTAACATCCAGATCAACGTGCATGCCGAAAACCTCGCCGAGAACGAGTACGAGGTGACGCTGTCGGTCGAGGGCAAGGCCGAGAACGCCGGCAAGGTGCTGTTCTCGTTCGAGCTGGACTATGCCGGGGTGTTCCGCATCCAGCATGTGCCGAAGGAAAACCTGCACCCGCTGATCATGATCGAGTGCCCGCGGCTGTTGTTCCCGTTCGCCCGCGAGATCATCGCCTCGTCGGTGCGCGATGGCGGCTTCCCGCCCCTGATGCTCGATCCGGTCGATTTCGTCGGGCTCTACCGCCAGAACATGGAACGGCAGGCCGAGCAGCTTCGCGCCGAGGGCAAGCCGAGCTGAGCCTGCGGCCGCCGTTCGATCGGCCGCAATGGACTTAATTCATCGCGATGGCCGGGCCTGCCCTGGCCATTTGCCTTATTGGGCCTCGGCCGTATCCGCGTAATTTCGCCACAGCGCCGCGCCGCCGAGGGTGGCAACGAAGGCGGCATGCACGGCAAGGTCCTCCGGCGACAGCCGCGGCGCGAGCGGCACCGGGCGCTGCCGGCGCGGGCCGTGGGCGCCCCGCGCCCGGATCAGGACCGGGCCGGCGGTGAGGCCGAGCTGGGCCTGCCGCGCGCCGATCAGCTCGATATAGACTTCGGCCAACAACTCGGCGTCGAGCAGCGCGCCGTGCTTGGTGCGGCGCGAATTGTCGATGGCGTAGCGCGAGCACAGGTCGTCGAGGCGGTTGGAGACGCCGGGGTGCTTGCGCCGCGCCAGCAGCAGCGTATCGACCAGCCGCTCCGGCCCGATGGCGGCGCGCGCCACCCGCGCCAGTTCCGCATTGATGAAACCGACGTCGAACGCGGCGTTATGGATCACCAGCGGCGCTTCGCCGATGAAGGCGAGGAACTCGTCCACCACTGCGGAGAACAGCGGCTTGTCGGCCAGAAACTCGGTCGAGAGGCCATGCACCGCGAATGCCTCCTGCGGCATGTCGCGCTCGGGATTGAGGTAGCAGTGGAACACCTGCCCGGTCGGCATGTGGTTGACCATCTCGACGCAGCCGATCTCGACCAGCCGGTCGCCGCGCAGCGGATCGAGGCCGGTGGTTTCGGTATCGAGTACGATCTCGCGCATGGTTCTCCAACTTCCTGCCAGTAGCGACTCAGCCGCGCCGCTTCGGCATTTTAACCACCTCGCGCAGAATGTCGCGGATGCGTGCGCGCACCGGCTCCAGGCCGTGCGAGGTATCCACGATAAAGTCGGCGCGGCGGCGCTTTTCGGCATCGGGCATCTGCCGGGCGAGGATGGCGTCGAGTTTTTCGGGTGTCATCGTCGCGCGCGCGAGAAGGCGCTCACGCTGGATGTCTTCCGCCGTCGTCACCACCACCACCGCATCGACGCGGGCGTCGCCCCCGGTTTCGAACAGCAGCGGCACGTCCACCACCGCGACCGGCGCGCCCGACCGCTCGGCCTCGTCGAGGAATTTCTGATGATGCGCTTTCAGCATCGGATGCACGATGGCCTCGAGCCGCTTCATCGCGGCGGGATCGTGGACGACGCGCGCCGAAAGTTTCTGACGGTCGACCCGGCCATTGTCGGTGGTGCCGGGAAACGCCGCCTCGATCGCCGGCGCCGCCTCGTTCTCATAGATCAGATGCACGGTGGCGTCGGCGTCGTAGACCGGCACGCCTTCCTCGGCAAACAGTTTTGCCGTGGTCGATTTGCCCATGCCCATCGAGCCGGTCAGTCCGAGCACCCGCATTTCGTCCTCACAAGCGCAACAGACCGCGCTCGCGCAGAAACGCCAGCAGCGGCAGCAGCGGCAATCCCAAAATGGTGAAATGATCGCCGTCGATGCGCGAGAACAGGTGCACACCGAGGCTTTCGAGTTGATAGGCGCCGACGCTGCCGGTCACCGCCTCGCCCGCGGCATCGAGATAGCGACCGATCGCCTCGTCATCCAGGGGCCGCATGGTCAGGCGCGCCACCGAGACCTGTTCGGTCAGCACCTCGCCGTCGGTGACGACGGCAAAGGCCGCGTGGAGTTCATGCGTGCGGCCGGCCAGCACGCGAAGCTGGGCGTGGGCGGCGGCCCGGTCGGCGGGCTTGTCGAACAGCCGTGTGCCCAGCGCCAGCGTCTGGTCGGCGCCGAGCACGATGCGGCCGGGATGACTGCCGGCGACCGCGCGGGCCTTTTCCCGGGCCAGCAAGGTGGCGACCTCACCCGGCGCAGTCAGCCGTGAGGCGCGTTGCAGCGCGCGCTCGTCGATATGCGCGGGGATCGCCTCGAACACCAGGCCGGCATTGCCGAGCAGCATGCCGCGGGCGCGGCTTTGCGAGGCGAGAATCAACGGCCGCCCGCCTTGCCACAGCATCAGGCCAGGCTCCGCGGCCGCTGACGGTCGGCGTAGAGCTTCATCACCGCCGCCGCGGTCTCCTCGATGGAGCGCCGCGTCACGTCGAGCAGCGGCCAGCCGTGACGGATGCTGAGCCGCCGCGCATAGGTGACCTCGTCGGTCACCGCCTCGCGGTCGATATAGGCCTCGTTGTCCGGCGAGCCGATCGCCAGCAGCCGATTCTGCCGCACCTGGATCAGCCGCTCCGGTGTCGCCTGGAGGCTGACCACCAGCGGCTTCTTCAGCGTTTCGAGCTGCGGCGGGACCGGGATGCCGAGCACCAGCGGCACGTTGGCGGTGCGGATGCCACGATTGGCGAGATAGATCGAGGTCGGGGTTTTCGAGGTGCGCGACACCCCGACCAGCACCACGTCGGCATCTTCCAGCCCTTCGACATGCTGGCCGTCGTCGTGCATCATGGTGTAGTTGAGCGCGTCGATGCGCTTGAAGTATTCGGCGTTGAGGGTGTGCTGGGCCCCGACCCGTCCCGCCGTCGCCGCCCCGAGATACGCCTCGAACAGCTGCATCAACGGGCCGATGATCGACAGGCTCGGCAGGTTCATCTCCTTGCACTTGGCCTCGAGCCGCTCGACCAGATCCTTCTCCAGAAGCGTGAACAGCACGATGCCGGGCGCTTCCTCGATTTCCACAAGCACCCGGTCGAGCTGCTTCTGGCTGCGCACCAGCGGATAGACGTGCTCCACCGCCGAGATGTTGGCGTACTGGGCCGCCACCGCCCGCGCCACCGTGATCAGCGTCTCGCCGGTGGAATCCGAGATCAGGTGCAGGTGAAAATAGCTGCCGGACGCGGTGGCCATGGGCAGGACATCCTGTGAATGGCTGTGGAGAGCCGCGGGCGTGACCGCGACCGCCGGCTCCAGGCAGAAATAACCGGCCTTTCCTTGCACAGTCCTGCTTTTCAGGACAAGGCCGGCAAGGCCGGCGAATATAATCGGGGAATGTGGATTTGTCTCTTGATAACACAACCGGCCACTGCCGCTACATCCTTGAGATTCCGTCGCTCCCGGTCCTGCCGACGGAGCTCGTGGACTGCGTGGGCAACGCGGCCGGCTGTGTACGGTTTGAAGGCAGCGCGGGCATGACGCTGCGCCGGCGCAATCCCCTGTCACATAGACTCAAACCTTCAAGAATCTAAAAATGATGATTTGAGAAAGCACGTGGCACCCGATAATGAACCGGCGAACGGTTCGTTCCGTGGGAGCCTACGGAAACGCAAGGAACACGCCATGTACGAATGGGCCAAGGCGCTCCACGTCATCGCCGTCATCTCCTGGATGGCGGGGATGCTCTACCTGCCGCGGCTGTTCGTCTATCACTGCGCCGCCGAGCCGGGCTCGGTGCAGTCCGAGACCTTCAAGGTCATGGAATGGCGGCTGATGAAGTTCATCATCAACCCGGCGATGATGGTGGCATGGATCGTCGGGCTGTGGCTGGCCTGGGACGGCGGCTGGTACAGCGTCGGCTGGTTTCACGCCAAGTTCGCGCTGGTGATCGTGCTGAGTGCGCTGCACGGTATCCTGGCGCGCCGGCTGCGCGACTTCAGGGCCGACCGCAACACCCGCAGCGCCCGCTACTACCGGGTCCTGAACGAGATCCCGGCGGTCCTGATGATCGGCATCGTCATTCTGGTGATCGTCAAGCCGTTCTGAGGCGCCGCCAGCACGGGCGCCGGATTTCGTTGTCGCAGGGGGCTTGAGGCGTCTTGCGCAAGGCGGGAGCGTTTTCTATATTCGGTGCTGTCCCACCTTCATGCAGGCGGATGCGGCCGTCTTCCGATTGTCGTCGATCGGACGCTGCGTCAGGCCCCGGGCGCTTCGCACGCGTTTCTCGCTCGACCGCCGGACCCAAAGACCTGCCGACCTCCGCCGCCCGTATCCGCCGCCCGTATCTGCTTGCCGACGACCGCCTACCTCCACTCCCAGACTCGTGACAGGACATCCCAATGGGGGAAATGAAACTTCAAGACCTCAAAGCCAAGAGCGCGGCGGAACTCGTCTCGTTCGCGGAGGAACTGGGGGTCGAAAACGCCAGCACCATGCGCAAGCAGGAGCTGATGTTCGCCATCCTCAAAATGCTGGCGATCAAGGAAACCGACATTATCGGCGAGGGCGTCGTCGAGGTGCTGCCCGACGGTTTCGGCTTCCTGCGCTCGCCGGACGCCAATTACCTGCCCGGTCCCGACGACATCTACGTCTCGCCCTCGCAGATCCGCCGTTTCGGCCTGCGCACCGGCGACACCATCGAAGGGCAGATTCGCAGCCCCAAGGAAGGCGAGCGTTATTTCGCCCTGCTCAAGGTCAACACGCTCAATTTCGAGGACCCCGAAAAGGCGCGCCACAAGGTCAATTTCGACAACCTGACGCCGCTGTTTCCGGACGAGCGTTTCCGGCTCGAAATCGGCGATCCGACCCGCAAGGACCTGTCGGCGCGGGTGATCGATATCGTCGCGCCGATCGGCAAGGGCCAGCGCGCGCTGATCGTGGCGCCGCCGCGCACCGGCAAGACGGTGCTGATGCAGAACATCGCGCATTCGATCACCGCCAATCACCCGGAATGCTACCTGATCGTTCTCCTGATCGACGAGCGGCCGGAGGAAGTCACCGACATGCAGCGCTCCGTGAAGGGCGAGGTGGTGTCCTCGACCTTCGACGAGCCGGCGGTGCGTCACGTCCAGGTCGCCGAAATGGTGATCGAGAAAGCCAAGCGCCTGGTCGAGCACGGCCGGGACGTGGTGATCCTGCTCGATTCGATCACGCGCCTTGGCCGCGCCTACAACACCGTGGTGCCGTCGTCCGGCAAGGTGCTGACCGGCGGTGTCGATGCCAATGCGCTGCAGCGGCCGAAGCGCTTCTTCGGTGCGGCGCGCAACATCGAGGAAGGTGGCTCGCTGACCATCATCGCGACCGCGCTGATCGATACCGGCAGCCGCATGGACGAAGTGATCTTCGAGGAGTTCAAGGGCACCGGCAACTCCGAGCTGATTCTCGACCGCAAGGTCGCCGACAAGCGCATCTTCCCGGCCATCGACATCTCGCGCTCGGGGACCCGCAAGGAAGAACTCATCACCGATCCGCAACTGCTCAAGAAGATGTACGTGCTGCGCCGCATCCTCAACCCGATGGGCACCATGGACGCCATCGAGTTCCTGCTTGACAAACTGCGCAACACCAAGAACAACGCCGAGTTCTTCGAGTCGATGAATACGTGATCGATAGCCGCACTGCGGTGTCGACCGTCCGCGTGCCTCCATGCTATAGCCTCGGCGAAGACGCGAGTGGAGGCGGCTGTGAGGCGCGACACGACGTGTTTTTCCGCCTTGATCGGCAATATCTATGACGCGGCGCTGAACCCGTCGTTGTGGCACGACGTTCTCCGGGACATTGCCAATTTCGTCGGCGGTTCGTCTGCCTCGCTCTATGCCAAGGACGCCGCGGGCAGAAGCGGGAATGTGTTCTACGACGATGGCGGCATCGACCCGCATTATGTGCGGCTTTACTTCGACAAGTATATCAAGCTCGATCCGTCCACGACAGCGCATTTCTTCGCCGAGCTCGACAGGCCCCTGGCGACGTCCGATCTGCTTCCTTACGCCGAGTTTCTCGAGACCCGGTTCTACAAGGAGTGGGCGCGGCCGCAGGGGCTTGTCGATCACGTCACCGCGGCGCTGGACAAATCCGTGACCGGTGTCGCCATGCTTGGCGTGTTTCGTCACGAACGCGATGGGATCGTCGACGACGAAACGCGCCAGCGCGTGCGGCTGATTGCTCCGCACGTTCGCCGCGCGACGCTGATCGGCAAAGCCATCGAACTCAAAACGGCGGAAATCGCGACCTTTGCCGATATGCTCGACGGTCTGAGCGCGGCCATACTCCTCATCAACGCGCGGGGAAACATCGTCCATGCCAATGCGGGTGCGCATCGGCTGCTTGGCGAGGGCCGCGTGATACATGCCGTGGACGGTAGATTTGCCGTCTCCGATCCGGAGGCCGAGCGGGCGCTGCACGAGGCGCTGCTTGGCGCCGGTGACGGCGACATCGGCATAGGAAGCAGAGGCGTCGCTGTGTCGCTGATGGCGCGCGACGGCGAGCGCTATGTCGTCCACATGCTGCCGCTCACCTCGGGCGCGCGCCGCATGACCGGGATCACCTATTGCGCGACCGCGGCGCTATTCATCCATCGGGCGGAATTACATACGCCCTCCGCGCCGGAGGTGATCGCCAGAACCTACGGGCTGACGCCGTCCGAATTACGGGTCCTGCTGGCAGTCGTCGAACTGGGCGGAGCGCCAGCGGTTGCCGAGGCGCTCGGCGTTGCCGAGACGACGGTCCGGTTCCATCTGCGACACCTGTTCGGCAAGACCGGCGCGCGCCGCCAGACGGATCTCGTCAAACTGGTTGCCGGGTTTTCCAACCCCCTCGCTTGCTGATCGCCCCCTCCGATTGGAGGGCGTCAACTGCTCATTCGTTCGCTAGCTTCAGCCGACGACGGTCGGATTGACCGCCTTACCCGAGACGAGAGGCGAAGACGAAAAACCAAGCCGAAACACGGGAGGCCGGCATGCGCACGCGTATTTCGTTGTTTCCAACCGTTCTCGCTATCCTGATGGCGAGCCTGCTTGTCACCACGGATGCGACGCCCAAAGGACGCGACTTCCATGGATCGACCAATGAGAACAGCGTCAAGAAAGCATGCGGGGGCGACCTGCAAACCGGCGGCGGTGCTTTTGGCTGCACAAAATGCGATACGAAAGGCTGCACGGACTGGAGTTGTAACCGGAGCGGGAAGGGACGACAGGGCTGCTGGATTGAACCGGTCGGAAGAACGGTTCCCGGCAGAGGCAAGGGGGGCAAGGGCGGCGAGGGTTTCGGCAATCCGGTTTCAGGAACCAGGGGCGTCGACGCCGATCGGCGGAAGGGATTGCGTGGCGCGGCGCCGGCTGCGGCCGGCCTGCCGATCGGCACGAGCCGCGATCACCGCCGGCAGGGCGGGAGCGCGGCGTCGGCACAAGGCGGCGTGCTTGTTGATGGTCAGGAAGGCAATATAGTCACCGGACCGCGTTGCGGGCACGGCGGCTGCCGCCCCGTGTCCGTTCTGTCCGGGCCGAACTGGCAGAATGTCAACAAGCGGCATTTCCACGACCATCGCTCCAGGTGAGCCCCTTCGAGGCGGCGGCATGGCTGACGGCGTTACGGTAAAACGGCGGTCCGTGGCTGCATCTGCGCCACGGCGTCCGCAATCTTCGCCGGGTCGTCGACCGGCAGCGAGCAGCTTTGGCTCCGGCAGACGAAAGCCGCCGCGCCGCTGACGCTGTCCGCTTTGGCGCGCGCGGGATGATTTTGAGGAAGACCGTCCGCGCGCGGCGCGTGAAGAACGATCGTCGTCGCGTGCGGCAGGCTTCGCGCCGCGCTCAAGAGCGCATCGGCCTCCCTGTCCTCGCCGACGACGGCAATCTCCGCGCCGGTGAGATGCAGGTCAAGCGCATTCAAGAGCGAGAGATGGCCGAACACGTTGTCCTGCGCCACCGGGAGCAGGGCGGCGAACAGCGCATCGGACTGCTGGCGATAGCGGCTGTCGCCGGTAAGTACCGCCAGCCGCACCAGGTTTTGCGCGATCAGCCCGTTATGGTTGGGAATGGCATCGTCCACCGTGGCATGCGGCCGCACGATCAGCCCCTCGGCATCGTCGGCGGTGAGGAAGTAGCCGCCGTGGTCGCGGTCGGCGTAGTGCGTATCGAGCGAGGCCTGCCAGGCGATCGCTTTGGTCAAAAAATCCGCTTCGCCCGTTGCCTCGAACAGCGACAATGCCGCCCGGATCATGGCCGCGTGGTCTGAGGCCAGCCCCGGAAACATCAGCCGCCCGTCGCGCCAGGAATGGCCGAGCCGGTCGCCGCGGCTCATCTCCGTCGCGGCGAAGGCGAAAGCGCGCCGCGCCATCGCCAGCCAGTCCGGGCGCTCGAAGGCCAGCGCGGCATGGGTGAGGGCGGCAATCGCGAGGCCGTTCCAGTCGGCCAGCACCTTATCGTCGAGGCCCGGAGGAACCCGTTTGCTGCGCGCCTGGTGCAGCATATCGCGCAACATGGCAAGGCGTGCCGCCTCCTCGGGCGTATCACTCAGGCCATTGAGGCGATTGAGGATATTCTTTCCCTCGAAGTTTCCTTCGAGGCTGACGTCGTATTTCGCAGCAAACAGCGCAGCATTGTCCGCACCCAGAATGTGCGCGATTTCATCCGCCGACCAGACGTAGAACTTGCCTTCCTCGCCGTCCGAATCGGCGTCCAGCGACGACGACAGGCCGCCCTTGGTCTGCATCATTTCGCGCTGGAGCCAGCCCACCGTCTCCGCCGCGCGCGCGCCATAGAGAGGGTTGGGCGCGCGGGCGTGCTCGAGCGCCAAAAGGTCGAGAAGCTGGGCGTTGTCGTACAGCATCTTCTCGAAATGCGGCACCAGCCAGCGCTCATCGACGGAGTAGCGGGCGTAACCCCCGCCGAGATGGTCGTAGATGCCGCCCTGGCTGATGCGGGCCAGCGCCAGATTGGTGGTGGTGAAGAACCGCCCATCGCCTGTGCGGGAACCGGCGCGCCACAAAAACTCTAGCATGGCGCATTGCGGGAATTTCGGGGCGCCGCGCAGGCCCCCGTTGACCGGATCGGTGGCGCCGGCGATGGAGACGGCGGCGTTGTTCAGCTCTGGCGGGCCGATCGTCGCCGGGTTTTGCGTGCGGTTGCGGTCGGCCAGCCGCGCCACCAGCGCCTGGCGATTCTGGTTCACCTTGTCGGGCGCCTCGTGGAATACGCGCGCCACCTCGCGCAGCACGTCGGTAAAGCCGGGCCGGCCGTACTGCGCCTCTTTCGGAAAGTAGGTGCCGCCCCAGAACGGCGCGCCATCGGGGGTAAGGAACATGGTCAGCGGCCAGCCGCCCTGTTGCCCGAGATGGTGGAGAGCGTTCATGTAGATCTGGTCGATGTCCGGGCGTTCCTCCCGGTCCACCTTGATATTCACGAACAGCTCGTTCATCACCGCCGCGGTGGCTTCGTCCTCGAAGCTCTCGTGAGCCATGACGTGGCACCAGTGGCAGGCGGCGTAGCCCACGGACAGCAGGATCGGACGGCTCAAACGCTGCGCCTCAGCCAATGCGGCCGGACCCCAGGGCCACCAGTCGACCGGATTGTGCTGATGCTGCAGGAGGTAGGGGCTGGTTTCCAGGGCCAGGCGGTTTTTGTGCGGCGCAGCATCGGCCATGGCGCAGTCTCCATGATTATGCTGCGATGCAGCATGACGGCTTGAGCTGGTCACGGGTCACCAGCCGCCTCAGACAACAGATAGGCCATGACGCTACGCGATCAAACCATCTTTGCCCTGTCGTCGGGAGTGCTGCCCTCGGCCATCGCCGTCGTCCGGGTGTCGGGGCCACGGGCAGGGCAGGCCGTAACCACGCTGGCCGGACGATTGCCGCCGCCGCGCACGGCGTATCTCACCGCTCTGCGGGATGGCGCGGGCGCCGTCATCGATCAGGGGCTAGTGCTGTGGTTTCCGGCGCCGAACAGCGCGACCGGCGAGGACGTCGCCGAGTTCCATATCCACGGCGGCCGCGCGGTGGTCGCGGCGGTATTTGCCGCCCTGCTGCGGGTCGAGGGTCTGCGGCCGGCGGAGCCGGGCGAGTTCACTCGCCGCGCGTTCGAGAACGGCAAGCTCGACCTGACCGAGGCTGAGGGGATCGACGACCTGATCCATGCCGACACCGACCGCCAGCGGCGGCAGGCGCTGCGCCAGTTGCAAGGTTTGCTGGGCCATCGGGCCGAGGACTGGCGTCGCCAGGTGATCGAGGCAGCGGCGCTGATCGAGGCGGGCATCGATTTTTCCGACGAAGGCGACGTTCCCGACGATCTCACCGCGCCGGCGCGCGCCCGGATCGAGGTGTTGCGCGACGATATCGCGGCGGCGCTTGTCGCGTCGGCCCGTAGCGAACGGCTGCGCGATGGTCTGACGGTCGCCATCGCGGGGCCGCCGAATGCCGGAAAATCCACACTTCTCAATGCCTTGGCGCGACGCGAGGCGGCTATCGTATCGCCCTATGCCGGCACCACGCGCGATGTCATCGAGGTGCAGTTCGATCTCGATGGCTATCCCGTCACCTTGCTGGACACGGCTGGCATTCGCGACACCGCCGATCCGGTCGAGCGGGAGGGCGTGCGCCGTGCGCGCGCCCGGGCCGCCGAAGCCGATCTGGTGCTGTGGGTGTGCGAGGCGCAGGACCGCTCCGGTCCGCAGGAACCGGACTGGCAGGCTCCGGTCTGGGTGGTCCGCAACAAGATCGATCTCGACGCTGCGGACGCGGAGGCGGCCTTCGCCATCTCGGCGGCGCGGGGCGACGGCATCGCCGACCTGCTGGCGGCGGTCGCGGGGTTTGCCTCAGACTATTTCGGCGGCGACAATGCCTTGATTTCGCGCGCCCGTCACCGTGCGCTGCTGGAGGAGACGGTGGCGGCACTGGATCGGGCGCTGGCTGAGCCGGAACCGGAGCTGGTGGCGGAACACCTGCGGGTCGCGGCCCAATGCCTGGGTCGGATCACCGCCCGGATCGACGTCGAGGACGTGCTCGACGTGATTTTTCGCGACTTCTGCATCGGGAAATAGCAGTCGCGTTTCATGTGAAACAAAACCCGGCTTCTCGATCCGTACGAGGCGGTATAGAACCCACCCTATGTCCACAGGCTTCGATGTCATTGTGATCGGCGGCGGCCACGCCGGCTGCGAGGCGGCCGCGGCGGCCGCGCGCATGGGCGCGAGGACGGCGCTGCTGACGCACCGCTTTGCCACCGTCGGCGCTATGTCCTGCAATCCGGCGATCGGCGGGCTCGGCAAGGGCCATCTGGTGCGCGAGGTCGATGCGCTCGATGGGCTGATGGCGCGTGTCATCGATCGCTCAGGCATCCAGTTCCGGATGCTCAACCGCCGCAAGGGGCCGGCAGTGCGCGGGCCGCGGGCGCAGGCCGACCGCCGGCTCTATGCCGCTGCGATGCAAGCGGAATTACGCGCGATACGGAACCTGACGGTGATCGAAGGCGAGGCCGACGACCTGCTGATCGCGACCGGCGGGGTCGCCGGTGTTCGACTGAGCGATGGCCGCGAACTGACAGCCGGCGCGGTCGTGGTCACGACCGGCACCTTTCTGCGCGGCCTGATCCATCTCGGCGAGCGCTCATGGCCGGCCGGCCGGATCGACGAGGCGCCCTCGCTCGGGCTGTCCGGAACGTTCGAGCGGCTCGGCTTCACGCTCGGCCGGCTCAAGACCGGCACCCCGGCGCGGCTCTACAGTCGCACCATCGACTGGGCCGCCGTGGAGATGCAGCCCGGCGACGACCCGCCGGAGCCGTTTTCGACGCTGACGGAGCGCATCAGCGTGCCGCAAATCCAGTGCGGCATCACCCGCACCACCGCGGCGACGCATGCGGTGATCCGTGCCAACGTCCATCGCTCGCCGATGTATTCCGGGCAGATTCATAGCCGCGGCCCCCGCTATTGCCCGTCGATCGAAGACAAGATCGTCCGCTTCGGCGACCGCGACGGCCACCACGTTTTCCTTGAGCCGGAAGGGCTCGACGATCCCACGATCTATCCGAACGGCATTTCGACCTCGCTGCCGGAGGAGGTGCAGGCGGCGCTGATCGCCACCATCCCCGGGCTTGAGCGGGCGCGCATGCTGCGGCCGGGCTATGCCATCGAATACGATCATGTCGATCCGCGCGAACTCGACCCGACGCTGGAGACCCGCCGCCTCAAGGGGTTATTCCTCGCCGGCCAGATCAACGGCACCACCGGCTACGAGGAAGCGGCCGGGCAGGGACTAATGGCCGGGCTGAACGCCGCGCTCCGGGCCGGTGGCGGCGGGGCGTTCGTGCTCGACCGTGCCGACGGCTATATCGGCGTGATGATCGACGATCTGGTGACGCGGGGCGTCAGCGAGCCGTATCGGATGTTCACCTCGCGTGCCGAATACCGGCTGACGCTGCGCGCCGACAACGCTGATCAGCGCTTGACCGATCGTGGCCTGGCGCTTGGCTGCGTGGGAGAGGCGCGGACCGCCCACCATAGCGCAAAAATGGCCGCTCTGGCAGATGCGAAGGCCCTCGCCCAGGCGCTGACCGTAACACCGAGCGAGGCCCGCAAACACGGCCTGACCCTCAATCTCGACGGCCAGCGGCGCAGCGCCTTTGCGCTTTTGGCCTATCCGGATATCGGCTGGGACGACCTGTTGCGCATCTGGCCCGAGCTGGCAGGCATCGCGCCCAGGATCGCCACCCATGTCGAGATCGACGCCAAATACGACGTCTATTTGCAACGCCAGCGCGCCGACGTCGAGGCGTTCCGCCGCGACGAGGCGCTGGCGTTGAACAATATCGACTACGCCGCAATCCCGGGCCTGTCCAACGAGGTGCGGCAACGGCTGGAGACGCATCAGCCGCGCACGCTGGGGCAGGCGGCGCGGCTCGACGGGGTGACGCCGGCCGCGCTCGGCATTCTGGTGGCCTATCTGCGGCGGGCGGCGCGGCAGGCGGCCGCCTCGTAGGACAGCCATGGCGAAAGCGGCAGCCATGGCAGCGTCGCCTGCCGACAAGGCGCAGGCGCTGCGGCTTGCACCTGTTTCACATGAAACGGAAGCACGGCTGGATCGATTCGTCGCGCTGCTGCTCGCATGGCAGGCCAAGACCAACCTGATCGCGCCATCGACCATCCCCACCCTCTGGAGCCGCCATGTCGCCGATTCGCTCCAGCTTCTCCATCTTGCGCCGGAGGCTGCCGTCTGGGCTGATTTCGGCAGCGGCGGCGGCTTCCCGGGCCTGGTGCTGGCTTGTGCACTGGCCGACCGCGATGGCGCGAGGGTTCACCTCGTCGAACGCAACGGCAAAAAGGCCGCGTTTCTGCGCGAGGCCGCGCGCGTGACCGGAGCGCCGGCGGTGGTTTATCCGATGGATATCGGGGATTATGTGGACAGCGTGCGGGAGCGGATCGATTGCGTCACCGCCCGGGCGGTCGCGCCGCTACAACAACTCTTCACGCTGGCGGCGCCGTTGATCGCGGCAGGTGCCCGCGGCCTGTTCCTGAAGGGCCAAGATGTTGAGTCAGAATTGACCGAAGCCACTAAATATTGGAATATTCAGTACAAACTTCACCGCAGTCTGTCGGACGGTGGAGGTTTTGTCGTGGATGTCGCGGGCCTTGCCCCGCGGGCGGCTTTGCCGAAGGGTCGAGCGTAATGGACGATGGTGGTCACAAAGATGTGATCGAAGCGCGAGCCGATGGGCCGCCGACGCCGGCGCGGCCGCGCATCATCGCGCTCGCCAACCAGAAGGGCGGCGTCGGCAAGACCACCACCGCGATCAACCTCGGCACCGCGCTGGCGGCGATCGGCGAGCGCGTGTTGATCGTCGATCTCGATCCGCAGGGCAACGCGTCCACCGGGCTCGGCATCGACCATCGCAGCCGCAGCGTTTCGACCTATGACGTGCTGATCGGCGAGGCGAGCCTGCGGGAGGCGATCGTCGCGACCGCGGTGCCGCGCGTCGCCATCGCCACGTCCACCATGGATCTCGCCGGGATCGAGGTCGAGTTGGGGCAGACGCGCGACCGTGCCTTTCGGCTGCGCGATGCCATCACCCGGCTCGATGCCGGACACGGCACGCCTGCATACACCTACATCCTGATCGACTGCCCGCCGTCGCTCAACCTGCTCACTGTCAACGCCATGGCTGCGGCCGACGCCATTCTGGTGCCGCTGCAATGCGAGTTTTTTGCGCTCGAAGGATTGTCGCAACTGTTGCAGACGGTCGAGCACGTGCGCTCGACGCTCAACCCCGTGCTCACCATCCACGGCATCGTCATGACCATGTTCGATGCCCGCAACAACCTGTCGAACCAGGTGGTTGCCGACGTGCGCCAGTTCATGGGCGACAAAGTCTATACCACCATGATTCCGCGCAACGTGCGCATCTCGGAGGCGCCGTCCTTCGGCAAGCCGGTGCTGGTCTACGATCTCAAATGCGCCGGCAGCGAAGCCTATCTGCGGCTTGCCACCGAGGTCATTCAGCGCGAGCGCGATTTGCAGGCGCCCTAAAGCGTTTTCGAGCGAAGTGGAAACCGGTTCGCGTGAAGAAAACGCGTCAAAACAAGACCCAGAGCTTTGCTTTTGACGGAATCGAAAGCAAAGCTCTGGCGCAAAAGCGAAGGAGACGGCGATGGCCCATGAGGCACGTTCGCGTTTGGGGCGGGGCATTACGAGCCTGGTTGGCGACACTGGCGGGGAGCCTGTCAGGGCCGAGCGACCGCGGGCTGCGCGGCGCGTGCCGGTCGCGTTTCTCAAGGCCAACCCCAACAACCCGCGCCGGCATTTTGCCGACGCCGAGATCGAGGAGCTGGCCGCCTCGATCCGCCAGCGCGGCCTGATTCAGCCGATCGTGGTGCGGCCGCACAAAGACGATCCCGATCATTTCGAGATTATCGCCGGCGAGCGGCGCTGGCGCGCGGCGCAGCGCGCGGGGCTGCACGAGGTGCCGATCGTGCCGCTCGACGTCAGCGATGCCGAGGCGCTGGAAATCGCCATCATCGAGAACGTGCAGCGTGCCGACCTTAACGCGATGGAAGAGGCGCGTGGCTATCACACGCTCGCTGCCGATCACGGCCACAGCGCCGACGAGATCGCAAAGCTGGTCGGCAAGAGCCGCAGCCATGTCGCCAACATGATGCGGCTGACCAAGCTGCCGGATGCGGTTCAGGCGATGGTGGTCGCCGGCGAATTGTCGGGGGGGCATGCACGCGCGCTGATCGGCGCAAACGATGCGGTCGGGTTGGCGCGGCGTGTCGTCGCCGAAGGCCTCAGCGTGCGCCAGACCGAGGCGCTGGCGCACGAGGCCGGCGTGCCGCAGCGCGCGCCCCGCGCTGCCCGCGCCGAGAAAGTCGTAAAGGATGCCGATACGGTGGCGCTGGAGCGGCGCATCAGCGATATCCTCGGCCTTAAAGTCAGCGTCGATCACCGCGCCGATGGCGGCGGCACGGTGACGGTACGCTACCGCGATCTCGAGCAGCTCGAAGAGATTTTGCGCCGTCTCGAGGCCGGGGCATAGAGCGTTTTCGAGCGAAGTGGAAACCGGTTCGCGTGAAGAAAACGCGATAAAATAAAATCCAAGAGCTTCGCTTCTAATAAAATCAGAAGCAAAGCTCTAAGTGGTTTATCCGCGCCGCCGCGCGTTCACCGCGATGGCCATCAACGCGCGGCGGGCGATGCTCGGTGCAAGCGCCGCCTGCCGGCGGACGTCGAGCGCGGCGGCGCCGAGCTGGCCGATGATCTCGGCCAGACGCACGCTGCCGGCGTTCCTTAAGCCCGCCGCCACCAGGTCCTTTCGCGAAAAATGCAGCCGCGGCATCGTGCGCTCGAGCGCCGTCTGCGGCGCCGTGCCGGTCTCGACCAAAAGCGCCGCGCGGTGCAGCGCCGCCGCCTGACGCAGCGCGGCGCTGACGATCAGGCCGGGATAGGTGCCAGCCGCGAGCGCCTTGTTGAACGCCGTCTCGACGTCGGCCGGCCGGCCGGCGAAGGCGGCATCGACGATCGGATCGAGCGCGAAGTCGGACGCGTCCGACACCGTGGCCAGTACGTCGTCGAGCGTCACCTCGCCCTTGCCGTGGGCATAGAGCGCGAGCTTGCGGATTTCGTTGCGCGAGGCCTGACGGTCGCCGCCGAGCAGCGCCATCAGCGTGGCCTGCGCGTCGCGCGAGATGCGCAGGTTTGCTTCCCGCATCTCCGTCTCGATGAGCTGGGCAAGATCGCGCGCGGTGTCGGGGAAGCAGGCGATGGCGACGGCCGTCCTTGCCTTCTCGCACACGCTGCGCAGACCGGCGTTGGGCCGCAGCGCGCCGGCCTCGATGACGACCAGGCAATCGCGCGGCGGGCTTTCGCACAGCACCTCGACCGCGCGCGCGAAGTGACGCGGGTCGCCACGCACGCGCACCGCGCGCCGGCCGCCGAACAGCGGCACCGTCATCGCCTCGTCGACGAGGCGCGCGCCGTCGCCCGACAGCTCCGCATCGTCAAGCCGCACCAGCGCGAACGGATCGGACGGATCGTCCACCGCGGCGGCGCACAGCGCATCGGCCCGTTCGCGGATCAGCCCGGTGTCGGATCCGTAGAGCAGCGCAATGGGCCGGTCGGGGTCGGGGCGCGCCAGATAGGCGTCGATGTCCCGGCCACGCAATGCCACCATGACGGCCGTCTAGATCACGTTGATTTTGGATCGAATCGATCCAAAATCGTGAACGTGATCGCCTCTAGTATTTTAGAGCAAGATGCGGGCGGAAAACCGCTACACACTTTTCGTCATCCCGCTCTAGGAGCCGGCGGTGAAATAGGCCGCAAGCCGCGTGGTGATGTTGTCGGCGATCTGCTTGGCGGCACGGTCCTCGGCGTCGCGCAGGCTGCGCACGCGGGCGAAGCGCTGTTCCTGTCCGGGGTTGTCGAACGAGACGCGGGCGAAGGTGCTGCCGCTCATCACGGCCTTGCCGGTGGCAATTTCGATAAGCCGGTAATTGGCATCGATGCCGTAGTTCTCGACGTCGGGCCGGGCGGTGCGCGGGTCCACCATCACCGAGGAGCGGGTGCTCCTGAGCTTGAGGTCGAGCCGGTGCGTCGGCGGCGCGCCGGTCGGCCCGCCATACATGGCGAACATCAGCGCGTTGCGGATCGAGACGCCGAGGCGCGCCTCGCGCGAGGCGTTCGGCACGCTGAGCGGCGGCACCTCGACGGTGGACAGCTTGTCGCGCAGGCTGGGCGAGCCGTCCGGCTTCTCGGCGTACATCGGCGTGAAGCAGCCGGCCAGCCCGCCGGCAAGAGCGACCACGGCCGCGAGCCGAAAGACAGCCCGCATATCAAGCCACGACATTGACGATCCTCTGCGGCACGACGATGATCTTGCGGTGCGGTTTCCCGCCGAGCGCGGACTTTACCGCATCGAGCGCCAGAACGGCAGCCTCAATTTCCGGGTTCGCCGCGTTGCGGGCCACGGTGACATCGGCCTTCTTTTTGCCGTTGATCTGGACCGGCAGCGTCACGGTGTCGGAGACCAGCAGCGCCTCCTCCACCTCCGGCCAGGGCGCCTGCGACACCAGGGTCCGGTGGCCGAGCACGGCCCAGCATTCCTCGGCGAGGTGCGGCATCATCGGCGCGATCAGCTTGACCAGGATGTCGAACGCCTCGCGCGCGGCGGCGGCGACCGCCGGGTCGGTTTCCAGTGGTTTCGTCGGGTCGTCCACCGTCTCGTGCAGCGTGCCGACGAACGCGTAAAGCTTTGCGATCGCGGTGTTGAAGCGCAGCCGTTCGATCCCGTTCGAGACGTCGGCCAGCGCCTGGTGCGCCGCGACCCGCAAGGCCCTGGCTCCGGCGTGGGCCGGATCGATTGCGGTGCCGGGCTCCGGCAGGAGCGGCGCGGCCGCGCTCACCAGCCGCCACACCCGCTGCACGAACCGCGAGGCGCCCTGCACGTTCTCCTCGCTCCAGATCACGTCGCGGTCGGGCGGCGAATCGGACAGCATGAACCAGCGCGCGGTGTCGGCGCCGTAGGTGGCGATGATGTCGTCGGGATCGACGGTGTTGCGCTTCGACTTCGACATCTTCTCGATCGAGCCGATCGTCACCTCCTCGCCGGTGGCGATCAGGGTGGCGCGGCGGCGCTCGCCATCGTTGTCGATGCGCACCTCGGCCGGCGCGGCATAGCTGCCGTCGGCCTTGCGGTAGGTCTCGTGCACCACCATGCCTTGCGTGAACAGTCCGGCGAACGGCTCATCGAGATCGAGATGGCCGGTCGCTTGCATCGCGCGGGTGAAGAAGCGGCTGTACAATAAGTGCAGGATCGCGTGCTCGATGCCGCCGATATACTGATCGACCGGCAGGAAGCGGTCGGCCACCTTCTGCGTGGTCGGCGTGGTCTCGTTCCACGGATCGGTGAAGCGCACGAAGTACCACGACGAATCCACAAAAGTGTCCATCGTGTCGGTCTCGCGCCGCCCCTTGCCGCCGCATCGCGGGCAGGTGACGTGCTTCCATGTCGGATGACGGTCGAGGGGGTTGCCGGGACGGTCGAAGGCGATGTCCTCGGGTAGTTGCACGGGCAGGTCCTCGACCGGCACCGGCACCACGCCGCACGTCTCGCAATGGATCACCGGGATCGGGCAGCCCCAGTAGCGCTGGCGCGAGATACCCCAGTCGCGCAGGCGGAAGTTGACCTGCCGCTCGGCGACGGGCTTGTCCGCTCCCTCCCCCTGCAAGGGGGAGGGTTGGGAAGGGGGTTCCGACTCGGCGCTGATCCCCACCCGGCCCGCTTCGCGCGCCGGCCTCCCCTTTTCAAGGGGAGGCAAGAAAGAATTTTCCAGCCGCTTCGCCACTTCTTCCTTCGCCTCGGCAATGGTCATGCCGTCGAGGAAGCGCGAGTTGATCATGCGGCCGTCGCCGTCGAAAGCGGTGTCGGTGATGACGAAGCTCGCCGGATCCTGCCCGTCCGGGCACACCACCGGCGTGTTGCCGAGGCCGTACTTGTTGACGAAGTCGAGGTCGCGCTGGTCGTGCGCCGGGCAGCCGAAGATGGCGCCGGTGCCGTAATCCATCAGCACGAAATTGGCGACATAGACCGGCAGCTTCCAATCGGGATCGAACGGATGCGCCGCCTTGATGCCGGTGTCGAACCCTTGCTTCTCGGCGGTCTCGATGGCTTCGCGCGCGGTGCCGGTGTGGCGGCATTCCTCGATGAAGGTTTTGAGCTTCGGGTTATCCTTCGCCGCCGCCTGCGCCAGCGGGTGGTCCGGCGACAGCGCGAGAAACTTTGCGCCGAACAGGGTGTCGGGCCGCGTGGTGAAAATCTTCACCTCGCTCTCGCCGTCCGGCGTCGTCGCGCTGTCGAGGGCGAAGCGGATCAACAGGCCCTCCGAGCGGCCGATCCAGTTGCGCTGCATGGTGCGCACCTTGTCCGGCCAGCGCTCCAGTTGATCGAGCGCCGCCAGCAGGTCGTCGGAGTATTTGCTGATCTTGAAGAACCACTGCGTCAGTTCGCGCTGCTCGACCAGCGCGCCGGAGCGCCAGCCGCGGCCATCAATCACCTGTTCGTTGGCGAGCACGGTCTGGTCGACCGGGTCCCAGTTGACCTTCGACTGCTTGCGCTCGACCAGCCCCGCCGTGAGGAAATCGAGGAACATGCGCTGCTGGTGCTTGTAATAGGAGGGATCGCAGGTCGCGATCTCGCGGCTCCAGTCGAGCGACAGCCCCATCGACTTGAGCTGCCCCTTCATGGTTTCGATGTTGGCGTAGGTCCAGCTTTGGGGGTGGACCTTGTTGGCCATCGCTGCGTTCTCGGCCGGCATGCCGAAGGCGTCCCAGCCCATCGGATGCAGCACCGCAAATCCCTTGGCGCGCTTGTAGCGCGCCACCACGTCCCCCATGGTGTAGTTGCGGACGTGGCCCATGTGGATGCGCCCGGACGGGTACGGGAACATCTCGAGGACGTAATATTTCGGCCGGGGGTCGTCGTTGCGGGTGGTGAAAATCGCTTCGTCGTCCCAGCGGCGCTGCCACCGGGGCTCGGCGTCGCGGGCGTTGTAACGTTCGTTGCTCATGGAGTTTTAGTCTGCCGGCCGGCCGCCCGGCGACGGCCGGGGCGGAAAACGAAATCGTCCGCTGGTTAGGCCACAAAAGCCCGTGCCGGGTCAATGTCTTGGCATCCTCCCGCGCGCCCTTCAAATTTGCCCGGTAATGGCGTAGAGCCAAAATTCCTGCAAATGCCGCCCGGTCCGGGATTGCCATGCCTGACGCGACATCCGCCGCCAACCTGAAAACCGTCGAGGATGAGATTGCCCGTGCCTGTCGCGATGCCGGCCGCGACCGCGCCGGGGTGACGCTGATCGCGGTGTCAAAGACCTTCGACGCGGCGGCGATCCGCCCGGTGATTGCCGCCGGCCAGCGGGTGTTTGGCGAAAACCGCGTGCAGGAAGCCAAAGCCAAGTGGCCGGAGCTGAAGGAAGCCGCCCCCGGCATCGAGTTGCATCTGATCGGCCCATTGCAGTCCAACAAGACGAAGGAGGCGGTGGCGCTGTTCGATGCCATCCATTCGGTGGACCGCCCGAGTCTGTGCGAGGCGCTGGCCAGGGAATTTGCGCGTACCGCCCGGCGGCCGCGGCTGTTCGTGCAGCTCAATACCGGCGAGGAGCCGCAGAAGGCCGGGATCGCCCCCGGCGAGGCCGATGCTTTCATCAGGGCCTGCCGCGACACCTACGGGCTGACGATTTCCGGGCTGATGTGCATCCCGCCGATCGATGAGGCGCCGGCGCCGCATTTCGCGCTGACGGCAAAAATCGCGGCGCGCAACGGCTTGGGCGAGTTGTCGATGGGCATGAGCGCCGACTTCGCCGAGGCCATCGCCTTCGGTGCCACCTATGTCCGGGTCGGCTCGGCGATCTTTGGTGGCCGAGAGCCTATTCGATAACAATCCTGGTCTGCGGCGAGAGCCGTGCCAGAAGCCGCAGCATCGCCGGCCGGGTCATGGCGATGCAGCCGGCGGTCGGGCCGAAATTCTCCCGGGCGAGGTGCAGAAACACCGCGCTGCCGCGCCCTTTGATGCGCGGCCGTGTGTTGTGGTCGATCTCGACGATGTAATCGTAGAGATGGTCCTCGCGCGCGAGCCGGTCGCCGGGCGCATCGCCGGCGAGCCGGATCGGCCGGTTGTAGCGACGGTCGCGCGGTTCCTCGCACCAGCCGTCGTCGGGCCGGATCGGCCGCACCGCGAGGGCGGTGTGTGGCCGTGGATGGCGGTCCTTGCGCCACCACAACTGCAGCGGATGGAACACCCCGCGCGGGGTCGCGCCGTCGCCTTCGCGTTTGTCGGCGCGAATGCCCCCGCGCCCCAGCGCCACCGGGACGGCGCGGCCCTCCACCAACAGCCAGCCGTGCGAGCGCTCACCGGGGCGACCACGGACATGGACCTCGCGCAGTGAACGGACGCCTTCGCGCTGCGGGCAAGTCATTGAAAACGGGTTATTTCTCATCGTCATCCGGACCGGCGCGAAGGCGTGCTGCTTGCACTTTCCGCGCGACATGCTCTATTTCGCCGCAGGATCGACGCCACGGGCGGTAGGAACGGCGATTCGCGCCACTATATTGGCCGTGCACGCCAACGGACACGAAGGGTTGCGCGACGGCGCGCCCGGCGGGCTGCAACGGCTCGCGGTCCGGCCGCCGAAGGATGGACGATAATGGCCAACGCCCGCAAGATTCTGATCGTGGACGACGACACCGACCTGCGCGAGACGCTGGTCGAGCAGTTCGCGCTGCACGAGGAGTTCGAGGCGCTTTCAGCCGACACCGGGGCCAAGGGGATCGCCGCCGCCAAGAGCGAATCGCCCGATCTGGTGCTGATGGATGTTGGGCTGCCGGATACCGACGGGCGCGAGGTGGTGCGCGGCCTGCGCAAGGGCGGCTTCACCGCGCCGATCATCATGCTGACCGGCCACGACACCGATTCCGACACCATCCTGGGGCTGGAATCCGGCGCGAACGACTATGTGGCCAAGCCGTTCCGTTTCGCAGTGCTGCTGGCGCGCATCCGCGCCCAGTTGCGCCAGCACGAGACCAGCGAGGATGCGGTGTTCTCGGTCGGGCCCTACAGCTTCCGGCCCGGCGCCAAGATGATGGTGGACGGTAACAGCAAAAAGATTCGCCTGACCGAGAAGGAGACCGCGATCCTGCGCTTTCTCTACCGCGCCGGCCAGCAGCCGGTGTCGCGCGAGACGCTGCTGCAGGAGGTGTGGGGCTACAATTCCGGCGTCACCACCCATACGCTCGAAACCCATATCTACCGGCTGCGCCAGAAGATCGAGCGCGATGCCGCCAATCCCGAAATCCTGATGACCGAATCAGGCGGCTACAAGCTCGTGCCATGACGGTGCCGTCCGGCTGTCGGATCGGAGATGCGATGAGGCAGGCCGCGCGCGGAGCGGGCGCGAGGCCGCATGTCGATTGAAGACGATATCGGGCTGTTGGCGCAGGTGCCGACCTTCCGGGTGCTCGGCGGCGAGGCGTTGCGCATGCTGGCGATCGGCGCGGAGCTGCGCACGTTTGCTGCCGGCGACGTGCTGTTCCAGGCGGGGGAAGCGGCCGATGCCGGTTACGTGGTGCGGAGCGGGTCGTTCCGCATCACCTCGGGCCGCCATGAAACAATTGCCGGGCCGGGGGCGCTGATCGGCGAGTTGGCGCTGGTGGTCGGCACGCCACGGCCGGCAGCGGCGGTGGCGCTCGATCGGGCCGAGGTGTTGCGCATCGCCCGCAGCCTGTTCCAGCGCGTCCTGGAGAGCGACCCCGAGGCGGCGCGGCGGCTGCGCGACGAATTCATGGTCCGCTCGAGCCAGGCGATCAGCGACCTGACGCTGGTCGGCGGGCGATTGCTATAAACTGCTATAAATCGAGGCTGGTGGTGACGGGAACGTGGTCGGAGGGCCGCTCCCAGCCGCGGGCGGCCTGCGTGATGCGGAAGTCGCTGACGCGCGCCGACAGCGACGGCGAAACCCAGATATGGTCGAGCCTGCGGCCACGATTGGCGGCGGCCCAGTCGGCGGCGCGGTAGCTCCACCAGGTGTAGACTTTCTCCGACAGCGGAATACGCTCGCGCGCCACGTCGCGCCAGCCGCCGATGGCCTGCACGTCGAGCAGCTTCTCGCACTCGATCGGCGTATGCGACACAACCTTGAGCATTTGCCGGTGCGACCAGACGTCGTGCTCGTGCGGGGCGACGTTGAGGTCGCCGACCAGCATGTGATGCGCCCCGTTCTGCGGGTGCAGCGCCGCGCACGCCTTCATCTCGTCGAGGAAGGCGAGCTTGTGGGCGAATTTTGGATTGAACGCCGGGTCGGGCACGTCGCCGCCGGCGGGCACGTAGAAGTTATGCAGCACCAGCGGCGCTTTAAGGCCGGCGCCGGCGCCGAACTCGACCGAGACGTGCCGCGAATCGACCTTGTCGCAGAAGGTGCGGATGCCGGTCGTCTCGAACGGCACGCGCGAGATGATGGCGACGCCGTGGTAGCCCTTCTGCCCGTTGAGCGCGACGTGCTCGTAGCCGAGACGCTTGAAGCGCTTGAGCGGAAAGGCGTCGTCCGGGCACTTGGTTTCCTGCAGGCACAACACGTCCGGCCGCGCTGCCTTGAGAAAGCGCGCGACGAGATCGATCCGCAGCCGGACCGAGTTGATGTTCCATGTCGTGAAGGTCAAGCGCATGGCGAGGGCTACCGTTGACCGTGGCCCTACACTGTTTGCCGGACAAAGAGAATGCGGCCGGCGCGGGTTATCCACGCGCGGGGCGACAGGCGGCGCCTATTGCAGCGGCACCGCGTAGTTGGTGTAGTCGATCTTGAAGATCGCCGGGTCGAGCTTGTGCGAGGTATCGACGTTGTAGACCGCGACCGTGGTGTCATAACCCTGCTGGTCGGTCACGGTCCATTGCTTGAGCTGGTTGTCCTTGGCGTCCAGCATCAGCATCAGGCGGCTGGTGCCGGCCAGCGCATGCTTTTCCTCGATGGTGACGGAGACATAAAGGTCGTCGGCCGAGACGCTGACGACATTGGTATCGCGCAACAGATCGATGTTGTTGGACAACAGGAAGCGCAGCGGCGTCTGCGACAGCGGGTAGACGTCCTGCGTGGCGAGCTTCCGGTCGCGCACCACCACCGAGGTGCCATCGGCGATGATGGCGATCGGCGTCGGGTCGTCGTACTCGAAGCGGATCTTGCCGGGCTTCTGCATGTAGAAGTCGCCGGTGGTGCGGCGGCCGTCCGGGCCGACCTGCACGAAGTTGCCCATCATGGTCTGCACCGCCGACAGGTATTTGCCGACGCGGGCGATCAGCGCGCGCTGGTTGGCGTCGAAGCTCGCGAACAGGTTGGACGGCTGACGCTTGCGCGGATCGGGAATGACCGGGGTCGGCACCGCCTGCTGGCCGGCGGCGACCGGCGGCGGGGCGAGCGAGCGCGGCGGAGGCGCGGCGGCGGCCGGCGACATCGCGGCGGCAGCCACCGTGACAAGCACCATTGCGCCGGCCGTGGCTTGGGTGAGGGCGCCGCTCCGGCGGCGCAGCACGTCGAGAAGTTCCGTCAATGCGTCGTTCCGCCCATGCCGGTGACCATGCCAGCGACCAGTGATGCAGCCGGGCGTTAGCCCGGCGCTGTGGCGATTTCGCGGCCCGCACCGTGCTCTGTGCCGCATCAGAAACCGTCCTCGTCCTCGGGCAGCAGGATCTCGCGCTTGCCGGCATGATTGGCCGGCCCGACGATGCCCTCCTGTTCCATGCGTTCCATCAGCGAGGCGGCGCGGTTATAGCCGATCTGCAGCCGGCGCTGGATGTAGCTGGTCGAGGCCTTGCGGTCGCGTTTGACGATGGCCACGGCCTGCGAGAACAGGTCGCCGCCGCCGTCGGCGCCCATGCCGGTCGCGTCGAACACCGCGCCGTCCTCGTCGGTCTCGTCCTCGGCGGTGACGGCCTCAAGATAATCGGGCGAGCCTTGCGTCTTGAGATGGCGCACCACCTTCTCGACCTCCTCGTCGGAGACGAACGGGCCGTGCACGCGCGAGATGCGGCCGCCGCCGGCCATGTAGAGCATGTCGCCCTGGCCGAGCAGTTGCTCGGCGCCCATCTCGCCGAGGATGGTGCGGCTGTCGATCTTCGAGGTCACCTGGAAAGAGATGCGGGTCGGGAAGTTGGCCTTGATGGTGCCGGTGATGACGTCCACCGACGGCCGCTGGGTGGCGAGGATGACATGGAGACCGGCGGCGCGCGCCATCTGTGCCAGCCGCTGCACCGCGCCCTCGATGTCCTTGCCGGCGACCATCATCAGGTCGGCCATCTCGTCCACGATAATGACGATGTAGGGCAGCGGCTCGAAGGGCAGCTTTTCCTCTTCGTAGATCGCCTTGCCGGTTTCCTTGTCGAAGCCGGTATGCACGGTGCGCGTCAGTTCCTCGCCGCGCGCGATGGCCTCGCGCACGCGGGCATTGTAGCCGTCGATGTTGCGCACGCCGAGCTTGGACATCTTCTTGTAGCGATCCTCCATCTCGCGCACCGCCCATTTCAGCGCCACCACCGCTTTCTTGGGATCGGTGACGACCGGCGTCAGCAGATGCGGGATGCCGTCATAGACGGAGAGCTCGAGCATTTTCGGATCGACCATGATCAGTCGGCACTGGTCGGGGGTCAGCCGGTAGAGCAGGCTCAGGATCATGGTGTTGATGGCCACCGACTTGCCCGAGCCGGTGGTGCCGGCGATCAGCAAATGCGGCATGCGGGCGAGATCGACGATGATCGCGTCGCCGCCGATGTTCTTGCCGAGGCAGAGCGGCAGTTTCGCGGTGCTGCTGTCGAGATCCTTCGAGACCAGAAGCTCACGCAAAAAGACTTTTTCGCGGGTTTCGTTCGGCAGCTCGATGCCGATGGCGTTGCGGCCGGGGACGACGGCGACGCGCGCCGACAGTGCGCTCATCGAGCGGGCGATGTCGTCGGCCAGACCGATGACGCGCGACGACTTGATGCCGGGGGCCGGCTCCAGTTCGTACAGGGTGACCACCGGGCCGGGATTGGCCTTGATGATCTCGCCGCGCACGCCAAAATCCTGCAGCACCCCTTCGAGCTGGCGGGAATTGTCCTCCAGCTCGCCCTTGCTGATCTGGGTACGATCGCTGGCGCGCGGCAGGCTGAGCACGCCGATCGGCGGCAACTCAAACGCATCATTCGCCCTGCGCGCGGGGGCGCGAGAGGCGCGTGCGAGGCTGCGGCGGCGCGGCGCGGGAGCCTCGTCCTCGTCGTCCTCTTCCTCCCCGTCCTCGTCGTCGTCGCTGTCGTTCTCGTCCTCATCAGTGAAATCGTCGTCGGCGTGCGGGGCAAGCGGCGGGGCGCCGGCGCCGAGGTTCGGCTCGTGGCGTTCGAACGGCAGGCCGCGTGATGGCTCGCGGCTTGCCACCAGCCAGGCGTAGGACAGCTTGATGAGCCGCCACAGCCGCGCCTTCAGGCTCATCAGAGCGTGGAACAGGAAGCCGAGCGACACCGCGCCGCGGTCGTCATCGTCTAGGGTGACGTCATCGACGATGTCGTCGAGCGTCTCAGGCTCGCGCTGCCGCGCGCCAAGCCCGCCGGCGAAAGCCAGCGTCGCCAGCATGACCGCAAACAGGAATGCGCCGAAGAGGATATGATAAATCACGCCCGGCGCGCCGAAAGCGATGGCCGGCGCCCGCACCAGCGCGTCGCCGATGACGCCGCCGAGGCCGGTCGGCAGCGGCCAGGCGGCATTGCGCGGAAAGCAGCTCGCAAAACCCGCGGCCGCCACCGTGCACAGCACCCAGCAGCCGATGCGCAGCGCCTCGCGGTCGAACGGGCGGTGCATCAGCATGCGCCAGCCCCAGATCGCCACCGGCAGCACCAGCATGATCGAGCCGAGCCCGAGAATCTGCATCAGGAGGTCGGCGCCGATCGCGCCGGGATAGCCGATGACATTGCGGATCGGCCCAGAGGTGGCGTGGCTGAAGCTCGGGTCGGCGACCGACCAGGTGGCGAGCGCGGCGACGGTCAGCGCGGCAATCGCCAGCAGGCCGAGGCCGGCGAGTTCGCGCAGCCGCCGCCCGAGCATGCCACGCATCGGCTCCGGCAATTGCCCGACGAGAGGAATGACACGTTCGATCGCTGCCATACTCATGACATCCGGCTAGCCCTGTGAGTCCAGTATGCGCACCATGCGCCGCAACGCTTCCGCGGTGGCGTCGACGGGTGGCACCATGGCGACGCGGATGAAGCCGGCGCCGGGGTTGCTGCCGTCCGGCATGCGACGGGCGAGATAGCTGCCCGGCACGACGCGCACCCCGCCGTCGCGAAAGAGTTTGAGTGCCGCCGCCTCGTCGCCGCCTTGCGCCGATACGTCGAGCCACAGGCAGAACCCGCCGGCCGGCCGCGCGTAGCCGAACCGGCGCCCAAGAATATCGTCGGCGAGATCGAATTTTTGCCGGTACAGGTCGCGGCTCGCCTCGACATGCGTCTCGTCGCCATAGGCGGCGACGGCGACGTGCTGCAACGGCACCGGCACCTGAGGTGCAGCGACGTTGCGCAGGTCGTGGAAGGTGGCAATGAAGCGGCGGTCGCCGGCGACGAAGCCGACGCGCAGGCCGGGCAGGTTGGAGCGCTTCGACAGCGACTGGAACGCGACGACGTTTTGAAAGTCGGGACCGGCGCATTCGAGCATGCTGCCGGGCGCCTCGCGAGTGTAGATTTCGGAATAGCACTCGTCGCTCAGCACGATGAAGTTGTAGCGGCGCGCCAGCTCGGCAAGGCGCGCGAAGTAATCGCGCGAGGCGACCGCCCCTTGCGGGTTGGCAGGCGAGGCGAGGTAAAAGGCGGCGGCCTGTGTCAGCGTCGCCTCGTCGAGCGCATCGAGATCGGGCAGGAAGCCGCTTGCGCGCAGCGTCGGCAGATAGACCGGGCGGCAGCCGCTGGCGCGGATGCCGGCGGCATAGGCCGGATAGAACGGATTGGGTAAAAGGATCGTGGCGTCCTGCTTGCCGATGAAACCGGCGGCCGCACTGGCTGCGAAGAACAGTCCGTCGCGGCTGCCGTTGAGCACCAGCACCTCGGTCTCGGGATCGGGCGCGCGCGGCAGCGCGAAGCGGCGCGTGAGCCAGGCGCTGGCGGCTTCGCGAAACGGCAAAATGCCGCGCGCCAGCGGATAGCGGCGGAAGTCGGCGACATGGGCGGCCAGCACCTCGCCGACGAAGGCGGGCGGGGCGTGCTGCGGCTCGCCGACCGACAGGTTGATCAGCGGCAGGGCGGGCTCGTGGCCGCGCAACAGATCGGTCAGCCGCGCGAACGGCGAGCGCTCGCTGTCGGGATCGGCCGCAGGGCCGGTGCCGGGCGCAGGTCGGGAAAGCGGGGCGAGGGTCATCGGGCGCCAGCACATTGCCCGCGGGCCGCGTGCCGCACGGGCGGCAGTGCAGGGCCAAGCGGAAAGGGTCGGAGTCCAACATAGATGCGGCGAGGTTAAGACACGATTAACCATCGGCGGCGGGCCGCACCGCGACGACGAATACAGAAAGGCCCCGGCATGAGCCGGGGCCTTGCCGGATGAGCGGACCGGGAGGAGGTGGTCCGCGCCGGACGCTGTCACATATTGTAGGCGCGCTCGGTGTGCTCGGCGAGATCGAGCCCCTCGCGCTCGGTCTCCTTGCTCACGCGCAGACCGATCACCACGTCCACCACCTTGTAGAGAATGGCCGAGATGACGCCGCACCAGGCGACCGCGACGGCGACGGCAACGACCTGCTTCCAGACCTGGGTCGCCATGTCGTAGCCCTCGACGCCGACGCCGCCCAGCGACGGGCTGACCAGGATGCCGGTGCCGATCGAGCCGACGATGCCGGCCACGGCGTGAATGCCGAACACGTCGAGCGAGTCGTCGTAGCGCAGCGCGTTCTTCACGGTGGTGCAGAAGAACAACGACACCGCGCCGCCGATGGCGCCGAGTACGATGGCTCCCATCGGGCCGATCAGCCCGGCGGCCGGCGTCACCGCGACGAGACCAGCGATCGCGCCGGAGATCAACCCGAGCAGCGACGGCGCGCCCTTCGTCGCCCACTCGATCAGCATCCAGGCGAGGCCGGCGGCTGCGGTTGCGACGAAGGTGTTGATCATCGCCAGCGCCGCGGTGCCGTTGGCCTGCAACGCGGAGCCTGCATTGAAGCCGAACCAGCCGACCCACAGCAACGCGCCGCCGACCATGGTGAGCGGCAGCGAGTGCGGCGCCAGGAGATCGCGGCCGTAGCCGATGCGCTTGCCGAGCATCAAGGCGCCGACCAGCGCGGCGATGCCGGAGTTGATGTGCACCACGGTGCCGCCGGCGAAGTCGAGCGCGCCGAGCTTCAACAGGTAGCCGTTCTCCGACCACACCATGTGCGCGAGCGGAAAATAAACGAAGGTGACCCACAGCACGGCGAAGGCCAGCAGCGCGGCAAAGCGCATGCGCTCGGCGATGCCGCCGACGATCAGCGCCGTCGTGATGCAGGCGAACGTCATCTGGAAGCTGAGAAAGACATATTCGGGAATGCTGCCGGACAAGGTATCCGGCGCGATGCCGGCCAGGAACGCCTTGGAGAAATCGCCGATCAGGCCGCTGTCGCCGGTGAAGGCGAGGCTGTAGCCGTAGATCACCCAGAT
>Ga0182792_1000700_pt1 | contig 30249 bp, 33 predicted proteins | sample Passage237B_FD_130497 | JGI IMG/M metagenome (GOLD analysis project Ga0182792, IMG submission 130497) | Cellulose adapted compost microbial communities from Newby Island Compost Facility, Milpitas, CA, USA - Passage2 37B (version 2) (version 2) ...
CCCCGTCGCCGCCGCCGGGCTGCTCGGGAAATCTCGCCTCGACTGGCAAGCCTCCTTGTCAGCATCGCTGCGGCTGTGGATTCGTGAGCCCGCGGATACGCTAACCCCGGCGGAACTGATCCTAGGGTGGGCCAATCTGGGCAGCCTCATCGAAGGCACGATCAAGACGCTATTGTCGGTCTGGTACGAGACCTACAAGGGCGACATCGCGAACCTCAAGAAAGCGAATGTCTACGACCACAACAAGCAGACAGCGCATTCGCCGGACGGCCTCGCACTCGAGAAACTTCGCATCTATTGCAAGGCGCAAGGGCTGCTCGGCGCGGACGGAGACGCGCTCGTCGAACTCATCCAGCGACGCCGCAACGCCATCCACGCCTTCAAAGATCGGCCGATCGGTGACGGTCTCGAGTTCCAAGGCGCGGTGCGCGGCTATCTTACGCTGCTTCGCAATGTGAACGGCAGGCTTCCCTATCCTGATGACATTTACACGCCACGCGAGCGATAGGTGGATGGCCAAACATTCTGCAGAAATGACCGCAGCCCAGGAGACGGAGAGGCAGGCGCCGCTTTTTTTGACCCTGCATGGTGTGCCGCGACACGATAGTCTGCCCGCCGAAGAACCCGCTTATCTCCGCGATCCACAGGGCGCATGGCGCCCAATCCATGGCGATCGACTCTACGATATCGAGGCGGAATGCGTGCGCCTCCATGATGCGTTCGCCCCGATCGTAGATGCAGCCGCTTTGATTTTGTTGCCGTTATCGTATCTCAACTACGACAATTCGTACCTTTTCAAATAGGAACGACTTCCTCTGCGGCCGAGCCACGGTCTCGGCCGACCCTTTCTGCGGGGAGCCCCCGCAACGCCCCCATAAAGAGAGTGAGAGTGCGGACCGGGTTTGCCGTGACGGGTTGAGGGCTGGAGGAGAGGCCTCCGGCGCCCGTCGCGGAGAACCGCGATGTCCAGACACCAACGCATCGCTCGCTCCAGCGCCGACCGGACGAGCCTCTACGACGACATCACCAACAAGATCATCGCCGAGCTGGAGGCCGGCCGCGTGCCCTGGGTCCAACCCTGGGGAACGGCCGCGGCGAAGGCGCCGCTCGCCATGCCCGCGAATGCCGCGACCGGCCGCGTCTACTCCGGGATCAATGTACTGATCCTCTGGGGTGCGATCATCGAGCACGGCTTTCCGGTCCAGAGCTGGCTGACCTTCCGCCAGGCGCTCTCGCTCGGCGGCCATGTTCGCAAGGGCGAGCGCGGCACCACCGTCGTCTACGCCAACCGCTTCATTCCCGACGATGAGAAGAAGCGCGCGCAGGAGACCGGTGAGGAAGCGCAGGCGATCCCGTTCCTCAAGCGCTTCACCGTGTTCAATATCGCGCAGTGCGAAGATCTGCCCGACGGCCTTGCCGTCACACCGCCTGCACCGGAGCCCGGCGTGATCGAGCCGCGCGTCGAGGCGCTGATCAAGGCCACGGGTATCGACTTCCGCATTGGCGGCGATCGCGCCTTCTACGTGCCGGCGCGCGACTACGTCCAGGTGCCGCCGCCGCAGTCTTACTTCGAGCCTATCAACTGGCATCGCACGGCTCTGCATGAGCTCGGCCATGCGATGGGTCATGCGTCCCGTCTCGGCCGCGACCTCACCGGCTCCTTCGGCTCGAAAAAGTATGCCTTCGAGGAACTGGTCGCCGAGATGAACGCCGCCTTCTGCTGCGCCTCGCTCGGCATCGTGCCGACCGTGCGCCACGCCGACTACATCGGCTCGTGGCTGGAGGTGCTGCGTGAGGACAATCGCGCCATCGTCCGCGCCGCATCCCAGGCCAGCAAGGCGGCTGACTGGCTGCTGGCGTTCCTACCCGAAACCGGGACGGCCAGCGAACCCGCGAACGACAGGAGGGCGGCATGATCCTCCTGACCGACGACCTGCGCGCGCGCCTGCTCGCCAACGGCCTTGAACGCGGCGCTGACCATGTGCCCGTCGTCAAGTTCTTCAACCCGCTGGGCCAAGGCATCTGGCTCGCGACCGAACTGGACGCAGATGGCCATACCCTCTTCGGCCTCGCCGATCTCGGCTATCCTGAGCTCGGCAGTTTCTCGCTCGAAGAACTCGCTTCGATCGTCCTGCCGTTCGGCATGGGGATCGAGCGCGACATTCTCTTCACCGGCGACTTTCCGATCTCGGTCTGGGCGGAAGCCGCCCGCCAGGCGGGAAGCATCCGGGCGGCCGAGCGCATCCTCTACCGGGCGGCTTCGCCTCGACGTGATGGCGCGTGACGCCCATCCTGAAACCCGCAGAACCGGAGATGAGCTTTTGCGCATCTCCGGTTCTGCGCTCCGAATCGCCGGAAAGCGGCGCCGTCCTCAGAGTGAGAGGGCGGCGCTTCGCTTCGTGACGGGTTGGAAGCCGGGAGAGAGGCTCTCGGCGCCCGTCGCGGAGTATCCCGACATGGCAAAGGCTGCCAGGAAGATCGTCTTCTCGCGCTCGCGCGACATCCCCTTCAACAAGCTCGTGCTCTCGGAGTCCAACGTCCGGCGCACCCGGCCGGAAGCCGAACTCGACGAACTGGTCCACGACATCGACCGGCGCGAGGACCTCGTGCAGGGCCTCAACGTCCGCGCCATTCTCGACGCGGACGGAAATGAGACCGGCATGTTCGAGGTGCCGGCGGGCGGACGCCGCTATCGCGCGATCGAGCGCCTCGTCAAGGCCAAGCGCTTCCCGAAAGACGGGCTCGTCCCCTGCATCGTGCGCAAATCCGACACCAGGATCCTCGCCGAGGACGACTCCCTCGCCGAGAACCTGCTGCGCGCCGGCCTTCATCCGCTCGACCAGTTCCGCGCCTTCCAGGACATGCTCGACAAGGGCATGACCGAGGAGGAAATCGCGGCCGCCTACCTCACGACTGTCCAGGTCGTGAAGCAGCGGCTGCGCCTCAACGCCGTCTCGCCCGTCCTGCGTGACGCCTATGCCGAGGAGCGGATGACACTCGACATGCTGATGGCCTTCACCGTCAACCCAGACCACCAGCGCCAGGAGCAGGTGTGGGAGGCCGTGCAGCATTCCTACAATCGGCAGCCCTGGCATATCCGCCAGCTCCTGACCGAGACCACGATCCCGGCCTCCGACAAGCGGGCGCGCTTCGTCGGCATCGATGCCTATGTCGCGGCCGGCGGCGCCGTCCTGCGCGACCTGTTCGAGGAGGATGACGGCGGCTGGCTTGCCGACCCGGCGCTCCTCCACCGCCTGGTCAGCGAGAAGCTGAGGACGGTCGCGGACGGGATCGCGAGCGAAGGCTGGAAGTGGGTCACCGTCGACCTCGACCTGCCCTATGGCTACGACCACGGCCTGCGTAAGATCGGCGGCATCTTCGTCGATCTCACCGAGGAGGAACGAGCCCAACGCGAGGCGTTGCGCGCCGAGTACGACCGGCTCGAGGCGGAGTATGACGGCGCCGACGAGCTGCCGGACGAGATCGACCAGCGCCTGGGCGAGATCGAGGAGGCGCTCGAAGCCTTCGAGAAACGTCCCGTCGTCTACGATCCCGCCGACATCGCGCGCGCCGGCGTCTTCGTCAGCGTGGACCGCGACGGCGAGATCGTGATCGATCGCGGCTATGTGCGGCCGGAGGACGAGGCGCCTGTCGCCGTCGACAGCAGCGACGCTGAGACCAATGGAGAACCCGGCGGCGACGATGCTCCCGCGACCCCGTCCGCTCAGCGCGCTGTCATCACCATCGGCGGCCAGACCACCGGCGCCGAAGAGGACGATGAAGACGACGCCGTCAAGCCGCTGCCCGAGCGGCTGGTGATCGAGCTCACCGCCCACCGCACGCTGGCGCTGCGCGAGGCGGTCGCCAACCATCCGCATGTCGCTCTGACGGCGCTCCTGCACAGGCTGGTGCTCGATGCCTTCAAGCGCAACGCGCACGGCTGCGCCGTCGAGGCGTCGGTCCGGGAGGTCCACTTCCCCGTCCAGGCCCCCGACCTGAAGGACAGCGCTTCCGCCAAGGCCATCCAGGCCCGCGGGGAAGCCTGGAAGGCGGACATGCCGCTCGATGACGACGATCGGCTGTGGGACTGGATCGCCGGCCTCGACGATGCGAGCCGCCTCGCGCTGCTCGCCCACTGCGTTAGCTACGGGATCAACGCGCTCTACGAGCGCCCGAATCCCCATAGCGGCTATGGCGTCACCCAGCACGGTCTCGATCGGCGCATGCGCGATGCCGATCGGCTGGCGCGCGCCACCGGCCTCGACATGGTGGAGGCCGGCTGGCGGCCGACCGTCGCGAACTATCTCGGCCGCGTGACGAAGAGCCGGATCATCGAGGCCGTGCGCGAAGCCCTCGGCGAGGAGAAGGCGCAGCTCATCGACCACCTCAAGAAGCCCGAGATGGCGAAGGAGGCCGAGCGCCTGCTCGCCGACACCGGCTGGCTGCCGGAGCCGCTGCGGTCCGCCGATCCCGATGCGACGACCTCGGTCGATGCAAGCGGAGGTGAAGGCGATGAAACGCTGCCGGCCTTCCTCGCCGACGATGAGGACGAGCAGCCGGATGATGGCGACGCCGATGCCGATGACCCGGCGATGATCGCCGCCGAGTGACGCGACCATGGCGGGGACGGCTCCGGCCGCTCCCGCCAGCCTCTCTATCAGGAGCAATCCGATGACCAAGCTCAGCTCGGCCACGCCTCGCCGCGTCGTCTTCCAGTATCTCGTGCCCGTCCATGTCGAGGTCGAGGACGGCCTCGTCTGCAGCGTGACGGTGATCGACGAAACGCCTGTCGAAAATCCGACCGTCGTGGAAGGGGATACTGACTATCTCGAGGAGGCGGTGAAGGCCGCCGATGACGGCCAGCCCTGGCCGTCCTGGCAGTTCGGCTACTAGCCCGACCTTCTCTCCATCCAACCCCAACAGCCCGGCCATCGCGCCGGGCTTTCGCATTTTCAGGAGCCTGTCATGCCCACCTATACCGTCGAAACGACCTACCGCGTGCCGGTCTACCGGCAGCGCACCTATCAGGCCGCGACACCGGCCGAGGCTTGTCGTCAGGCCATCGAGGACGATGACTGGTCCAACGACAAGCTCGATTACGAGGCTGCCGGCGAAACCTATGTCACCGGCATCTGGCTCGGGGCGGATGCTGCCTATTCAGGTGACACCGTCCCGGTCCCATCGCATTTCGATGAGACCATCCAGCGGAAGGCCGCGCACTTCGAGGTGCTGTTCGGCCTTCTGAAGATCGTCGTTGCGGATCAGGTCGCCCAGCGGCGCACGGATGCCTACTGGCTCGCACGCGCGAACGCCGCGGTCGCGAAGGCCGAGGCGATCCTTGCTGGAGCGCGCGATCCCGACGAACCCGTCACGGCTCCACGCCCACGTCACGTCCTCGCGCAGCTCCAGGAGGACCGCGTTCGGGACCAGATTGGCGCGATCATCGAGACCGATCCGGAATTCGCAGGTGTGACCGCGGACGCCGTGCCGGACGCTGACATTCACAGTGCATGCGTGTCCGTCGCCGCCAACATCGACTTGTCGGAGGAAGTCGGCGCGGCGGAATTCCGCGCGGCGCTCGCCGCCCTGCGAGCGGCGAAGCAGGCGGACGGAGGCTGAGATGCACGGCACCTATCTCCGCCTCGGCGTCACCGTCTGGGACAGCCACCGCATGGTGATCCGCGCGGCACGGCGCAAACTCACGCGGTCCGCGCGGCGTGATCCGGCGAAGCGGGAGGCGCGCAAGCGCTTCTACCGCGAGATGCTGGAGCATCACGCCAACGCGCAGCGCCTCGCCGCCGAATTCCGGCTCTGACGCCGACAACCGCAAACCCGTCCTTCAATCTGCCCGGCCGTCGCGCCGGGCTTCGTCGTTTCAGGAGCCTGACATGGCTGACTTCTTCACGCACTTCTCCTGCCTCCTCGATGTCGGCACGCCGCAGAACGCCGCGCGCGCGCTCGATCTCTACAATCGCATGATGGAGGAGAACGCCGCCGAAGACCCGCCCTCCGAAGCGTTCCTCCTCTCCATCCAGCCCGAGCATGGCGGAACGCAGCTCTGGATTCGCGATGACGCGACCGGCGATCCGCAGGCCGTCATCGAATTCGTGCTCCGCTGCGCCGAGGAATTCGGCCTCACCGGACGGTGGGGCTTTCAGTGGGCGAATACCTGCTCGCGCCCGCGCGTGAACGCCTTCGGTGGCGGCGCGCATGTGCTCGATCTCGGCCGCCGCAAAACCGTGGCGTGGATCGCGACCAATGGCTGGCTCGACCGCACCTTGTCCGCCCGGCCGGGAAAGCGAGGTGCGCGATGAGCATCCCCGATCACGCGCGGGCGAATTTTGCGACGCTGCTCCGTGCGGCAGCGGACGGCAACCTCGCGCTCATGGAGTGCACCGATGCCGTTACCGGCGAGCCGCGCTACGTCATCTGTGCCGTGGGGCGCGACGGCACGGATTTCGTGTTCACGCCCTTCGGCCATCTCGCCGACGGCAACCCCTTCGACGCCTACGTTCCTCCTTCGGCAACGCCGGACGAACCGGCTTCCTGATCCTCGCGTGCGTGGCGGCGCGCGGTGAAGGCGATGGCGTGACGAGAGGGAGAGCCTGGCCGGGACGGGTTTGAGCCGGTCCGGTCCAGAGAGAGCGCCGGCCGGCTCGCCCGTCTCCGCTCTCCCGAGGTTCACCGACATGACTCCATCCACCGCTCTCGCGGCCGCGCCCGCGGCCGCGGCGTCGCCACTTGCACCACGTTCCGGCGCCGCCGCGTGCACTGTTGCGGCTGCCCACCTTCTCCTTCCTCGTCTCGAACAGGGTCGTCAGGTTGACGCGGCGATCCTTCGCGCCGCGATGGAGCATACCTTCGGCGGGTCCGACGCGTCCGGCGCCTGGGACTGGAAAACGGCCTACGAGGCCTGCGAGGCCGCGACCGTCCTGTTTCTCCGCAAATACGGAAAGCCGCTTCTGCGCAAGGCCGGTTCTCCGGCTGTCGCTCTTCCCATGCTGGAGAAGATCGTCGGCCTCCTGCCGACGCATACGCGCCGCTCGGCCGAGAGCGAGGCCCTCCAGCAGTTTTCGACGCCGATCCCGCTCGGCCTTGCGGTCGCGACGGCCGCGGCAGTCACGCCAGCCGACCGCGTGCTCGAGCCTTCGGCCGGCACCGGGCTCCTCGCCATCCTCGCCGAGATCGCGGGCGGATCGCTCGTCCTCAACGAGCTTGCCGAGACCCGCGCGGGCGTTCTTTCCCTGCTGTTTCCGACCATCGGCGTGACCCGGAATGACGCCGCGCAGATTCACGATCACCTTGACGCCGCCATCGTGCCGAGCGTCGTCATCATGAACCCGCCGTTCTCGGCGATGGTCAACGTGCAGGGCCGCATGGCCGATGCCGCGTACCGGCACATCGCCTCGGCGCTGGCGCGGCTCGCGGACGGCGGACGGCTGGTGGCGATCACTGGCGCCAATTTCGCGCCCGACTCACCGGCCTGGCGCGACGCCTATGTCCGGCTGCAGGAGCGCGGGCGCGTCGTCTTCTCCGCCGCCATCGACGGCCGGGTCTATGCCAGGCACGGCACGACGTTCCCGACGCGGCTCACCGTCATCGACAAGCGCCCGGCCGACGATCCCACCGTCTTCCCAGCCGCGCCCGGTGTCGCGCCGGACGTTGCCACGCTGCTGGCCTGGATCGCGGAGCGGGTTCCGGCACGGCTGCCGCTCGATGCTTCCGTCGGTCTGCCGGCTGTCACGACGCCGCGCACCGTTAGCGGCTACCTCGCACGCTCCGCCCGAGCCGCATCGCAGTCCACGAGCGCGGCCGAGCCCCAAGGCATCGAACTCGCCTACGAGACCGTCGACTGGACGCCGCCGCAGGGCGCGCGTCTCTCCGACTCCATCTACGAGGACTACGCGCTCCAGAGCATCCGCATTCCCGGCGCTCAGGACCATCCGACGCAGCTCGTCCAGTCGGCGGCGATGGCCTCCGTCGCGCCGCCCAAACCGAGCTATCGTCCGCGCCTGCCCGCGAACATCCTGAACCTGCTCTCCGGCGCCCAGCTCGAAACCGTGATCTATGCCGGCGAAGCGCATTCCGGCTATCTCGCCGGCGCCTGGACCGTCGACGAGACCTTCGACGTCGTCACCGCCACGCCCGAGGACGCCAAGGGCGCGGTCCGCTTCCGGCGCGGCTTCATGATCGGCGACGGCACCGGCGTCGGCAAAGGGCGTGAGGCGGCCGGCATCATCCTCGATAACTGGCTGCGGGGCCGCCGCAAGGCGGTGTGGATCTCGAAAAGCGACAAGCTGATCGAGGATGCGCAGCGCGACTGGTCCGCGCTCGGCATGGAGCGCCTCCTCATCACGCCGCTTTCCCGCTTCCCGCAGGGCAAGCCGATCACGCTGCGGGAGGGCATCCTATTTCTAACCTATGCCACGCTGCGGTCCGACGACCGCGGCGAACGCCTTTCCCGCGTCCGGCAGATCGTCGAATGGTTGGGCTCCGACTTCGACGGAGTGATCATTTTCGACGAAGCCCATGCCATGCAGAACGCGGTTGGCGCCAGGAGCGAACGCGGCGATCAGGACGCCTCGCAGCAAGGCCGTGCGGGCTTGCGGCTTCAGCACGCGCTGCCGGACGCCCGCATTGTCTACGTCTCCGCCACCGGCGCGACGACCGTGCACAACCTCGCCTATGCGCAACGGCTCGGCCTGTGGGGCGGCGAGGATTTCCCGTTCTCGACGCGCGCGGAGTTCGTGGAGGCGATCGAGGCCGGCGGCGTCGCGGCGATGGAGGTGCTCGCCCGCGACCTGCGCGCGCTCGGGCTCTACACCTCCCGTTCGCTCTCCTTCGACGGCGTCGAATACGAGCTGGTCGAGCACGCGCTGACGCCCGAGCAGACCCGCATCTATGACGCCTACGCCGACGCCTTCGCGATCATTCACAACAACCTCGACGCCGCCATGCGGGCGGCCAACATCACCGGCGGCAGCGAGGGCGGATCGGGCACGCTGAACCGGCAGGCCAAGGCCGCCGCGCGGTCAGCCTTCGAGAGCGCCAAGCAGCGCTTCTTCGGGCACCTGCTCACCAGCATGAAGACGCCGACCCTGATCCGCTCGATCGAACGCGATCTCGAAGAGGGTCATGCCGCCGTCGTCCAGATTGTCTCGACGGGCGAAGCCCTGATGGAGCGCCGCCTCGCTGAGCTGCCGACCGAGGAGTGGAACGACGTTCGCGTCGACATCACGCCGCGCGAATACGTCCTCGACTACCTCGCCCATTCCTTCCCGGTCCAGCTCTACGAGCCCTACACCGACAGCGAGGGCAATCTCTCGTCGCGTCCGGTCTATCGCGACGGCCAGCCGGTCGAGAGCCGCGAGGCCGTCGCGCGCCGGGATGCGCTGATCGCGAAACTCGCGAGCCTGCCGCCCGTTCCCGGCGCGCTCGACCAGATCGTCCAGCACTTCGGCGCCGACATGGTGGCCGAAGTGACAGGGCGCTCGCGCCGCATCGTCCGCAAGCCGGGCGGCGCCGGCCGAAGCGACCGTCTCGTGGTCGAGACCCGCGCCGCGTCCGCCAACCTCGCCGAGGCGCAGGCCTTCATGGATGACCACAAGCGCATCCTGGTCTTCTCCGACGCTGGCGGCACCGGCCGCAGCTACCATGCGGAGCTTTCCGCGAGAAACACGCGGCTGCGCGTGCACTACCTGCTCGAACCCGGCTGGAAGGCGGATACGGCCGTCCAGGGGCTCGGCCGCACGCACCGGACCAATCAGAAGCAGCCGCCGCTGTTCAGACCCGTCGCGACGAACGTCAAGGCCGAGAAGCGCTTCCTCAGCACCATCGCGCGCCGGCTCGACACTCTCGGGGCAATCACGCGCGGCCAGCGCGAGACCGCCGGCCAGGGCCTGTTCCGTCCGGAGGACAATCTGGAGTCCCACTATGCGCGCGACGCCTTGCGCCAGCTCTATCATCTGCTCGCCCGCGGCAGGATCGAGGGCTGCTCTCTCGAACGGTTCGAGGCGGCCACCGGCCTCACGCTCACCGATGCGAACGGGCTCAAGGACCGGTTGCCGGGCATCAGCACATTCCTCAACCGCATGCTCGCGCTGACCATCGAGCTCCAGGGCGTGCTCTTCACGGCATTCGAGCAGCTCCTCAACGCCCGCATCGAGGGCGCCATCGCCGCAGGCACCTACGATGCCGGGCTGGAGACGCTGCGCGCCGAGAGCTTCGTCGTCACCGGCCGGCAGACGATCTATACCCGTCCCGGCACGGGCGCCCAGACGCGGCTCCTCACCATCGCGCAGCGCCAGCGGAACCGGCCCGTCACGCTCGGCGAAGCTTTGAGCAGGTTGCGCGAGCGCGACGCGCGGCTTCTCGTCAACGCGCGATCCGGCCGCGCCGCCGTGCAGGTCCGTGCCCCATCCGTCATGCTCGACGATGGCGAAGTCGAGTACCGCGTCCGCCTGATCCGGCCGATGGAAGCGCCGAACGTGCCCGTCCGCGCGATGGCGGAAAGCCACTGGCAGGACGCCGACGAGGCGATCTTCGCGGCCGCCTGGACGGCCGAGCTCGCCGAGGTTCCCGCGTTCACCGACTCCACCTTGCACATGGTCTCCGGCCTACTGCTGCCGATCTGGAAGCGGCTCCCGAACGAATCGACCCGCGTCTATCGCCTGCAGACCGACGATGGCGAACGCATCATCGGCCGCAAGGTCTCCCCCGCCTGGGCCGCCACGGCAACCGCGACCGGCCTGCCTTCTCTGACGCCGGTCGAGGCCTTCGCCGCCTTGATCGAGGGCAAGAGCGTCATCGATCTCGCCGAGGGTCTTCAGCTTCGCCGCGTCCGTGTCATGGGCGGCCATCGCATCGAGCTGTCGGGCTTCACCGACACCATGCGCGAACGGCTCACCGCCTACGGCCTCTTCCACGAGATCATCTCGTGGACGCTGCGCATGTTCGTGCCCACCGACGCCAGCGGTCCCGCGATCCTCGCCCGGGTGATGGACCGCTATCCGATCGAGCGCGTCGGCGAGCGGGAGGCGGCATGATGTCCCGGCTCGACGCTTCCGAACTGGCACGCCGGCTCGCGCGCAATGCCGAGGCGGCGTGCCGGCACTACCTGTCCAACGGTCATCGCGAAGGCCGCTACTGGATGGTGGGCGACGTGCGCAACACGCCCGGCCGCTCGATGTTCGTGCGCCTCATCGGCCCGGAGGGCGGCAAGGGCGCGGCCGGCAAGTGGACCGACGCCGCCACCGGCGAGCATGGCGACCTGCTCGACGTCATCCGCGAGACCTGCGGCCTCGTGGATTTCGCGGACGTCGCGAGGGAAGCACGCGCCTTCCTCAGCCTGCCGCAACCCGAACCGCAGGCGAGGGAGCGTCGGCGGATGGTCCAGCCGGCGCCCACTGGCTCCCCGGAAGCCGCGCGGCGGCTGTTTGCCATGTCGCGGCCGATCCACGGCACGCTCGCCGAGACGTATCTCCGCCGGCGCGGCATTACGGCTTTGCATGGAACCGGATCGCTGCGCTTCCACCCGCGCTGCTACTACCGGCCGGACGAGCATTCCGCCACGGAGACCTGGCCCGCCATGATCGCCGCCGTCACCGATCTCGACGGCCGCCTCACCGGCGCGCACCGGACCTGGCTCGATCCCGACGGCTTCGACCCCGTCCGTCTCGGCAAGGCGCCGATCGACACGCCGCGCCGCGCGATGGGCGATCTTCTCGGTCACGCCGTCCGCTTCGGCGTCGCTGGCGAAGTCATGGCCGCGGGCGAAGGCATCGAGACGATGCTGTCGCTCAAGATGGCGCTGCCCGACATGCCGATGGTCGCCGCCCTCTCGGCCGCTCATCTCTCGGCCATCCTCTTCGCCGACACGCTGCGCCGGCTCTACATCGCGCGCGACGACGATCCGGCCGGCGATGGCGCGATGGCCGCGCTGATCGAGCGCGCGTCCGCCGACAGCATCGAGGCGATCGTACTCTCGCCCACGCTCGCCGACTTCAACGAGGATCTCCGGATGCTCGGCCCCGACGCGCTGCGGGCGGCCCTTCGGGCGCAGATCGCGTCCCGGGATGCCGCCCGCTTCATGGCCGAGGCCGCGTAGCCCTGATGAACGTGGACGTGCGGCCGGAACGGATGATGGGGCTCGCCGTCACGCCGGCGGCGATGCTCCTCGCGCCGGGACAGAGCCGCGCCCGCGGCCTTCCTGAGAGGCGAACGGGACGGCAAGCGGCCCGGCCCGGCAATGGCTGCGGCCGGCTATTTTCCGCCGGCGCTGGCGCGCCTTTGCATCGCCAAGCAAAATAGCCGGCCTTCGCCATCCTCCGCTCCCGCTTCGGCCCTGCGCTCCGCTCCGGGTGCAGGGCCGGCCCGCCCGCCGTCTTCCGTCGCCATGAAGGCCGCGAGGGTCGCGGCCAATCCAGCGACGGAGCATTCCATGACCAGCGACGACGACTTCGAGCCCCACCACAGCTCCTCCCCGACCGACCACGTCCTCACCGAGCTTCAGCTCTACGGCTTCCGCCCCTTCCAGGACGAACCCGACCCGCGCCCGCTTCCCGAAGGCAATGCCGTTGCCGGGGCCATCGCTGCCATCTTCGACGCCCTCATCGCCACCCTCGGCGACACGCGCCTCGAGCCCGATCTCGAGGACCTGCTCTGGTCGACCGTCAACCTCTTCCACCGCGCCGCCGACCGCGTCGCCCGTGACCTAGACGACAACGAGCAGGCGCAGCGCCGCAGCCAGCGCGAGCAAGACGGCACCGAGGTCAAGTCGGTCGAGCTGGAGCGGCTCATCGCCGAAGGACAGACGCTCATCGAGCGCCGCGACGCCTTCGAGCTGATGCGCGACCAGGCCTGCGAGCACTTCGAGCGCCACACCGGCTCGGCCTGGCGGCCGCGCAGCGGCTCGCTTGTCAACCATCGCGCCATGACCGCGGCGATGATCGACAGCCGCGACTTCCTCGCCGCGAAGAAGCGTGCCGAGACCGAGGTCATGCTGCCGCCCGGCCCGAAGGTCGCGCTGAGCGGCGGGCTCGACTTCAACGATCATCGCCTGATCTGGGCCAAGCTCGACCAAGTGCACGCCAAGCACCCGGACATGGTGCTCATGCACGGCGGCTCGCCGAAGGGCGCCGAGCGCATCGCGGCGCGCTGGGCCGATCACCGCAACGTGCCGCAGATCGCCTTCAAGCCCGACTGGACGAAGCACGCCAAGTCCGCGCCCTTCAAGCGCAACGATGCCATGCTGGCCGTGCTGCCCATCGGCGTCATGATCTTCCCCGGCACGGGCATCCAGGAAAACTTGGCCGACAAGGCGAAGACGCTCGGCATCCCGGTCTGGCGGTTCGGCGGCGCGTGAGCGCCGCCATCATCCTTGAAAGATGCTATCACATTTTGCATATTGCTAGCATTGCAGTCAATCCGTCGAGGACGCCATCATGCCCGCCGTCACTATTCGCAACCTCTCGGAGGAGGCGCATCGCGCCCTGAAGGTCCGCGCGGCCCAGCACAACCGCAGCACGGAAGCCGAAATGCGCGCCATTCTGGAAGCCGCCGTGCGCCCCGCAGGGCGGCTCAAGATCGGCACCGCGCTCTCGGAGATGAGCCGCAAGATCGGGCTCACCAACGCCGATGTCGAGGCGCTCGAACAGGCTCGCGATCCCCGGCCCGCCGAGCCGATGCGCTTCGGATGATCCTGCTCGACACCAACGTCGTCTCCGAGGCGATGAAGCCCGAGCCGCATCCGTCGGTCCGGGACTGGCTCGACGCCCAGGCCGCGGAGACGCTCTTTCTCTCCAGCGTCACCATCGCGGAGCTGATGTTCGGCATCGGCGCGCTGCCCAGGGGCAGGCGCAAGGACCGCCTGGCAGCCACGCTCGACGGCGTGATGGAGCTGTTCGAGCCGAGGATACTGTCCTTCGATACGCAAGCGGCGCGGCGATACGCCGACATCGCCGTCAAGGCGCGCAAGGCCGGCAAGGGCTTCCCGACGCCCGACGGCTACATCGCCGCGATCGCCGCCGCGCACGGCTTCGCCGTGGCGTCGCGCGACACCGCCGCGTTCACCACCGCCGGCCTGACGGTCATCGATCCCTGGACCGCCGGCGGCTGACCGACAGCCGGCGAGGATGCTTCCCCTTTCGTCGCGCCGGCGGCCATCGCCGGCTATCGCGCGACACATGGCATCGTGAAGCACGCGACGCCCTCTCGTCTGAGGCGTATCAACGCGCAATCCCCCGGCCAGAGTCTGACGTTTACGCCCCGGAGAGCAGGATGACGCCAGCGATCAGCACCGCGCACCCCACAAGCCGCCACAGTCCGACCTTCTCGCGCAGGATCAGCATTCCCAGAAGCGCACCAACCATCATGGACATTTCGCGCATGGGAGCGACGAGGCTGAGCGGTGCTCCGGAGGTCAGCGCCGCCAGCACGAGGATATAGGAGAGCGGCGAGAGCAGGCCGACACCGATCGCGATCCACCAGTAGCCGCGCATGGCCTCGATTGCCCGGCGCGGATTCGCGACGACTAGCGGTGCCAGCAGGAAGAAGCGCAACAGGTTCGAGAACCAGTCGAGCACGACCGGCGCGATCCCCAGGGCTTTCACGGCGTAGGCGTCGACGACCGTATAGGACGCGATCAAGCCGCCCGTCGCGATACCCCAACGCACCCCGGATTGCCCGCTCGGACGTCGGAAGGCGGACAGATCGCCCTGCGTGGCGATCAGGCCGATCCCGGCGACCACGAGGAGCAGACCGAGCACGCCTCGCCCCGATGGCATTTCCCCGAGGATCAGGAACGCGCCGAGCGATGAGAGCATGGGGCCGGTTCCCCGTGCGACGGGATAGACCACCGAAAGGTCGGCAACCTGATACCCCCTTTGCAGGCAGAGACTGTAAGCCAGATGGACCAGGCCGCTAAGCACGACGAAGCCGACGCCTGTCCATGTCCAGGCGATGCCGTCGCCCTCAATCAGCAGATAGAGGACCCACGGCGCATAGGCGACGCAGGCGATCAGGTTATAGGTGAAAACGAAGACGGGGCCGACCGAGGCGGCCTTTTTGGCGAGCAGATTCCAGCTTGCATGGACAAAGGACGCCAGAACGACAAGCAGCAGCGAGGCAAGCGCCATCGAGACCTCCTAACGCGCCAATCGGCGCTGGTTGATCTCGACTTCTCCGCCTCTGGGATTTTGCCCCTCGGGTGCAGCCGTGGAACACCCACGGTTTCTACAACGCTCGGTCCAGCGACGGCGCTGCCGTCCGGAACCCTAGTTGCCACTCAGTCGATGCAAGGAAGCTAGCGAGCAGTCCCGGCACGTTCAAGCGCGTCCGCTTTGTTTTCAGCCGGCCCGAAACCTGACTGTCTCACCGTCAGACGCCGAAATTCAAACTGATACACTATCCGCTGGTCGGAGCGCTGGTCGTCGGCATCACCGCCCTCGCGCGGCTGGCGACGCTGGCCCCGCCCGGTCGCACCGGCCAGGGCGCGGCGCGCGCCTGACGCCGTTCCGGCTACCGGCATGACGAGATCACGCCGCCTGCGATCTCTTCCTCGCCTGTTGGCAATTTGGCGGTGAATAAGCGCCAGATTGCGCTGAACCCATCGGTCGCGGGCAGCGTCGATCGCGCGATTGGCCCGCGCCGACGAAGCTCCACGCCCTCGTAGGCAGTAGGCTGGTCGCACGCCTGTCCCTGCTCATCGGGAGCATTGATGCGGCCGGTCGCCTTGACGCGGGATGAGCGCCGTGCGCCGACGCGGCCGGCCTCCTCGGTTGTACGATGGAGTCGCCAGGTTCTCCTTGATCCTCTCTGCTGATCGAGCGCTCCATGCGGCCTCTTCGATGGGCTGATCTGGCCACAGGCCGGCTTCGCCTCGATCGCCTATGCCGCAATGGCGCCGGTCGACTTTCTTCCCCTGGGCTGCGCCCATTCCTCGCGAAACAAGAAAGTCTCCCGGCTGCCATCCTCCGCTGCGCTCCGGCCTGCAGGCAGGTGCGGCGTCGATCGCCCGCGGCCTGCCGATCGCCATCGAGGCCGCAATGGTGCGGGCTCGAAGCAGACATCAAGGAGAACCATCATGGCGACCATCGGCACCTTCAAGAAGTCCGGCAACGAGTTCGTCGGCCAGATCGTCACCCTCAGCGTCCAGGCCAAGAACGTCCGCATCGTTCCCGAAGCCAACCGCTCCGGCGAGAACGCCCCCAGCCACCGCGTCTTCGCGGGCCGCGTCGAGATCGGCGCCGCCTGGGCCAAGCGCTCCAACGAGGGCCGCGACTATCTGGGCCTCAAGCTCGACGATCCGAGCTTCACCGCCCCGATCTACGCCAACCTCTTCGACGATGAGGACGGCGACGGCTACAGCCTGATCTGGTCCCGCCCGAACCGCCGCAACGGCGAATGAGGCGCAAGCCCCAGGCCCCGCCCGGGCAACCGGGCGGGGCCTGGCCCGCGGTTGCGGCCGGCACGGCAGAGCGACCGAATCAGTTCGGCTTCACCCGCCCGGGGCCAAGCCGATGCGAGGCTCGCTTTGCTTCCTTACTCCGCGAAACCGCGCGCCCGGCGCGACGCGTCCCGCTGGACTGCACCAACCGGCGGTCTCCTATGTGGACGTTTCGTCGGACTGGTCAGCTCCAGGGCGCATCGGCCGGTTGACGCACGGTCACATTCAGCCGGTTCCACACGTTGGCGACCGCGATATGCAGGACGATGGCCGCAAGCTGCCTCTCGTCGTAGTGCCGTCGCGCCTCTTCCCAGAGCTCGTCCGTCACCCCATCATTTTGCTCGGACTGCCTTGTTATTGCGTCGGTCAGGGCGAGTGCGACGCGCTCGGCGGCGTCAAAGTATGGCATCTCTCGCCACGCCGCCACAGCGTACAGATTGGGTGGCGGCGATCCTTCAGGGTTTTTCTTGAAGGCAGCCTCAAGGCAAACACTGCACCCGTTCAACTGGCTCGCGCGCGCGCTGATGTAGACGAGCGTATTCTTGGGGACGCCCCCTTTCTCCTCGATCGCCTTTGTCAATGCCAATATCGCGTCCAGCGCGCCGGGAATGAAAAACGCCGGATTTTTCATGCGAGCTTCCATAGAAAACTCCTGCTGTCGGTAGTGAAGATCAGGGCTTTTTCGACGACCAGGAAGTCCGCTCCCATGTCACATGGGCCGGTCCTCGCTCGTCATAGTCATGACGTTTGAGCAAGGCGGAATGTGACCGATGCCGGAGATGGCAACTTTGGAGGAACAATTCGAGAGTCACCGGCCGCACCTACAAGCGGTCGCCTTCCGAATGCTCGGCTCGCTTGCTGACGCCGAGGATGCCGTTCAGGAAAGCTGGCTTCGCCTCAGCCGGGCAGACATTAGTGACATCCAAAATCTCGGTGGCTGGCTTACGACGCTCGTTGCGCGCATCTGTCTTGATATTCTGCGATCAAGGAAGGCGCGCCGAGAAGATTCTCTGGAGGCGCAAGACCCCGCGCTGATCGAGCAGAAGATCGGAGCCATTGATCCCGAGGCCGAACATCGGTTGGCGGAGGCCGTCGGCCTCGCGCTTATGGTCGTCCTTCAGAAGCTGCAACCGGCCGAAAGAGTCGCTTTCGTGCTGCACGACATGTTCGAACTCCCCTTCGAACAGATTGGCCCGATTGTCGGTAGATCGCCAGGCGCAGCGCGCCAGCTTGCGAGCCGGGCGCGACGACGGATCCGGGCCCGCGCCAGTGATCCTGACATGCCTGCTGTCGAGCAGCGAAAGGCCGTCGAGGCCTTCCTCTCCGCACTTCGCCACGGCGACCTTGACGCCGTTGTCAGTGTCCTTGATCCAGAAGTAGTGTTCCGAGCCGACGCCGCTGCCGGAGCCAGAGGCACGCCGCAGCGCATTGAAGGTGCGCAGGCGGTTGCTCGCACATTTCTGGAGCGAGGCGGCGGTCTTCGACTGGCAATGGTCAATCATGAAGCCGCGCTCATTGTGGCGCCGCGCGGACGACTCCTGTTCGTGTTTCGGGTCGCCACTAAACGCGGCCGGATCTTCGAATTCGAGGCCATTGCGGACCCGCAGCGCCTCGCCACGTTCGATTATGCCGTATTCGACAATTGAACCTGATCAGGGTCGCTTCGGATCGTGATCATCACTCCGAACTGGGCTCAAATAGCGCTCGCTCCGTGCGCAGTTGGAGACCAAAATCCTAATTCTCGAAACTCGTCGCCTCATGTGGTGCTTCGAGGCATGAAAGCCGCGCGACCGGGGCATGTCCGACTGCGTCGGTTCGACCGCTTCTCGACGATCTCTCTCTTAGATTGGCCCCAACTTTCCCCTGATCTTGCTTGGGAATGGCTCCGTCGCAACGCCGACTCCGAAGGCGGATTTTTCTGAGGTCGAAAGGCAAGGCCGAGCGGGCACGACAGACCGTGCTCCGCCGGCTGCGGCCGGCATGGCGACCGAATCGGTTCAGCCCAATTCGCCCAACCGCGTGTCTTTAGGCACTAATTTCCCTCGCGTCGCAAGCCAAGAACGACTATTTTAGTCGTAGTTCTGGCACGCTCGATCGGCCCGGTGGGAGGTGATCATGCATGATCACCGCCCGACAATCGCGGGCCGCTCGCGCGCTGCTGGGATGGACGCAGGAGACGCTCGCCGACAAGGCCCTGGTATCGCTGACGGCGCTGAAACGCCTGGAGTCGGGCCATCGCGCCGTTTACGAGTCGACGGAAGATCAGGTCCGTCGCACGCTGGAGGCCAACGGCATCGTCTTCCTGTCGTCAGACCAGGGCGAAGGAGTGATGCTTGTTCGCGCGAAGGTCGAGACCCGCAAGAGCCGATGATGCCGCGGGGCGCCGCCGGCATCGATCCTCGTGCGAACATGTCGCCTTGCGCCGTGCGTCCGAGAGCGTAGCGTTAACAGATCGTTGACGCGTCCAAGCGTCAGCCGGCGGGGTTCATTTGACACACGATCCGTTCATGGACGAACCGCCGCAGAGCGCCGTTCTGACCCGCTACGACCGCGCGCATATGAAGCTCTATCTGCGCCTGCTCGACGCCGAAACGGACGGCGCTGACTGGCGCGAGGCGGTCGAGGTCCTCTTCGGGATCGATCCCGCAAAAGAACCGGAACGCGCCAGTCGCGTGCACCGCAGTCATCTCGCGCGCGCCCGCTGGATGACCGAGCAGGGTTATCGGCAGCTCGCCCGTGAGACGGACAAGTGACACCCATACATGATGCCGTCACGGCATCGCGTGTTGCACAAAACGGGACTTCTCCAAGCTCGATCAACCCGTAATCGTATCTCCTCCTTCGCACGCGCCCGGCCCGCGGGTCGGGGGAGGAAGCAGAATGGGGCCCGACACATCGCGCTGGCGCTCGTCCGACACCTACGACTATCTGGATCACCTGGTCGCGCCTGACCTTGCCTGGGAATGCCTGAGGCGCAACGCCGTCTATCAACGGGATTTTGCCGAAAGCGCGCGCTCCCCCGACGCCACCGGGCACCTTGCCGCGACCATCCAGCGGCGCTGGGGGCTGCGCTTTCGCGATCGATCCCACGCTCGATGCGACCGCCGCCACTGTATTCTGGGTGCCAGACATTGACCCGGGCACGGTCATTCTCACGACCGTTCCTGCCACACTCCCCGTCGAAAGCATCGTCCTTCCCGAGTACGACCTGAGCACCGCCCGCGCCAGCCCCGACGGGTTCAGCATCGTCCATGGCCACGGATCGAGGACCGTGCGGCTCCTGCTCGTATCCGATGCTTCGCCGGCGAGCCCGCTCGTGGCCCTGGTTTCGCTGGGAGCCGACGGGCTTGACCGGATTGAGGCGGTCGCCCGTCTCTGGCGGGCCATCAACGGCCGGCGCGTCCCGGCCGACGCGAGGCTGACGAGCCAGCAGCGACGACGGCTCCGCCGCATGCTTCAGGCCGTCGACGGCCGCCACGAAGGCGCGAGCTATCGCGAGATCGCCGAGGCGATCTTCGGCGCCGCGCGCGTTGCCGATTCCCCCTGGAAAACCTCCGCCCTGCGCGATGCGACGATCGACCTCGTGAAGGACGGCCTGGCGCTGATCGCCGGCGGCTATCGCTCTCTCCTGCGCCGGCGCCGCCGCCCGTAGCTCGGGCCGTCGCGGGGGTGCGAATTTAGCACCCGCATCTTCGCCATCCCCCAACGTCCCGCCCCTCCGCCACCGTGGCCGCCAATCGCCGGATTTGGCCGGCGACCTGAACGAACGCCCGGAGGTGCGACATGACCAATCTCGCCGGCTTTCCGCCGCGCTTCTTGCGGACGCCGGAGGCCGCCGACTTCCTCGGCCTCTCCAGCCGGACACTCGAGAAGCATCGCACCTACGGCACCGGCCCGGCCTACCGGAAGCTTGGTGGCCGCGTCGTCTACGCCCTCGACGATCTCAAGGCCTGGGCCGACCGCGGCGCGGTCACCTCGACGTCCGACCCGCGCGGCTCGGTGCTGCCGGCGAAGCGCCACGGCCCAGCCCCGGTGCAGGCCGGCCGCGACCGCCGTTGAGGTACGGGCCATGTCCTCGGCACGACGCAATGGCGAGCGCGAGCAGCTCGATCTCTTCCGGGCGCTGCCGGGCGACCTCGCGCCGCGCGACGCGCAGGACCTCATGGCCTATCCCTTCTTCTCGCTCGCCAAGTCGAAGCGGCTGACGCCGATCGACTTCAAGGCCGGCCCGATCGTCATCCGCGTCGAAGCGGTCCCGGAGCACGGCATGGCGACCATCTGGGACGCCGACGTGCTGATCTGGGCGGCCTCGCAGATCGTCGAGGCGCGCGATCTCGGCCTGCGGCCGTCACGCCTGATGGCGGCGACGCCCTACGAGATCCTCTCCTTCATCGGCCGCGGCGTGAGCGTGCGCGACTATGATCGCCTCAAAGCCGCCCTCGACCGCTTGCAGTCGACGACCGTAGCGACGTCGATCCGCCAGCCGACCGAGCGGCGGATGCATCGCTTCTCCTGGATCAACGAATGGAAAGAGCGAGCGGACGCGCACGGCCGTCCGCTCGGCCTCGAGCTGATCGTGCCGGACTGGTTTTACGCCGCCGTCCTCGACGATGCGCTGGTCCTGACTATCGACCGCGCCTACTTCCGCCTGACGGGCGGTCTCGAGCGCTGGCTCTATCGTCTGGTGCGCAAGCATGGCGGCCGCCAGCCGTCCGGCTGGAGCTTCGACATCGCGTATCTCCACGCAAAGTCCGGCAGCCTCTCGCCGCTCAAGCACTTCGCCTACGACCTGCGCGAGATCGTCCGCCGGCAGACGCTGCCCGGCTACCGGCTGACCATCGAGCAGCCGCCAGACGCCCCAGAACGCCTCGCATTCGTTCCCGTCGCTCCCGCGGCCCTCGCTCCGCTGCGCCCGCGCGGGACTTCTCGCGCTGGGGACAAGCTGTGAATCGCCTCGTGCTATCAGGGACAGAACCTATCGTGCCATCGGGGACCCGATCCTCGTGCCATCGGGGACCGGATTCATCGAATCCGAGCGTCGATTCAAAGCAATGCGCGCGGCGTAACTCTTCTAACCAGGATTCTTTCGGAATCTTTCTAACGGCCGCTCCGCGATCCACACCTGTGGATGAGCGCCGCCAACGGGAGGCGGCGTCATGATCGTCGCGCTGCTCAACCAGAAGGGCGGCGTCGGCAAGACGACGCTCGCCCTCCACCTCGCCGGTGAGTGGGCGCGACGCGGCCAGCGTGTCACCGTCATCGATGCCGATCCGCAAGGTTCCGCTCTCGACTGGTCGCAGCAACGCGCCCGCGAGAGCCTGCCGCGCTTGTTCGGCGTGATCGGCCTGGCGCGCGACACGCTTCATCGCGAAGCCCCCGAGCTGGCGCGCAATGCCGATCACATCGTCATCGACGGTCCGCCCCGCGTCGCCGGGCTCATGCGCTCGGCGCTGCTCGCGGCCGACATCGTCCTGATCCCGGTGCAGCCGTCGCCCTTCGACGGCTGGGGATCAGCCGAGATGCTCACGCTGCTGAGCGAGGCGCGCATCTATCGCCCCCAGCTCGTCGCCCGCTTCGTCCTCAATCGATGCGCCGCGCGCACCGTCATCGCGCGCAAGACCGCGCTCACGCTCGCCGATCACGACCCGCCCTTGCTGGCCTCCAGGATCGGTCAGCGCGTCGCCTTTGCGGAGGCGGCCCAGTCCGGTCGCCTCGTCTGGGAAGCACACACAGAAAGTCCGGCGGCGCGCGAGATCACCGCTCTTGCGGGAGAAGTCGGGAAGCTGGCGCGATGACCCAGCGCTCTTCCAAACGCGCCTTCATCGCGCGGCCGGCCGATCCTGAACGCTGGATCAAGACACCGGAACCGCGCTCCGGCGGCAACGGTGACGCCGCCGCTTTCACCGCGCGGCTGACGGTCGACATCACACCGGAGCTGCGCGGCCGCATCAAGGTCGTCGCCTTCCAGCGCGGCCTAACCGTCGCGGACATGCTGCGCGACCTGCTCGCCCGCGAATTCCCTCCAGCCGAAGGAGACCAGCCATGACCGGTGCGCCCCACCTGCGCCTCCTGCCGTCGCCACTTCCCGCCGACAGCCTGACACGCGTCGAGCTGACCTGGATCGAGAAGAAGGTCGAATACTGGATCCGCTTCGGCAGGGAGAAGGACGAGCAGATCCTCGACCGGCGCCGCCGCGTGCTCACCTTCGCACCCAACAGCACCTTCGCCTTCGTGCGCTGGGCCTCCAATGACCATGGCACCATCCTCTCTCGCATCGACATCGTGCGCGCGATCACGCCCGGCGAGCGCTATCAGACGCTGCCCTTCGTGCGCCCCGGCGGCGACATCCTCCTCAAGATGGAGGGCTGGCCGAAGGTCGAGCGCGTCCTCCAGATCGTCGATGCGATCGAGGCAATCGGCATCGATCCGGCCGAGGTGTCGCCGCATCACTGGCGCCACGTCCACAACCGCCTGACCGCCGGCCAGGAGCCGCGCCGCTACACTGTCGAGCAGCATCGGGCGCTCCTCCTGCGGCGGAGGGTCGAGCCGTGACGCGCTTCGGCTATGTCATGACGACCTCCTTCGCCGTGGTGGCGGTCGGCGTTCACTCCTTCCTCCCGGTCGCCCCGAAGCTCATCTGGAATGCGTCGGCCAGCGTGCCGCTCGGCCTCTATTCCATCGCGTCGGCGCGTCTCGTCGAAGTCGCCGACCTCGTTGCCGTCCGCACGCCCGAACCGCTCGCATCCTTCATGGCCGAGCGCCGCTATCTGCCCCGCGGCGTGCCGCTGATGAAGCGGGTCGCCGCCGTTGCTGGCCAGCAGGTTTGCCGGGACGGATCGCACATCACGATCGACGGCATCGACATGGGCGAGGCCCTGACGCGCGACCGCGCCGGCCGCGCCCTGCCCGCCTGGCAGGGCTGCCGCCGCATCGCCGACGGCGAAATCTTCCTGATGAACTGGGCCGCTCCCGACAGCATGGACGGCCGCTACTTCGGCCCGCTCTCTACCAACACGATCATCGGCCGCGCGGTCCCGCTGTGGACCGACGAGGACGGCGACGGCCGCTTCCAATGGCGCGCCGCAACGCGGTGACGGCGCACCGAACACATCCGCTTCACCGCACAAAGGGAGTTTTCAATGCCACAGATCGGAGAGTTCACCCGCACCAAGAACGGCTATGCCGGCCATGTCCGCACGCTCACGCTGAACGGTGAGATCGTGCTCATTCTGGCCGAGCATTCGGACGCCGAGAACGCGCCGGACTATCGCGTTCATCTCGGCGACAGCAACGGGCCCGAGATCGGCGCCGGCTGGAAGCGCACCGGCGAGAAGGCCGGCGACTACGTCTCCGTCCAGATCGACGATCCGGCGCTCGGCCAGCCGATCCGCGCCAACCTGTTCCAGTCGGGCGACGCGAAGTCCATCTGGGGCCTGCACTGGAACCGTCCCCAGAAGCGGCCGGAGCGGGACTGAGGCGATGCCCATCCGCTCGACATCGCGGAGACGGAATGAGACCGCCGGGTGGGGCTCGCCCGCCTGGCGTCTTCCCGCCCTTCTCCTTTCCGGCCTGCTAACAGTCGGGCCGGTCACCGGCGCTGCGCTTGCGCAGAACGCGTCTGCCGCGCGTCTTCGGAGCGACCACTCAATCGCTGACTACATCGCGGAAGCGGCGCGGCGTTTCGGCGTGCCCATCGCATGGATACGGGCCGTCATGGACGCGGAAAGTGCCGGCGATGTCCACGCCGTCTCTCGCAACGGCGCGATGGGCCTGATGCAGATCATGCCGGATACCTGGTCGGAGCTGCGCATGCGCTACGGTCTCGGCCGCGATCCGTTCGATCCGCGCGACAACATCCTGGCCGGCGCCGCGTACCTGCGCGAGATGCACGACCGTTACGGATCGCCGGGCTTCCTCGCGGCCTACAATGCGGGCCCGCAGCGTTATGACGAACACCTCGCCGGGGTACGCGCATTGCCGGCGGAGACCCGCGCCTATGTCGCTTTGCTGGCGCCCCTTGTCGGCGGCGAACCGCTCGGGCGCCCAACCACGATTCCGGTCGCTGATCCGCTCGCCTGGACCCGCTCTCCCTTGTTCGTCGTGCGCGCGAACGACGGTCCGAATGCAGAACCATCGCAAGACCAGCGCGCACCCGGTGACAACGCGACAGCGCCACGAGCGCGGGACGCGGCAGCGCTTTCACCGCGCTCCTCTGGCCTCTTCGTTGCACAAGCGAGTCCGGACCCGCAGCAATGACGCGCCCGTTGCCCAATCGCGATGTAGCGAACCCCGGCGCACAAGAGCGTGCGATGAGGCGGGAGGGCGCAACCCCGACCGCACGATGGCAGGATAAAGGGGCGCGATGTGCGCGCCATGACGGTCGTGGTTTTTCAATAGCTTGCATGCCGAAATCGCGAGGTGCGCCGTCCCGGCGCAGCCTGGGGCTTCGGCACTCTTTCAACGAATTCTGTCGCTTAGCGCGATGTGCGGGGCCGCGGCCATGAGCGCCGAGGACGACTTCCGCATCCGCCCTGGCCGCATCCGCTCCACCCGTGCGCAGCGGGCACGGCCCTTCATCGCGCAGGCGCTCGCCGCCGCTGAGCGCGCCGGCGGCTCCGTCTCCCGCAAGGGGACGATCGGCCCCGGCCGTCGCTCGCGCTTCGGCCGCGGCCAGCGCGCCTCGATCCAGGCCAACCGGCTCATCACGTCACGCTCGCGCGGCGCCGTCGTGAAGGCGCGCGTCGTCCGCCACGGCGCGCGCGGCGCGCCGCTCGCGACGCATCTCGGCTATCTGCGGCGCGAGGGCGTCACCCGGGACGGAGAGAAGGCAAGGCTCTTCGGTCCCGGCACCGACGACGCCGATCCGAAGGCGTTCGCGGAGCGCTGCGCGGACGACCGCCATCACTTCCGCTTCATCGTGTCGCCGGACGACGCGATCGAGATGGCGGACCTCAAGCGGTTCACCCGCGACCTGGTCGGCGAGATGCAGAAGGATCTCGGGACGTCTCTCGACTGGGTGGCGGTCGATCACTGGAACACCGGGCATCCACATGTCCACCTGATCGTGCGCGGCGTTCGTGACGACGGCGAGAACCTCGTCATCGCGCGCGACTACATCAAGGAAGGCATGCGTGACCGGGCGCGTGACCTCATTACCCAGGAGCTCGGCCCGCGCACCGATCACGACATCCGCACGGCGCTGGAGCGCCAGATCGACGCCGAGCGCTGGACCAACCTCGATCGCCAACTTGCCCGCGATGCCTATCGCACCGGTATCATCGACCTCGCGCCGCACCCCGGCCGTCAGCCCGACGAATTCCATGCGCTGAAGGTCGGCCGCCTGCGCAAGCTGGAAGGTCTCGGCCTCGCCGAGCAGATCGCGCCGGGCCAATGGGTCATCTCTGAGTCTGCCGAGAAGCGCCTGCGCGAGCTCGGCGAGCGCGGCGACATCATCAAGCGGATCCATCGCGGCCTCGCGGAGCGCGACCTCGAACGCGGGCCTTCGAGCTATGTGCTCGCCGGCGAAAGCCTCGACGAGCCGATCGTCGGCCGCTTGCTGGCCCGCGGGCTCGATGACGAGTTGAAGGGCACCGCCTACGCCGTCGTCGACGGCGTCGATGGCCGCACCCACCACATCAGGCTCGCCGATCTCAACGCCGCCGGGGACTCCGCCCCAGGCTCCATCGTCGAGCTGCGAAAGTTCGACGACGCCCAGGGCCGGCGGCGCGTCGCGCTCGCCGTCCGGTCGGACCTTCCGCTCGAGCAGCAGATCACGGCGAACGGCGCCACCTGGCTCGACCGCCAAGCCATCGCGCGTGCGCCGGTCCCGCTCGGCGCCGGCGGCTTCGGCGCCGAGGTTCGCGACGCGCTTGATCGCCGCGCCGAGCATCTCATCTGCCACGGGCTGGCCGAGCGGCAAAGCCGCGGGGTTAGCTTCAGCCGCAACCTGATCGAGACGCTGCGGCGTCGCGAGCTCGATGCGCTGAGCGAGCGCCTCGCCGCCGAGACCGGACGGACGGTCGTCAAATCCAATGCCAGCGAGTACGTCGCGGGCACCTACCGCCGCCGCTTCGATCTCGCCTCTGGACGCTTCGCGATGCTCGATGATGGCCTCGGCTTCCAGCTCGTGCCCTGGTCGCCCTCGCTCGAACAGCATCTCGGCCGCCATGTCTCCGGCGTCGCGCGCGGCGACGGCGGCATCGACTGGAGCTTCGGCCGCAAGCGGGGGATCGGCCTGTGATGAGAGGATCGGACAAGGAGAGCGCGTGATGTCAGCAACGAAGATTCTCTGGGGTCAGATTCTGGTCGTCGCGCTGATCATCCTCGCGACGACCTGGGGCGCGACGGAATGGACGGCATGGCGATTGGGCTTCCAGGCGCAGCTCGGCGCGCCCTGGTTCATCCTGTTCGGCTGGCCGGTCTACTATCCCCCGTCCTTCTATGCGTGGTGGTTCTTCTACGACGCCTATGCCCCGGCGATCTTCGTGGAGGGCGCCTATATCGCGGCGTCGGGCGGGTTCATGGCGATCGCCGCCGCGATCGCCATGTCGCTGTGGCGCGCCCGCGAGGCGAAGTACGTCGACACCTATGGCTCGGCGCGATGGGCCCGGCCCGACGAGGTGAAGGCCGCCGGCCTCCTCGGCCCCGACGGCGTCGTGCTCGGCAAGCTCGGCCGCGACTACCTCCGCCACGACGGGCCCGAGCACGTCCTCTGCTTTGCCCCGACCCGAAGCGGCAAAGGCGTGGGCCTGGTCATCCCGTCCCTGCTCACCTGGCCCGGCAGCGCCATCGTCCACGACATCAAGGGCGAGAACTGGCAGCTCACTTCCGGCTTCCGCGCGCGGCACGGTCGCGTGCTGCTGTTCGATCCGACCAACGCCAAGTCTTCTGCCTACAATCCTCTGCTCGAGGTCCGGCGCGGCGAATGGGAAGTCCGCGACGTCCAGAACATCGCCGACATCCTGGTCGACCCCGAAGGCTCGCTCGAGAAGAGGAATCATTGGGAGAAGACCTCCCATGCGCTGCTGGTCGGCGCGATCCTTCACGTGCTCTATGCGGAGGAGGACAAGACGCTCGCCGGCGTCGCCTCCTTCCTCTCCGATCCGCGCCGCCCGATCGAATCGACGCTCGCCGCCATGATGAAGACCCCGCATCTCGGAGAAGCCGGACCGCACCCGGTCATCGCCAGCGCCGCGCGCGAGCTCCTCAACAAGTCGGACAACGAACGCAGCGGCGTTCTGAGCACCGCCATGTCCTTCCTCGGCCTCTACCGCGACCCCGTCGTCGCGGCCGTCACGCGCCGCTGCGATTGGCGCATCACCGACATCGTCGGCGGCGCGCAGCCGACGACGCTCTACCTCGTTGTGCCGCCGTCCGACATTGCGCGGACCAAGCCGCTGATCCGCCTGATCCTCAATCAGATCGGACGGCGGCTGACCGAAGATCTCCACGCCAAGACCCGCCGACACCGCCTGCTTCTCATGCTCGACGAGTTTCCCGCGCTCGGCCGCCTCGACTTCTTCGAGAGCGCGCTGGCGTTCATGGCCGGCTATGGGTTGAAGTCGTTTCTGATCGCGCAGAGCCTCAACCAGATCGAGAAGGCCTACGGCCCGAACAACTCGATCCTCGACAATTGCCATGTGCGAGTGAGCTTCGCGACCAACGACGAGAGGACCGCCAAGAGGGTCAGCGACGCGCTCGGCACGGCGACCGAGCTGCGCGCCATGCGCAACTACGCCGGACATCGCCTGAGCCCCTGGCTTGGCCACCTGATGGTCTCGCGCTCCGAGACGGCGCGCCCGCTGCTCACGCCGGGAGAGATCATGCAGCTCCCGCCCGCCGACGAGATCGTGATGGTCGCCGGCACACCGCCCATACGCGCCAAGAAGGCGCGCTACTTCGAGGACCGGAGATTACAGGCGCGCATCTTGCCGCCGCCGGTGCTGAAGGCGGCGGAACACCATCAGGCGAATGACTGGACCGGCAGGCCCCTGCCGCCGCGGCCTTTGCAGGAACCCGCGCCACCCATGAGCGGCATGGATGACGAGGATCCGACTGGCTCCGAGAAGCGGCGCCAGCCGGAGCTCAGCCGCGTGGCCCCGGTCGAGAAGACGCCACCGATCGACAACGAGTTCGAGATCGATCCCAATGATGACGAGCCTGACGACGCCGCGCGGCTGAGCCGCATGAACCGTCTCGTCCAAGGCCTCGCGCGCCAGGTCTCGCTCGATCCCAATGACGGCATGGAGCTGTAGGCCGCCATGCCGAACCCGAACAAGAAGCAGCGGCTGTCCGTCTATCTCGAACCAAGCGTGACAAAGGCGCTCGCTGAATACGCAGCCCGCCGAGCCCAATCGCGCTCGCTCGTCGCAGAGGCAGCCATAGCCTCATTTCTCTCACCCGACGTCGCCGAACGGCAGGAGGCAGCGCTCACCAAGCGGCTCGATCAGCTCGATCGACGCATGGCGCGCCTCGAGCGCGACCTCGGCATCGCCGTCGAGACACTCGCGGTCTTCGTCCGCTTCTGGCTGACCACGAACCCACCGCTGCCAGAGCCCGCGCAGGCCGCCGCGCGTGCGAAGGCCGGCGAACGCTACGACGCCTTCGTCGCCGCGCTCGGCCGGCGACTCGCCAAGGGGCCAAAGCTCGGCCAAGAAATCTCCGAGGACGTTCCGGGCGAACCGAGTAACGAATAAGCGAGATCACGACGCTCGCAAGTCGTCAGCGGCTTCGCCGTTTCCCTGTATTTCTACGCCACACTACGACACCCCCATCAGGGTTGTTGCGCGACCCAATTTTCTGCCTCTTCTACTCATCCCCGATCCAGGGCCGCTCGCGAGCGGTCCCGCGCAGAACGGGGACGACATGGCGGTTTCATTTCAGCAATCCGAGGCAGTCCTTCGCGGCAACCGCATGCTGCGCACGGCGCTTGGCCCGGCCATCGCCGGTTTCCTGGAAGACCCCTCGATCGTCGAGGTGATGCTCAACCCGGACGGGCGACTCTGGATCGACCGGCTCTCCGATGGTTTGGCCGATACGGGCGAGCGACTGTCGCCTGCCGACGGCGAGCGCATCGTCAGGCTCGTCGCCCACCATGTCGGTGCCGAGGTCCACGCCGGCAGCCCGCGTGTCTCGGCCGAGCTGCCGGGAACGGGAGAGCGCTTCGAGGGCCTGCTGCCGCCGGTGGTGGCGGCGCCGGCGTTCGCGATCAGGAAGCCCGCCGTTGCCGTCTTCACGCTGCAGGACTATGTGGCCGCCGCGATCATGACGGCGGACCAGGCGGAGATACTTCGCCGCGCCGTCGCCGACCGCCGCAACATTCTGGTCGCCGGGGGAACGAGCACCGGCAAGACCACGCTCACCAACGCGCTCCTCGCGGAAGTGTCGAAGTCGGCCGATCGAGTCGTCCTCATCGAGGACACGCGCGAGCTTCAATGCGCGGCGCCCAATCTCGTCGCCATGCGCACCAAGGACGGTGTCGCCACGCTCTCCGACCTGGTGCGCTCCTCTTTGCGCCTGCGGCCCGACCGCATCCCGATCGGCGAGGTGCGCGGCGCTGAGGCGCTCGACCTCCTGAAGGCCTGGGGCACCGGCCATCCCGGCGGCATCGGCACCATCCATGCCGGTTCCGGCATCGGCGCCCTGCGCCGTCTCGAACAGCTGATCCAGGAAGCCGTGGTCACGGTGCCGCGCGCCCTGATCGCCGAGACCGTGGATCTGGTCGCGGTGCTGTCCGGACGCGGCAGCAATCGCCGCCTGACCGAACTGGTCCGGGTCGAGGGCCTCGGTCCGGACGGCGACTACCG
>Ga0182792_1000701_pt1 | contig 30189 bp, 26 predicted proteins | sample Passage237B_FD_130497 | JGI IMG/M metagenome (GOLD analysis project Ga0182792, IMG submission 130497) | Cellulose adapted compost microbial communities from Newby Island Compost Facility, Milpitas, CA, USA - Passage2 37B (version 2) (version 2) ...
CAGCACTTCCTTGGGCGAGACGGGCAGGCCGGTTTCGTTGTTGTTGATCTGCTCGGCGACCAGATCGACCGCCGCCGCGCCCAGGAATTCATAGTTGGGGTCGACGCCGGAAAACATCGGGAATCTGGGACACTGGTTCACCAGCACGATGCTCAGCTCCTCGGGCACACGCATCCCGGATTGCGGAAACCAGCGCCCGAGGTCCCAGTCCAGGGTGATGATGGCGTCCGGTCGCCAGCGTTCATACCAGGCGAGCACCGGTTCCTTGCGCCAGTCGGCCAAGGTCAGCACTTCGATGTCGGCGGCCCCGGCCTCGCGGTAGAGCGAGAGCATGCGCATGTAGGCCGCGACGAGACGATACCTCGACTCCGGTTCGTGGTAGGCCTTGCAGACGAAACCTATCCGGCGGCAGCCGCGACGCCACAGCTCGACAAAGGCCTGTCTCACGTTGCCGAAAAAATCCTCGGCCACGCCGTGCAACGCCGGTTCCTGCACGTTGTAGTTGATCGTCGCCGCGGCGAACCACTTCCAGTCCAGTTCCAAGGTCGGCGTGTGCTGCGGCCAAGGGAGAAAGATGACCCCGCGGATGCCGCGCGAACGCAGGATGCGCGACAAGCGCGCCGGCGAGATTCCGGGTTCGTAATACCAAAACAACTCGGCGTCGAAACCCAGTTGCTCCGCGCGTTGCCGGATGCCGTTGATCAGCCGCCGTGTGGGCTCGTTGCTCGTCCAGAGCACTTTTTCCGGAAAGGTGTGAATCATGGCCAACGACGAGTGCATCGTCACGGGCCGCGCCCGTCGGATGTGCGTCATCAGGGCGGTGACGTAGGGGTTGGCCTGATACCCCATGCGCCGCGCTATCTCGTGCACGCGCTTCCGAGTCTCCGCGCCGATCCGGGGATGATGCCGCAGGGCCATCGACACCGCGGCCGTCGAGAGCGAGGCCTCGGCCGCGATCATTTGCAGGGTGACTTTTTTGGGGGCGGGCACCGTTGCTTAACGTTTTAAGCAAATCCGCGGTTGTTTCAAGGACCAGTAAAGCCGATGGTCTGTCAGCCCCGGGGAACCCCGCGCCTCCCTTGCCCCGCCGGTTCCCCGCTCCCCCTCCCTCAGCCCCTGCTTTCCTGTGATGAAACCTGCGCGCTCTCTTCTTCCCCTCGTCGTTCTCTCCCTGTTTGCCGCCGGCACATCGGCGTCGGCGGCACCCGCCCTTCCGGCGACCGGCAATCTCGTCCTTGAGCTCACTTTCGACGGCGAGCCGCTGCCGAACATGGCGCTTATCAAGCCCGCCGGCTCATCCGCCGAGCTGCTCACGCGTTTCGGCACCGGCATCGGCGGAGGCCCGCGCTCTCGGGCTTTCGACAACATCGCCGCGTCCGATGCCATGGGCGGCAACAAGGAGCGCCCGGGCAAGGGCGGCCGCGTCTCGATCAACGAGGGCTTCGAGCCGCTGAAGGGGGCGCGGTCGTTCACGATTCAGGGCTGGTATCGCTCCGCGCCGGGGATGTTGCCGTCGAACTACGCGCGGCTGCTTTCCACTCCGCGGGTTTCGCTCCTGTTCGACAACACGGAGGGCCGCGGGCTCGCGCTTTCCGTCAACCGCGGCTCGGCGCTCAGCAACGACGGCGCCTTTCGGCACGCCGACCGCTGGGTCTTTTTCGCCGTCAGCTACGACGGCACCGGCGAGGCGGACAACGTGACCTTCTACGTCGGCGGGGAAAAGGAACCGGTGCGCCTGGTCGCCCGCACCTCGATCGCCAGCGGTCCCGTCGGCGCGCCGAACTCCCGCGATCCGCTCATCCTGGGCAACACGCCCGAGGGGGATCGGCCCTTCGCCGGCTTGATCGACAACATCCGCATCTGGGCCGATCGCTCGGGCGGAGGCGCGGTGCTTTCGTCCACCGAACTGGAGCAGGTGCGCGCGTTCGATCTGCGCTGAGCGTTTCCGCCCCTCTCCCCCCACTCTTACCCCGCCCCCGCCATGCGCTCACGCATCACGTCCCCCCTCCGCCGGGGCTTTACCCTGATCGAGTTGCTCACGGTGATCGCCATCATCGGCGTGCTTGCCGCCATCGTCCTCTCCACGGTCGGCAAGGTGCGGAAGATCGCGCTCAAGGCGAGCGCGACCGCCGATCTCCGCAGCGTGGGCCTCGCGATCTTGGCCTTCGCCCAGGACCATCGCCAGACTCTGCCCGGACCCGCGTCGCTCGGCATTCCGCCGGTCTACGACCGCAACACTCCCGACACGGATCTGCCGGCCGCGGTGGGGCCCTACCTCGGCCATCGGCGGCGCAACACCCTGTCGTCCACCGACACCGAGACCGTCCAGGCCCTGATTTGCCCGGGCTTCCTTCAGCACCAGCCGGAGATCGCCAAACAGTATCCGCACTACGTGCAAAACTACACGCTCGCGGACGTGCCCGGCGGGCGGGTGTTCGGTCGCCACGCCTCCGGTTCCAACGAAGCCCTCCCCGGGATGAAACTCTCGGAACTCGAGCGCTTCGGCGGCGCGGCGCGCGTGTGGGCTCTCACCAACCTCGACCAGCAGGTTTCTCGCGATCATCCGCAGATGGGCAGCAACTCGGTCACGACCTCGGGTTGGTTCTCCAGTCTGCCCGAGACGCCCGTGTGGGGGAACTCCCGACTGCGCGTCTATTTCGACGGACACGTCGCCTCCGTGCCCCGCAACGCGGCGCCCTGAGCGCGCCCGCCCGCTTTTCTTCGTCTCCTTTGGTCAACCGTTTCCCTATGCTTTTGCCGCGCGTCCGTCTCGCCCGTCTGGTTCTGCCGATTTGCTTCGGCCTCTCGGCTTTCGCGGCCAACCCCGACCCCGTGCCCGGCGTCCTGCCGCAACCGAACGCCGACTTCGAAGGCGGGCTGGTCGGCTGGATCGTCAACGAGGACACGCCCATGAGCACGGTGCACCCCGAGGCCGCGCGCACGGGCGAGCGGGGACTGCGTGTCGTGGACGACTCGGCCGACGCGGGATCGTCCGTCGCCACGAAACGCTTCCCGGTGCAACCCGGCCTCGCCTACCGTCTCTCCGTCAGCGCGCGAAAGGTCTCGGGCGACGGCGTCGCGGTTTACCTCCGTTTCTTCGACGCGCGCGGCAAACAGCTCAATCCCGCGCCGCGCTTCTCGGACTACGCCGCGATCCAGTCCGCCGAGTGGCGAACCTACACGGTGAGCGCGGCTCCGCCCGCGGGCGCCGTGACCGTCGACGGCTGGATCCGCGCCTTTCACGGCTCCAAGAGCGTCTCCGATTTCGATGATCTCCGGCTGGAGTCCTTCGTCCCGGTGATCGCCCCGCCGTGGACTCCGCAATACAAGATCCGCGCCGACGAGACCTCACGGCTCACCGCGGCAGACGTGCCGGGACCGGACGGCCTGGTGTATCCGGATTGGCGATACGCAGGACGCGCGGGCGGCATCCCCGAGGTCGCCGACGTGGTCGGCCCCGAGCGTTTCGCCGGTCTCGAGGGGACCGACATCGCGCCCTTGTTGAACCGCCTGATCGAGGAGGTCGCCGAGGCCGGCGGCGGCGCGATCCGCCTGCCCGCGGGGCGTTTCCTGCTCGAGAGCCCGGTGATCATCCGCCGCCCGGGCGTGGTGCTGCGCGGCTCGGGACGCGACGCGACGCGGCTGCTCTACCAGGAACACATTCCCTTCGGCACCCTGCGCTCGTATTGCTGGACGCCCTCGGGCGTGATCGGCCCGGAAGGATTTTTCGAGATTCAGGCCAATCCCAAGAACCTCGTTCTCCTGCGCGTCACCGCCAACGGGAAGCTCATCAAGGAGGAGGCGCGGCGCCATCATTGGGGCAACCGCTTCAACATCCGTTTCCGTGGCGAGGAATTGTTGACCGCCCTCGGTCCGGGCCGCCACCGCCTCCACGCGGAGATCGCCTACGCTGGCGGAGAACGCTTCGAGGATTCCTTCGAGGTCGAGGTCTCCGCGCAGACGCAACCCGACGACACCTGGATCGATCAGCACGGCGCGCTCATGATCCTCGGCGGCGGCTTCCGGTCCCCGCGCATCCCCCTCGCGGCCGACGCGCGCCGGGGCGACACTCGCCTGCGGCTCGCGCCCGGACACGGTATCCAAGCCGGTGATACGCTGATGATCGAGGCGCCGCCCACGCCGCGCTGGAACGCGATCGTCGGCAACATCGCCCCCTGGGGCACCTTCCGGATCAACCATCTCCTCGTCGTCGCGGTCGAGGGCGACACGGTGCGTCTGGAGCAGCCCCTGCGCATCGACTTCCCGGTCGCGGACGGCGCCTACGTGCGGCGCATCGAGGTCACCCGCGATTCCGGGTTCGAGAGCTTCACGGTCGAGCAACGCGCCTTTACCACCGAGCTCGTCGGACCCCGCATTCCCGAGACGCTCTGGTATCCGATGTCGGATCTCTGGGCCAACGGCGTCACGCTCTCCCACGCCTGGGGCTGCTGGGTGCGCGACGTGCGCATCGTCAACTCGGGACGCAATCCGCTCTACTTCACGCGGACGAAGTTCTCCGAGGCCCGCGACATCGAGGTCGACGGAGCCCTCTTTTTCGGCGGCGGCGGCACCGCCTACGTCGGCTTCGAACGCACCTTCGACAGCCTCATGGACGGCGTCGTCACGCGCGGCATGCGCCACGCGCCCAACGTCCAGTGGGGCTCGGCCGGCAACGTGATCCGCAACGGCCGCTTCATCGGCAGCGACGGCCAGTGGCACGCCGGCTGGACGCACGAAAACCTCTACGAGCTCAATGTCGTCGAGCAGAGCGAGGAGGACATGAAGCACGGCACCTACGGCCACGCGCTGTTCGCCTCCGGCCCGGCAAGTTCGTCGCACGGACCGCAGGGGCCGAGAAACGTCGTCTACAACAATGATTTTTCCGCCCCGCGCGACGGCGTGCACATGGTTGGTGGGAACGAGGGCTGGCTCATCCTGCACAACCGTTTCGTGCTCGGCAAAGGCCGCGCGATCTACGGACGGGAGAAGAGTTTCGACCACATCATCCGGAACAACGTCTTCGTGATCCGTGAGCCGGCCGGTCCCGCCGTGCTTTTCGGCTCCGCCGACTGCACCGGGATCGAGATCGTGGACAACGCCTTCTTCGGTCCGATCGAGAAGGTCGCCGGCTTCGCCGCCGGCTTGGGCGAGTATGCCCGTGTCGAGGGCAACACCGTCTCGCCCGCGCCCGATGCGATCCCGCCCCGGCCGACTCCGGCCGTGCGTTCCATTTTCGAGTGGCAACGTTCCGCCGCTCGCTGACCGTTCCTACCCCTCATCAACCCACCCCATATCCAGCCATGAAAACCCAAGCCCTGCTCCTCCTCGCCGGCATCGCGGGCATCGCCCCGCTTCACGCGCAATCGCTCATCTACGAATTCCGCTTCAACGACGCGGCCAACGGCACGTCCACGAACTCCACCGCCCCCGGCGGAGCCACCGCCAACTTTACGAATTACGTTTCGGTCGGCTCCACCGACCGCGTGGCGCAGGATCTCCACGGAGCCGCGGGGTCCGGAGTGTCCGGCCAGCCGGGGGATCTGGCCTTCGACAACAGTGCTTCGAACCGTATGGGCGGCAACAGTGGAACCCCCGGCTACGGCGGCATCGCGCTGGTCGCGAACGGTGGCGGGATTCTCAACGGGATGAGCTCCTTTACCGTCCAAGGATGGTATAACGGCGCGTCCACGCCGGGCAATTACGCCCGCCTGCTCGATGTCAACGCGACTGGCGCATCTAGCCTCGGCGTGTGGTTTCAAGTGGATGGCGGGGTCACGAAGTTGCAGCTCACAACTCGCATCAACGACACCCAGCAGATATTCTACAGCACCGATGCATCGATGCTGCAGGCCAACACCTGGACCTTCTTCGCGTTCACCTATGACGGCACCACGGGCAATGTTTCCCTGTATGGTGGCAGTGCCACGGACTCCGTCAGCTTGATCGCCTCAGGGGAGTTGCTCGCAGGCACCCTCTCCACAGCCACGAATCAGAGCCTGGCCATTGGTAACAGCGTGAGTAACGAAAACCTGCGCCCCTTCGACGGTCTGCTCGATAATTTCCGAATCTGGGGAGAGCTGGCGGGGGCCGGCGGCGCGCTCACCAAGGCGCAGCTCGAGGCCGTGCGTTTGGCCGACCTGGGCTACTCGCAGATCCCCGAGCCCTCCGCCTTCGCGCTTCTCGCCGCTTTCGGCGCGCTGGGCATGGCCGCCACGCGGCGCGGCGGCGCGCGTCGTCGCTGATCGCGCGGACCGTCGTCTGTTACAACCCGAGCGCGGCGCGGATCGCCGCCACCTGCGTCGCGCTCGTATCTGAAATGTCGATACGCAGCGCCTCGCCGTCCGTCGGCGCCTCGAGGGTGGCGAGCTGGCTGTCGAGGAGAGACGGCGGCATGTAGTGCCCGGTGCGGGCGGCGAGGCGTTGGGCGATCAGCTCGGGCGAGCCGTCGAGATGCACGAGACGCACGCGGTCGGCGTCGTCGCCGACGAGCACGCGGCGGTAGCTCGCCTTCAACGCGGAGCAGGCGAGCACGAGCGGTTTGCCGAGCGTGATGCGGCGCTCGATCTCGACGCGCAGGGCGGCGAGCCAGGGCGCGCGATCGTCGTCGTCGAGCGGCGTGCCGGAACGCATCTTCGCGACGTTTGCGGCGGGATGAAAATCGTCCGCGTCGGCGAAGTCCCAGCCGAGCGCCGAGGCAAGGGCGCGCCCGAGCGTGGTTTTGCCGGCGCCGGAGACGCCCATGACGACGATGACGGCCGTGCGCGCGCTCACGGGATCAGATCTGAGCCAGCGCGCGGGTCTGGAGCGGGTCGCGTCCTTCGTCGGCGTCGAGGTAGTCGAACATCGTCTCGATCGGCGCACCCTCGAGCTTCGAGGCGGCGACCCGCTGGCGGAGCAGACTGTTGGCGTGGTCGCGCCAGCCGCGCTTGGCGAGGAAGGCGTTGAAGATCTCGCACTCCTCGTCCGTGCGGCGCGGATGGCCCGCGGCGGCGGCGCGCGTCTCGGCCCAGGCGAGGATGTCTTCGTCGCTCGCGGAGGGGTTGGCCAGCACGTGGTCGCGGATTTCTGAATACGGCAGGCGCAGGAAGCGGCACATGCGGCCGTCGAACACGGTGGGTTTCTCGGGCGGTTCGCCGAGATTCTCGACGTAGTCCGCGGGAAGGACGCCGCGGGCGTGGAGGCGGATCTTGTCGAGCATGCGTCCGAAATAGAGGAGCCGCCCGACGCGAAGGTAGGGACTGCGAAGACCGGGGATGTTTGGCATGGGGCGCGAGCGAAGCGACCGCGGGCCTCGAACGCAAAACGCTTCAGTCGCGTCTCCAGTAGACGACCGTGCAGAGCGCGGCGAAGGCGAGGGTTGGGCCGATGAGCCACCACGGGCTGATCGGCACCCGGTAGTGCACGCAGGCCCAGTAGATCGCCGCGCATTTCAGGAGGATGAGCGCCCAGCAGATCGCGAGCACGCGTTCGAGGCGACGGCTGCGCGGCTCGCGCGGATGCTCGACGGTGAGCTCGCGCACGAAGTCCCCCGAGGCGGCGGATTCGGGACGGCGGTGAAGGTGGCGGGAGAAGGACGCGAACATGAGGACGGAATCGGGGATTCGTGCGGAGAAAAACATTTACCCCGCGGGGCCCGCGGGCGCAATCGGGGCGCGTGGAAAGCTCGCCCGACCGCGCCCCGGCACCCGACGACGCCCGCCTCGACAAGTGGCTCTGGACCGTGCGCGCCTACAAGACCCGCGCGCTCGCCGCCGAGGCCTGCCGTCTCGGACGCGTGACGATCGACGGCCGCGAGGCGAAACCCGCCGCCACCGTGCGCGCGGGGCAGGTGATCGAGGCGCGGCAGGGCACCGTAATTCGACGCCTGGTGGTTCTCGGTATCCCGCGCGGCCGGCAGGGACCGGCGAAGGCCCGTGAATTCGTGCGCGACGAGACCCCGCCGGAAAGCTTGGAGGCCGCGCGTCAGCAACGGGTTCAGCAGATTCTCGCCGGGGGGGCCACGCGCCCGAACAAACGCGAACGGCGCGAGCGCGAAGCCCTGTGGGAGAAACTCGGCGAATTCTAAAATTCCCGAAAATCGGCACCTTACAAAATCCGGTTTCACCGATTCTCCTTGCTAAACGCCGGCCGCCCGGTGTGGTGGCGGCATCGTTAGCGAACGGTTAGATGACAGAAACTGGTGAGTCGTCAGGAGAGTTAGGCTCTAGTGATGATTTGAAACCCGATGGTCGGGAACGGACTGGCAGAGACTCGTCAGCGACGAATCAAAACATCATGAGCAACTCCAAACTCTACGTCGGCAACATGTCCTTCAAGACGACCGAGGACGAACTTCGTTCCGTCTTCGGCCAGTTCGGTTCCGTGACCGACGTCTACGTCGCCATGGACAAGATGACCGGCCGCCCCCGCGGCTTCGCGTTCGTCACCATGAGCACCCCCGAGGAGGCCCAGCTGGCCGCCGAGAAGATGAACGGCGCCGACCTCGGCGGCCGCGCCCTCACCGTGAACGAGGCCCGTCCCAAGGAAGAGGGCGCCGGTCGCTCCTTCGGCGGCGGCGGTCGTGGCTTCGGCGGCGGTGGCCGCGGTGGCTTCGGCGGTGATCGTCGTGGCGGCTTCGGCGGCGGCGACCGTCGTTACTAAGTCGGTTCGGGCCTGATCGCCCGATCCACGGCCGGGAAAATCCGGCCGAGTATCCCATTCGAGACGGCGCACCTTTTCCGGTGCGCCGTTTTTTGTTTTTGAGAAGCGGCTGCGAAGGCCCCACTTTTTCCCCATCCATGAGCGATGAGCGCGAGGTCAGTCCCCTGCGTCTGAAGCGGTCCGACGCGGGCGGTCCGCCCACTTCTCCGAATACCCCCGACGAAGCGCCTTCCGCCCCGCCCGTGTCGGGGGCGCCATTGATGCCGTTGCCCGGCGTGCCGCCGGCGCCGCCCGCCGGGAATGAGACCATTCCGCCGGAACGTCCTCGGCGCCGTCTGAGCCTGAACATCGACGATGTCGTGCCGCCGTCGTCCGCGACATCCGGCGCGGCGACCGGAAAAACCGAGGACGAATCCGCCGCCCCGGCGCCGACCGTCCTGAAGCTCAAAGTGGGAGTCCGGCCGCCGCCGTTGCCGCCTTCGGCGATAGTCGGCGGACCGGAGCCGACGGCGACAAGTCCCGGCCCGGCGGCCTCGACGAGCGAGCCGCCATTGATGCCGTTGCCCGGCTTTGGACCCGGCGGCGCGTCCAAGGAGCCGCCGCTCGTTCCTCTGCCCGTGCCGCCGCAGGTGGGCGGCTCGATGTCGGGGATGGTGCCGGGGGTGGTGGGGCTGCCGCCTCCGCGGCCGGAGACGGCGTCGGCCGCGGCGTCGGATTCCGTCACTCCGCCGGCGTTGCCCGCCAATGTCGCGAAGGCGGCCCTGGCGCGTCATCGTCCGCGCCGTGACGCGCTGTTTTTCGGGATTCTCTTCCTGCTTCTCATCGGCGCGGGCGCGGGCGCGTATTTCTATTTCGCCAAGCCCGAGGTGGCGGACGAGGTCGCCGGCGCCGCGCGGGAAAAACTTGCGCAGGCCGCGCAGCTCCCCGGCAAGGCGCTGGACGAGGCCAGGCAAAGTTTGGACGGCGCGCGCGAAAAGGAGCAGGCGCGGGTGGACTCGGTTCTCGACGACAAGGAGCCGCCCGCCGAACGCGCCGTGGGCAACGTGACGCCGGGCGAGATGCAGGCGAAACCGCGCGAACGGAACAACGACGCCCCGTCGCGCGGCGGCGCGGGCGAACCTGGCGCCTCCTATTCGGGAGAGCCCGTCGCGGCGGAATCGCCGCCCGCGCCGCAAAGCGTCCAGCCGAGCGCCCGTTTCCTTCGTTACGCCGAGGGCATCCGCGTGAGCGGGGTGTTTCAGGGCTCGCCCGCGCGGGCCTTGGTCGACGGACGGATCATTCGCCAAGGGGAGCTGCTCGAGCCCGCCTTGGGGATCCGGTTCGCCGAGGTGGACGCGCAGGCGAAACAGCTCGTGCTCGAGGACACGACCGGGGCCCGGGTGCGCGTCCGGTATTGAGTTTTTTCGATACGGTCTCGCGCGGGGGCGCCGGTTCACCAGTTCTCCACCGGCCCCTTCGGCACGGGGATCGACTCGCGCGCGAAGACCGGGTCGTCCGGATCGCGCATGAAGGAGGCGACCATCGGGTCGGGGCGGTATTTCGGCAGCAGCTCGCCGTTCTCGTCGCAGAACCGCGAGCGCCAGGCGATGTAGTCGCTCAACGCCTTCTCGAAATCGTCCGCGGACGTGATGCCGAGGATGGCCTGCTTGAAGGGTTTTGAGGGCCCGAAGCGGCGCGCATACCACGGCGCGACGCGGCGGAAGAGCCGCGCGCCGTGCTCCTCGCCGTAGAACTCGAGGTAGCGTTCGAAGTGGCGACGCATCACGCGCACGCGTTCCTCGAAGCCCGGTTCGGGCAGGAGCTCGCCCGTGCGCAGCAGGTGTTCGGTGCGCTTGAAGATCCACGGATCGTAGAAGGCGCCGCGACCGATGCTCACGCCCGCGCAGCCGGTCTCGTCGATCATGTGGCGCGCGGCCTCGGGCGTGGTGACGTCGCCGTTGCCGATCACGGGAATGGTCTTCACCGCCTCCACGACTGCGCGGATGCCGGCGAGGTTGACCTGTCCGGAAAACCCCTGGGCGCGGGTGCGGCCGTGCACGAAGACCGCGGCCACGCCGGCGTCCTCGAGCACGCGCGCGAGGTCGGGCGCGGTGAGGTTCTGCTCGTCCCAGCCGAGACGCATCTTCGCGGTCACGGGGATCTTCACCGCGTCGATCATGCCGCGCACGAGGGAGGCGGTTTTCTCCATCTCGGTCATCATCGCGGAGCCGCCGCCGATCTTCACAACCTTCTTCACGGGGCAACCCATGTTGATGTCGATCGCGTCGGCGCCGAGCTCCTGGCAGATCACGGCGGCGTCGCGCATCTCCTCGGGCACGGCGCCGAAAAGCTGGATCGCCCAGGGGCGGTCGCCCGGCGCGCTGGCGACGAGCTTGAGCGCGGCGGGGCTGCGTTCGATGAGCGAGCGGGCGTTGACGAGGTCGGTCGTGGCGAAACCCAGGCCGCCCAGCTCGCGCACGGTCAGGCGCATGGGCAGGTTCGTGTATCCGGCGAGCGGAGACAGGAACAGGTTGGAGGAAAGCGTGAGCGGGCCGAGACGCATGCGGACGGGCGGACAGGGAAGGCCGCGTCCGCGCCGCCCGCAAGCACGGCGGATGCGGAGCCGGTCTCGCGCCGGTTGCGCCGCGCGTGGAAAAGGACATCCTTCGTTTACATGGACCGGAAACGCCGCCGACATCGCCGCATTCGGGCCGTGCTGCTCGCGCTTTCGCTCGCGGGCGCGCAGTGGCTCCTCGGACCCGCGCCCGGCGCGGTTTCTCCGTGCGGCGCCGGCGCGTGCCTCGTCGCGGGCGGACAAGACGCCCAAACCGCGCCCGGCTTGCATTAGGTGTTGCGAGGGCGGGCCGCGCCGGGATGGATGCAGCGCATGATCCGGCGCAACCTCCTCGCCATCGCCTTGTTGGTCTTCGGTTGCCTGCAAATGGCGGGGTATCTCGCGGACGCCCCGGCCTTGCGCGGGATCGGTGCGGCCAGCGCGGCGGCGCCGTTTCCCAAGGTGTTTTCCGATGTCGAGGGTTACGAAACCTTCGCCGCGGACTTTACCCTGCGCGGCCTCGACGAGGCGGGGGAACCTTTCGAACTCGAGTTCACGCCCGAGCTCTATTCGCGCCTCGCCGGCCCCTACAACCGCCGCAACGTCTACGGCGCCGCCCTCTCCTACGCGCCCCGCCTGCCTGAAAAACTCTGGGAATCGGTGTGGTGCCACGGCCTCGGGCCCGCCGGCCCGCTGCGCCGCGAACTCGGCCTCCCGACGGGCGCCCACGCGCTCGAGATGACCATCCAAACCCGCACCGACGGACGCAACGACTCATGGCGGCTTTCTCCTTCCTGCACGCGGTAAAACGCTACTCCCCGGGACAGTTCGCGATCTTTCGCGCGATCTTCGGCCTTTGGCTCGCCTGGCACTTCGCCGAGCTGGCGCCATGGGCGCCCGAGCTTTTCTCGGCGGAAGGCACCTTGCCGGATCCCGCCCTCAACCCGACCCACGGCATCCTGCCAAACCCGCTCGCCTGGATAGGCGCGCCCTGGTTCTCGGTCATCTGGTGCATGCTCGGCGCGGGGCTCGCGTTGCTCCTCGCCGTCGGGTGGAAACGCGTGCCGGTCACGCTCGCGCTTTGGTTCGTCTGGGCGGCCTTGTTCAACCGCAACGTCCTCATCTCGAATCCGTCGATCCCCTATGTCGGTCTGTTGCTCCTTCTCCTCGCGCTCGTGCCCGACGGCGAACCGTGGCGCTGGCGCGGCCGGGCCGTGGCGCCGCGCGATTGGGCGATGCCCCGGGGCGTGTTTTTCGCCGCCTGGGCGTTGATGGCGCTCGGTTACACCTTCAGCGGCCTGGTGAAGCTGCAAAGCCCGAGCTGGCTCGACGGCAGCGCCTTCACGCACCTGTTGAACAATCCCTTGGCGCGTCCGGGCTGGTTTCGCGATGTCGCGCTCGGCCTGCCCGCTTGGGGACACGCCATCCTCACCTGGAGCGCGCTCGCGGCCGAGATCGCCTTTCTGCCGCTCTGCTTCACGCGGCGCGGGCGCGCCTGGGCCTGGTGCGGGATGGTGTGCATGCACCTCGGCATCCTCCTCGTGGTCGATTTCGCGGATCTCACGCTCGGGATGCTGATGTTCCACGCCTTCACCTTCGATCCCGACTGGCTGCCGGCGCGGCGGAGGGCTTTCCGGCAGCCCGTGCTTCTCTACGACGGGGAATGCGGCCTCTGCAACGCGGTGGTGCGCTTTCTCCTTCGCGAGGACGACGGCGCCGTGTTGCGCTTCGCGCCCCTGCAAGGTCGCGTCGGCCAGGACGCGCTGAAGCGGGCGGGCCTGCCGACCTCGGATTTCGACAGCATTCTTTTCCTCGAGGACAAGGACGCCGAGCGAGGCCACCTGCGCACGCGCGGCGTCATCGGCGTGCTCGACACGCTGGGCGGCGTATGGCGGCTGCTCGCCTGGCTGGCCCGGTTCGTGCCGGGGCCGTTGCGCGACCTCGGCTACAAGCTCGTCGCCCGCACGCGTTACCGGCTCTTCGGCCCCTACGCGCCCTCGCCGTTGCCCGATCCGAGTTGGGAGGAACGGTTTCTGACCGGGGATTGATCGGCCCCGGAGGAGGAGGCGCGGCCGCCGCCGACCTCGACGAGCGCGGCAAGCGGGCGGGGTGCGTCGAGCACGCCGCGTGATTCCGCGCAGGCCCAGCGCTTGGCGCAGCCGATGCAGCCGGGCAGCAGATGCAGCGGGGAAAGCTTCTCCGCCCCGGGCGCGTGCACGTCGCGGAAGGCCAGCATGTCGTCGAAGCGGTCCTCGCGCCAGTCGTCGAAACCGCAGCGCGCGGGGCTGTCGTGGGGATTCCGATACGTGCCGAAGAGGGCGTCCCACAGGGGCAGGTCCGCGTAGTTCTGCGTGTGGTGCATGTATTGGTGATGCACGCGGTGCGATTCCGGCCTCTGGACGATGCGGCCCACCCAGCGCGGCGTGCGGATGTTCCAGTGATAAAAATACTCCGCGACCGCGGTGAGGAAGGTGTAGATGGCGCCCGCCGCGGGCGAGCAGCCGAGCAGCGCGTAGACGATGGTCGCGCCGACGATCGAGTTGATCGTGATCTCGACCGGATGCTTGTAGAACGAGGTCACCAGCTCGATGCGCGCCGGCGAGTGGTGGAGCTGGTGGCAAAGCCGCCAGAGAAACGCCGACTCATGGCGCCAGCGATGCCACCAGTAGTAGACGAAGGTGGATATGAAGTAGGCGACGCCTCCCTGGGCGAACAGCCCGCCCGCCGATTCGCCGAATCGCTCGCGCAGGGAGAACACGGACGCCGCCTGGAGCCAGCGGTCCCAGGTGAGCCCCGCGAGCAGGACGAGCCCCGCCTGGATCACGTTGACGAAGATCACCCGCGGCCACCACGCGCGCACCCGCGGCAAGGCGTTCGCCGGCCAGAGTCGCTCGACCACGAAAAATCCCGCGGCGATGACGACGAGAAGCGGCAGCAGCATGGCGCCGGAGATTGCGGGTTCGCCAAGCGAGGGCGAGCCCCGAGGCGAGGCCCGCGGGATGGCGATCGGGCTTTGGGGTTAGGATGCCGGGATCGCGGCGACGGCGGCGGCCATGCGGCGCAGGGCCTCGTCGAGCGTCGCGCGCGGGCAACCGAAGTTCAGGCGAACGTAGCGGCCGGGCGTGGCATTGAAGAAACGTCCGTCGCTCAGGCCCACGCCGTGCGCCTCGAAATGCGCGACCGGATCGGCGAGCCCGAGTTCGGAGACGTTCAGCCACGCGAGGTAGGTCGCCTCGAGCGGGGCCTCGATCTTCACCTTCGCGAACGCGCCCGTGCCGAAGGTTGCCTGCAGATGCGCGGCATGCGAGCGGAGCGTGGCGAGCAGCTCCTGGCGCCAGGCCTCGCTGTCGCGGTAGGCGGCTTCGCAGGCGGAGTAGCCGAGGCAGGTGACCTCCGCGACGATGCCGTAGGTGGCACGGACGAAACGCGCGCGCACGCCGGCGTCGGGGATGATCGCGAAGGAGGTGCCGAGGCCGGGGACGTTGTAGGTCTTGCTCGGCGCCATCAGCGTGACGGTGCGCGCGGCGTGCTCCGGCGCCACGAGCGCGGTGGGCAGGTGGGGCAGGGCGGGGTCGAGGATCAGGTCGCAGTGGATCTCGTCCGAGCAGAGGATGAGGTCGTGGCGCGCGCAGAAGTCCGCGAGCCGCTTGATCTCGTCGCGACGGAAGACGCGCGCGACCGGGTTGTGCGGGTTGCAGAGGAAAAACAGCCTCGTCTTCGGCGTGACCGCGCGTTCGAGCGCGTCCCAGTCGATTTCCCAGGTGCCGTCGCCGCGGCCGGTCGGGCCCGGGCGCAGCGTGAGCGGCACGGTGACCGACACGCGCCCGGAGTTTTTCGGCGCCGTCATGAACGGCGGATACACCGGCGTGAGGCAGAGCACTTCCTCGCCCGGCTGCGCGAAGGCCTGCGCGGTGACGTTGAGCCCGCAGACGAGACCGGGCAGCCAGACGATCCAGTCGGGCTCGATTTTCCAACCATAGCGCGCGGCGCAGGCGTTCACGACCGCGTCGACCGTCGACTGTGTCGGCCGCGCGTAGCCGAAGATCCCGTGGTCCACGCGTTCGTGCAGCGCCTTCAGGATCGCGGGCGAGGAACGGAAATCCATGTCCGCGACCCACATCGGCAGAATGTCTTGGCCGGCGTATTTTTTCCACTTCTGGGAATCGGTGCCGGCGCGCCGGGGAACGGTGGTGAAATCAAAGCTCATGGCGGGGCGGGCACGGTGGGGAAGCCGCCCCGCTTCGGCACGCGTTTTTTTGAGACGACTTTGCGCGGTGGCGTGACAGCCGAACGGTCAGAATTTCCCGAACGCGTTTCTCTTCGGTTGTGCAAGTTGCTTAAAATCAATGGAAAGTCTGCGTGGTTCGGCCCGGCATCCCGCATGCAAATATCCGGGCGAAACCGAAAACCACTTCAGAACCCAAGGAGGACATCACCATGCGACTTATCCGTTACACCAATCCCTACAACCGCGGCTACTCCCCCGTCTTCGCCCGCAGCCCGTGGGCGGGGCTCGAGGAGCAGATGGACCGGCTTTTCGAGGCCGCGCTCGGCGAGACCGTCGCCGCGAGCGTCTCGGGCTTCCCGGTCGATCTCTACGAGGACTCCGGCGCGAGCTATGTGCGCGCCGAGCTGCCCGGCGTGAACCGCTCCGACATCGGCGTGGAGCTCGTCGACGGCACCCTTCAGATCACCGCCAAGCGCACCCGCAAGGTCGGCGACCGCGAGGAGACCTCCGAATTCACCCGCGCGCTCACCGTGCCCGAGGGCGCCGTGGACGTGGACAAGATCAGCGCCGCCTACGAGAACGGCGTGCTCACCGTCACGCTGCCGAAGCGCGAGGAGGCCAAGCCCCGCAAGATCAGCGTGACCGTCGCCTGAGCGGCGCGCTTGTAGTGAATAAGTAACTACACCGGAAACGCCGCGAAACACCGAACCCGACATCAAAACCCGAACGAAAGGAGAACATCGCCATGTCTTTCATCACCTCGCTCATCCCCGCCTTCGCCTCGTCTCCCGTCGCGCGCCGTCGCCAACAGCCCGTGACGGTGCCCGCCGACGAGCCCGTGGTCGCCCCGCATTATGAGATCACCGAGACGCCCGAGGCCTACGGCCTCGTCGTCGACTTGCCCGGCGTGGCCAAGGACGGCCTCGATCTGAGCGTCGATCACGAGCAGATCCGCGTCCTCGGCCGCCGCGCCTGGCGCAAACCCGAGGGCTGGACCACCCTGCATCGCGAGTCGCGCGAGGCCTCCTTCGAGCTCGTGCTCGAGCACGGCCGCGCGATCGACGTCGACAAGGTCCACGCCGAACTGCGCGACGGCGTCCTGCGCGTCTCGCTCCCGAAGGCCGAGGCCCTCAAGCCCCGCAAGATCTCCGTGGCCTGATCAATCGACTCGGTCGACCGCGGTTCACCGCGCGCCTCCGGGCGAGGCGCGCGTTTTCTTTTTCCCGCATCCCGTCTTTTTCGGGCGCCGCCGCGCGTCGCCGCTTCCAACGCGCTCGCGCCGGCGGGCTTGTTTGACTTGCCGCCAACGCTTAGCTCTGGGCGCCATTCGCCATGCGCCTTTTCCGAGTCCTCGCCCTGAGTCTTTTCTGCTGCCTAGCCGGTCTTCTCCACGCGCAGGAGGCGGCGCCCCCCGATTCCGCCGCCGCGGCCTCCTCCGAATCCGCGCCCGCTTCCGCCTCGGGCGCCGCGCCCGCGCCCGACATGACGACCCAGGCCGCCGCCGCCGTGGCGAGCGGAGCCGTCGATACCGAAACGCCCGACATCATCGACCATTCGGTCGATCTCACGCTCGGCCTCTTCGGCGTGAAGGAACACGGCAACACCTGGCAACACTGGGGCATCGCCGCCCTGATCACGCTCATTTTCTACGTGCTGAGAAAGGTCGTGGCCAAAGGCATCTTCCGCCTCTTCGGCAAGGCGACCGAGCGCACGAGCTCCACCCTCGACGACAAACTCGTCCGCGCCTGGCACCCGCCCGTCGGCGGGCTCATCGCCGTGATCGGCGCGATCCTCGCGATCAAGGTCCTCGATTTCTCGCCCGAGGCCGAGGTCGCCTACCGCTACCTCCGCACCGTCGCGCTCGCGGTCGTCATCCTCTGGTTCTTCATCAACACGGTCGCCACGATCCTCGACCACCTGCAGGACACCGCCCGAGCCCGCGGCTCGGCCGTCGCGGCCTTCATGCCGTGGATCAAGAAATCGATCATCACGATCGTGCTCATCTTCGGCGTCCTCGTCGCCGCGCAGTCCCTCGGCGCCGACGTGAAGGCATTCCTCGCCGGTCTCGGCATCGGCGGCCTGGCCTTCGCCCTCGCCGCGCAGGACACCCTCGCCAACGTCTTCGGCTCCGTCGTCGTCGCCGTCGACCAGCCCTTCCGCATCGGCGACTTCGTGCAGATCGGCGCGCACCAGGGCACCGTCGAGGACATCGGCCTGCGCTCCACTCGCCTGCGCACGCCCGACCGCACCTTGATCTCGATTCCGAACCGCACCGTCGCGAACGAGGCGGTCAACAACTTCTCCCGCATGCCGCATCGCCGCGTGGTCCAGACCATCGGCGTCACCTACGACGCGAGCCGCGAGCAGCTCGAAGGCCTGGTCAACGACATCCGCGCCCTGCTGGCGAACGATCCGCGCGTCCTGAAGCAAAGCGCGCTCGTCCACTTCCTCAATTTCGGGGGCAGCTCGCTCGACATCCAGATCATCTATGTCGCGGCCGATCCCGACGGGGTGAAGACCATGAACCTCCGCCAGGAGATCAACCTCGAGCTCATGCGCCTCGTCGAGGCCCGCGGCCTTTCCTTCGCCTTCCCGACCCAGACGATCGAGCTCGGCGAAAGCGCCGCACGGGTCCTCGCCGCGCGTCCCGTCTCGTCCGAAGCTCCCCCGCCTCCCGCGGCTCCGAACGCCTGACCTGTCCGCCGGAGTTCCGGCATATGCCCGACCCGCCACGGGTCGGGCTTTTTCTTCGCTCCCGTTGCTCTCCGTCGCTTTCGCGTCGAGGCTCCGAAAACACCACCGCCCGCGCCGCTTTCCATTTCGTTTTCCGCCGATGTCCAACGCCCTCGCCCACGCCACCTCGCCTTATCTGCTCCAGCACGCGGAGAATCCCGTCGCCTGGCTCGAATGGGGCGAAGCCGCCTTCGCCCGCGCCCGGGCCGAGGACAAGCCCATCTTCCTCTCCATCGGCTACTCCACCTGCCACTGGTGCCATGTGATGGCGCGCGAGTGCTTCGAAAACGGGGCCATCGCCGCGCAGATCAACCGCGACTTCATCCCGGTGAAACTCGACCGCGAGGAGCGTCCCGATGTCGACCGCGTCTACATGACCTACGTGCAGGCGCGCTCCGGCCACGGCGGCTGGCCGCTCAACGTCTGGCTCACCCCCGACCTGAAGCCCTTCTTCGGCGGCACCTACTTCGGCCCCGAGGACCGCGAGGGGCGCCGCGGCCTGCCCTCGCTGCTCGCCGCCATCGCCGAGGCCTGGAAAACGCGCCGCGCCGACCTCGTCGCCGAGGCCGACCGCGCGCTCGCGTCGTTGGAAAATCACTACAAGAATCGCGCGGCGTCCGTCGCCGACTCCGGCGGCCCCGGCGCACGTCCCGCCGAGGAGGCCGGCGGCGTCGCCGCCGAGGGCCCCGTGCCGCTGCACGACGCCGCGGGCGACGCCTACGAGCGCGGCTTCATGCACCTCTACGAGAGCTTCGACGCCGACAAGGGCGGCTTCGGCGGCGCCCCGAAGTTTCCGCGCGCGGGCAACGTCGACTTCCTCCTCCGCGTCGCCGCGCTCCAGGGCGGCGAAGGCACCGAGGCCGGGCGCGAGGCGCTGAAGATGGCCTCGCACACGCTCCGCCGCATGTGCGAGGGCGGCCTGCACGACCACCTCGGAGGCGGCTTCCACCGCTACGCCGTGGACGACGCCTGGTTCGTGCCGCACTTCGAGAAAATGCTCTACGACCAGGCGCAGATCGCGCGCAACCTGCTCGACTGCGCCCGCGCCACCGGCGACGAACGCCTCGCCTGGGCCGCGCGCGGTGTATTCGATTATCTGCTGCGCGACCTCGCCCATCCCGCCGGCGGCTTCTTCTCCGCCGAGGACGCCGACAGCGACCGCGCGCCGGAGGCCGGCGGCGGCCACGCCGAGGGCGCCTTCTATGTCTGGACGCGCGAGGAGATCGACCGCGCGCTCCCGCCGGCCGACGCGGCGCTCGTCTGCGCGCACTTCGGCGTCGAGGCCGCGGGCAACGTGCCCGCCGAACTCGATCCGCACGGCGAAGTCGCCGGCCGCAACATCCTCAAGCAGCGGCGCCCCTTCGCCGACACCGCCGCCGCGCTGGGCCTGCCCGATGTCGCCGCCGCGGCCGATCGCCTCGCCGCCGCGCTCGACCGACTGCGCGCCGTCCGCGCCGCGCGTCCGCGTCCGCACCTCGACGACAAGATCCTCGCCGCGTGGAACGGCCTCGCGCTCTCCGCCTTCGCGCGCGGCGCGGTCCACCCCGCGGAATGTCTCGCCGACAAGCGTCCCTTCCTCCTCGAGGCCGCGCTGCGCTGCGCGCGTTTCATCGAACGCGAGCTCTTCGACGCGGAGCGCGCCACGCTGCGCCGCTCCTGGCGCGAGGGTCGCGCCGAGATCGACGGCTTCGCCGAGGACTACGCCTTCGTGATCGCCGGCCTGCTCGACCTGCACCAGGCGACGCTCGACGCTCATTGGCTGCGCTTCGCGGAAAAACTCCAGGCGACGATGGACCGCCTTTTCTGGGACGAGGAGGACGGCGGCTACTTCGCCTCCTCCTCGGACGCCGGGCTCGTGCTGCGCCTCAAGGACGACTACGACGGCGCCGAGCCCACGGCCTCCTCGGTCGCGCTCGCCAACCTCGTCCGCCTCTCCGTTCTCGCCGGCGAACCGCTTTTCGCGAACGACGGCCATCGCGCCCGCGTGCGCCGGCTCGCCGAGGCCTTCCGTTCGCAGTGGTCCACCGCGCCGCACGCCATGCCCGTGCTCCTGTGCGGACTCGCGGACCTGTTGTCCGAGCCCGCCCACGTGGTGCTCGCCGGCGACCCGCGCGACCCGGCATTCGCGGCGCTCGCGGGGGTCGTCCACTCCGCGCCCGCGCTCAACGCGCCGCTCCACCTCCTCACGCCGGCCTGCGCGGCCTGGGCGGCGGACAAACAGCCCGTCGGGGGCCGGCCCACGGCGTATCTGTGCCGCGACTACACCTGCCAGCCGCCCGTCACCGAGCCCGCGGCGTTGCTTCGTTTGTTGGCCGAGGCATGAGGAATTCACCCCGGCGGGGGCTTTCGTAGGCATTTTACCCAGTCCCTAACGGCTCGCTCCGAAAGTCCCTCGCGGCAATCTCTTCGGGCTTGTGACCAAGCCCGCCGCCTCCTCTTACCGTCCTTCGTCCGCCGAGGATTGGGGGATCGTGGGCCTGGGTTACTCGGTGATGGCGATCGCCGTGCTCGTTTTGGTCGGCTGGTGGCTGAATGTTTCCGCCTTCGTGACCACGCTTGCCGGCCTGCCGCCGATGACGCCGGGCGAGGCGGTGGGGTTTGTTTTGCTGGGTCTGGTCACGGTTTTGGTCGGGCTGGGCCGCGGGCGACACCGGATTTGCGTGGTTGCGTCGGTTCTGGCCGCGGGGATCGCCGGTTTGAGCCTCGGGAGGGCCGTGTTCGGTGTCGGCCCCGCGACTGCGCCGGTCGGCATGGGGATCAACACGGCCGCGGCGATTTTCCTGCTCGCATCCTCCAATCTGTTGCGCGGGTGCGGGGGCCGTCGTGTTTCGAGGCGGGTATTTGTTCCGGCCTTGCTCGCGGGCTTGATCGCCTTGGTCGCCTTGGCCGGCTACGTCGGCCGTTATGAGCTCGGCTACCGATGGGGCGCCTCGCCGGGCATGGCGATTCACGCTTCGGTGTGCCTGTTGTTGCTCGCGTTGGCGTCCGTGCTCGATGCGTGGCACCGTTTGTCGAATCCGGAGCTGTATTCGCGCTGGTCGCTTTCGCTCGCCGGCGCGGGGTTCATCGTGCTGATGGTGAGCTGGGTCGCTTACCGCGGTTTCGTCCGCGTGGTGGACGTCGGAAGGGAGATCGTGCAGGCGCACGCGATCGACCATCATGTGCGGGATGTCCAGCTCTCGCTGACGGAACTCGAGGCCCGACGGAACGCCTTTTTGCTCACCCGGGACACTCGCGACCTCGGGGACGACGCCGGCGAAAAGGAGCGTCTGCGCGCCGCGGTCGTCGCGCTGAGCGCGCTGGCGGTCGATCCGCGGGATGGCGAACGACGCCTGCGGATCGACCGCCTTGCCGCTCTGGTGGAGGAGCTGCTCGCCCGACACGACGACCTGGTTCGCGCGGTCACGGTCGGGGAGTCGCCCGGGATCGAGGCGCTTCGCGCCCCGGCCGACCTCGAGCTTCGCGCCGAACTTCAGGCCGTGATCCGGCGAATTCACGCGACCGAGGCGGAGCTGCTGACGATGCGGCAGGCGGGCGCGAAACACGCCATCAACGAGGCGCGCGGGGTCATCGTGCTGGGCGCGTTGTTTGTCTTTGTGCTCGGCGGCGGCGCGGTGCTTTTGCTGCGTCGTCTCCTGAACGAACTCGCCGAATCGCGCGAACGCTTCGCGTCCGTCTTCGCCTCCGTCGCCGAAGGGCTCGTGTTGCGGGACCGGCAAGGTCGCATCCTCGAATGCAACGCCGCCGCCGAACGCGTGCTCGGCGCGGTCCCAGCGATCCCGGCTGGGGTATCGTCCACGAGGACGGTTCCCCCTGCCCGGTCGAACGGCTGCCTCCGATGGTCGCTCTGCGCGCCGGAGAATCGCAACGCGAGCGCGTGCTGGGCGTGCACCGTCCCGACGGGACGCTCGTCTGGCTTTCGGTAAACTCGGAACCCATCCGCGACACGACCGGCGCGGTCTGCGCCGTCGTGAGCAGTTTCTTCGACATCACCGCGCGGCGTTCCGCCGTGCAGGCGCTGCGCGACAGCGAGGAACGTTTCCGAAGCACCTTCGACCACGCCGGCATCGGCATGGCGATCGTCGGGCTCGACGGACGCTGGCTGCGCGTCAACCGCGCGCTGCTTCGGATCATCGGTTACGACGAGGCCTGGCTGTTGGCCCGGAGTTTCCAGGACGTGACGCATCCCGACGACTTGGAGATGGAGCTCCGGCAGGTGCGGCGTCTGATCGCGGGCGAGCTGACGCACTACCAGCTCGAGAAACGTTACTTTCACGCCGACGGCCACGTGGTGTGGATCCACATGACGAATTCGCTCGTGCGCGACGCCGCCGGGGCGCCGACGTATTTCGTGACGCAGATCGAGGACATCACCGAGCGGAAGCGCGCGGAGGAGAAACTCGCCGCCTACGCGGCCCGCCTCGCGGAGAAGAACCGCGAGTTGCAGGACTTCGCCTACGTCGCCTCGCACGACTTGCAGGAGCCTCTGCGCAAGATCCAGGCCTTCGGCGACCGGCTCGACCAGCGGGCCGGTGAACGCCTCGCCCCCGACGAACGCGACTACCTCTCCCGCATGCGCGCCGCCGCTGCGCGCATGTCGAATCTCATCGAAGCCCTGCTCGCCTATTCGCGGGTCGCCAGCGAGACGCGAGGATTCGAGACGGTCTCCCTCGATCGGGCGCTGCAAGAGGCGTTGCAGGATCTCGAGCTGCGCGTGGAACGCACGCGCGGCCGGATCGAGGCCGGTCCCCTGCCCGCGCTGGAGGGCGACCCGGTTCAGCTGCGTCTGCTGTTCCAGAATCTCGTCGGCAACGCCCTCAAATACCATCGTCCGGATCTGCCTCCGGTGGTCCGCATTTCCGCCGCTCCCGCCCCGGCGGGCGCCTTGCCCGGGGCGGCGGCGGCCTGGGAGATATCGGTCGAAGACAACGGCATCGGCTTCGAACCGCGTCACGCCGAGACGATCTTCGGCGTTTTCCACCGTCTCCACGCCCGCGGCGAATACGAGGGCACCGGGGTCGGTCTCGCGATCTGCCGGCGCATCGTCGATCGCCACGGAGGCGTGATCCGGGCGGAAGGCCGCCCGGGCGAGGGCGCGCGTTTCGTGGTCACGCTGCCCGCCGTCCGTCCGCGCGAGGACCTCGGCGCTTGAAGCTCCCTTTTCCGTTCCGAATGATTCCCTCCCGCTTCATGAGCCGAGACCCCAGCCGCCCGCGTGTCATCCTCATGGCCGACGATGACGACGACGATCATCTCCTCGCGCGCGAGGCGGTCTCCGAGATCGGCGCGCCGTGGGATATCCGTTTCGTGCCGGACGGCGGCGATCTGCTGGCCTACCTGTATCGGGAAGGTAAATACGCGGATGCCGCCGCGGCGCCGTGGCCGGGGCTGGTCCTGCTCGACCTCAACATGCCGCGCGTCGACGGCCGCGAGGCGCTGCGCCGCATCCGGGCCTCCTCCGCCTTCCGCACCCTGCCCGTCGTCCTGATGACCACCTCGCGCGCGCCCGCCGACGTGGCGCAGGGTTATGAGCTCGGGGCGAACACGGTCGTCGCCAAGCCGACCTCGTTCGCGGACATGGTCGACGTCATGCACGCGCTCGGACGCTACTGGCTGGAAATCGCCGAGCCTTCGCCGGCGCCGGAAAACCGATGAACCCCGAGCCGATACGCATTCTGTTGGTCGAGGACGACGAGGAGGATTACCTCATCGCGCGAGACCTTCTTGCCGACGCCGGTCGCTCCCGCGAGTGCCTGGAGTGGGTGAGAACCGTTTCCGCCGCGCTCGAGGTCCTGGCCGAGAACCGTCACGACATCGTGCTCGTCGACCAATGGCTCGGTTCGGACAGCGGCCTCGATCTCCTGCGCCGCGCGCAGACCCTCGGCCTGCGGGTGCCCTTCGTTTTTCTCACCGGATCGACCGACCGCGCGATAGACGAGGAGGCGCTCCGCGCGGGAGCCTCCGATTATCTCGTGAAGGGCCAGATCACCGCGTCGCTGCTCGATCGCGTGCTGCGCCATGCGCTGGAGCGGGCGCGGATGGAGGACGCGCGGCGCGAGTCGGAGGACCGGTTTCGTCTCGTGGCCGACGCCACGCCCGCGCTCCTCTATGTTTCCGACGCCAAAGGACGGGGCATTTTCTACAACCAGACCTGGCTGGATTTTCGCGGGCGAAGCGTGGAGGAGGAGATCGGCGACGCGTGGCTCGAGGGCGTGCATCCCGACGACATCGAGCGCGTTCGCGGCGAGATCGAGGCGCACAGGACGACGCGTGAACGCTACCAGCTCGAATATCGTCTCCGGCGCCACGACGGCGAATACCGTTGGATGCTCGACAACGGCATGCCGCGGCACACGCCCGGCGGCGTTTTCGCCGGGTTCGTCGGCTCGCTGATCGATATCACCGAGCGGAAACTCCAGGAACAGGAGCTCGCCCGCGCCCGTGACGCCGCGCTCGAGGCCTCGCGTTTGAAGGGACGTTTCCTGGCCAACATGAGCCACGAGATCCGCACCCCGATGAACGGCATCGTGGGCATGTCCGGCCTTCTGCTCGACACCAAGCTCGATCCCGAGCAACGCGAGATCGCCGAGATCGTGCGGACCAGCGCCGAGTCGCTTCTCGCGATCATCAACGACATCCTCGATTTCTCCCGCATCGAGTCCGGCAAGCTCAGCGTCGAATGCATCGACTTCGACCTGCGGACGCTCGTCGAGGATTCGCTCGCGCTGCTCGCGGAGGCGGCCTTCGAGAAACGGCTCGAGTTTGTCTGCGATTTTCCGGCCGGCCTGCCGACCGCGCTGCGAGGCGACCCCGGCCGGTTGCGGCAGGTTTTGGTCAACCTCGTCGGCAACGCGATCAAGTTCACCGAACGCGGCGAGGTGGTCGTGAGGGTGGAACGGGTCGACGAAACCGCGGACACTTTTTCTTTCCGGCTTTCCGTCGCCGACACCGGCGTGGGCATCCCGGCCGAGGCGCAACACAGCCTCTTCCTCCCTTTCGTCCAGGTCGACGGCTCCACCACGCGTCGTTTTGGCGGCTCTGGACTCGGTCTCGCGATCTCGAAGGAACTCGTCGAGCTCATGGGCGGCCGGCTCGGTCTGCGCAGCGAAAACGGTCGCGGCTCCACCTTCACGATCGAGCTGACCTTGCCCAAGCTCGCCCGCCCGTCGCATGCGATCGACGTTTCGCGGGCCGTTGCCGCGGCGTCGCCCGTGCTTGTCGTCGCCGCGCACGAGACCCTGCGACGCGTGCTTGTCGGCCAGTTGGCCGCCTTCGGGCTCGAGGTGCGCGCCTGCGCCGACGCCGAGACCGCGCTCGCCATGCTGGGGGAAGCCGCGGTCTCGGGCCGGGCGTTCGCGTCCGTGCTTTTTGACCGTTTCGCCGGCGTGACGGCGGTCGTGGATTTTGCCCGCCGCGTCAGGGCGCTCGTCGGCGCCTCGCCTCGTCTCGTCCTGCTTTCGCCCGCCGGGCACATCGACGAAGTCGAGGCCGCCCGCGCCGCGGGGGTGGACGAGTTTCTCGTCAAGCCGCCGAGTCTGCGTCGCTTGCGCCAGTGCTTCGGCATCGCCTCGAACTCGTCGTCTCCTTTCCCGGCGCCGGGCGGCGTCGCGTCGTCGTCGTTGTCGACGCCTTCGTTGCACGTCCTTCTCGTTGAGGACAACGCGGTGAACCAGAAGGTCGCCGTGCGCCATCTCGCCAAGCTCGGCCACTCGTGCGACGTCGCAAGCAACGGCGTGCAGGCGCTCGAACGCCTGGCCGCGCGCGCCTACGACCTCGTGTTGCTCGATTGCCAGATGCCGGTGATGGACGGCTTCGAGACCGCCCGCCGCATCCGGTCCGGCGAACTGCCGGGTATCGATCCCGAGCTGCCGATCATCGCGCTCACCGCCTTCGCGATGGACGAGGATCGCCGCCGCTGCCTCGCCGCCGGGATGGACGATTTCATCAGCAAACCCATTCGCCTCGAGGAACTGCAGGGCGCGATTTCCCGCCGCCACCCGGACGAGGGGGCCCTCGCGGTGCTCGACGTCGATGGCGCCCGACGGTTGCAAGAGGCCGCCGCCACCGGCGACGGGCGGGCCGACACGTTGCGGTGCTTTGAGGCCGAGACGCCGCGCCGTTTGGTCGAGCTGTCCGTCGCGGTGTCCGCGAAAGACGCGGCCGCGGTCGCCCGTATCGTCGAGACGCTCCGGATTTCGGCATGTGAAATTGGCGCGAACCGATTTGCGGCGCGGCTGCTCGAGGCGCATAATCTGGTGGCTTCGACTCCCCCGCGCATGGACGGGCTGTCCGAGCTATTGCCCATAGTAGAATCGGAGTTTGACCGTGTGCGTTCCGCCTTGCGTCGTTTAAGGCGATTCGGGGCGCCCGCATCGCCGCCATGAAAATTCTCGCCGTAGAAGACGATCCCGTCGCCCGAGCCGTCCTCGTCCGCACCCTGCACAAGCTCGGGCACGAAGTGATCACCGTCTCGGATGGCAACGCCGCGCTCGAACTGTTGGCAAACGATCCGGTGCGCGTGGTGGTGAGCGATTGGGTGATGCCGTCCATCGACGGCCTGGAACTTTGCCGCCGCGTCCGGGGCCGTCCCGGCAGCGACTACGTCTACTTCATTCTTCTCACCGGCAAACTTCCCTCCGAGGAAAACCAGCGGGAGGCCATCGAGGCCGGTGTGGACGATTTTCTGAGCAAGCCCCTGGTCACGCAGGAAATCTGGATGCGGTTGCGCGTCGCCGAACGCATCCTGCGCTACGCCACGCAGGTGCGCCAACTCGAGGCCTTTCTCCCCATCTGCGGTTACTGCAAAAAAATCCGCGACGACCGGAACTACTGGCAGCAGATCGAAAGCTACATCAACGCCCGCACCGGCACGGATTTCAGCCATTCGGTTTGTCCCGATTGCTACGCCCGGATCATTCTGCCGGAGCTCGAGCAGCTTGAACGCGAGGGCGAGATACCCGCGGCGCCCGACGCCGCCTCGCCGACCGTCCCCGCCGAGTCCAAACCCAAACATCCCGCGCCCCGTGTCCGACGAACGCATTGATCGTCTTGAAGAACGCCTGGCCTGGTTCGAACGCCATGTGACCGAACAGGACAAGGCCATGCTGGAAATGTCGCGTCAGCTCGACCGCGCCTTGGCGGAATTGCGCCTGTTGCGTGATCGTGTGGCCGGCGGAATTTCCGCCGCGTCGGAGGATATGCCGGCCGACGAGCGGCCGCCGCATTATTGATGCCGCCGGCCGAAGCCGGAACATCCGGCCCCGCCTGAGCCCGCTCGGCGACGTCAGAAAAGTTCCGAAAGCTCCGCCAGATAGGCGTCGAACCACTTGTCCGCCGCCAGGAAATAGATCGCCGCCGCCGTCGCCAGCATGGGGCCGAAAGGCACGTGCACCCCCAGGCCGAGCCGGTCGGTTTCCTTGCCATCGGCGTCCTCCGTCCGCGGCGCGATCGGCGCTTTTTTGCCCGCGATTTTTTCCCACAACGCGGCGAGCGCCACCCACACCGTTCCCACGATCGCTCCGCCGAAGATGCTGAACAGAGCCCCTTGCCAGCCGCAGAACGCCCCCACCGCGCCCAGCAGCGTCACGTCGCCGAAACCCATCGCCTCCTTGCCCAGAACCTTTTCCGCCAGCAGGGCGATCCACAACAACACGCCCGATCCGACGAGCACGCCCATGATCGCCGTGCCCCCCGAGCGCAGATGCGCCACCAGCGGAAACTCCGCCGTCACCTCGTGCAGCCCCGGCGTCGCGAACGCCGCCACCACGCCGAACACCGCCAGCCAGATCGTGAACGGATCCGGGATGATCATGTGGTCGAGATCGATGAACGTCGCGCAAACCAGACAGGCCAGAAACACCATTCCCAACAAGGCCTTCGCCGGGGCAAACTGCAGCGCGCACGCGAGAAACAGACCCGCGGTCAGCAACTCGACGAACGCGTAACGGAACGAGTAGGGCCGCCCGCAGCACCGCGCCTTCCCTCGCAGGATAAACCACGAAAACACCGGGATGTTGTCATACCACGCGATCGGTTTGCCGCACGCGCAGTGCGAGCCCGGCGTCACGATCGATTTCTCCAACGGCAGGCGGTAGATCACGACGTTGAGGAAACTCCCCACGATCGCGCCGAACACCGCCGCGCAGAGCGGGAAAAACCAGGGGAATTCTGCGGCGAAAGCGGCGAGATCGTAGTTCATGGCAAAGGGCAAACGTCGGCGAAGGAACCCGCACCTTGAAGCGCAAACCCGGACGGAAGCGGCAAAAAACTGCATCGCCCCGGACGATGGCGCGGTGGCGCCGTCCGGACCGCCCCGTTGGTCGTGACCGTCTCTCCCGCCTCGTTTCCGCGCGCGTCGGGTGTTTCCAACGCCTCGGGCTCCGTTTCCGCCTCGCTCATCGATCCAACGGTGAACGCACGCCCAGGCCGGGCGTTTGCATCACATGCGTGTAGATCTGCGTCGTCTCCACGCTCGAGTGGCCCAGCAGATCCTGCACCGTCCGGATGTCCGTGCCGCTTTCCAGCAAATGCGTCGCGAACGAGTGCCGCAGCGTGTGGCAACTCACCGGCTTTTTGATCCCTGCGCGTTCCGCCGCCACCTTCACCGCCTTGTGCAGCGCGTTGTCGCTCAAGTGGTGCCGGCGCGCCCGCCCCGAACGTGGATCGGTCGATACGCTCTTGGCCGGGAAAAACCACTGCCACGCCAGCTCCTTGCCCGCGTTGGGCGCTTTTTCGTCAAAAGCGCCCGGCATCCACACCCCGTCCAATCCCGCTTCGCGATCACGTTGCCACAGCACCTCCAGCCGATCCCGATGCGTCCGCAGTTCGCCGAGCAACGTCTCGGGCAGCATCACCACGCGGTCCTTGTCGCCCTTGCCCGAGCGCACCGTGATCGTTCGCCGCGCGAAATCCACGTCCTTCACCCGCAGCCGCAGGCATTCCATCAACCGCAGGCCGGACCCGTAGATCAGGCGCATCATCAAGCCCGTCGTGCCCTCCGCCACCGCGAGCAATTGCCGTGTTTCCTCGCGGCTCAACACTTCCGGCAGACGTCGCCCTCGTTTGGCCCGCGCCACCTCGCCCAAGCCCTCCAAATCGCGACCCAGGACCTTGCGGAAGAAATACAACAAAGCGGAAAACGCCTGGTTTTGCGTGCTCGCGGTCACTTGGCGCTCCACCGCCAGATGTTCCAGAAACCGCCGCACCCGGTCCTCGTTGAGTTCCGCCGCCGGTATCGGCCCGACGAATATCAAAAAGCGGCGGACCATATCCAGATATGCTTGTTCCGTGCGTCGCGAATAATGGTTCAAGCGCAACGCCCGGCGTAACCGCTCCAGCCACTCCTCCGTTTCGAGCGGAGGTCCTCCGACCGCGGCCTCTCCGGCGGCTCCGAGTCCTGCCGTGGCGGCCGCTCCGCTTGCCCGCACCCGATATCGAAGCACCCAACCCTGGGGTCCGGCCGGAAACGGAAGCGGCGAGGGGAGGGACTCGGCCCGCACCCAGCGCCACCCCTCGACCCCGCGCATGAAAAACGTGAGTGCCTGGTTGAGTTGGCCGAGTCGCCACTCGGGCCAGTAGTCCTTGCCGCCTTTCACCCACGCGACATAGGCCGCGGCCGCGGACGGCAGTTCTAAAAGCTCGCCATGCTTTCTGACATAAGCGACAAACTGTTCCATATGAACGCCCAGCCAAAAGGCTTCGGCATCGGAAGGTTTGACCCCGGCCGCCTCGAGTATCCGCCGCACCGCCGGTTTGGGGCGCAGCTCTCCGTCCTGCAATGCCCCGTCGAAGGTGACTTCTCCTACTTCCAACGCTTCCTCGACACGCGCAAACTCCATCGCTTTCGCCAATGACTATCCTTTCAAAAAGTCTACTTTTTTCAGGATCAAGACATTATTTCCCCAAGAAAGCTAACTTTATTCAGACTACACAACGTTAGGCAAACCGAACCCCATCAGCCTGAAATTAACAAAACCAAACCGAAGCCATCAACACGAGGATAACGGAGCCATCAGCACGAAGAATATAGAGCCTCGATAACGAGCGCGCATACAAA
>Ga0182792_1000702_pt1 | contig 30176 bp, 24 predicted proteins | sample Passage237B_FD_130497 | JGI IMG/M metagenome (GOLD analysis project Ga0182792, IMG submission 130497) | Cellulose adapted compost microbial communities from Newby Island Compost Facility, Milpitas, CA, USA - Passage2 37B (version 2) (version 2) ...
GAACGGGCGGGGAAGGGGCGACGCGGGGGAGCGGAGGGACGGGGGGCGGGGGGGACGAAGGGAGGCGCGGCGGCGGGGGCGACAGACCGGGCGAGGGGAGGGGACGCGGCCACCGCGGAGGCGGCGGGGCGGCGGGCGTTGTAACGGGTTTTTTGATACAGGGAGCCGCCGCCGACGTTGACGGAACGGAACCCCGGCGCGTCGCGGAGCGCGTGCTCGGCGGGGCTGAGGGCGAGCCAGCCGGAGTCGGCGAGCGAGCGCCGCAGGCGGGCGATGACCGCGGCGGCCTGGCGCTCGGAGAAATACATGAGGACGTTGCGGCAGAGGATGAGGTCCATCTCGCCGGTGTCGCGGACGGGCGACGGACAATGGTCGTCGACGAGATTGAGCGGGACGAAGCTGACGCGTGCGCGGAGGCGAGGATGGACGGCGAAGACGCCGGGTTCGATCTCGGTGAAAAAGCGGGTTTTGATCTCGGCGGGTGTCTGGCGGAAGGACCAGTCCCTGTAGAGGCCGCGCTCGGCGCGTTGGAGGAAGTCGCGGTTGATGTCGGTGGCGAGGATACGGACGTCCCAGTCGTCGATGTCGGGCAGGGCGCGCTCGAGGATCATCGCCAAGGTGTAGGCTTCCTCTCCGGTGCAGCAGCCGGCGCTCCAGAGGCGAAGACGGCGGCGTCCGCGGGCGCGGTGGCGGATCAAGCCGGGCAGGACGTGGCGTTCGATGGCGTCGAGCGTGGCGGGTTCGCGGAAAAAGTAGGTTTCGCCGACGGTGAGCCGGCGGGCGAGCGATTGCAGAAACCGCGATTCCGTCGGGGAGGCGGGCGTGTTGGCCGGCGAGCCGGCGAACACGGTGTCGAGATCGACGTCGGCTTCGGCCGCGGCGGCGACCAGTTGGCGGGCGAGTTCCAGCGCGCGTTCCGCGGGAAAGTCCAGCCCCAGGCGTTGCTCGATCCAAACGAGCGCGTGCGGAGAAAGGACGGGCGGCGCGGCGCGGGGCGTCATGACCGGGGCGGCCCGGCGAGGGCGAGGTTCAGCGCCTGTTCCTCGTCAAGGGAGAGACAGGCGTCGATGTCGTGGATCAGGATCAGGCCGTCGGGGTGTTTGACGGCGCCGGCGAGATGTTCGGCTCGCGGCAGAATCGTGGCGGCGGGGACCCAGTCGGCGGGAGGCACGTGGGCGAGTTCCTCCGTGCGGTCCACGAGCAGGGCGAGCCGACGGCGCGGGGTGCGCACGAGGATGAGTTGATCGCTGAGGAGAGGTTCGCGGGAGGGCAGGTGAAAGCGGCGGCGGAGTTCGACGAGGGGAAGGACCTCGCCTTGAAAATCGATCACCCCGGCCACGATCTCCGGCGCGCGGGGCAGGGGATGATAGTCGATCAGCCGGATGATGCGCTCGACCGCCTCCATCGGCACACCGAAGCGGCGCCCCTCAAGGGTGAATACGACGATGTCGGCCGAGGCGTGCATGTTTGGGTGGCGAAGGGTGATGAATGAAATCGCGACACCAAAACGGCGTCCTGAACGTTCCGGACGAGCCGTGGGTAAAACGGAGTCTCTGCGCATTTTTTGCTCAAGCGCTTTCTGTCTTACTTTACATTTTTTTAGCTAATATGGGTGTGTTTTGGCGATTCCAGAAGAGAGGGGAGGTGCGGCGGAGAATCTGAATCCCGTTAAATGCAGATGGCGTCGGGGTTTTCCGCGGGTGTTTCGACGATGAACGTGGTCGATGCGGGCGGGCGGACATCGGTCGACGGTGGCCTGCGTCGTCCGGTCATTTTCGACGGCGCGTCGTATTTGCGGGACGTTGACCCATGGCACGCGGTCTGCACGGTCGGCACCAATGTCAGACGCCAAAGCTCCCTCCATCCTGGTTATCGATGACGATGCCGAGGTCCGCTATTCGCTGGGCCGCGTGCTCTCTTCCAAAAAATACCAGGTAAGCGAGGCGCCCAGCGGCGAGGCCGGCGTGGCGGCGGTGAAAAAAGGGCCCGCGCCCGACCTGATCTTCCTCGATGTGCGCATGGGCGGCATGAGCGGGATCGAGGCCCTGCAGCACATCCGCTCGGCGAACCCGAAGCAGCTCGTCATCCTCATGACCGCCTTCGGGACCGCGCAGACCGCGATCGAGGCGATGAAATACGGCGCCTTCGATTACATCATGAAGCCCTTCGACCCCGCGAAGGTGCTGACGCTGGCCGAAAACGCGCTCAAGGCCCACGCCGACATGCGTTCGGCCGGCAACTACAAGCCGACGATCAACGCGGACGACTACCGCGAGGGCATCGTGGGCGCGTCGCCGGTGATGCAGGATGTCTTCAAGGTCATCGGTCAGGTGACCGCCAGCGACGTGACGGTGATGATCACCGGAGAAAGCGGCACGGGCAAAGAGCTCGTCGCGCGCTCCATCTGGAAACACTCGCACCGTGCGAAGGGCAATTTCATCGCGGTCAACTGCGCCGCCATTCCGGAGAACCTCATCGAGAGCGAACTCTTCGGTCACGAGAAGGGCTCCTTCACCGGCGCGACCAACCAGCGCATCGGCAAGTTCGAGCTCTGCGACCGCGGCACCATCTTCCTCGACGAAATCGGCGACATGGCGCTGGCGACGCAGACGAAGATCCTGCGCGTGCTCCAGCAGGGCGAGATCCAGCGCGTGGGCGGCACCGACACGATCAAGGTCGACGTGCGCATCATCGCCGCGACGAACAAGGACCTCGAGGCGATGGTGAAGGCCAAGACCTTCCGCGAAGATCTCTACTATCGGCTCAACGTCGTGCGCATCAAGATGCCGCCCCTCCGCGAGCGCCGGGAAGACATCCCGCAGATCGTGGATTTCTGCCTTCAGAACCTGTTAAAGCAGAAGAAGGCGCGCGTCGCGAAGGTCTCGCCCGAGGCGATGGCGATGCTCTGCCGCTACGATTGGCCGGGCAACGTGCGCGAATTGGAAAACCTGGTGTATCGCGCGGCGGTGATCGCCCAGGGCGACGCCATCCTCGTTAAGGACCTGCCGCCCGAGGTGCTCGCGAGCGCGGGCGCCTCGCCCGCGCCGGTCGCGGTTTCCGTTTCCGCCGCGAGCCCCGCGACCGACGCCGCCGCGTCGGCGGGGGCGTCGAACGCCGTGTCGGCGGCCGCCTCCGCGCCTTCCTCGGCCGCGGCGGCGCCGTCCGCCGTGCCGGAGCCGGCGGCCGCCCCGCTCACCGTCGAGCGAGCGCTCGATTTCCTGCACGGCGAGCTGAGCAAGGACGCGGAGCCGATCCTGGAGCGTCTGGAGCGCGAGATGATCGTGCGCACGCTGAAGGCCTTCGAGGGCAACCTCGCCCGCACCTCGGAGCGGCTCGGCATGACGCGTGCGACACTGCGCAAGCGCGTCGAGGAGCTCGGCCTGCAACAGGGTTGACCGGGGGGGCGGAGGCCGGCCAAATCTTCCGCACACCGTGTTTTCGGAAGGGTGGCAGAGTGGTCTAATGCTCCAGCCTTGAAATCTGGCGAACCGCAAGGTTCCGAGGGTTCGAATCCCTCCCCTTCCGCCAATCCGCGGGCAAAGGCATCGGCGACGAAGTAGCGGCGTATGCACGCTCATGCAGTAAGGGATGAGAACCCCGGGTTCGACGAAGTGGAGCGAAGCGAAACGGAGATGGGCCGCGCGGAGCGCGCCGCGCAGCGGTGACCGAAAGGTCAGCCAATCCCTCCCCTTCCGCCAATCCGCGGGCAAAGGCATCGCCGCCGAAGTAGCGGCGTATGCACGCTCATGCAGCGAGGGATGAGAACCCCGGGTTCGACGAAGTGGAGCGAAGCGAAACGAAGATGGGCCGCGCGGAGCGCGCCGCGCAGCGGAGACCGAGAGGTCAGCCAATCCCTCCCCTTCCGCCAATCCGCGGGCAAAGGCATCGGCCGACAAAGTGGCGGCGTATGCACGCTCATGTAGCGAGGGATGAGAACCCTGGGTTCGACGAAGTGGAGCGAAGCGAAACGAAGATGGGCCGCGCGAAAGCGCGCCGCGCAGCGGAGACCGAGAGGTCAGCCAATCCCTCCCCTTCCGCCAATCCGCGTGCATAACCATCGCCGACAAAGTGGCGGCGTATGCACGCTCATGCAGCGAGGGATGAGAACCCTGGGTTCGACGAAGTGGAGCGAAGCGAAACGAAGATGGGCCGCGCGAAGCGGTGATGCCCAACGGAGTCGGCGTCATGCGGCGCTATCGCTCTTTCGGATGCGTCCGTGCGCTGTGTGTGTATCCATTAGGTGAATACTGATTTCCGCTCGTGCAGAGGGTTCAGCACACGTAGGCGACGACCTTTTCGTTGTGGACCTGAACGCCGTGGCTGTGGATTTCGCGGGCGCAGCGGGTGCAGATCTTGTAGGCGACGACGCGGTCCTCCTTGGGATTCACGACCGCGATGAGATTGGCCCAGAAACGGTCGAACGCGTCGGCGTCGAGTCTGCATTCAAAAACCGAATACTGGATGCGCATGCCCCAGTCTTCGCAGACCCTGGCGGCGCGGTGGAGCCGCTTGGGGTCGGTGATGTCGTAGGCGACGAGGGTGAGCATCTGGCGTGCGCCGCAGCGGTGTCCGGAGAGATCGCTGGCGGTGGGGTTGAGGGCGGGAAACCAGTCCGGCCGGTCGGGCGATGGCGAGGCGGCCGGCGGAACGGAGGTGGATACGGATGGCTCGGCGAGGCTGAAGTCGGAGGGAAGCACGCTTTGGCAAAGCGGGCGGCAACGCATGCGGGAGGATGGGTTGCGGGACGCCATGCGCGGAGGGGCGGTCAGTTCATGATGAAGGGATCGAAGTCGCCCTGGCCGAGGAGATGACGTTTGAGCGAATAGACTTGGCGTCGTATCTCATCCCGCAGCGTCGTGCGTTCACCGGTGAGGTCGGAGGTGAAGGGGCGGTCCATGCGGCGTTCATAGGCGGTGAAGAAGCGGCGACGGCCGTCGAGGTTGAGATAGACGCCGCCGTTGCGGGGCTCGAAGTGGACGTCGGCCTTGAGTGTGCCGTGGTTGAGGAGATCGAGGGCGAGTCCATCGGCCAGCGGAGCGCGGAAAGGCTCGATGAGATCGAGCGCGAGGGAGGGGCGGCCGGTTTCAGGCTCGTGAAGATAGCCGAGGGCGGGATCGAGTCCGGCGGCGTGAAGGGCGGTGGTGGTTTCGTGCGTGAGGAGACTGTAGGCGAAGGAGAGAAGGGCGTTGGCGGCGTTGTGGGGCGGGCGGCGCGAGCGGCGCTCGAAAGGGGCGCCGGGAGGGAAGTAGGCGGCGAGGGCTTCGAAGTAGATGCCGGCGGCGGTGCCCTCGTAGCCGCGGCAGGTTTCGACGGAGCCGGCGGAGAGCGCACGGGCGCGCAGCGGTTCGAGCTGGGCGACGGCGAAGGGGGCGGGTTGACCTCGGTTGGCGGCGAGGCGCTGCAGCAGACGGCGGCAGTTGGCGATCTTGGCTTCGACGAGGGTGCGGGCGATGTGCAGGGGGAAGTCGGGGGAAAGCCGGGACTGGTAGTGGGTGAGACGCGTGGGCAGGTCGGGGGCCGGCGGGAGGCACAGGGCCACGGCGCGGGCGGAGGAATCGACGAGGACGACGGGCACGTTGCGTTCGGCGAAAGCGGCGATGGCAGGAAGCGTGAGACCTGCGCGGACGTCGGCGACGACCTGCTCGATGTCGTGCAGAGGAATTCGCCGCAGATTAGGCCGGGCGATGTTGGAGTCGGTATTCGTGTCGTCGGCGAGTTCCAAGGGAATCTCGACCTCGAGGTGTTCGCCGACGAGGTGGGCGCGGGTGCCGGGCGTGCTCAGGTAGAGGGAGGGCATGGCGCGGGGAGAGTGGCGGGGAGGTCGCCTGAAGTTTGCGCGAACGTCTCAGTCGAGCGCCGGGCGGAGGGGGACGTAATCGGCGACGAAGGTGCGGGCGCGAGAATCCTTCGCCGGTCGGCGGCGGTAATGGTGAAAGACGGAGGAGCTCGCGTGTGCGCGGAAATGGAACGACACGGGGGCGGGCTGGCCGGGGATGACCTGGAGGCGGCGGACGTCTCCGTCGAGGGGACCGCCGCACAGATGGACGACAATGAAGGGCTCGGGGGGATTCATGCGGGGAATGAAAAAGGGACCGAGGCGCAAGTCGGGTCATCACAGCCACAGGAAGAGCGGCGCTCGCCGTCCCATACGCCACGGGAGGAAGAAAACCCGGAAGACCGGCCGGACCTTCGCGTGCTTTCTTGACCGAAGAGGCTGCACGGGAGGCGGGCCGATGCACGCCGGCGGATGTCGGCGGATGTCGGACGGGAAGCAGGCGGAGGATGGGACCTGAAGCCGGGGCGGGATTGTGTAGTGGAAAAACAATTACGGAGTGGCCGGGGCGAGCCACCGGGCGAGCGCGTCTTCGCCGACGACGAGGCGCACGCTGGCGGCGCGGCAGAAGCCCTGAAGCTCCTGCTTTTGGTCTTCGTGGTAGAGGCGGGCGATGCAGAGCACGGCCTGGGCGAAGGTGCCGCCGAAATGGGTGGCGCGTTGGCGGAGGGAGAAGATGTGTTCCAGGGGCCTGTCGAACGCGGTGCTGCTTTTGCAGGACACGAAGACCGGCGAGAGCGAGCGGCGATCGAGGGCGACGATGTCGTTTTCGCCGAGGGCGAGATCGTGGCGACCGGGGGATTGCACGCTCCAGCGGAGGTCGTGGAAGTGGCCGGAATCGAGCATGTGGCGGGCGACGTGCAGCTCGAACCAGCCGCCCTCGAGATTCTGGAGGAGACGTTTGACGAACTCGATGCGGAGCCGGCTGTCTCCCGCCTGGTTGACGGGAACGAACGGGCTGAACCTGCCGTTGGGGTCGATGCGAGCCCAGTCGGCGGCCTTGGCGGCCTCGGCCAGGGCGCAGGCCGCGTTGTCGGGCACGGCGACGCCGGTGCGCCACGCCTGAGGCTGGACGGATCCCTTGGCGTCGAGCCACGCCTGCCGGAGGTCCTGAATCCAGCGGGCGCACTCCAGATTCTTTTCCCACGCGGCGGCCGCGGCCCGACCGAAGTCGATTTCGACGGCGGTGGGAATCCGGCCTTGGAGCTGGTTGGCGGGAACGCCGTGGGCGGCGAGAATCCGGGGAAGATCGAGTTGAAGGACGATGTCGGAGAGGGCGGGGAGCGGGGGAAGCGGAACGGCGGTGGTGGGGACAAACGCTCGGGCGGCGGTGTCGACGTAGAAGGCGGGGGCGGCGGCGTTTTGCGCCCAGGTCTGCGCGCCGAGCGACATGAGTTTGGTGCCGCCGGTCACGTTGACGATGGACGGACGGCGGTCGGGCGGGAGGGCGTCGAGCGCCGCGACGACCTGGTCGGGGGTGGGCTGGGCGCAGTCGAGAGAGAGCGTGTGGCTGTCCGGTTTGAGACCGGAGAGCGCGAGGGCTTTTTCGAGATTGCGGATGGGCGCGGCGAACCGCTTGGGATCGCTGACGATGTGGATGACGCGCGTGGGGCGCAGGGCGAGGGCGCCGAGGAGGTTGGGGAGGGTTTGTTCTCCGATGAGATGGGCGAGGATCATGGTGGTGGCGGGCTGGATGGTTAGGGGCGGATGAGATCGATACAGAGATGAGAAATGGGGAGATTTCAGAAAATCAGGAAGAAAGCGTCGGTGTTGTCGCGGCGCGATGGACGCGTGAAGATCGGGGGCCGGGAGCGGGCGCCGACGAGGCGGCAAGGAGGTTGTGCAGGAGGGCGAGCATGGCGGGAGGCTCAGGTGTCGAGGGGCGGGGTGTGGGTGAGGTGCCAGCCTTGGCAGGCGGCGCAAAAGTAGATGCGGAGGAAGGCGGGTCGGTGGCGGCGGGGGCCGCGGCGGAGGCGGAGGTTGCGGACGCGGAGGGCGTCGCGCTTGGAGTAGGTGCGTTTGCCGCAGGAGGGGTGTTCTGGGACGGCGGGAAAGAGCGGCGGCGGGCGGAGCAGCGAGAAGTCCAGGTCGGCGAGGGAGTCGGTCTTCATGCGCCCATGCTGGACGCCGGCGTGGCGGCGTGTCAGCGAACCGGACGTCGGGGGACGTCCGCCGGGACCTGATCGAAGGCGGAATCGGTTGTATCGATAAAACAAATACGAGTTGGCTGGTCTTCGGGGCGCGACGGCGATGCTCGTCGGGTCCTGGCCGTGCGAGCCGTCGCCGAGGGGCGCTCGCACGGCCAGCGAGGGATTTTGCGCCTTAGGCCACGCACGGCTCGGATAGGACGGCAATTCGGGCAGCCTTTCGGCGGGGAGCCGTGGGCGGACGGCGGCCGCCCCCGGCAAGGCATCCGATTCCGCCGGTCACCAGTGCCTTTCGGCGGAGAGCCGTGGGCGGACAAATCGAACAAGACTGCGAACACTGCCACTAGCTCCAGTCACCAGTGCCTTTCGGCGGAGAGCCGTGGGCGGACAACCAAGCCGCGCAAGGGGTTGACTGATACCTTGTCACCAGTGCCTTTCGGCGGAGAGCCGTGGGCGGACTAGATTTTTTCGAGGCCCTGCTTCCTCAGCTCCTCGTCACCAGTGCCTTTCGGCGGAGAGCCGTGGGCGGACGGGCGGCGAACCTCGATCGGCTACGCCGGAACGGTCACCAGTGCCTTTCGGCGGAGAGCCGTGGGCGGACAACGGCACGATCACCGGCAAGCTCTATTTCTGTCGCCTGTCACCAGTGCCTTTCGGCGGAGAGCCGTGGGCGGACGGGCCTTGTGGTCCGCCTTGCGGCGACTGGCGAGTCACCAGTGCCTTTCGGCGGAGAGCCGTGGGCGGACAGGCAGGCCGTGCCCAACCGGCGGGATGTCCTGTCGTCACCAGTGCCTTTCGGCGGAGAGCCGTGGGCGGACAACCGCGAAAATAGGCGGCGGACGCAGTCAGGCCAAGTCACCAGTGCCTTTCGGCGGAGAGCCGTGGGCGGACATGACCCCGCCGGAACCTTTGTGGCTCTCGATGTGACGTCACCAGTGCCTTTCGGCGGAGAGCCGTGGGCGGACAACTTTTGCCCATGCGCTATTGGCTCCGCCCCTGGATGTCACCAGTGCCTTTCGGCGGAGAGCCGTGGGCGGACGCGATTCATGGGTGCTCAAGATAATCCGGGCGATAGCACGTCACCAGTGCCTTTCGGCGGAGAGCCGTGGGCGGACCGTATAGCGTCCCTGGCCTGATCGATCACTTCTGATAGTCACCAGTGCCTTTCGGCGGAGAGCCGTGGGCGGACCCATCGCCCTGCCCGACCTCCTCAAGCTCGGCAACGTCACCAGTGCCTTTCGGCGGAGAGCCGTGGGCGGACGGCTCATATCGACAGAGCCAACAAGGCCCACATTGTCACCAGTGCCTTTCGGCGGAGAGCCGTGGGCGGACCCCACGGGGTCGCCGGAGACTGTGGCGCCACCTCCGCGTCACCAGTGCCTTTCGGCGGAGAGCCGTGGGCGGACCTCGCGGCTGCCAAGCCGGGCAAGGCTTCCGAGTCACCAGTGCCTTTCGGCGGAGAGCCGTGGGCGGACATAGCGAGTATAATAATATAGAAAAGCATCCTTGTCACCAGTGCCTTTCGGCGGAGAGCCGTGGGCGGACAGGTGTTGCCGGGTGATACCCATGAGCTCAACACTACCGTCACCAGTGCCTTTCGGCGGAGAGCCGTGGGCGGACTGTGTTATTTGTTAACACCGAACGTTCAATTACTGGTCACCAGTGCCTTTCGGCGGAGAGCCGTGGGCGGACGACACGTTTTCGCGTGTAAAATTACAAATCCCGTGTAAGTCACCAGTGCCTTTCGGCGGAGAGCCGTGGGCGGACGCAAGTAAGGCATGGCGCTTATCCTTTCAACTAGGTCACCAGTGCCTTTCGGCGGAGAGCCGTGGGCGGACCAGAAGGGGTTGCTTCCGCCCACCACCCGCGGTAAGAGTCACCAGTGCCTTTCGGCGGAGAGCCGTGGGCGGACGTGAGAAAGCCGCGGAAACCTTGGTCGCCGCCCTTCGATGTCACCAGTGCCTTTCGGCGGAGAGCCGTGGGCGGACCGACATTCGCGAGGACATCCGCGCCACCTCCGACCCGTCACCAGTGCCTTTCGGCGGAGAGCCGTGGGCGGACGGCCCCATCAAATCCAAACCTTTGACCGCGGTCGAGCTGTCACCAGTGCCTTTCGGCGGAGAGCCGTGGGCGGACCACGTAGGAAAGAGGCGTTATCTCGCCGGTCACTTGTCACCAGTGCCTTTCGGCGGAGAGCCGTGGGCGGACAAGAATTCCCCGCCGCGCCTGTTTTTAACGGCGGTCACCAGTGCCTTTCGGCGGAGAGCCGTGGGCGGACGGGGTATCCCCTCGAATATATTGACTACACTTTCGTCACCAGTGCCTTTCGGCGGAGAGCCGTGGGCGGACAGTTGGCGCAGGCGAAGGTGGTTCGCCTGCGCGAGGTCACCAGTGCCTTTCGGCGGAGAGCCGTGGGCGGACTCGTAGCAGCGAGCTAAAGCCCGGAGACCAAATCCGGTCACCAGTGCCTTTCGGCGGAGAGCCGTGGGCGGACTCGACTCCGACGACGAGGAGCTCGACAGCACGATCGAGGTCACCAGTGCCTTTCGGCGGAGAGCCGTGGGCGGACCCGCGAGGCGATCACGCGTGCGATGCGCACCCGCGACTGTCACCAGTGCCTTTCGGCGGAGAGCCGTGGGCGGACCTGCGCTCCGCCGTGTCCGGCATGAGCGCATCCGCAGCGTCACCAGTGCCTTTCGGCGGAGAGCCGTGGGCGGACATTAGTCGTGTTGGTAACACCTACACGCGTATTACAAGTCACCAGTGCCTTTCGGCGGAGAGCCGTGGGCGGACACCACGCGGGCGGTTTGACGCCCACAACGCGGAAACGGAGGTCACCAGTGCCTTTCGGCGGAGAGCCGTGGGCGGACAGTCTAACCACGAACACGTTTTTGTGAACATCACGTCACCAGTGCCTTTCGGCGGAGAGCCGTGGGCGGACTCGCCGCCGCATACGATCCGGCCAACAGCGCAGGACACGTCACCAGTGCCTTTCGGCGGAGAGCCGTGGGCGGACAATATTCGATCCACAACGTCGAAAACACCCTGCCGGTCACCAGTGCCTTTCGGCGGAGAGCCGTGGGCGGACGGCTCTGTGGTAAGTGAATGAAGCCCAACGTGCGGGAGGCACGTCAGGTCGGCAGTCGATTTTAGATGCGTGGAGCGACGGCTCACGGGAGGATGACTTTTATGGGGAGGTGACAGAATAAACTGTCAAAGAACGGGTTGTGGCGCAGGTCGGCAGGGTGCGCGAAACGTGATTGCGCGGGTGCCGACCTGGGCCGCAGGAAGGAGAGTCAGCGGGGATGTCCGCCGGCCGAGGGGAATTGGAGCAAGCTCGGGGTTTGTCCGACGACGCGCCTCTGCCTGACGGTTTTGGCGCCCAAGACTTTGTCGTGGGGCGCTTCGAACACGAGGAGCTGGCATTGGCGCGAGGCGGGCTGGGAGCAGACCGGGCGGAAGTAGATGGCGCTGGTCTGGCGCGGCGAGGCGGTGCCGAAGGGCGAGGGATGCTTGGCGTTCATGCCGAGCACCCGGCGTGTGCCCTTGAGCAAGCCGCCGATTTCGCGGGCGATCTCGTCGGTGGAGGTGAGGAACCTGGGGCGGAGTTCGACGCCGAAACCGTGTTGTCGGAGGGTATCGAGGATGTCGGGCGAGAACGGATGCTCATGGCAGACGAAGGCGCCCGGGCCGCGGGTGGCGCGGAGGCCGATCGAGCCGAGCTGGAGGAAGCAGCGGAGGGCGAGATTGAGCCGAGACTGAAGAGCCGGCGGCAGGGGGCGGTGCTGGATGAGCTGAAGCGTGAAGGTGGTTTTCGGGGGCACGGCGCCGGACGGAGTCCAACGCGGGCCGACACTGGAACGCCCGGAGCCGGGAGCTTTCCCGGACACGCTGGCGAAATACCAGACGTAGGATTCGACGGCGTTGGGGCTGACGGCGGGCGGGCGCCACTCGGGGCCGCGTTTGAGGTCGGTGACGCGCACGATGACGCTGCTGGAGGTGGCCGAGCCGGCGACGCCGCCGAAGACGGTGCGTTCGTCGTCTGGGCCGCCGCCGAGGACGCGGAACCACCAGCGGAGTTGTCCGCGGATGGAGGATGCGCGGATCTCGGCGCGGGATTGGTCGGCTCCGGCGCAGAAGCAGGGGGTGAGCAGTTCGAGGGTGTAGTCGGAGCGTTTCATGGCAGGTCGATCTTATGGGCCTTTTTGGCGGCGTGGATGGCACCGATGATCTGGCTCCACGGTTTTTTGCCTTTGGCGGCGCCGGGTTTGATTTCTTGGAGCCAGCGTTCGCGGCCGGCGCCGCAGAACCAGCGGAGGAGGGCGGCCTGGGCTTCGGGAGAGTGGGTGGCGAACTTGGTGAGGTGCTGTTTCATCCATCCCCAGTCGGCGGCGCGTGTCGCGAGGTCGTCGTCGGCGCGTTGCTCGGGGGTCATGTTGGCGCGGGCGGCTTCGCGGGCTTTGCGGGCGGCGAGTTCGGCTTCGTGGCGGGCTTTTTCGGCGGCGTCGGCCTCGGCGCGGCGGCGGGCCTCGGCTTCGCGGGCCGCGCGAGCGGCGATCTCGGGAGTGGCGTCGGAGAAGGCGCCGTAGCCGGCGGCGGTCTTGGCGCCGATGCCGAGGAGGGTGAGGCCGGTGAGGAGCCAGGTCTTGGCGTGGGGGAGGTGCGTCGTGTGGTCGGCGGAGGGAGCTCCGACAGGGAGGACGGGGAAGGTGTAGATGGCGCCGGCGGCGACCGCGGGGAAGCAGACGGGGACAGGATCCTCGTCGTCGGTGGCGACGCCGATTTTCCCTTCGTAATACTGTTTGTGGTGCGGGGTGAGCACGTCGGTTTCCAGATCGGGAGCGGTGGCGGTGCGCGGTTGGATCGGATACGCCGGGAGGAAGGCGAAGAGACCGCGACGCACCACGGCGGGGGCGAGGGCGGTGCGGGCGGCCTCGCGGAGAACGGACCACTGGTCGGCGCAGGCCCAGGCGAGGTCGTTGGTCTGATGTTCGTCGCGGTCGTAACCGAGCCATTCGAGGTCGGTGCAGCCGAAGACACGGAGGACGGCGACGAGCATATCCGCGGGAGCGGCGAAGGGGGCGACGACGGGGGCGAGCGCGTCGCCGTCCTCGGTCGGTTTGTCGCCGGACTCGCACCATTGCCGCAGGGCGAGCAAGGCGGTGCGGCGGGCGCAGGCCTTGACGGCGCTGCCGGGGAGGTAGGCGATGCCGAAGCGGTCGAGCTGGAGGCCGGCGTTTTCGAGGACGGTGCCGCCCATGTTGACGAGGAGGCGCGATTCGAGGCGGGCGTGGATCAGGTGATCGGGCGAGGCGACGGAATCGAGCCAGCGTTTCCAGGAGGCGAGCCCGTCGTCGTGGCGTTGGTCCTTGGCCGCGACGACGCGGGCCAGGTAGTTTTGGCGGGCCTTGTCCTTGAGGGTGGGCGCGGCGTAGCGCGTGAGACGGAGGGAGCGCGAGGTGCAGAGGGGGAGCTCGTCGCCGCCGAGCGCTTCGCGGGTGGAGTGGAGAAGGGAGCTCATGGCGGGATCAGTCGCGGGTGGACGTGGCGGAACCCTTTTTGGGCGCGTAGCGCTTGAGGTAGCCGAGGTAGGCGAGGGCCTCGGTGGTGGCGCGCTGGAGGAGGAGGGCGTTTTCGCGGGCGAGCTTGTCGGCGAGCGCGGCAGGCGAGGAGACGCCGGCGAGTTCCGGGAAGCCGACGGCGGGCTGCGCGAGGTGGCGTGCCAGGCTGGTGACCGCGGCGAGCATGGGTTTGCGGAGGGGTTTCTCCGGTTCGGCGGCGAAGGCGAGGGTGGCCAGCAAGCCGTTCGAGAGGATCATGGCGGGCAGCTTGCTGACGGCGGCCTTGTCGGTGGAGGAGGCTTCGCGGAGGGCGTGGGCGGCGCGGAGTTGGTCGAGATTGTGCATGGCGTGAGGCGAGGGCTTCCGGGGGGTTAGGCGAGGCGAGCGGTGCAGTAGCCGAGGCCGGTGGTGGCGTCGCCGCCGATCTGGAGGGTCTCGAGGTGATCGGCGAGGCGGTCGGCGAGGGCTTTGATGGCGGCTTCGGGGGTGTGCTGGCGATGGGCGGCGGAGCGACCGGCGGAGGCGTGGACGACGGAGTAGAAGAGCGTTTCGGCGGGGACGTTTTCCTGGTTGAAGAGGCCGCCGTCGTCGGCGGTGCCGGTGGCGTCGTCGATGCGCACGTGCTGGGCGATCTCGCAGGCGGTGCGGGCGAAGAAGGAGAGCATGCCGTCGGAGATCACGACGAGGTGTTCGGGCAGGTTTTGGAGAACGGGTTCGTCGGGGAGGAGTTTTTGCAGGGAGGGCGCGAGCGCGGCGGGAAGCTCGCCGGCGTGGGTGAAGGGGTAATCCTCGAGGACGAGGCGCGGTTTGGGGGCGCCGTTGGCGACGGGCAGGGCGATGGCGGCGGAGGCGCCGAAGAGGGCAAGGGAGTCGGCGTCTTTGCCGGACAGTTTGTCGGCGGCCTCCTTGGCGAGATCGGCGGTGACGCCGGGGACACCATCGCGGGCGGCGCGGGCGAGCAGGAGCGGGCTGGTGGCCCATGCGAAGGAGCCGCGGGCGGAGCGGAGCGGAAAGGCGAGGAGGCGGGCTTCGCCAAAGGAGAGGGCGCCGGCGGAGGCGGCGTTGTCGGAGTCGGAGCCGAACAGCCAGGTGATGTCTTTCTCCAAGTTGCGGCTGGAGCGCACGCGGCCGTCGCGGTCGGTGGTTTTGTCGGTGTCGGCGTCCCAGAGATCGGCGAGCACGCCCTTGAGGCTGGAGCCGGGGATGATGGGCAGTCCGGTGGCGCGTTCGCGGACGATAGGTTGGTCGATGGCACCGATGGAAGCGCCGGCGCCGACGTGCAGAGGAGTGCGGGTGAAGAGGGTGAGAAGACGGGTGGTCATGGTGTGTGATCGTTTGCTGTTTGGGAGTGAAAGAGGGGTGAGGTGTGAGGGGCGAATGCGCGGATGTCGGCGGAGGTCAGGCGTGGAGCGTGCCGCAGACGCCGAGGCCGAAGCCCTTTTCGCCGAGGAGGGTGGAGCGGCGATTGCGGATCGGGGAACGGGCGTCGTCGGCCCCGTGCCAGTTGAGCGCGGCTGCCAGTCGTGCGGCGTCGTCGGCGGTGTCGCAGGCGAAGTAATACACGCTGCCGGCGGGCACGGCGAGGTGGGTGGATTTGGCACCGGGTTGCCGGTCGATCTCGTCGTCGCCGACGGACCAGCCGGTGACGGGCACGGGCTTGTCGATGCGGGCGGCGACGAGGCGGCCGGGAACGTCGGGCGAGGACTCGTAGCCCCGGCCGTTGTAGTTATGCCGGCGGCGTTCAAGGCGTTGATCGCGATCGACGGACTGGAGCAGGACCGCGCCGGTCTGGGGATCGATCCATGTGGGCAACCAGCCGCCGGGGTGCGCGTGCCGCGGGGTGCCGCGTTTGGAGATGCCGGCGGTGATGGCGGGATAGATCGCGGGGGTGAGGAGCACCCATTTGACGATGAAGCGGCCGTCGGAGTCGGTGCGGAACGCGTCGGCGCGGGTGAGGCCGGCGGGCAGGGGGAGGCGGGGGGAGGTTTCGCGGAGGACGGTGCACACCCGCTGTTGTCCGCCGAGGATGAGATGGCCGCGGCCGTCGCGGTAGAGGTCCTGGCCGATGAGGTCGCGACGCTCCTGGTCGGAGCCGGCTTGTTTTTCGTGGGTGTGGGCGAGGAGACCGAGGCGCCAGCCATCGTGAAGGCGGAGGCTGTGAGACGAATAGATCATGCCGGCGGCGTCGCCCTGGCCGGTGGTGCCGGTGGCGGCGTCGATCTTGATGCCGATTTGGGCTTCGGCGTGGTAGATCTCGTCGTCGTTGACGGCCTGTTTGGGCGTGGTGCCGCGCGGGGCGCCGGCGAGATAGGACTCGAAGTCGGCGGCGGAGAGCCAGGCTTTGGCCGGGCTGTCCTTGGAAGGAGCCTCGGTCGAGCGGAGGTGATGGGTGAGCGGAGCGGACAGGCTGGAGGCGTGGGCGAGCGGCCGGGGCACGAGCGTGGGCGTGAGCGAGGCGCCGGTGAGGTCGAGGGGGCGGGGGAAATACCACACGCCCGCCGCATTGACGGGGAAGGGGCCGGCGGTGACGAGGGAGCCGAAGGCGCGGATGTCTTTTTTGACGCGATCGGTCCCGCTCATGTGATCGTGGCGGTGGGCTTTGTCGGGGGCGATGAGGCCGCCACGTTGGGCGGCGTGGAGGGCGGCGTGGAGGGCGGCGTTGGTGACGGTGGGGAGGGGCCAGGCGGCACCGTGGCCGGAGAGGGCGCCTTCCATGGGGCGCCCGTCGCGGAAGAAGAGCGTGTCGGTGGGGGTGAGGAGGAGCCGGTTCATGGTTGAAAGGGGCGGTGGGTTATTGGCGGTTGTCGTGGGTGTCTTGGCGGTCGGGGGCCGTGCGGTGGGCAAAGGCGACGGCGGTCGCGAGGCCGATGAGGGCTTGGAACACCTGCGTGGGCGTGTGGCTGGAAAGAGAGCCGAGGTAGGCATCGAGCGCGGAGGTGAGCGCCGCGCCGGTGTCGGGCGTCCAGTTGTCGCCTTCGTGCTGGCGAAGCAGGCGGGCGAATTCGCTCCGGACGAGATCGGCGGTCGGGAAGTCCTCGATGTCGGTGACCTTGGTGGTCTCGTTGACAAGCGGGGCGAGGACTTCGCAGAGGCGGTGCGGGAATTTGGCGGTGAGATGACCTTCGGCGAGAGCGAGGAGGAGCGTCTGATGGAGATCGAGTCCGCCTTGGGTCCATTTGGCGCCCCAGTCGAGGGTTTCACCTGAACGCTTCATGAGACGCACGGAGACGGCTGCGCGTCCGAGTTCGTTTTTGGCGCGTTTTTCGGCGGCTTGCGCGGCGCGGACGACGTCCTGGAGGGGGGCTTTGAAGTGGGCGATGGCGATGCCTGCGGAGACTTCGGCGGCGGGCCCGGGAACGATGAACGGAATGGGGATGCCGCGTCCGTGGTCGTCGCGGTGGTCGGCGACGGCGAGGAAGCCCGGGGCGGGGTAGGTGAAGTGGTCGGCGGCGGATGTGCCGGCGAGGAGTTGGCGGAGCTCTTCGGTGCCTTGGAAGGCGGCGCGAAGGGCGCGGGCGCAACGCAGCGCGGTGTCGGCGGGCAGCAGGGCGACGACGTCGTCGCCGCCGGCGTAGATCAGCCGTCCATCGAATGCCTCGACGACGGGACGCACGCATTTCAAGGCAAAGGCCGAGAGGGCTTCGCCGAACTGGAGGTGATAGCTCGGCGAGAGCGCGCGGCTGGACTCGAGGAAGTCCGTCATATCGTGGCGCTCAAAGTAGGGCCGGCTGCCTTCGGTGGCGTTGCCGGAGCCGTCGGCGTAGGAGGCGAGCTGTTTGGAGATCGGCGGCGTCTTTTTGCCGGAAACCCACTTGCCGATTTTGTCGCCGTCGAGGGCGAGGACGGCGAAGTATTTTTCGGAGGAGGGGATGTCCTCCGGGGCGTCTTCGTCGTCCAGATTGGTGAACGGTTCGTGGGCGGCGATGCCGCGGGTGTTGGGCATCTTGAACGCTTCCGTCGGGATTTCCCAAACGGGTTTCAGGTAGGCGACATGCCAGGTGCGCTTGATGAGGGTGAGGGCGGCGACAGGATCGGCTTTCTTAAAAAGGATGGGCCAAAAATCGCCGGCCTTGCGGCAGCGCTCGAGGAGATCGGCGCCGCCCGCGAGGGCTTCGTCGCGACCGATCAGGGCGTCCTTGGTGTTGGAGGAGCCGACCGACCAGCCGCCTTCGGCGGCGGGGGCGAAGGCGCGCGTCTGCCGGACGGCGTCGAGCTCGGCCTGCTGGTAGGCCACGAGGATGGACCACGCGAGGCCGACATTGTTGAGCCTGGTCTTGGAGTCGTCGGTGTAGTAGCGGCGGTCGCGATGGTCGAAGGGCATTTCGGACTCGGCCATGCGGCGCAGGGTCGCGACGCGTTCGGCGGCTTCGGCAAGCGGCGAGTCGACGGGAGCACCGGCGGCGAGGGCGCAGGCGTTTTCCAGGTCGGCGGGCCAGGGCAGGGCGTGCCAGCTGATGTTGAGGAAGCGGGAGACTTGACCGTCGAAGCGCGATTTGTCGCCGGCCTCGACGATGCCGGCCTGGAGCGCGTGGTTCCACACCCAGGCGGCGATTTCGGCGAAGGCCTCGCGAATGGCGTCCGCGGTGGCGGCACCGAGGGCGGCGGCGCGGCGGGCGGGGACGACGGCGAGGAAGACGTTGGGGAAGTTGGGCGTGAGGAGGTCCTTGATGCGGTCCTTGGCGGAGTAGCCGAAGCCGTCCCAGACGCTGGTGCGATCGTTGGCGCTCACGCTGGCCCAGAGATCGTGTTTCCAGTGGAGGTCGAAGAGCGGCTGGCCGAGGAGATTGGGGAACACGACGGCGTCGGGGCCGACGTGCGAGGAGAGGAACTTGAGGCCGGCGGCCATCAACCACGACAGAAGGTAGCTGCCGGACCACAGGTCGCGGGTGTTGCGGGCCTGGGCGATGAACTCCTGGACGCCGCCGATCTGGAGACGGAGGAAGGCGGGGCCGCCGTCGGCGTTGGCGCCGGCGAGGGCGGAGACCACCTGCATGTGGTTCCAGATGGTGTGGTCGGGAATGCGGGTGTCGGCCGGCAGGAAGGCGAGCCGATGGTCTTTGTCGCGGGCGTTGCGATACCAGAGGCGCCAGTGGGCGAAGAATTGATCGCGCCAAAAGTCGGGGTCGTCGCGGTGCCTGGACGAATGGGGCGGCTGGGTGAGTTGCTCGACCTCGGTGCCGGTCGCGTCGTCGAGGAAATTGGCGAAGCGGAACTGCTTTTCTCCGTCGAGCGGGTGATGGAAGGCGTTGCGACGTCCATCGAAGGCGCAGGAGAGATTGGATGCGCGGCTGGCGGGAAACGGGTAACGATCGGCGGCCGCCGCGGTCCAGTCGGCATGGCGGTCGTAGCGGCCGACTTCCTCGTCGGTGAAGCCGGCCCGGCTCATGGCGGAGCGGGTTTTTTGCTCGTGGGCGAAGATATCGAGACACTTGGTGGGCGTGTCGTGGAGGAAGGCGGCGAGCTTGCGCTTCCAAAAATCGCCGGCGGGAAGAGGCAGTGAAGCGGAGGTGTCGGACATGGCGATGGGTGGTTGGGGAGAGTGGTCGGGTTGTTGGTTGTCTCTGGGAAGGGAGCGCGACGCCGGCTCAGCCACAGCGAATGGAGATGGCCTCGGACGGGAGATCCATGGACGCGCGGTGACGGCCGGGCACGATGCGGTCGATCTGGGGCTTGGTGAGGCCGCGTTTGGAGGCTAGGTCGCGACGCAGGTCGAAAAGGCTTTTGTGGGCGTCTGCGTCCAAGTTACGGGCTTCGACGACCCACGGCATCGTGTCGTCCTCCGGTGGATACAGTGCCGGGAGTTCTTTGGCGGTGCGGCCAATGACTTTGAACTGGGTCTGGTGGCCGGGGGTGGATTTGGCCAGATGCGCGTAGGCGAGAAGCAGGCAGAAGGCGCGGGGGCCGATCTTGAGGGGCTCGCCGCCGTTTACGGCGATCGTCTGGTAGTTGACGTCGAGGACGAGGGAATCGATCTCGGTGAGTTCGGAGACCTTTTCGTTGAGCCGGTCCACGAGGTCCATGTAGCCGGCGATGCGTCCGCCGAGGTCGCGGGCGAAGAGCCGGCGCAAGGGCACGAAGGGGACGTCGGCCAGCTCGATGACCGGAGGCGGCGCGTTTTTCGGGAGCGGGTCGGGCCCGATCAGGCAGCCGGGGTAGAGGAAACCGAAGCGGCCGTTTTCGTAGGGCTCGTTGACGAGAACGTGGGTGACGCGGTCTCCGGGGCGGCCGAGCAGGGTGGCGACCGAGAAGAGGAGCGCGCCCATGGTCTTGCGTCCGCCGGCGACGGAGAAGATGAGGCGGTTGCCGTCTTCTTCGCTGAATTCTCGGACGGTGCGCAGAATGAAGTCGGCGGCGGTCTGGTGGTCGTCGCAGGTGCGGATGTCGCTCGCGTCGGTGGCGTTTGCGCCCGCCGAGGGGAGGATGCGCAGGTGGTCTTGCGCGGGACCAAAACGGAGGCGGCCGTCGAGGAGCGCGGCGTGTTTGCGTCCGAGGCGGCGGCGAAGGGCGGCCACGAACTGCGTCCAGCGGTCGTCGGCGAGGAGTTGTTGGACGATGCGCTCACGGCCGGTGAGCGTGGTGATCACCACGATCCGGTCGGGGATCACCGGAGGAGTCGAGGTGGCGAGGGCCCAAACGGTTTCGGTGAGGACGGCGGGAGAAAGTCCGGTGACGGCGATCAGGGTGGTGCGAGCGGGCTGCGTTGCGGAAGGCATGGACGTTGGTTTGAGCGAAAAGCGACGAAGGGGCCAAAAAACGGATGTCCGCGGATGTCCGGCGTGGAGTCGGGGCTCGCTATCCTCCACGCGGAATGCCGGAGGAGCACTTTAGGGGATGACCGACGAAAGGCTCAAAGGAGGACGAACGAAGCTGGATTGGCCGAGATTTCCTCGTGGACCCGAAGGAAGCTCGGACGCGTTTCGGAGACAGCATAGCGAAAGGGGCGAAGGGAGGGGCTCCCTTCCTTCAAAAGGTCATCGGGTTATCCACCTGGTCGCGCAAGTTTGTATCCGGGGTGTTTTGAATATTTTTAACATCAGGGGCGCTTATCGATTGCCGGGGCACGGAGCCGGGATTTGCCAGTCCCCCGGGCGGTGGCGCGTCGCCGCAAAGGCGGCTTTGCCCGGGCGAGTGTTTCCGGGGGAGCCGGCATGGCCGTGGCGCCGGTCGCGATGGACCGTGGTTCTGTGCTTGAAATTTGAATACGCGATGTCCACGGCGAGGCGTTCGGCGATATGATGGAAGCCGACGACGATGCGCGGGGATGAATGGCGGTGATCGCTGTAGGTGGTCGCGAAAATCGGTGCACGGTAGCACGTGGACGATCCCGGATTGTCCATGCCGGTGTGCGTGCGGGCGCAGGGCTGGAATGGGGGGGAGCGTGGAGCGGGCGATTTTCGCGAAGGCGGTTTCGCGCCATGCCCGGCAAGGATGCGGCGTGGCGGGCAGCCTTGCCCCCGGTGCGCATGGGGATCATGCGCCGGGGGGCGCTGAGGAGTGGTGGGGAACGAGGTGTGTTTGGACGCCGCGCTCAGTCCTTTTTTCGGCCGAAGAAAAAGAAGAAATAGGCGGAGAGCGCGACGAGGAGCACGAGCCACCAGAAATAGCGCAGCTCGCGCGCGGCCAGCTCGACGAAGGCCAGCACGCGCGGGAAGAGCACGCAGAGCACGACGATCAGCAGGAAGACGCCCGCCGCGGTGAGCGCCCGGAAAAAACGCGGCGCGCGGGCGCGGAGCGGCGTGACGTTCTTGGGCGGGCCTTTCATGCGCATGCGAGAAAAACGGGCGGGTGAACTCGTCGCGAGGCTCAACGCCTCGCGGAACCGGAGGTGGTCGCGGCGGGGGCGGGGAGCTGGTTGAGCGGAAGGATGAAGTTCGCGCTGGAACCCTCGCCGCCACCACCGCCGCCGACGACGAGCGGAGAACGGCCGTCCCACTTTTCCACGATCTGGAGCTGGATGAGGCCGGGGTTGTCGCGCAGGGCTTCACCGCGGATGCGGATGGCCTCGGCCTCGCCCTTGGCCTTGATGATGGCGGTGTCGGCCTCGATCTGGGCCTTTTGCTGGGTGAAACGCGCCTTCGCGGCCTCCTGTTCCTGCACCATCTTCGACTCGATGGCGGACTCGAGTTCCTTGGAGAGCGTGATGTTCTCGAGCACGATGTCCTCGATGATGAGGAGTTCGGCGATCTTCTCGCGCGTGGCGGCGAGCGCCTTGGTCTTGATCGCTTCGCGTTGCTTCACGATCTGCTCGGCGCTTTGCAGGGCGGTGACCTCTTTGATGGCCTCATGCACGCGCGGCGCGACGAGACTGTCGAAGGGTTCGCCGGCGTAGTCCTGGTAGATCTTCACGACGGAGGACTCGGGGATGCGGTAGAGCACGCGCAGGATCATGTTCACCTGCTGGAGGTCGGAGGAGTAGCACTCGGTGGGCAGTTCGCGCGTCTGCTGGCGCACGAGCACGGGTTGCACATGCGAGATGAAGGGCGCCTTCGTTCCGAAGCCCTCCGGAAGGGCGGTCGGCGAGACCTTGCCGAGCGTCACGAGCACGCCGCGCGTGCCCGGCTCGATCACGTAGGTGGCCTGGGAGGCGGCGATGACGAGAACGAGGATGAGGATGACGGACCCGATGAGCTTGCCGAGGGAGGACGGATGCATGGGGGCGAAAAAGAGGCGTGGCGCGTCGCGGGCAAGCGCATCCGGAGAGGACGCGACGGGTTTACGCCAAACGACTTGGGCTTGCGCATGCGTCGTCGGCGCGGCGAATTGCGCGAACGCAATTTGTTTCCATGTCCAATCCCCGCACGCATTTGCTGATCGACGGTTCGAACGTGGTGCAGGCGTGGTCTGACACGCGGATACTCGCGCGCCGCGACCGCGAGGCGGCGAAGGCGCTTTTGCTGCGTCGTGTGGCGGTGCTGCACGACTTTTCGGGCTGGCGGGTGACGGTGGTTTTCGACGGTCGTGGCGCGGAGCTGAGCATCGAGGCGGTGGGGGATTCGCCGGACTTCGCCTGCGTGCACACGCCGGCGGGCGCGACGGCGGACGACGTCATCGAGCAACTCGTCGGGAAAGCCGCGGAGCCGGGCGCCTGCCTGGTCGCGACGGCGGACCAGGCCGAGCGTTCGACCGTCGAGGCCGCGGGCGCGGCATGGTGTTCGCCGGAAGAGCTCCTGCGTCGTATCGAGTCGGCGGATACACGCCAGGGGAGGGCGGTGTCGCGCCGCAACGCCGAGACGGCGCGCGATTGGCGGAAGGGAGGCCGGACATGAGCGACGGGATGCCGGGGATCGCGCGCGGGCCGGGAGCGGTGGGCGCGCTCGCGGAGCTCACCGGGTTGCACGGGGCGTTCGTTTTCCCGGAACGGCTGCTCCAACAGATCTGGTTGCGCGGCGACTTCGACGCGCGGGCGTTGCGTCTGCGCGACGGACGCCCCTTGAAGCTTGTCCGGCGCGGGCGTTGGAACCGGCTCGGGGGGCCCGACTTTCGCGACGCCGAGATGCGGGTGGGGGAGGGCGCCTTGGCGGAAACCTGGCGGGGAGATGTGGAGGTGCACCTGCGCGCCACGGATTGGGATCAACACGGGCACGCCTCCGATCCCGCCTATGCGAGGGTGGTGCTGCACGTCGTCCTGTTTCCCGCTCCTCGCGAATGGACGCGGGGCGTGGCCGGCGCGCGGATTCCGATTCTGGAGCTGCTGCCCTTGCTGGAGCGTGATCTCGAGGCCTATGCGGAGGAGGCTGCGGTGGAAGCCCTGGCGGGCCGGCCCTACAGCCGTCTCCGCGCGGCCTTGATGAACACTCCGTCGGAGATCTTGTCGAGGGAGGTGGAGAGACACGCCGTGCGGCGCTGGGCGCACAAGGTCTCGCTCGCGCGACGTCGTATCGGGACCGCGGGGTGGGAGGAGGCCTGTCATCGCGGAGCTTTGGAGGTGTTGGGCTATCGGCCCAACCGCGCGCCGATGCTGGCTCTGGCGGAACGTTGGCCGTTGGAGGCCTGGAAAAGCGGCAGGATCTCGGCGGACGAAGCGTGGAAAGAAGAAGAGCCGAACTGGCATCGGGGCGGCGTGCGGCCGGCGAACCAGCCTCGCGCGCGTCTTGCCCAATACTGCGAATGGGTGCGGGCGAGGCCGGACTGGCCCGCGCGCCTGGCCCGGTTGGGGACGGAACTGGGCTCGCTTGCTTCGATGGGGGGCGCCGAAAAAGGAGCCGGAGCGGGCGGGCTCCGGGCGCGGCGTCGCATGGGGCGACTCGGCATGTGGCGAAAACGATTGGCGGAAGAGGTCGCCGCGGGCGCAGTGGGCGGGACTCGATTTGAGACAATTGTTTGCGATTCCTGGTTGCCTCTGTTGGCGGCGCGGGCGGAGGTGGAGGGCGCCGACGGGGTGGTCGCGGGCTTGGAACGGTGGTGGCGCGATTGGACTCCGGGCGATGCGCCTGCGGAGCTGTTGCGACTCGCCCGGGAATTTGAGGTCGGAGGTTTGCAAGCCGGAGAACCGCTGAGCCAAGGCGACTTGCAGGGCTTGTTGGGATGGCTGGCGACGCTGGTCGCGCGCGAAGGGCGCGGGACTTGACAGGGTTTTACCGGCGTCGCTTACTGACCGTTCGTTATTCTAGTTCACTTTACGAGAAGTGGGCCTCTGGCCCGCTTTTTTTTTCCCTAACCACTTCCGCACCCTACCCTCATGAGCAGCGAAATTCTCACCGTCCTCGAATACATGGAGAAGGAAAGGGGCATCGCGCGCGCGGACATGATCGCCGCGATCGTCAATGCCATCAAAGCCGCCGCCCTCAAGGGGGTTAACTCCGGTCAAGAGCTGAAGATCGAGATCAATCCGAAGAACGGGCAGCTCAAGGCTTGGGCTTTGTTGAAGGTCACCGATTCGGTGAGCGACCCGAAGCAGGAGATCGCGCTCGAAAAGGCGCAGGCGCTGAGCCCGGGAGTTCAGATCGGCGATGTCATCGAACGCGAGATCAATCCCTCCGAACTCGGCCGTATCGCCGCGCAAACCGCGCGTCAGGCCGTGATGCAGAAGCTGCGTCAGTTTGAGAAGGACCGCATCTACGACGATTTCAAGGACATGGTCGGCAACATCGTGACCGGCACCGTTCGTCGCAAGGAGCGCAACGACATCTTCGTCGACCTCGGCAAGTCCGAGGCCATCCTCCCCGGCCGCGAGCAGGTGCCCGGCGAGGAATACCAGCCCGGCGATCGCATCCGCGCCATCTTGCTCGCCATCGAGAGCACCCCGCGCGGCCCCGAGCTCATTCTCTCCCGCGGCAGCCCGAAATTTGTCCGCCGCCTTTTCGAGGTCGAGGTGGGCGAGATCGCCGACGGCACCGTGAAGATCGAGGCGTTCGCGCGCGAGCCCGGCTACCGCACGAAGATCGCCGTCACCAGCACCGACCCGAAGGTCGATCCCGTGGGCGCCTGCGTCGGCGCGCGCGGCGCGCGCGTGAAAACGATCGTCCGCGAACTCAACGGCGAGAAGGTCGACATCATCAACTGGTTCGCCGATCCGAAGCAGATGGTGATCGAGGCCCTCAAGCCCGCCGTGCCGCGCGAGATCGTGCTCGACGAGCGCGCGAAGCGCATCCTGCTCAAGGTCGCGACCGAAGATCTGGCCATCGCCATCGGCAAGAAGGGCCAGAACGCCCGGCTCACCTCCCGCCTCATCGGCTGGCGCATCGATATCGAGGAGCACAAGAGCGTCGTGATCGATCCCCGCGTCGAGGCGATCAAGTCGCTTGAGGAAACCTTCGGACTCGATACCTCTATCGCCGAGCGTTTGGTCTCGGTCGGCATCAACTCGCCCGCCGCCTTCGAGGGCGTGGATGACGAGACGCTGGTCGAGGTCGGCTTCACCGCCGAAGAAGCCGCGGCCATCATGCAACGTGTTTCCGGCGCCTGAGCCCGAAAACGCCCGTTCTTGCCTCCTGTTTTAATCTCCACCGACCTTCCTTCCCGCCTGATAATCCTCCGACAGCCGCCTACCGAATGAGTATCCGCATCCACGAATTAGCCAAACGTCACCACATGGAGGCCAAGGACATGTTGGCGCTGCTCAAGGAGCGGGGCTTCGTGTCGCCGGATACCAAGTCGGTCTCGAGCACGGTGAACAAGATCTACGAGGAGGAGATCGACAAGGAGTTCGCCGCCAAGGCCGCGGCGAAAGCCGCCGAGGAAGCCGCGGCGGCCGCGGCCAAGCCCGCCGCGCCCCGCGTGCCGACGGTGAAGACCGCGGAGGAGGTTGCCCGCGAAAAAGCCGAGGCCGCCGCGAAGGCGGCCGCCGAAGCCAAGGCCGCATCGGCGCCCGCGCCGGCTCCGGCCCCGGCGCCCGCGGCCCCGGTTTCCGCGCCGCGTCCGATCAGCGCCCCGCCTCCTCCTCCTCCGGTTTCCCGCCCGCCGGCGGTTTCCGCTCCCGTGAGCGCGCCGCGCCCGCCCGCGCCATTGGCCACCCCCGGCTTGCGTGCTCCGGCGCCGGTTTCCGCGCCGCCGTCCGCGCCCCTGCGTCCGGTGTCGGCGCCGCCTCCGCCGCCCGCTGCGGCGCCTTCCGTTTCCGCGCCCCCTCGTCCGCCGGCGCCGCCTCCCGTGCCGTCCGCCGGCGCCCCCAAGGCCCCGCCCGCCTTCCCGGCCGCGCCCGGTGCGCCGCGTCCGGTGCCGCCCGTGCCTGTTTCGTCGGCTCCGGCGCCCAACGCCACCATCACGGAGGAAGACGGCGTCAAAATCATCCATCTCAAGCCGCCGATCATCGTCCGCGATTTCGCCACGACCCTCGGCCTGAAGCCTTTCAAGCTCATCTCCGAGCTCATGGAGGTCGGCATCTTCGCCTCGATCAACCAGACGATCGAGGAGCAGGTCGCCGCGAAGGTCGCCGAGAAACACGGTTATCTTCTCGAGATCAAGCATCGCGGCGAGGCCCAGCCCCAGGTTTCCAAAAAGGAAAAGGAGGCCGCCCGCGCCAAACAGGAGGCGGAGGAGGAACTCAAAAACCTCGCGCCGCGTCCGCCGGTGGTCTGCATCCTCGGCCACGTCGACCACGGCAAGACCTCCCTTCTCGACGCCATCCGCAAGGCAAACGTCGCCAGCGGCGAGGCGGGAGGCATCACCCAGCACATCGGCGCCTACCAGATCGAGCACCAGGGGCGTCGTATCACCTTCCTTGATACGCCCGGCCACGCCGCGTTCAACAAGATGCGCGCGCGGGGAGCCTCCGTCACCGACGTGGCCATTCTGGTGGTCGCCGCCGACGACGGTTTCATGCCGCAGACCGACGAGGCGTTGAAGCACGCCAAGGATGCCGGCGTCACCACGATGGTCGCGATCAACAAGACGGACGTGAAGGGCGCCAACATCGACCGCGTGAAGCAGCAGATGCAGGAGCGCGGCATCGCCTCCGAGGATTGGGGCGGCGAGACCGTCACCGTGCCCGTTTCCGCGCTCAAGGGCACCGGCATCCCCGATCTTCTCGACATGATCCTCCTCCAGGCGGACGTGCTCGAGTTGAAGGCCAACCCGAAGGCCGCCGCTTCCGGCGTCGTCATCGAGTCCCAGGTCGACGTCGGACGGGGCCCGCTTGCGACCCTTCTCATCCAACGTGGCACCCTCAAGGTCGGCGACGCCCTCGTCTGCGGCACGCACTGGTGCAAGGTGCGCGCCATGTTCGACGACAAGGGACAGAACATCAAGGAGGCCCCTCCCTCCATGCCTGTTCGCGTCATCGGTTGGTCCGGCGCGCCCGACAGCGGCGCCCAGTTCAAGGTCGTCAAGAACGCCCGCGAAGCCGAGAACCTCGCCGAGGAAGAGCAGCTGCGCCTCAAGAAGGAGGCCGCCGAGCGCGCCTCCGCGCCGAAGAACGTCTCCGTCGACCAGCTTTTCGCCGACATCGCCGCCAACCAGGCGAAGGTCCTCAAGCTCATCATCAAGACGGACGTCTATGGTTCGACCGAGGCGGTGCGCCACGTGCTCGAGGGCATCAAGTCCACCAAGGTTTCGCTCGAAATCGTCTCCACCGACGTCGGGCTCATCACCAAGAACGACATCCTCATGGCCGGCACCGGCGGGGCCGTCGTCCTCGGGTTCAACACCAAGCTCGAGAACGGTGTCACTCCGCTCGCCAAACATCATGGCGTGCGCATCGAGACCTTCGGTATCATCTACGAGCTCGCCGACCGGGTGAAGGAGATGATGGCCGACATGCTCGAGCCCGATCTCAAGGAGGTCAAACTCGGCGCCGCCGAGGTTCGCGCCACCTTCCCCTTGGCCAAGGGCTTCGTCGCCGGCTGCCTTGTCACCGAGGGCAAGATCAGCCGCAACGGCAGCGCCCGCCTCCGGCGCAAGAAGGAGATCATCATCGAGGGCAAGATCGACACGCTCAAACGCTTCAAGGACGACGCGAACGAGGTGCGCGCCGGCCTCGAGTGCGGCATCAAGCTCGGCGATTTCAACGGCTACGAGATCGGCGACATCATCGAGGTTTACGAGATCCAGAAGGTGAGAGCTTCGCTCTGAGCAAGGGGCGGGGAGCACGGAGCAAGGAGCCAATCCATCCGTCGCCGGCCTCCCGCTTCCGACTTTCGGCTCGAAGCCCCCTCAGCTCCAAGCTCCCTGATTCCATGTCCTCCACCCGCATCCTCCGCGTCAACGAACTGATCCAGCGAGAGCTGAGCAACCTGCTTCGTCGTCGCTACAAGGACGACGCCGCATCCATCACCATCACGGCGGTGGAGGTCACGCCCGACATCCGCCAAGGCAAGGTCTTCGTCTCGATCACCGGCGACGAGGAGCAAACCGCCGACCGGATGAAGTGGCTGCGCAAGCATGCCAAGGAGCTGCGCTTCGCCCTCGGGGAGATCATCGTCATCAAACACATGCCGGTGTTGAGCTACGAACTCGACACCGTGGTGGAACGCGGCAACCGGGTGCTCGGCATCCTCGACGAGATCGCCGAGCAGGAAAAACGAAAGCCGGTCTCGGAAACCTGAAATTCTCGCCGCGGACACGCGCGACAGGCACGGAAAGGAAAAGCCGACCTCCCGCCCCTTGCCCCGTGTTTTCCGCAGGCCGTTCTCCCCGCTTCCCTTTGAATCATCTGTATCCACAACTCCACGACACGTTCCTTCGTCTGCTCGATTCCTGCGCCGGCCGGCGGATCGTCGTGGTCGGCCACGCCCGGCCCGACGGCGATTGCATCGGCTCCCAAGTCGCCCTGGCCCGCCTTCTGATCGCCCGGGGGGTGGACGCCGTCTGCTGTAATCCCGATTCCGTCCCGAGGCGTCTCGAGTTTCTCGTCCCGTCCGGCCTGAATTTCGTCCCGCTCGAGACCGCCTTGGCGGAGCAACGCGTCGCGATTTTCGTCGACTGCGCCGACCGCAACCGCGCCTCCGTCCGATTTGCCGACGCCTTTCCGCGGCCGCTCGGAAACATCGACCATCACCTTTCGAACCCGAACTACGCCGAGTTCAATCTCGTCGACACGCCCAGCGCGGCGACCGCGGAGATTCTCGCCGGTCTCGCGCAGGACGCCGGCCTGCCGCTCGATCCCGTGATCGCGATGGCGCTCTACACCGGCGTCGCGACCGACACGGGCCAGTTCCGTTTCGCCGCCACGACCGAGCGCACCTTCCGTCTTTCGGCCGACCTCGTCGCGGCCGGCGCCGATCCGGCCCGCATGGGGCTGGAGCTTTATGAGCGCGAGACCTTCGGCAAGTTGCAGCTTCTCCAACGCTTCCTCGCGTCGCTCGAAACCTTCGCCGACGGCCGTGTGTGCCTGGGCCTGTTGCCGGAGGGCATTTACGAGCAAACCGGCACCGGCATCGAGGACGCCGAAGGGCTCGTCGACTACGCGCGCGCGATCGACGGCGTGGAGATCGGGGCGCTCGTCGAAGTGCGTGGCGGCGCGATCAAGGGCAGCCTCCGCGCGAAGCACGCCGATTACCGGGTCGATCAGCTCGCGGCCAAATTCAACGGTGGCGGACACGCCTGCGCCGCCGGCCTCAACGTGAAGGGCGAGTCGTTGGAAAACTTCCTTCCGCGCTTTCGTGCGGCGCTTCTCGAGCAGGTCGAGGCCGTGGCCGCGTCCCGGGCGTCCCGCCCGTGATCTGCCGCCGGTTTCCGCGCGCCTACGGATTACGCCGATTGCCGGTTCGGGGGATTCGTGCAAATCCGTGAGATCCCCGGTTAGCCAAACTTTTCGCAACATGATCGTCCGCACCTCCGCTCCCGAACTCGACGGCGTCCTGCTGATCGACAAGCCGACCGACCATACATCGCACGACGTCGTGGCACGGGTGCGGGGCATCCTGAAAATGAAGCGGGTCGGCCACGCGGGCACCCTCGATCCGATGGCCACCGGGCTGCTCGTCGTGCTGCTGGGCAAGGCGACCAAGCTTTCGCAGTTTCTGATGAGCGTGGACAAGTGCTACACCGGCTCGATCACGCTCGGGAAAATCACCAACACCCAGGACGCGGAGGGCGAGATCTTGGAGACGCGTCCGGTGCCGGCCTTTACCGAGGAACAAATCCGCGCCGCGCTGCGTGGCATGGTGGGCGATCAATACCAGACGCCGCCGATTTTTTCGGCGATCAAGATCAAGGTCCAGCCTCTCTACAAGGCGGCGCGCGCCGGCGAGGAGATCGAGC